>Ga0183260_10001689_pt1 | contig 18364 bp, 22 predicted proteins | sample AntDrymUQ4972206_2_FD_129768 | JGI IMG/M metagenome (GOLD analysis project Ga0183260, IMG submission 129768) | Polar desert sand microbial communities from Dry Valleys, Antarctica - metaG UQ497 (22.06) (version 2) (version 2) | ecosystem: Environmental > Terrestrial > Soil > Desert | place...
CGTCTGACTAATGAGCGGTTATAGGAAGGCCAGTGAATCACAAATAATTAATCGACGGAATCCCAGCTAAATAGATTGAGTTAGGCGACAAAGCACCTTTTATCTATAAAGTAAAAAATCAAATGAAATGAAAAGAAAAAATCTAATGCAAAAAATCGGTTAAATCATGTAATTTTAAATGTTTTTTTAGGAATATTAATGATTTATTATCCAATTCGTTTATACGTTTTATAATGTAATCCATTTTGGAATAATTTGGAACTCTATCTAACAGCTGTTTTAACTTTTTAAGATAAACTAGTTCTTCCCTATAATCTCCTCTTAAATAATAAAGACTAATCAAGTTAAAGTAATCGGTAGCCACCTGAAACATATCCTTTAATTCCTCATCCATTCGTAACGCCAACTTTGCATAGTTTATAGATTCATCCAAATCACCCTTATCTTGGTATATCTGTCCAATATTGTTATAGATTACAGCCAAGCGGGCCTTATCATTTAATTCTGTCTGGATATCTAGAGCCTTCCTAGCATGGTATAGAGATCCATCCAAGTCGCCCTTAACTTGCAATATGGTACCAATATTGTTATAATCTATAGACATTCCAGTTTTGTCATTTAATTCTGTCTGGATATCTAGAGCCTTCCTATCATGGTATAGAGCTCCATCCAAGTCGCCCATGTCTTTTAATATTTGTCCAATATTGCTATACTCTTTGGCTACGCCATTTAAATCGTTTAATTCTTTATATTTTTTTAGAGAAACCTTGGCTAAATTGAGCTTTTCATCCAATTGGCTCGTGTCTTGTATAACATGGTCTTTGTTGTATCATCTGTAGCCATCCCAATCATATCATTAACCACATTATTTATCTATTAATGCATTTATGACCTCACTACAATAAAGATAAATCATAAAATACCTTCTCTAGCCCTAACATCCAGAGTTATATTGATCATTTACACTGGTATTATGACATGTCCATTTCAATTTTTAAGCACAGAATCTCCCATACCTATTGAAATTGCGGGTAAAACAGGCTCCGCCAAAGATACCGCCAAATTTATTTTCATTGACCGGATTTGAAATGTCTTTGTTTTAACTTAAAAATGTCCTTACAATCTATGTCATGCATTAATAGTTTTTTCAATTCTTTTGGCATCCCTATTATTACCTTTTTTCTTTAATCATGGAACGCAACATGTAATTTTGTAGAAATAAAATACAGGACGGCAAAAGGTACTAGATATGGTAAATAAAAAGATTAAGTTAATGGATCAAAGTTATCGCCATTATTTTTAATTAGAGGTTATATTGAGTGTTATATACAAGTGCGAATTGGCGGGTTTATCTCCAGGGCCTTGTCATAGCACTCAATGGCCTCGCGGTTGTTTCCAATAGACGATAGCGACAGCCCCTTGTTGTAGTACGCGTCGGCGTTCTGCGGGTTTATCTCCAGGGCTTTGTCATAGCACTCAATGGCCTCGCGGTTGTTTCCATTGACGGATAAAATGATCCCTTTGTTGTAGTACGCGTCGGCGTTCTGGGGGTTTATCTCCAGGGCCTTGTCATAGCACTCAATGGCCTCCAAATGGTTGCCACTATAGTACAGCGACAGCCCCTTGTTGTTGTATGCGTCGGCGTTCTGGGGGTTTATCTCCAGGGCTTTGTCATAGCACTCAATGGCCTCATGGTAGTTTTTGATGGTAGATAGCGACAGCCCCTTGTTGTTGTATGCGTCGGTGTTCTGTGGGTTTATCTCCAGGGCCTTGTCATAGCACTCAATGGCCTCGCGGTTGTATCCATTGACTGATAAAATGATACCCTTGTTGTAATGGGCACATGCAAATTCAGGGTTTATCTCCAGGGCCTTGTCATAGCACTCAAAGGCCTCCAAATGGTTGCCACTATAGTACAGTGACAGCCCCTTGTTGTTGTACGCGTCGGCGTTCTGGGGGTCAATCTCCAGGTCCTCGTCATATGCAACAGGTCTGTTACCATCTTCATTGGTTAATTCTATCGAATCTGCTGAAGGATCATTTTGCAGTTTTTTGGTGATAGGAATATCCTTGATTTTTCTAGCTATTCCCTCAATTTGATTTTCCAATGCTTTTTTCTGTTCTTTTGGCAGGGAAATGGCGGTTAAATGACCATTTAATGTTTTTATAAATTCTTCAAAGGAATCTTTAATCTTGGGATCTAAATCTTCTAAATAGTTTTTATTGATGTTTATATTCTCATCCATTGGATAGTCACTTTGATTGATATCTTTATGAATATCATTATCTATGTCATGTTCTCCAGATTTATCTTGATTGTCTGACAAATGAACTTGATGATTTATATCCATTGATTGTCAATATATATAGATATCACAATTATTTAACTTTTATATTACATATAACAGATTAGCTTTTTATAAATATTGCATAAATTACCATATAAAATATCAAAAAAACTATAAAATAAGTTATTTTTTATGTCTAATACAATCAGAAACAATGATAGCATTGTTGGCAGTTATCAAAACACATATTGTTTATAAAATAACACAATATTCAATTTAACACTCATTTGATAAATCCATAGAATTTATTAGTATTTGTTTGATTTTATGTTTATTACAATAGAAAGATTTAGAATTTCAAAAATCCAGGTAAAAGATTTTGGCAAGGTATAAGCAAACCCAATAGTCTTGGAGAATGTACAAGATAAAAGAGATAAGAATGAAGAGCATCTAATAACAAAACTACACTTTTTTTATTTCTTTAACTCATTAATGTATTAGCATTATAAAGTGCAGGTCATCATAATATTTTATTTTAAAATTTCAACATCCATTATATTGTTCTATAAGGATATTTGGCGCATTATTTTATCTATTCCACTATAGCGTAAAGGATAATAAATAATGGTATGCTGGAAGGTTGTAAATTTCACTATCCAATAAGTTCTTCACTTTTCAATTGTCTTTCTAGCTCCCCTAGCCTATTCATTGCTTCGATATTATTTTGTAAATCCACAAATAAAGGCTCGTTTCGAATTCTTAAAAATACCTCTATGACTTGTTCATTGGTAACACCGTGCTTGATATCATAATTGATATTCCGGACTATGTTAGATAGCTTGCCATATTTTTTATTTTTTCTAATTTCCCACCGAGTGGCATCCACTGGAAGCCCCTTTACATATTTTATTATTGTCTTTTCCATGTTTTCTATATGCCATTTTTTTAGAGGATAACTATTTTGAATCAAAAAACTTTCTAATTATCCTAATCACAATACAATATAAAAATTATTCATTGGGATAACAGACACCATCATATGAATAAGAGAATTGCTAACTCTTCTTTTTTGTCTCCAACCCAGACACATATTTTTTCTAAATGATATTTATTGAATTTATATTATATCTGCATTGAATTGGAAATAATGATAAGAACAGCTATCGCCATTATTAAAAGTCGCCCGCAAATAATAAAACTTCAAATAAACATCTAATTTAATGCTGTTTTTTTTCTTCTTTTTTTTCAAGTGCACCAGCAGAGTCTGTCTCATGTCATAGCCAAAATTCTAGGGTTAAATCTTGGGATATTGTTATTAGACCTAAAGATATAGAACGAATATGAAACAAAAATTTTCTTCAGGAACCAAGTGTGAATGTATGTGCCATGGCAAAGCGGGTATTTTAGAATATTGTGGATATTGTGCCAATTCTCATAGAAGGGTATTTTCAAACCAGAAGACAAGAAGATAATCATACGTATTTCCTACAGGTGCTCTTAGGAAGACAATCTTCTTATGGAGTTTATAATGCATCACAACAAAGATTTTGATATATCCAAAATAACAATATTAATTTATATGAAGAATCAGATTAATTAAAAATTCAATATAATAATTTTTGTGATATAGCATTTCGTAAACGAAAGCATACAATGTGAAATCAAATAACAACAGGAAAACACATTAGACAATAAATAACGAAAAAATTAACAATAGAGAGCAGTCCTTTTTTAAGGAGAAAAAGAAAAAGGAATGAAAATATCAGTAATTCGTTCATCGGTTCAAGCAAATAAAAGATGAATTAAAATAATGTGACTCATTCAAGTTTTCATATCCCGTAAGTGTATTGTCACTGCTATGGGCTTGAAAGACAATACCTATACTTGATCTAACTTTGGAAGAATCATTTAAAATGTCATATCCGTTTACAGAAGCCGTTCCCGAGGTTGGCTTTATTAGCGTTGCAAGGATATGAATCAAGGTGGTTTTTCCCGCACCATTTGGGCCTAAAAGACCAAAAATTTCATTATCATGAATTTCGATGCTTATGTTATCTATAGCAATCAAGTTTTTATATTTTTTCAAAAGAATTTTAATTTCAATCAAAATTACAGTCCGTATTAAATCATTTGAAGGAATTTAAATTATAGTCTGTCATAGTTACAAGATAATGGATGCATAGTAGCTAATTATATGCCCCATATAATAATAGAAAGATTTACCATTAAATTAAAACATATAACAATTAACCCCTGCTACTGCAGGTTTGTTTGTATCCTATTCAATTATTTTTTTGGAATAATCCTATCAGTGTTTTTCTCTATTTCGTCCAAAATGTATTCTAAATCATTTTCAAGGTTATTTAATTCCTCGATGGGGAGTGAATCTATATCTATGTCCTTATAGTAATACCTAGCTTTTCCTATAAAAGATGTTGGTAGTTCTATTTTTAACAATATGTTGTCTTTCTCATGTCCTTCTATGCCATTATTTTTGTTGTCTTTAGTAGGATATCCTATATTAATCTCTCCTCTGTAAATAGATATTTTATTAAAATCTATATCGAGCATCTCTTTGACTCTCCCTAATACTTTTTGGCGAGCTTTATAGTTTCCGTCAATTTTCTTATTGATTCTATTTCTAATATCCTTTAAATTCATCTGAACCAAAATTTACTTTGATTTTATAAACTTTTTTAAATTCACATAGATAGCAAAATCAAGCACAAAAATATGCGCGTCGTTTATTGTTGGTTTTTTGTTCAACCAATTCGGATTTTATTCACTCGACATAATACCTAGATAGTGATAGGAATGTATTTTATTTTACTTTAATTGCTTATATCGCATTGTCTTCCCTAATTGTTGTCAATACCGGATGCATATGCATTATTTGCTTGTTTGGGTAAATGTCTTTTACTTTTTTACTCCCCAATTACTTTAATTAATATTTTCTTATTCCTTTGTCCATCGAATTCGCCATAAAATATCTGTTCCCATGGCCCAAAGTCCAATTCCCTATCAGTTATAGCGACAATTACCTCCCTTCCCATAATCTGACGTTTTAGGTGAGCATCTGCATTGTCCTCCCCTGTATCGTTATGTCTGTACTGATTAATCGGATCATGTGGTGCTAGGCGGTCAAGCCATTTCTCAAAATCATTGTGCAAACCAGTCTCATCATCATTTATAAAAACACTTGATGAGATATGCATTGAATTTACCAAACAAAGACCTTCTTTAACCTCACTTTCTTTTATTATTTTTCTAACCTGCGATGTGATATTTACAAATGCATGTCTGGTCTTAGTGTTTATTGTAAGGTATTCAGTCTTAGATTTCATGCTTAAAAGTAATGGACCTAGTTACAAGTTTTATATTCTTACCTGATGGGATTCAAGTTTTTACTTATTTTTATCCAGGTTTTAATGAGTGTTGTAACATCAGTTTGTTTATTGATTTGGCATATTCCGAAAACGATTAAGCCGATTAATACCATACCATGATATGTCTTTGTTTCTTTCCAAAGTTGAAGAAGGCAATTCCGTCGATCAATCAACTTTGATTTTGTCTTGGCCTAGTTTTAAAAGTTTAATCATTTTGATGTTGTATTTTGAGGCTTAAAAGTATATAATATTCCGATATGGAGTTTCACGCTCAATAGGCAGATTTCAAAATTATAATAATAGTTTCATTTATTGACCGAGATTCTTTGTAATCGTTTTTTTCATGCCTAGAGTGACAAACCGCTCATTGAATTTCTCTTCTATGATGTCTTTTCTTGAAACTACGCCAATGATCCTACTATCCTTTTCTTCATCCACCACAGGCACCATTTCGATGCCTTTTTTATCGAGAATATCGATAATATCCATAATATCAGTTTCCTGTTTTATAATTGTAGGATTTCGTGTCATAAGGTCACCCGCCTTAAGGGTATCAATATTTTTATTGTCTTTGATGGCGCGTAGTATATCAATAATAGTTAATATTCCTATGACTTTTCCGTCATCATCTATTATTGGCATTCCATTAATTGAACGCAAAATCAGTCTTGTGCCAATCTCTGTAACTGTGGCATTTTCTTTTGCAGCTTCAACATCTATTGACATTATATCATAGGCTTTCATTTTATGATAAAAAAATAATGCCCAATACATAAATTTCTCATCTTTTTTGTGATGGTAACCTTAGACCATAAATCAGTTTATTTCGGCTTTAAAGAAAATATTGTGTCTCATTATTGAGAAAAAACATTACCTGCAATCTGAATGGCAAATCCTATAACCATAACTATGGTCCCTACTTGAGCAATCCTTGTTTCCTTAAGTCTATGCTTTTCCTCAAAAGGGTTATGTCCCCCTTTTGTTTTCGATTCGTTTTTTATGGTTTCTTTACTTCGAAATATTCTTCCGTATGCCATTAATAATGATGCGACAAGGTTAAAGATAAGACCTATGATTATTACCCTATTTACCATATATTTCTTCACTATCGTAATTTATCAGCATTAGCAATATTTTATCTAAACTATCATACTTCAGTAATAAAGAATATTAGTTTTAAGACAATAGCAATATAATTTATTAATGTATTAAATCCTTTTTATAATGCAGATAAATGTAAATTATGAACTATTGATCTTATGCAAAGATGTGTGTAACATTACAGTTTTGGTTTAATCCCATAGTTTAAATGCTTAACTTATAGATAAAAACCCGCTATTTTGAAAATAAAAGTCACATAGATAAAGGGACAATGCCACCGTTGGCCTTTAATAGCAAATTTATTAAGCATTTCTTTTATATTAAAAATATTAAAGCAACTTGTTGTATAATATATTTAGATAAATTTGAGTTTCTCTAATAGGCTTGTTAATTTAATAAAGCAAAAAGTAAATAAAGTTATAGATAGTCATGAAGATCCCAACGAAGCATTAGACTATTCTGCAGTAAAGCAAGCACAGCTTATTCAAAGATTAAGGCGCGATATAGTAGAAGTAGTTGCTTCCAAGAAAAGACTGGAAATGCAAAAATCCAGAATAATGGAAAACATCAATAAACTGGGCGAACAAGCAAAATCAGCAGTTAAAGCAGGTCGAGATGATTTAGCCCGACTTGCATTAGAAAGGAAAAATGCCAATCTTAATCAAATAAAAGAGCTAGACACCCAGATTATGACAATACAAAACGAACAAAACAAATTAGAAAACGCAGAAAAGCGACTCTCTGCCAAGGTTGAAGAATTTAAATCAAGGAAAGAGATAATAAAAGCGAAATACTCTTCAGCAGAAGCCCAAGTAAGGATAAAAGAAAGCATTACGGGGATATCAGAAGAGATGTCGGATATAGGAATGTCAATAAGCCGTGCAGAGGAAAAAACAGAAGCAATGCAATCCAAAGCAATGGCCATTGATGAGATGATTGACTCCGGATCATTGATGGACTATACAAACAATAAAGATCAAATAGAAGTGGAATTGGAAAAAACTGAAATAAAGAATCAGGTAGAAGACGAATTAGCACAACTAAAATCAAGTGTAACATAAAATACGAATCAATAAAGAACTACCTTGGCAATCAAAGAACAAAGTTAAATTAGAAAATTGTGGTAAATAAACATGAGCAATAATATTAACAATAAAGAAAAAAAAATCGTCGTTAGAATATTAGGCTATGGTCAATACATAGTGGATGACAATGTTATGCACGAAATAAACACAGTGGATAACAAAATTGTAAAGTTACTTGAAAGTGGAGAGAATGATGATTCGGTAAGAGCAGAATTTGAGAGACATCTTAAAGTTCTTAACATAATTGTGGAAGAAAAAGGCAATGCCATCGAATCTAAGGAAATATTACAATCTGATGTAGTGATACCTGGTCAGGATATAACACTAGAAGAAGCAAGAAAGCTGTTTAAAGGGGAAGGTATTGTCAAGGATTCAGATTATCTTTAGTTTCTAAAACAAGTTAAATTTACTTTTCCATTATCGTATCCATAGGTGACGAGTTAACGTTTTTTTTATCGTTCACATCAATGCACTGAATAACTATGCGAAAGAAACGTAACAAGACAGCTTGATGACGAAAAAGTGGCCATCATCTATAAACAGCACATAATAATGAAGCGATGAATGTACAAAATAAAGATATTCCGGTTAAATCAGGTTATCGAAAATCAAAAAGGGATACCCTTAATTGGAAACCATTTAGAAAAATCTTCTTCCACAGAAATCACACTTTTTAATATGGATAATACCTGCAGTTCTTTTGATGCATCTCTGTACACATTATCTATTGGTATATAAGGGTAAAAGTTATTTGTTTTATAATTGTATATAAGGTATAGATTTTTTTTATTGTTGTAGCTGTTGTCATTTTTGTAGTTTATTGTACTGTTGTTATGGATATCAAAAAACTTAAACTGAAATATAGCTGATAATATTTGATTTGAAAATCCATGTTCCTCTATTATATCTCCAGTAGATGAGAGTGCAGCTGCAACATTTGTTATGATATCAGAGTTAGTGGGCAAATCCTTTCCGTTAATTATAATCCATAAATAATCAAAAGAGTCGGTAAAGATTTTATAATCAAACTTAAATTCTTCTTTAGAGACATCAAGCAAACCAGTGCAGTCATTTATTGTGTTTTTAAAAAGGCCCCCGTTGATTATCTTTATGCATAAGGCAGCAGTTTTTGAAAACTTCAAACCTAACTTTTCTTCAAGTAAAAGACTCGCGGAAGCTAGAGAGAATATAGCGTCAGAATCATCATGTTTTGCATTAGAAGCAGCAGTCTCTGATTCAATTTTATTTAACAATCGTTTGAAGAATTTCAATGCATCGATGCCTCCATGTCCAAAAGTCTTTCTATTCTTTTTTCTACGGAAGGGTGTGTAGAAAAAAGGTTTGCAAAGGTGCTTCTTGAAATAGCAGGGATTATAAAGAATGCGTTATATCCTTCAACTTGCCTTAAATCTCTAGTCGGTACCCGATTCATAGTTCCACTTATTTTCATCAAAGCATTAGCGAGTTTTGCAGGTTTTCCAGTCATTTGTGCTGCCCCCCTATCTGCAGAATACTCCCTGTAGCGCGATATGGCCCTGATGATAAAAAAACTAAGTAACCAGGTAGCAAAGGCCACGAGTATCACTATCAAAAATGCAGAACCATTGTTACGATCTCTACTGCCCCCACTGTAAAGGCTTCCATAAAATCCAAACTGCATAATCTGCCACGCAATTGTGGAAAATAAACTTGCCAGTGTAATGACCATTACATCACGATTCTTAATGTGAGTTAGTTCATGAGCCAACACACCCTCCAATTCGTCTGTATCAAGTATTTCCAATAACCCAGTAGTTACTGCTACAACAGAACTACCAGGTCCTTTGCCTGTGGCAAAAGCGTTTGGAATTCTATTTACCGCAACAGCAATTTTTGGCATTGGCATGTTAGTTCTTGAGACTATTCTTTCCACCAAAGAGTGAAGAGAAGGATATTGATGGCTGGTAACAATTTTAGCATGTGTACTCCAAAGCACTATCTTGTCTGAAAAAAACCATTGAGCAAGAATAAAGGTAGCAGAAATCAACATTATTGGGATAAAACCAAGACCCAAATACGCAAGAACGGTAATAAAAATAACATATAATAAAGTAAGAATAGACAAACAAATAATTATTCTTACTGTAATGCCTGTATCTCTTTTTTGCCAAGAATGTTCCATATTATCTATTAAATATTACGCTGGTTTACTATTTATTTATATTATAATCTTTTACCATATCGTAAAAGACAGTCGTTTTATCAATACCCAAAGAGTTTGTATGTTGCAATCCATTTTTTTCTTTACCATATCAATTTAATAAAAAAACATAAAGTCACTAACCACCTTAAAAAATCAGGGCGTGCCCATAAATGAGTCACATTGCATGAAATAAAGACCCAACCCATCTGATACCAATTGAACAACGCACCCATTCCAATTTAAATAATCTGTTACCTCCTAGCCTAAAAAAGTTAGTAAGTAAAAGTGCACATTGGCATCATTTTATAATTGTTTTTAAACTAGTTTTATCGCATCAATTCCCTTTGTGCAGAAAAAATTAAGAAAATGTTTACCGTCATTTTTGTTATCAATAAACTCAAATTTTTGTTAATTAGGCGTGTATCTCAGACTTTCCCTATTCCTTACAATAAACTATTTTTTTATCTTATAATTAACAATATCAAAAGCGTATTTGATGTTATCGCTGACGGGTAAGGAATACAACTATCAATTATACCATTTCATTAATCAATATCAAACTGAAGAGTAAACGATGTCCCCTTATAATTCAGCGTATTTAAAATTTGTTGTCATATACCTAATTGTTTTTGATTGTTGAATTAGTTGCTTTTTATGTTTTTATATTGGTTATTGAAACACACTACATTCACGTTTTCGTTATGTTAGTATCATGATATTAGATTGTATGCAGCACAATATAAATTTAAAATCATAGAACTTCTAGCAATGCATTAATTTGTTTAATAAATTTTAACGGTTAACTGCCTTTAAGGCATTTCAAGCTTTAGGCCTAACTACCTTGGATAGAATCTTAATTTTAACATTATAAATTGGATCCCCATTTTGTAAAAAGATGTCTGATTTTGTGATTCTAGTAATTGTGCTTTTTAATTTTAATTTTGTCCCATCGTCGTTAATTACATATTCATTCCATTTTTCTGAAATGGTATTGTGAACAATATCTATTTTATATGACGCATCAAGTTCTTGTTTTGTATAAAGTTTAGTATGTGGATTGCCTTTTGATTTTTTAGAAAAAATAAAAGACTGTATTGATTGAAAGTCAAATTCATATTCATTGCCTTTGTTTTCTTTGGAACTATTATCCCATTTTTTAACCCCGGTTAAAATTACCCTATTTTTTAAGATTGTTCCATCAGATAAATTATATGCATCCCAAAATTCTTTGATGACTTTGAAATCTAAAACGGATAAACCAGTAACCATAGTCATTCCTATATATAAATTGGAATATCTTAATAAGGATATTTTTGATTATAAAATACAAAATAAGATTATTTACACTTTATCCCTATATTCATTGTCTATTGTATTAACAATAGATATAAAGAACCTAAATAAATTATTAGTAAAAATTATATATTTATCTTACAGGATTATTCATCTTCATGTATTCACAATTTTAAACCTCAATTCAATATATCGTTATCTCAAATATAGATCGGCTGATAACGTTTGTTAAATAACGATGAAATCAATTGCATTAAACTGGTTAAATGGTTCTATCATGTTATTGATTGCTTTGTTTATTCTAAACCTGCTTTCATGTGTTGAAACTAAAGATGTTTGGACAGATTCTAACCGCAAAAAACCGTTTGTTTTGATAAATACTACAGATGTATCCCATTGCTCATCTTTGCCTAACAGTAATAGTTCCTCCATCGTGGTGAAAGATGATACCGATAAAAAAGTTATGGAAAAAAAATTTAGTGATAATATCAAGTATAGTGAAAAATGTTTATTTTTTAAGGTGTTGCCCACCAACTCATGTCCTCTTTTTTTAGAGAACAAATCCAAGGCACCATGTAAGTCAAATGATCTAGATATAGATAAATTAAATGCAAGTAATTTTGATAATAACGGCCTATTAATAGCAGATACAAAATTCAATCAAAGTTATTCTTATAAAATAAAAGATCCCATTAATCCCCAAAAAAAAATTAAAGTAACTTTGGATTTTCAGAAACACATCCAAACAGAGAATGATGATATTAATTCCCCTCGATTGAAGATAGTGCGAGAAAATCTTGATGGATCAACTGACATGTCTTCTGCAAAAAATCAAGAAATCATTTGGACTGGCAACATTAATGAATTCTTTAGGGAACCTGCAGGTATCTACCAAAACGAAAAATATGTGGTTTTGCAATTTAATACAGGCCGTCACGGAAGCAACTCCTCAAACGAAGAAAGAGGTTTTGGCGTTTTATTTGACGTGTCAAATGATAAAAATCCAAATATTTTAGAATATCGTGAAAATGGGACATATTCAAAGTATGACTATGATCAAATGAAACAATTTGCAGGATCTGATTTTATTTTTCACAATTTGAACAAAAATGGTGACCCGGTTTTCATAAATAATTTAACAAATAAAGAGAACATAGAACTAAAGGTAAAAACGTTTTTAATAAACAATGATAGAAGGGTGATTCAAACATTCATCGATAATGGTACCGGTGAAGAAATTCCATACTGGACCTTAAATGATTTGTCTAAATTAAAGTCTCATGACAAAGTCAAAGATAAAAACGGTTTTGTTGAGGCGGCAAAACAAGGTTCAGGATATGTTATCGCACGGACAGATAATATTGATACCAGGCTGTCATCTTTTCAATCACTGATTTTTAATGGAACAAAACTATAACTTATCCATCTACCCTCCACCCCATCAACATTGAAACGGATTGCATCTTGCGTAAACAAAAAAAATATCTTTTTCACCCTGTGCAATAAGCTAGTTAAGTAGATTAGATAAAGTCATCAAAAAAAAATTGTTTTTGATTGTTTATTTGGTTTACAGGTAAAACCTTTTGGTCTTTACACAAGGTTACAATAAAAATATCAATGAATTTAATGTTGCAGAGTGCATACTAAAAAATGCATCAACTACATAAACTTACGAAATAATAAATCTCGTATCAATAATTTTGTTTAATTTGACCTAATACAAGGCATTTTTAAAAGCAATGCCCACTTAACTGTTGTGTGAAATCAATCAAATCAGGATCTGTAATTGTTATAATGACCGTTCTATCTTTTTTTCTTCTTTTTGGCTTTCATCCAAACGCCTTTGCAACGTATAATGACACAATTTCCTCCAATCTGTCAAAGGGGATTGTGAATGGGGATATAAAATTATTTATCGCAACTGATTCATCCGATAATCAAACTGCCGCCTCAATAACTGAAAGTTTAGGACAAAAAATTAATTTCGCATCACTATTGACATCTATTCCGGAACCCTATCTTCAGCAAGGATATGACTTTGTTAACGGAACAAAGGGAGAAGGATCATTTGGACATCAAATTCTGTGGCATCTGCTTCACCAGGAGAAAAGGATAATAGCCCATTGGTTCAGTTAAACTTTGTAAAATGGAATGATGATTCAGATCCAAGAATTCTAAAATCATCAGATGAAATCGTGCAAGCTCAAAGAAACGGCGAAATTCAAATAATGAAAACAGGTATTGTTATAAACAGTCCCGTAACACAGCAAGAATGACCTTCACGTGCAGACCAAAGGACTTGTCGCATGGTTAGAGAAATTTTTTAACTGATTTTTATTAATTATGGATGATAAAAAATACAAAACAATGAATATAAATGCATGACTTGTTTGGTGATCATTTTTCATTTCATAGGCGGTAATTGATATCCCCTATTCTAAAAAACCAAATCCAAACCTACATTATGAAATAAAAGAATTGGTAATTGACTATATTTACCATAACACAGGAGACGGAAAACAAACCGAAAACTCAAAAATCTTTCATTAAAAACAATTCCATATATGCATTGGCATCTAAATTGCTCTAGATGTCAGATCCGTACTCTACAGTTTCTGTTTATCCGTTAGTTATTCAATTACTAGACTTTTTTGGTACAATGGCATTCGCAGCCTCGGGTTCTTTCAAAGCAATAGAAAAAAAATCAGATATTGTTGGGGTCATAATTCTTTCAATCATTACAGGGCTTGCAGGTGGGATAATCCGGGATGTCATTTTTGGAAGAACTCCGCCAATTGGCATATTGAACCCAGTTTATCTTTTGATAGCCATTTCAACAGGAGTTACAATTTTTTTTCTCTACCCTAAATTAAAAAAACATTGGAATCTTTTTTTAAAATTTGATGCAATAGGGTTAGGGGTTTTTACAATAATAGGCGCAACTTCTGCCTATACACTATTTGGTTTTAATTTCCTGATAATCGCTTTTTCAGGAATATTAACTGCCATAGGTGGTGGAATACTGCGTGATGTTTTTGTCAATGAAATTCCAATTGTATTTGTTAAAGAGCTATATGTTACAGCAAGTTTCATGGGCATAACGGTTTTTTATCTGCTTTTAATCTTGATTGATCCCACCATAGCTGCAATTATTGGGGCATTATCTTCGACTTCAACTAGATTACTCGCAATAAAATACGGGTGGAATCTGCCCCGCTCTAGAAATTAAAAATAAAAATAGTCGGTTAATGTCATATGGAAATAAAATTCATGTCATATGAGTCATAAAAGTATTTTTCATAAATGATCTTTTTCCATTAATACCAATGAGGTTAATTTTCAAAGTCTGCTATAAAATGCTCTCTTAAAAATTCATCATTTACCACAATTAAGTGGCTAAAGTTCCTACCAATAAAAAAAATGTTGTCTGTAGTAAAAATGATTTAGTAGTCTTTCTTATAATGGCCCGGCTCCTGTTGGAAGCACTGCTCCAATTATTGTGGTAATAATCCACACTACAACTGCGACTGCAATTGATTTTATCCAGCCCATATTGTACAACCATTTTAATATAAATACCCATACAATACCCGCTATTGCAGCAGCTATGATTCCTGATCCTATCAGAATGTGACCCACTATAAAAATTACAGAGCCAATTACTGCAGCAATAACGGCTGTTTTTATGCCTTCTCTTTCACCGAACAATTTGGTAACGAAGTAAATTACTATTGTAGAAATAATTACTCCTATTATAAAGCCAAGTAAACCCATGACAAATATGATTAAATAATATATTATTTATATATGACTTGTTTTTTTACAATTAGGACCTTATAATACACTCATCTGATACATTTAGCGAGATTTTTATTATAAATCTTGAGGCTCGACATTTTTCTATTTACTTTAAGTATTTTATACTAACTTGTTATAATACATATGAGGATTGGTTTTTGAAAAATTTATGCATTCAATGATCTACAGAAAATCTCATCATTACCAACGCAACAATATTGATGGTATTATTGTTTAATTGATTTATTCTGTAAGATTGCAATTGTTAGCATATTAAAAGAAGTAAAAATAAGATTAATAATTGAAATATAACTCGATGTGAATAATTGAATTTTTTCTGTTTTTTCAGATTGAAAAAAATAGTTTAGAATTTTTTTTTATTGTTTTGTTGCTGTTGCTGTTGTGTTAGAGTATGTGGTTTTGCTGTCTGCAGAGTTGCTATCGTTGCTATTGTTTTGGCCGTTGCTGTTGTTTGAGCTAGCTTCCGAAACTGCTGATGCGAGTTGTCTTGAGTTTTGTTCAAAGGTTTTTGCCGTGTTAACAGTCAGATTTGACAGGTGCTTTGAGTTGTCCTTTGCTTGTTGCATTGTTGATTTCATTGAGTCAAGGTTTGAGAAGATGATGTTGTTTGTCAACCTTATTGCTGATACTGCGTTGTCTGCAAAGTTGCTGACAAATTTGGTGTATGCCTTTGTCATGGAGTCTGGTGATGTAAAGTTTGTGACCAAACTGTTATAGCTTTCACTGTATGGTCTCCATGCAGATTGAAGTGAGCTTATCACTGCTTTTTGAGACTCTATGTATTCCTCTGAAATCTCTTTGGCTGTTTGCAGTGATTGTTCTTGATAGCTGTTAACAATGTTATTGTAACGTGGTATTTGGTTTCTTGACTCGTCTATTGACCTGTTGATGTTGTCTTTGGTTTGGTCAAGTGACCTGTTTATTGACTCTTGGATATCATTTGAGTTTTGGTTGTTTTGGTTGCTGTTGCTGTTTGCATTGGTATTGGTTTCATAGGTATATTTTGAGAAGCCTGCGTTGTTGCTGTTGCTGTTGCTGTTGCTTGCTGATGTTGTTGTTGAATTGTCAGTTTTAGTTGTCATCATTATCTGTTGGTTAAACTATTATATAAACTTAGGTATTGTAGGGCTTTTAGCGCCTTTTGTAACCATCATAATTAAAATAATTTTTTCATCACTTATAAAAGAAAATGTAGTGGTTGTATATCATATCCAATAAAAATATTAAAAAAAAAGAGATTGTTTGTATGCCCTAATCCCTAAACCGACCCCTATCCATCCAAAGAAATATCCTATTGCATTTTTTTGTTGATAACAACACACCTAATTGGATATTAAGCACATTAAACCACATAAACTAATTATTCTTTATTTTTAATCTTTAACATTAAATTATCTAATTTTATAGTATAATATCCATAATGAAATGTATTTCTCTAAAGCAACCTTATGCGGAATTACTTGCTATTGGTAAAAAAACCATTGAAACAAGAGGATGGTCTACCAAATTCAGAGGAATATTTTTAATACACGCTTCAAAAACTATTGATGTTGAGGCTTGTAAATATTATGAGATAGATATGGATAACATTACCAAAGGCGCCATAATTGGTAAAGCTGTTATTTATGATGTAAAGAGATATCCAAATAATAATGAATTTGTTTTAGATAAAAATAAGCATTTATCTTTAAAGAAACTTGCCAACAATAAAAACATGTATGATATTTAATAAAAGATGCAGTCAAATTCGATAATGCTGTGCCCTGTTTGGGTAAGATGGGTTTTTTTGATGCGCATGAATCATAATGTTTCAATAGTTGTTGTGATAATAATTGTTAAGGTAAATAGAAAAACGCCAAATTTAAAAAGGTTATGATGCTTCAATGTCTGGATTGATATTTATTTTTTAGGATATATAGTGATAAAATTGAAACAATTAATGTATTGCAATCGGCCATATAATAAATTATCATAGCTGTCCTCATTTTATTCACCTCAAACAAAAAATAATTATATAATAATCAGTCCAAGACTTCTTTAGACATTTTTGCGGTCTGTATTATATTCTTTATTTCAATATCTTTGCTTTTACTTAAGATTTGTGAGATAGACGGTTTGGCTTTTTCGCCAAGAATTAACGTTTCTTTTCCTTTTATGTTCAAAATAACGGTCATTTTATGCTCTTTGAGGATTTTTGCGAAATCTCGCGCATCTCTTATCAAATCCCAAAAACTTAAAGTTTCATCTGTTTCAACCAAGTTAAAAAAAGACAAGTCCAAGACATCAATTACAATGTCTTCTTTAAAGTCTAAGGATAAAAGAGGAGATTTATTAAAATCTACTAATATGTTGCCTCTTATATTCAAAAAGAACACTACCCCTAGGCAGCTATATACTTTGATGAATCACTAATTGTGCTTGTATTAGTATTTGCATCTGTGCTTGGTGATTGTTGGTCTTTATGGGATGAAGTTGATGTTGTTGAAATGACTATTTTGCCATCTATTATCCATTTAGCACCACCTAGTTCCTTTCCTCCAGGACCTCGAGCCTGTGGGACATCAATTTGGAGATGATCAAAAGTGTAAGTTACAGCGACATCTTTACTTACAATCTTTTCTATAAGCTTTGTAACTATTTCTGACATGTTTGATCCTTTTTGATCACTGCTATTACCTTGTTCTGATGATGATTGAGATGAATTACTCATGTCCTTTTGTTTCTTAACATTGTATATATAGATATATTGTATTTATGTAGGGAGATTTTATATTATTTTATACTTTTAGTTTAATCATATATTATTTTACCGAATTAATTATCCCCCCAATAAGATTAGGATTTAAAATGCATGACAACTGGCGATAGTGGTACCAAACAGCAAAAAGGTTATTTTAATTTAGCAAGCCTTTGTTTATTATTTAAAACTATATTTATTAAGGTATTTTGAATTGGGAAAGCAAAAAAGTATTGGCAGAATTTCAAATTATCTAATAATGATTTAACTAAAAAAAAGGAAGGACAGACTCTAAATATCCATATCTATACAATAAACGGTTTTTTATAACATTTTATGTGTTATATTATACGTCATTATGACATTTTTTCTAGTAGAGTATATGTTAACATTCAACATAGAATATTATTTACAAATATTATATTGTATTATTTTTATATTAGTAAAGGTAATGATCATTACTGGCAACTTCC
>Ga0183260_10001691_pt1 | contig 18355 bp, 15 predicted proteins | sample AntDrymUQ4972206_2_FD_129768 | JGI IMG/M metagenome (GOLD analysis project Ga0183260, IMG submission 129768) | Polar desert sand microbial communities from Dry Valleys, Antarctica - metaG UQ497 (22.06) (version 2) (version 2) | ecosystem: Environmental > Terrestrial > Soil > Desert | place...
CCGACCAGCGTCCACCGCCGCCCGGTTCGGTTGACCAGCCCCTCCCCCACGACGCGCGGGACGAAAGCGGCAGTCCCCGGGTCCAGCTGCCGCTGCACCCCCCACGGCAGCACCCACCCCTCATCAGCCAGGCGTGCCGTCCTCGAAGCCTGATCGACATCCCCACCTCGACGTCGCCCCGACCTCCACACGACCAGCAGGTCTACCCCGTCCCCGGCCCCGCAGGATCAACGGAGCACGGGCCGCCGCTCGAACTAGTCGCCCTGCTCCGGCGGCGTCCCGGGCTCGCCCCGTTCCCGGGCCGGCTTGTCGCCGCCGCAGGCGCTCAGCGCGCCCACCGACAGGAGCAGGCACAGGCAGAGGGCCGGGACGGACCGGCGCCGGGTCGTTCGTGCTCGGGTCATCGGCCGGCTCCTGTTCTGCACCCGCTCACCTCCGGCAGTGCGCCGCTTCCATCCACAGGCCGACCTCGCCGTGGTTGAAGCCCGTGCAGACGGCGAGCGTGCCTCGCGTGTTCACCGACTCCAGGACGTGGACCACCGGGAACTTCTGGGCCACATCCAGCGGCCGCAGCGTCGGCCCGCCCGGCGTGTCGAGGCCCAGGATCATGCGCTGGAGCTGCAGGAACTTGGCCCGGTAGGTGGCGGTGTCCGGTGCCTTGCTGGCGTCCAGCCAGAGCTGGTCCATGATCACGCTCTTGTAGCCGGAGGCGTTGGCGAACGAGTTGGCCTGGATCACCTGGTCGGTGTGCACCAGCCGGCGGGCCCCGAACTGCGGCTCGGCGCCGTTGTTGTTCGAGTAGCCCCCCATGTCGAAGGTCCGGGCGTGGAAGATGCGGGGCGCCACCACGCTCCCGTTGTTGCCGCTGATGGTGGTGACGTCGATGCCGATGGTCTTCAGCTGCGCCTTGATCTCGGACGCCAGCGTCTCGCCACCCGTGGCATGCAGGTACTCGAGGGCCAGCTTGGTGCCGTCGGGGACCACCAGGTCCTGGTCGGCGTGCGCCTTGTTGGGGTGGTTCAGGGCCCGGCGGAAGCCGTCACCGTTGCTGGTGTCCGACCAGCCCGCGGCGGAAAGGAGGGCGCCGGCAGCAACCCGGTCGAAGGTGGGCAGCGGCTGCGGCCCCTGGTAGGCGCCACCGTTCGGCAGGGCGAAGTCGCTGTGGATCGGGGCGTCAGCCACCCGGCCGATGCCGAAGCTCACGTTGGCGAGGATCTTGGCCCTGTCGAGTCCCTTGAAGATGGCCTCGCGCACCCGGCTGTCACCCAGGATCTTGTGGGGTGGGGCGTTCTCGTCGGACCCCGGCTTGTTCTGCCCGTAGTAGGGGCTGTCGGTGGTGTAGCCGTTGGGCGGCGGCTGGCCGACCGCCCCGGTGCCGCCCGGGGGCGGCGGGGCCGACGTGGCCGAGCCCGGCTGGCGCTTGGTCATGTTGAAGCCGATGGTGGTGATGTTGGTGCTCCTCGGGAACACCGTGTTGATCCGGGTGTCCCGCTTCAGCCTGTTCACGTCGGCCAGGGGGATCCCGGCGACGTCCACCTCGCCGCTCTCGAGGGAGGTGGCGGCGTTGCCGGCGACGACCTTGCGGAAGACCTCGTTGATGTAGGGCAGGCGGTTGCCGGCCCCGTCGAACCGGAAGTAGTCGGGGTTCTTCACCATCCGCACCCCCGCGGCCCCGAGCGAGAGGAACCGGAAGGGCCCGGTGCCGACCGGGCTGGTGTTCGCCGGGCACAGCGGGCTGGCCGGCGCCACGTTGTAGAGCGAGCCGTTCGCTGCGCACGGGCCGTACGCCGTCTCCGAGATGATGGGAGCCTCGGTCATCGTCAGGGCGAAGGGCAGCGGTGCGAAGGTCTGCCGGAGGTTGAAGATCACGGTGCCCCCGTTGCCGGCCGAGGGCGGAAGCGTCTGGATCGCATCGGGCGGCACGACCGTGTTGGCGTTCTGGCCGGTGACCCCGAGCGTCGGGTTCACGGCGCGGGTGCGGCTGTGGGCGGCGAAGATCGCCTTCGAGAAGCTGAACTCGACGTCGTCGGGGTCGAGGATGTCGCCATCTCCCGGAACGCTGCCGTTGACGCCGTGGAACCTGACGTTCGGCCGGAGCACGAAGGTCGCCACCGTGGTGACGGCGTCGCAGGGAGCGGCTGCGCAGTTTGGGTTCGCGGCAGCCGGCACCGAGTTGTTGATGGTGAAGCTCTGGGCCAGGTCGCCGCCCAGGCTGCCGTTGAGCTCGTAGCGCAGGAGGCCGTTGAACATGCCCGAGGAGTTGTTGACGACATCGCTGGCGGTGTTCACGGCGTTGTTCAGCGCCGATCCCGGCGCCCCGGTGCCGTTGTTGATCACCAGGCGCCCGCCGAGGACCGGGGTGGACGACGGGCCGCAGGGGCCGTCGGTTGCGCATTCCAGCTTGAACCCCGAGGCGCTGCCGTCGCCGGTGGCCTTGCACGGACCGTCGGGCATAAGGCGCACGTCGTAGGTCGACGACTCCTCGCTGAGGAGCTTGGCCCCGACCAGATCGCCCTCGAGGGCGTAGGAGCCCTTCTGCGCGCAGTACGCCTCCTGGGCGGTCGCAAGCGTCCGGGCATCGATGCGGTTGGCCGCGCCCTGGCCCTTGTCGCCGGCCCCTCGGACGGCGAAGACGGCGACCGCGGACAGGATGCCCAGGATGACGATGACGACGAGAAGCTCGATCAACGTGAACCCGCTCTGCTGACCAGACCGCGGGTCCCCCACCGTTCCAGTGCCTCGTTGCCGCACGTTTGCGTCTCCTTCTGCTGGTGTCCCCGCAGCGACCCTCCCACCGGAGGCTGAAGGGATCCTGAAGTTTTGCTGAAGAAGAAATAAAGATGATTGAGCCCGAATCGGCGGATCGCGCGGTGCCGGTACTGTCCGTGCCGTGGCGCCAGCGCTCGGTCCCTGGTGAGCTGGGGGTACCTCGCACGACGGCTCGCCCAGGTCGTGCCGGCGCTCGCGACGATCGTGCTCGTCACCTTCATGTTGATCCACCTGGCGCCCGGGGATCCGGGAGTCGCCGTCGCCGGCGAGAACGCCGATGCGGCCACGCTCGAGTCGCTCCGCCGCCAGTTCGGCCTCGACCGCCCCCTCTGGTCCCAGGTCCTCAGCTACGCCTCGAACGTCGCTCGCGGCGACCTGGGTGACAGCTTCTTCTTCGGGCGGCCGGTGTCCACGGTCATCGCCGAGCGCCTCCCGGCCACACTGCTGCTCACGGGCACCGCCCTGCTGCTGTCGTGCCTCCTCGGGATCCTCCTCGGCCGGGTGGCCGCCCGCCGGCCCTCGGGCCCGCTGGACGCCGGCGTGACCGCCGCCACCCTTGTCGGCTACTCGATCCCTGGCTTCTGGCTGGGGCAGGTCGCGATCCTGCTGTTCGGCCTGCACCTCGGCTGGTTCCCGGTCGTCGGCATCTCCGACGACCGGGCGGACTACGAGGGCCTGGCCCGGGTCCAGGACGTCGTGCGGCACCTGATCCTCCCCGCCAGCGTGCTGGCGATCTCCGAGATCGCCCTCCTCGCCCGGTTGACCCGCACCGGCCTCATCCGGCAGCTGCGCGAGGGCTACGCCCGGACGGCGGAAGCCAAGGGGCTGGCGCCCGCACGGGTCGTGTCGCACCACGCCTTCCCGAACGCCGCGCTCCCCCTCGTCACGGTGATCGGCACCCGGGTGGGCTTTCTGTTCTCGGGTGCCGTCGTGGTCGAGACGGTGTTCTCCTGGCCCGGCATCGGCCTGTTGCTCCGCGATGCGGTGAACAACGGCGACCGGCCGCTGGCGCTGGGCCTGGTGATGCTCGTGGCGGCCACCGTGATCTTGGCCAACGTCGTGACCGACCTCCTGTACATCCGGATCGATCCCCGCATCCGGTACGACTGATGTGGATCGCATCGGTGCGCGGAACATCGGGAAGGGGCCTGAGCCGGCAGGGACGATCGCGCCGAAGGACGCTGGTGGCGACGCCGTCCGGGCTGCTGGGCCTCGGCCTCGTCGTCCTGCTCGGCCTCGTCGCCCTGTTCGCGAAGTGGATCGCACCCGGCGACCCCTTCGACACCTCCGCTGGCCCGGCCCTTCTGCCACCCTCGCGCCGCCATCTGATGGGGACCGACAACCTCGGCCGCGACCTGGCCACCGGGGTCGTCCACGGCGCCACCACCTCGATGACCGTGGTGGTGGCGGTGGTCGCCATCTCGGCCGTCATCGGTATCGTGATCGGCGCGGCGGCCGGCTTCTACGGCGGGGTGCTCGACGTCGTGCTCATGCGGACCGGCGAGCTGTTCCAGGTGGTGCCCAGGTTCTTCCTGGTCCTGCTCGTCATCGCCTTCTTCGGGCCCGGCATCGACCGGCTGATCCTTGTGCTCGGCCTCACCTCGTGGCCGTTCCTGGCGCGGGTCGTCCGAGCCGAGGCCATCACACTGAAGCGCCGCGACTTCGTCGGCGCCTCGCTCGCCCTCGGGTCATCGGGCGGGCGTGCCCTGGTGGTGCACGTGATCCCCAACCTGCTGCCGGTCGCCGTCGTCGTGCTCACGCTCTTCGCGTCCCGGATCATCATGATCGAGGCGGGGCTGGCCTTCTTGGGCCTGGGCGACCAGAACCGCATCAGCTGGGGCACGCTGGCGAGCAACGCGCAACCGTTCCTCCAGCTGGCCTGGTGGATGGCCGTGTTCCCGGGGTTGGCGATCGCGCTGGCCGTCGTCGGGCTGAACCTCCTCGGGGACTCGGTGAACGACGCGCTGGACCGGCGCTCAACCTGACGCCAACGCCGACTACACGATCCCGTCGAGCTCGAAGCCGGTGCCGCGGGCCAGCAGGCTCTCCAGGGCGCGGCCCACGGTCCACCCCTCGTGGCAGACGCCGGCGACGGCCTCGGCGATGGGGAGGTCGAGGCCGGCCCGGCGGGCCAGGTCGACGACGGCCCGGCTCGTCCTCACGCCCTCGGCCACCATGTTCATCTCGGCCACCACCTCGTCGATGGTCTTGCCGCCGCCGAGGGCCACGCCCACGGTGCGGTTCCGGCTCTGGGGGCTCGAGCAGGTGGCGACGAGGTCACCCATGCCGGCCAGCCCCGAGAACGTGAGCGGGCGGCCGCCGAGAGCGACGCCGATGCGGGAGAGCTCGGCCAGGCCCCGGGTGATGAGGCTGGCCTTGGTGTTGTCGCCGAAGCCCATCCCGTGGGCCATGCCGACGGCGATGGCCACGACGTTCTTCAGCGCGCCCGCCAGCTCGCACCCGACAACGTCGTCGTTGGTGTACACACGGAACAGGGGCGTGCCGAAGACGTCCATCAGGCGCTCGGCCAGCCCCAGGTCGAAGAAGGCGACGACGGACGCGGCCGGCTGGGCGGCCGCCACCTCCTTGGCCAGGTTGGGCCCGGTGAGCACGCCGACCGGGTTCTCGGGCAGCACCTGGCCGACCACCTCGGTCATGCGCAGCAGCGTGCCCTGCTCGACCCCCTTGGCCAGGCTGACCACCGGGGTGGCCCGGTCGACGAACGGGGCGGCCGCCTCCAGCACGGTGCGGAAGCCGTGACTGGGGACGCCGACGACCAGGACGTCGGCCCCGGCCACGGCGGCCTCGAGGTCGCTGGTGGCCCGGACGCCGTGGGGGAGGACGTAGCCGGGCAGGTAGGTCGAGTTGGTGTGCTCGCGCGTGACCTCGTCGGCGACCTCGGGGCGCCGGGCCCAGAGCACCACGTCGGCCCGCCGCTGGCACAGCCCCGCCACCGCCGTGCCCCAGCTGCCGGCCCCGACAACGGCGACGGTCGTCATCGAGCCCGACCGTAGCCGTCGCCCCTGGACGGGTCCCGCGCCGGCTGCCCTACGGTTGCGGCGGTGGAGGCTGACGCCGCGGTGCTCGTGCCGGTCAAGGCCTTCGGCGAGGCGAAGCGGCGGCTGAGCCCCGCCCTCGACGCGGGGGACCGGGCCGCGCTGTCGCGCCGGCTGGCGGCCGGTGTCATCGCCGCGGCGGCGCCGCTCCCCGCCGCGGTGGTCTGTGACGACCGCGAGGTCGCGGGGTGGGCGCGCTCGCTCGGTGCGCTGGTCATCTGGGAACCGGGCCGGGGCCTCAACGGTGCGGTGGCGGCCGGCGTGGCCCACCTCGCCGGCCAGGGCGTGGCCACCGTGATGGTGGCCCACGGCGACCTGGCGGAGCCCGAGGAGCTGGGTGACCTGTGGGCCGCCCACCCCGGCGTGGGCGTCACGCTCGTGCCCGACGGCCGGGACGACGGCACGAACGTCGTGGTGGTCCCCACCGCCACGGCGTTCCGGTTCTCCTACGGCCCGGGCTCGTTCCGCCGCCACCTGGACGAGGCGACGAGCCTCGGCCTGGCGGTGCGGGTCGTGCGGGGCAGCGCCCTGTCCCTCGACATCGACCTGCCCTCCGACCTCCCGATTCACCGAGCCAGGGTGGGTGGCCGGTGAGCCACCCCGGGCCGGGGGCAGGCGCCACCACCGACCTGGCCACGCCGTCGGTGGCCCTGGCCGTCGCCGCCCACCCCGACGACGTCGAGTTCCAGGCCGGCGCCACGCTGGCCCGCTGGGCCGCGGCTGGGTGTGCCATCCACCACCTGATCCTCACCGACGGCTCGAAGGGCACGTGGGACCCGGCGACCGACCCTGCGTCGCTGGTGGCGGTGCGCGAGGCGGAGCAGCGGGCCGCCGCCCTCCGCCTGGGTGGCCGGCCCGGCGGCGTCCGCTTCCTCCGCTGGCCCGACGGCGAGCTCGAGGCCGGCCTGCGCCAGCGGGCGCAGGTCGCCGCGGCCATCAGGGAGGTCCGCCCCGAGGTGGTCCTGGGCCACGACCCGTGGCGCCGCTACCGCCTCCACCCCGACCACCGCAACGCCGGCTGGCTGGTCTGCGACGGCGTGGTCGCCGCTCGGGACCCGCTGTTCTTCCCCGAGCTGGCCACGCCGCCCCACCGGCCCCGGGCCCTGCTGCTGTGGGAGGCCGACGAGGCCAACCACGTCGAGGTGGCCGACGAGGCCGCCATCGAGTCCAAGGTGGCCGCCCTCCTCGAGCACCACAGCCAGTTCGTCACCACCCACGGCATCAGCGACCAAGCCGACCTCGAGCAGCGAGCGGCCTTCGAGGGACGGGTCAGGCAGCGCCTGGCCGAGCGGGGCTCAGTGGCCGGGGCCTCTGCCGGTGAATCGTTTCGCCGGCTCGACGAGCTGTAGCTCCTAGCCGGCGGACCGCTCGCCTACCTCTTGGCGGCCTTCTTGGCGGACTTGTCCGCCGCCGTCGACGACTTCGCCGCCGTCTTCGTCGCTCGTCCCGCGCTGGTCTTCGCCACCTTCGGCGCAGCCTTGGCCTCGCCGCCGACCTTGCTGGCCTTCGCCGCCGCCTTCGGCGCAGCCTTGGCCTCACCGCCGACCTTGCTGGCCTTGGCCGCCCGTTTGGCCGTCGTCGTCCCCGGGGACGGGGCCGCCTTTGACGCCTTCTCGACCTTAGCCGTCTTCGTGGGCGCCGCCCTCTTGGTGGCGGGGGTCTTGTCCGTGGCCCCGCTCAGGGCCTTGGAGGTCCTGCCGGCCTGAGCCGTGGTCGGCGGCGCCTTGGTGGTCTTCGGAGCCGATGCCTTCGCCGGCGGCACCTTCCTTGCCGGCGCCTTCCTTGCCGGCGCCTTCCTTGCCGGCGCCTTCCTCGCCGCTTCCTTCCTCGCCGGCTCCTTCGCCGGCGCCGCCATTGCCTCCGGCGCCTCAGCCTCCGGCGGCGCCTCTGCCGCCGCCGGCGCCTGCGCCGGCGGCGGCTCCGCCTCGATCTCCCGGGCTGCGGTCTCGTCGGCTGCGGTCTTCCTCGCCGCCGCCGCCTTCTTCTTGCCGCCGGGCGTGATCTTCTTCACGGCCTCGGCGATCTTGCTCGGCTTCTTCCCAGCCATGCTCAGCCCCTCTTCTTCGCCGCGGCCTTCTTGGCCGGCGCCGCCTTCTTGGCCGGCGTCGCCTTCTTGGCCGCGGCCTTCTTGGCGGGAGCCCCCTTCTTGGCCGCCGACCTCTTGGCGTTGAGGGCGGTCTTGAAGGCCTGCGCCGGCGCGAACCTGACGCTCTTCGAGGCGGCGATCTTGATGGCTGCCCCGGTCTGGGGGTTGCGCCCGGTGCGGGCCGCGTTGGCCTTGGGCGAGAACTTGCCGAAGCCGAACAGCGACACCTCCTCGCCCTTCTTGACCGTGTCGACGATGCCGCTGACGACGGCTTCGACTGCGGCCTCGGCTTCCTTCTTGGCGGTCCCTGTGGCTGCCGCCACGTGATCGATCAGCTCTGCCTTGTTCACGCCACCTCCAGGTGGTTTGGGGAAGTTCCTTACAATCAAAGGGGTTCTGGCCCTCCAGGTCAAGCATCCTCCAGCAGATAAGCGGCTTTCTCGGCTTCCTGGTCAACGAAACCCAGGATCTGCAAGGGTTCGTGGCGTGCAGCCGCTGCCGGACGGTTCCTACGAGGCCATGGTCGTCGACGTTTCGCCCGTCGCCGAGGGGCGCGGTGCCCGCCTCGAGCTGGTGCTCCTGGGCGGCGGCCACAAGGGAGATGTGGTCCACGTGCGGTCACCAGGGCTGGACCCCGACGATCTCACCGTGCTCGGGCTGGGCGCCCGGGTGAAGGTGGTCGCCGGCGTCCCCGGGGTGCGGCTTGACCAGCGCTGACGGGCCGGCCCGGCACGGTCGGCTCGCCTCGATCGACCTATCGGAGCGCCTGTCGCGGGAGGAGGAGGCCCAGCGCCTCGAGGTGGCGTCCCGCCGGCTGCTGCAGCTGCGCCTCGTCCTGGGCGGCCACCTGTCGCCTGACGGCACGCTCCACGGGGATCGACGGCTGGGCCCGCCGCTCTGCATCGTGTTCGAGGGGTGGGACGCGTCGGGCAAGGGTGGGTCCATCCGCCGGCTGGTGACCCCGCTCGACCCCCGCCACGTCTCGGTCGCCCAGTTCGCCGCCCCCACCCCCCGCGAGAAGCGCCACCACTTCCTCTGGCGCTTCTGGCCGGTGCTGCCGGGCTGGGGCGGCATGACCGTCCTCGACCGCAGCTGGTACGGGCGGGTGCTGGTGGAGCGGGTCGAGGGCTTCGCCACCGACGACCAGTGGGGCCGGGCCTACCAGGAGATCGTCGAGTTCGAGCGGACGCTCGTGGCCGAGGGCACGATCCTGCTGAAGTTCTGGCTGGAGATCTCCGACGCCGAGCAGCTGGCCCGCTTCCAGCGGCGGGCGGTCGACCCCCTCAAGGCGTGGAAGCTGGGCGAGGAGGACTGGCGCAACCGTGGGAGGCGCCCGGCGTACGAGGCGGCCATCGAGGACATGGTCGTGAGGACCGATCATCCCGCCGCCCCGTGGCAGCTGATCGCCGGCGAGTCGAAGCGCTACGCCAGGGTCGCCGTCATGGAGCGCACCATCTCCGCCGTCGAGGAGGCCCTTCGGGTCGGTGGCTTCGGGAACGTGGCGCCGCTCGTCCCGTTGGGCTCGGCCAGGGCGGAGGCGGACCGGCGATCACCTCCCACCTGACTAACGTCGCTGGACGACAACCGCGGGAGCCCGTTCCGGACGGGCTGAGAGGGCGCCGCCACGGGGCGCCGACCGTTCGAACCTGATCCGGTCGAGGCCGGCGGAGGGAGTGCGCAGATGGCTCAGGTGACGAGGGAGTCCGACGTCGTCGGCCCCGGCGACGGCGACGGGGACAGGCCCGGCAGCGCTGGTCCAGCAGGGCGCCGGACGGCGTGGATCGAGGTCGACGGCGGCCTGCGGGTGCCGGTCACCGAGGTCGTGCAGACCAACGGTGAGGTCGTGCGCCTGTACCGCACCAGCGGCCCCGGCTCCGACCCCGCGGTCGGGCTCCCGCCGCTTCGCCAGCCGTGGATCGCCGGCCGAGGAGACGTCGAGACCTACGCCGGCAGGATCTACGACCGGCGCGACGACGGGCGGGCCGCCGTCCGGCGCTCGGCCCCGGACGACTCGCAGACGGCCGAGTGGCAGGGCGTGCGGCGGGCGCCGCTGCGGGCCCGGGCCGGGGCCAACGTGACCCAGCTCCACTACGCCCGCCGGGGCGAGGTCACCCCCGAGATGCGCTTCGTGGCCGCCCGCGAGCAGGTCGAGCCCGAGCTGGTGCGGGCCGAGGTGGCGTCCGGCCGGGCCATCATCCCCGCCAACGTCAACCACCCCGAGAGCGAGCCGATGGCCATCGGCAAGGCGTTCCTGGTGAAGGTCAACGCCAACATCGGCAACTCGGCGGTGTCCTCCTCGATCGCCGAGGAGGTCGACAAGCTCACGTGGTCCACCCACTGGGGCGCCGACACCGTGATGGACCTGTCGACAGGCGCCGACATCCACACGACCCGTGAGTGGATCGTGCGCAACAGCCCGGTGCCGATCGGGACGGTGCCGATCTACCAGGCCCTGGAGAAGGTGGACGGCAGCGCCGAGGACCTCACCTGGGAGATCTTCCGGGACACCCTGGTCGAGCAGTGCGAGCAGGGCGTCGACTACATGACCATCCACGCCGGCGTGCGCCTGCCCTTCGTGCCGCTGACGGCCCGCCGGGTCACCGGCATCGTCAGCCGGGGTGGGGCGATCATGGCGGCGTGGTGCCTGGCCCACCACACCGAGTCCTTCCTCTACGAGCACTTCGAGGAGATCTGCGAGCTGTTCGCCGCCTACGACGTGGCCTTCTCGCTGGGCGACGGCCTGCGACCCGGCTCGATCGCCGACGCCAACGACGAGGCCCAGCTGGCCGAGCTGCGCACGCTGGGCGAGCTGACCCGGGTGGCGTGGGGCCACGACGTGCAGGTGATGGTCGAAGGCCCGGGCCACGTGCCGCTGCACAAGGTGCGCGAGAACGTCGAGCTCCAGCAGGAGTGGTGCGACGGGGCGCCCTTCTACACGCTGGGCCCGCTCACCACCGACGTCGCCCCCGGCTACGACCACATCACCAGCGCCATCGGCGCCGCCACCATCGGCATGTTCGGCACGGCGATGCTCTGCTACGTCACCCCCAAGGAGCACCTGGGCCTGCCCAATCGCGACGACGTGAAGCAGGGCGTGATCGCCTACAAGATCGCCGCCCACGCCGCCGACCTGGCCAAGGGCCACCCGGGGGCGCAGGCCTGGGACGACGCCCTGTCCAAGGCCCGCTTCGAGTTCCGCTGGGCCGACCAGTTCGAGCTGGCCATGGACCCCGACACCGCCCGCTCGTACCACGACGAGACCCTGCCGGCCGAGCCGGCCAAGACGGCCCACTTCTGCTCGATGTGCGGCCCCAAGTTCTGCTCGATGAAGATCACCCAGGACGTCCGGGCCTACGCCGACTCCCTCGGGGTGGGCCTCGAGCAGGCGGTCGAGATCGGCCTGAAGGAGAAGGCGCAGCAGTTCGTCGACGAGGGCGCTGAGCTGTACCGGGCGCCCGACGCGGTGGCCGGTTCGCCCCCTTCCGGGGTTGTCGGCGAGGGCGGCGGGGAAACCCAGGCTCTGTGATCGATCCTTCGGTGGCCCGGAACCGCACGTGGGTGGACTCGGTGAAGGCGCACCGGGCCCGGTCGGCGGCCGCGGCCATGGCGATCCTCCTGGTCCTGGTGGCCGTGGTGCCGCCGCTGCGCAGCATCGCCACCTTCGCGGCGTCGAGGGTGATCCTGGTGGTCACCACGCCGTTCGCCCCCAGCGTGAAGGGCCTGAACACGGTCCCCGAGAGCTCGCGGGTGGTGGCCGCCGACGGCACGCCGATCGGCACGTTCGAAGAGGGTGAGCGCGTCCCGGTCCGGTTGGCCGAGCTCCCGCCGCACGTGAAGGGCGCCGTCCTGGCCGCCGAGGACGACGACTTCTACCAGCACGACGGGGTCGACCCGTCGGCGATCGTGCGGGCCACGCTCAACATGGCCACCGGCAGCCGGCAGCAGGGCGGTTCCACCATCACCCAGCAGCTGGCCAAGCTGAACTACACCAGCGGCGAGCGCACCGTCTTCCGCAAGCTGCGCGAGGTGCTGTTCGCCACCCGGCTCGAGAATGACTACTCGAAGGACCAGCTGCTCGAGCGCTACCTGAACCAGGTCTACATGGGCAACGGCAACTACGGGATCGGCTCGGCCGCCCAGCGCACCTTCGGCGTCCCCGCGGCCAAGCTGACGCCCGACCAGGCCGCGGCCCTGGCCGTGCGCATCCGCAGCCCGGGCAACATCGACCCCAGGAAGCGGCCCCAGGCCGTGCTGGAGCGCCGCAACCGGGTGCTGGAGGCCATGGCTGGCGAGGGCACGGTGCCGAAGGACCAGGTGGCCGCCCTGCAGGCCGCGCCCCTGACACCGATCCCGCTTCCGCCGGCGGCGACCAAGCTCGAGCGGCTCGTGGTCGACCGGGCCCGCCGCGAGGCGTTGAAGGTCGACATCCTCGGGGGCGACCAGGAGGATCGCCTGGCCAAGCTCGAAGGTGGTGGGCTGACGATCGAGACGGCTCTCGACCCCAAGGGCCAGAAGGCGGCGCGCGAGGCTGCGCAGGCCGCGCTCCCCCGGCCGGAGGACGCCAGCGCCGCCGTGGTCGGCGTCCAGCCCGGCGACGGCGCCATCCGGGTGCTGCTCGGCGACTCCAAGGGCGGCCAGTTCGACGTGGCCACCAACGGCCGGCGCCAGCCGGGCTCGTCCTTCAAGCCCTTCACCTACGCCGCCGCCCTCGAGGACCGCATCCACCCCGGCACCACCTACGAGTCCAAGTCGCCCCAGAGCTTCACCTACAAGGGCAGCACGTTCCAGGTGGAGAACGCCGAGGAGGGGACGGGCGGGCCCATGTCCCTCGACGAGGCGACGGTCGAGTCGGTCAACGTCGTCTACATGCAGGTGGCGCTGAAGGTCGGTCCTGACAAGGTGAAGAAGGTGGCCGAGCGGCTGGGCGAGCCGAAGGACCTGCAGGCCGTGCCGTCGCTCGCCCTGGGCGGCGAGGGCAAGGGCGTGAGCCCGCTCGACCAGGCCGCCGCCTACGCCACCTTCGCCTCCGGCGGCACCTACGCCGAGCCCTACCTGGTGACCAGGATCAAGGACGCCCAGGGCAAGGTGGTGTGGCAGCACGACAAGAAGACGCGCAAGGCGATGGACCAGAAGGAGACCGGCGTCATCAACGGCGTGCTCCAGAAGGTCGTCACCGACGGCACAGGTACGGCGGCCGCCGTCGGCCGGCAGGTGGCGGGCAAGACCGGGACCACCAACGAGAGCAAGGACATCTGGTTCGTGGGCTACACCCCGCAGCTGGCCACCGCGGTGTGGGTCGGCTACGTCGACTCCCCGAAGCCGGTGACCGACGCCCGGGGCCGCCAACAGTTCGGTGGCGGGCCGCCGGCGCGGATCTTCTCGAGCACCATGAAGGCGGCGCTGCAGGGCGTGACGGCCACGCCGCTGCAGGTCAACACGCCCGAGGACCTGGGCCTCAAGCTCCCCGGCGGCGCCCCCCCGCCGACGCCCGTGACCGTCGCCACCCCGTCGACGCTGGCGCCGCTCGACACCAGCCTCCCGAACATCGTGACCATCCCGACCGTGCCGTTGGAGACGGCGCCGACGACCCGGCCCGCCCGCACCACGACCAGCAAGCCGTGCCCGACCACGACGACGAAGGCGGGTCCGACCACCACCCTGCCTCCCGACGTGACCACGACCACCAGACCGCCCCCACCCGGCTGCTAGCCCCGGGCGTCAGCCGGCCGGGCTGACGACCAGGAGGCTGCCGGCACCGAGGTCGACCTCGAGGCGGGCCAGCCGCCCGTCCCCGTCCAGCCAGGCCTGAGCCGAGGGGTTGCCCTCGAGGCTGAGGTGGCGCCCGACCCAGCGAGGCCGGCGTTCCACCAGCGGGGCCAGGAGCTCGCCGGGGTCAACGGCGGGCACCTCGACCGTGGTGCCGAGGGCGGAGAGGCGGGTGCCCTCCTGCACCCCGGCCAGACCGGCCACCGACACCTCGGCCTCGGAGCCGCCCAGCAGGGCCCGGGCGACCTCGCGGCCGTCGGAAGCGACCAGCGTGATCAGGAGGGGTTCGGCCCGGGCGAGGTCGTGGGCCCGCCGAGCGGCGAGCACCGGGTCGGCGCCGGGTCCAGGCACCGGGGCGTCCCGGCCGGCCCTGGCGGTTGCCACGAACGCGGCGGTGGCGAGCGCCACCACCAGCACCAGCAGAGCGGCACGACGCACGGGCACCTCCGAGTGGGGATGGAGGGCGGGGGCGCCGAGCGGCCACCTGGCCGTGTCGACGGAGGTTACCCCCGCCACCTCCGCCGGTCAGGGGGCCTCGGCCACGAGGGCGAGCGGTCACCGCGGGCCTTCGTCGAGCGGTAGCGGTGGAACTACGGGTGGCGTGGCGACTTTTCCGACGCCCTCGACAGCCATCGGGCAGGATGGAGCCGTGAGCGATCCGTGGCCCCCGCCGCCCCCACCGCCGGGCGGGCCGCCCCCGCCGCCCCCACCGCCGGGCGGGCCGCCCCCACCGCCCCCACCGCCGCCCGGCGGTCCGCCGCCGTGGAACCCTCCGCCCCAGCCGGGCGCAGGACCGCCGCCGACCGAGGCCATGCCGACCGGCTGGGGCGCACCCCCTCCTGGATCGTTGCCGCCGCCAGGCACGCCGTTCCCGGGGCCCGGCCAGGGCCAGCCGCCGCCGGCTTGGGGCGGACCGCCGCCGCCCCCGCCCAAGTCCAAGACCGGCCTGGTGGTCGGCCTGGTCCTGGGGGGCTTGGCCCTCCTGCTGCTCATCGTCATCGGCGGGGTCGTCCTGGCGGTCAACAGCGTGGAGGAGGCCGCGGTGCCGCTGCCGGACCCGACCACCAGCCGGTTCGAGCTGGGGCCCTCCACCACGCGGTTCGCGACCGTGCCCACGAGCACCGGGCCGGTCACCTCGGTCGCCGGCACCGGCCCACCCGCCTCGGTCACGGCCGACCAGGCGGAGACCTTCCTGCAGGAGGAGCAGGAGAAGGTCTTGCCAGATGTCCCGGTCCTGAGCGTCGCCTGCCCCGCTGAGCCCTACAAGGTGGGCCACGTCATCATCTGCCGGATGACGCTCCAGACCACGCCCGTCCTGTACCAGGTCACCATCACCGATGTCAACGGCCTCGTGGTCAAGCCGACGAAGCCCATCATCGACACCGACAAGGCCGAGGACCTGATCGAGGCCAACGAGGCCGGCAGCGTGGCCGACTGCGGCTCGCCCCGGATCCGCCAGGTCGAGATCGGCGCCACCTTCTCGTGCCGGACGGCGTCGAGCACCTGGGAGTTCACGGTTCGCGACGAGAAGGGCCAGATCTCCGGCACCCGCCGCTGACACCCGATCGCTTCGGCTTGCGAAGCGTCCTGCCGTAGCGTTGCGGGGGTGGCAGGCGAGGGCGCGCAGCTGGGGTGGGTGCGCCAGCTGCTGCGTTGGCTGGCCCCCCACAAGCCGAACGTGGGCATCGCCTTTGGCGCCGGACTGCTCGGCACCGGGGTGGCGGGGCTGACGCCCCTGGTGCAGAAGGTGGTCGTCGACGACGTCACCGGCCGCACCGGCGACGCCATCGCCCCCTGGCTCCTGCTCCTGGTGGTCGCCGGGGTGGCCCGCTTCGCCCTGGCCTACGTGCGCCGCTTCTTCGGCGGCCGGGTGGCCGCCGACGTGCAGTACGACCTGCGCACCGCCCTGTTCCGCCACGTGCAGCGCCTCGACGTGGCCAGCCACGACCAGCTCCAGACGGGACAGCTGGTCGCCCGGGCCACGACCGACGTCAACTCGCTCCACCACCTGCTGAGCTTCCTGCCCCTCGTGCTCGGGAACGTCCTGCTGTTCTTCGTCGCCCTCGGCGTGATGGTGCGGCTCTCCCCGCTGCTCACGCTCGTCGTCTTCGCCGTCGTGCCGCTCATGGCCGTGGCCACCGCCCGGGTGCGCAGGACGATCTTCCCCGCCAGCTGGGACGCCAGCCAGCAGGCCGGGGTGGTGGCCGGGATCGTCGAGGAGTCGGTCTCCGGCGTGCGGGTGGTGAAGGGGTTCGGCCAGGAGCGGCGCGAGCTGGCCCGGCTGAGCCAGGGGTCCGCCGACCTGCTGGCCAGCCGCACCCGTCTCGTCCGCCTCCAGGCCCGCTTCAGCCCCACGCTCCAGGTCATCCCGATCCTGGCCCAGGTGGCCGTGCTGGCCGTCGGCGGCTGGCTGACCATCCGCGGCCGCATCACCCTCGGGACGTTCCTGGCCTTCAACGTGTACGTCACCTCGCTCGTCGGCCCGGTCCGCACCGCCTCGTTCCTGGTGGCGTTCAGCCAGCAGGCCAAGGCCAGCATCCAGCGGCTCGCCGAGGTGCTCGACGCCAACCCGCTGGTGGCCGACCGGCCCGATGCGGCCGTGCTCACCACCGGGGCCGGCGCCCTCGAGCTCGACGACGTGACGTTCGGGTACACCTCGGGCGAACCGGTGCTGGCCTCGTTCAGCCTCCGGGTCGAGCCGGGCGAGACCGTGGCCCTGGTCGGCACCAGCGGCTCGGGCAAGAGCACGGTGGCCCTGCTCCTGCCGCGCTTCTACGACGTGCACGCCGGCGCTGTCCGCATCGGCGGGACCGACGTCCGCGACGTCACCCTCGAGTCGCTGCGCCGGCGGATCGGGGTGGTCTTCGAGGAGCCGTTCCTGTTCTCCGACACGATCCGGGCGAACATCGCCTACGGCCGGCCCGACGCCACCGCCGAGGAGGTGGAGGTGGCGGCCCGGGCGGCGGAGGCCCACGGGTTCATCTCGGCGCTGGCCGACGGCTACGACAGCGTCGTCGGCGAGCAGGGCCTGACCCTGTCCGGGGGGCAGCGCCAGCGGGTGGCCCTGGCCCGGGCCCTGCTGACCGACCCCCAGGTGCTGATCCTCGACGACGCCATGTCGGCCGTCGACAGCCGGGTCGAGGAGGACATCCTGGCCACCCTCTCGCGGCTGCTGGCCGACCGCACGACGCTGCTGGTCGCCCACCGCCGCTCCACCCTCCGCCTGGCCGACCGGATCGCCGTCGTCGACGCCGGTCGGGTCGTGGCCGTCGGCACCGCCGAGGAGCTCGAGGCCACCAGCCCCCTCTACCGGGCGCTGCTGTCCGGTCCGGACGACGACGTCGAGCACGCCGCCGACCTCGACGCCGCCGACCTCGAAGCCGCCGACCTCGAGGCCGGCGTCGCCTCGCTCGACGGTGGCGCCGCCCCGTGGGACGGGCGGCCGACGCCCAGCCTGTGGGCCGAGCGCCAGGTCTCGGTGGCCGAGGCTCTCGCCGCCGCCGGCCGCCTGCCGAAGCCCGATCCGGCCGCCACCGTCCGCGCCGGCGGCCACGGGGGCGGTGGCGGTGGTGGGATGCGCGGCACCGGCCACATGGGTGCGTCGATGGTGGCCACCCCCGAGCTGCTGGCGTCGGTCGCCGCCCTGCCGCCGGCGACCGACCGCCCCGACGTGACGCTCGACGAGCTCGACGTGCCCGAGCCGTCGTTCTCCTTCTGGCGCTTCGTGCGCCGGTGGCGACGCCTGCTCGGCCTCGGCGTGGGCCTGGTGGTCGTGGACTCGGTCACCAACCTCCTCGGCCCGACCGTCATCCGCTACGGGGTCGACGGCGGTGTCGAACCGGGACGGACCGGCGTCCTGTGGGCGGCGACCGCCCTGGCCCTCGTCGTGGCCGTGGCCTCGTGGGGCAACGCCGTGGCCGAGCAGCTCGTGACCGGATCCACCGCCGAGAAGGTGCTGTACGCCCTGCGGGTGAAGGTCTTCGCCCACCTGCAGCGCCTGTCGCTCGGCTACTACGACCGGGAGATGGGCGGCCGGGTGATGACCCGGATGACGACCGACGTCGACGCCATGCAGCAGCTGCTGGCCACGGGTTTGGTGCAGGCGGTCGTCAGCGGCGTCACCTGCGGCGGGGTGGCGGTGGCGCTGGTGCTGATGAGCCCGCCGCTGGCCCTCGCCACCGCGGCCATCGTCCCACCCCTGGCCCTGGCCACCTGGCTCTACCGCCGGCGGGCCCACGAGGCCTACGACCGGGCCCGCGAGCGGGTGGCCGAGGTCAACGCCGACTTCCAGGAGAACCTCTCGGGCGTCCGGGTGGCGCAGGCGTACAGCCGGGAGGAGCGCAACGAGGTGCGCTTCGCCGGCCTGGCCGACCGCTACCGCCGGGCCCGGGTCGACGCCCAGCGCCTCGTCGCTCTCTACTTCCCGTTCGTCGAGATGCTGTCAGAGCTGGCCAACGCCCTGGTGCTGGGCGCCGGAGCGGTGTTCGTCACCCGGGGCTCCACGTCGACGGGCGAGCTCATCGCCTTCCTCCTGTACCTCAACCTGTTCTTCGGACCGATCCAGCAGCTGTCGTCGGTGTTCGACACCTGGCAGCAGGCCCGCATCTCGATCGGCCGGATCGAGGGCCTCCTCGCCCTGCCCTCGGGCACGCCGGCGGCCGAGCACCCGGTGGACCCG
>Ga0183260_10001692_pt1 | contig 18351 bp, 17 predicted proteins | sample AntDrymUQ4972206_2_FD_129768 | JGI IMG/M metagenome (GOLD analysis project Ga0183260, IMG submission 129768) | Polar desert sand microbial communities from Dry Valleys, Antarctica - metaG UQ497 (22.06) (version 2) (version 2) | ecosystem: Environmental > Terrestrial > Soil > Desert | place...
CAGCGTGGCGGACGGGGTGGTCCTGGCGCAGATCGGGGGAGACCTGCTCACCAGCAGCGACGGTGGGGCGACGTTCGCCCAGCCGTGACGCAGGGGTCACTCCCGCTGTCTCAGTCGGAAGCGCCGATGCCGGACCGGTCGTCGCAGCGGGTCGACACGTGCTGGCGGAACCAGCTCAGGAACGCCATCGTCGGCGACATCGACCACCCAGCCTCCCGAATGCACGAGGTGGTGGTGACGGCCGCAGAGCAGCGCGCCGTTGGCGAGTTCGGTGCGTCCTCCGGCGGTCCACGGAGCGCAGTGGTGGGCCTCGCACCAGGCGGGCGGGCGGTCGCAGCCGTCGGCGACACAGCCGCCCTGAACCTTGCCGAGCGCGATTCGCTGCTGCCTGGTGAAGAGCCGCTCGCTGCGGCCGAGGTCGAGGACGACCGACTCACCGGAGAGCACCATCGGCAGCAGGCCGCCGTTGCACGCCAACCGGCGAGCCTCGGAGGCAGAGACCCTGCCACTGCTGGATAGCGTCCCCGCGCCGAGCCCGGTCAGCAGCGCCTGGTAGTCGATCTCGACGACCACGCCCGGAGTGGACCGGCCGGCTTGCGGAAGCTTGTCCAGCGGCAGGTGTTCGATCAGCTCACACAGCGCAAGACCCAACCGTTGCTCGTACGGCAGCCGCCGACCGTCCAGGTCGGCGTCGCGCGGCGTCGTGGACACGGTCGGCGACTCGGCGCCGTTGGCCAGGCCTTCGGTCCGGCGTCGGGGTGACAACAGCGCGTTGAGCGCGGTCTGCAGCATCTCGGCTTGGGCGTCGGGGATGCAGAACCCACCGTGGGTGCTGCCGTCGCCGTCGGGGCGCATCCACATCCGCGCCTTGGCCCTGGCCCGCTCCTCCTCGGCCTCCAGAAGCCTGCCCTCGTGGGCCTCCGCGCCCTCGGGGTCGATCACCTCGTAGATCCGCCGGCCGAGACGTCGCAGGTCCTCGGGGCCGAACATCTCGCCCTGCTCGAGCAGCCACGCCTCGGCGCGATCCCGCGTCTCGGGGTCAATCTCTACCGGCAGTCGGCTGAGTGCGGACACGATGATGTGGACCTGCTCGGCGTTCACCCGGCCGGCCGCCAACGCGGCCCGGGTCAGCTCATGGTGTACGTCCAGCGCGCGACCCAGCCGTACCTCTCGCGCCGCCTCCCGTCGGTCGATCCGGTGCCGCGCAGCCAGCCAGGCGGCAGTCGAGGTGGCCATGAACCCGACGCCGGGGTCACGGCCCGATGCCTCCGTCAGGAGCCGGAGCCGCAGCTCGTCCAGCTGTGAAGTGGCTAGCTGAGCCTGGTCGACTGCCTCCGCCAGCTCCTGGTCGGGCAGGGACCAGCACCTGGTATCTGCCACCTGGGACAGCGCCGAACGGACGGTCGACAGCGCCTCCGCGAGCGGGTGCCCGCCCGAGGGAGGGCCGGGTGGCCCCGGAGGCGGCGGGACCGGTGCCCGCTCCTCGCTGATCGTCGCTGTCATATCGACAACCTAGGAGCATTGGAGGGCCGGTGGTCGAACAATTGTTCGACTCTGTGGATAGGGCGGGACGGGACGCCGGGACGGGGTGGCGACCGGCCTAAAACGTCAGGACCGTACGCAATTCCGTACCTAAAGATGTACCTGTTTTGTGGTCAGATCTGGTACGATCACGGATGTGGTGACGAGCGAGTTCATGCGCGTCCTGCCGACGAGTCAGGCTCGCGGCGAGTTGTCCCGCGCTCTCGAGCGGTTCCGCCAGGAGGGCGCCGCGGCCACCCCGATGGTGTTCGGCAGCCACCGCAAACCTGAGGGCGTGGTGATCCCGTTCGAGTTGTTCGAGCAACTGGTGCCCGTGTTGGAGGACCTCGTCCTGGCTCAGTTGCTGCGCGTACGCCTGGCCGAGCCCGGTGAGCCTCGTCCCCTCGACGATCTGGTGACCGAGCTCGGCTTCACCGACGCCGACTTCGACTGAGCGTGGCAGGGGAGTTGAGGCGCTCCTATCGCCAGGGCTTCAGGGAAGACATCCTCGCCCTACCGTCCCGACAGCTGCAGAAGGCCGCACTGCAGATCGTGATGGACGTGGCCAAGGGTCGGCGGCGAGGTCGGCCACTCGAGTCACACGTTGCGACCGGTGACCTCAGCGACTGTCGCAAGGTCTACTTCGACGAGGTGGGTAGCAACAGGTTCCGGTTCCGCCTGGTCTATCGGCTGCTACCGGACGAGGTGCAGGCCGTCGAGGTCGAAGCGGTAGCCGTGGGGATGCGGGAGGCGCTGGCCGCGTACGTGGCCGCGGCCTCCAGGCTCGGGCGGATGTCCGACCCGGGGTGATCAGGTGCCGGCGGTGCCCGCCCGCCGAACAAAGTGCGCGGACGTGGCAGGGCAGGGGTCAGCGGTGCGGGACTTACCCCGTCGGCACCCGCCGCCGACCGGGCTCGGGCCGATACCCGTAGCCGTAGCCGTAGCCGTAGCCGTACGCGTCCCCACCCCGGGTTGGCGCCCGGTTCAGCACCGCCCCGATCACCCGGGCTCCCACGGCGGAGAGCCGGTCACCCGCCTCGCGCAGCTGGTCGCGGGAAGTGGAGCCATGCCGGACGACGATGAGCACGCCGTCGGCCTGGGCGCCGAGCAGCGCCGCATCCGTGACCGGCAGCAGCGGCGGCGCGTCCAGCAGCACGATGTCGTAGTGCCGGCGCAGCCGGGTGACGACGTCGGACATCCCGCGGGACTGGAGCAGCTCGGCCGGGTTGGGCGGCGTGGCACCGGAGGTGAGAATGTGCAGCCCGTCGTCGCCGTAGTGCTGCACCGCGTCCGCGAGGTCGATCCGGCCGATCAGAACGGTGGTGAGCCCCACCGCGGCCTCCACCCGCAGGTACTCGCTGATCTTGGGCCGACGCAGGTCGGTCTCGACCAGGCACACCCGCAACCCAGCTTGCGCCAGCATTATGGCCAGGTTGGCGGCCGTGGTCGTCTTGCCCTCCTCAGGCAGCGAGCTCGACACCACATACACGCGCGATGGCGAGTCGACGTCGACGAACTGCAGGTTCGTACGCAGCACACGGAACGACTCGACCCGCTGGTGGTGGCTGTCCAGCGACGTGATCAGCGGGCGCTTCTGCGCTCCGGCGTCGAAACGTACGGTGCCCAGCACTGACGCCCCCAGGATCTCCTCGACCTCACCGACGTTCTTGACACTGGTGTCCAGGGTCTCCCGCAGCACGGCCAGCCCGATGCCGAGCAGCAGACCGAGTACGGCGGCGAGCCCGACATTGCGTAGGACCTGCGGCGAGACCGGCGAGGTCGACAGGTCGGCCGGATCAGTCACCGACGCCTTCACCGGCGGGTTGCGCCGGCCGGCGGGGGTCTCGAGCTGGTCCACGTAGGTCGTGAACTCTTCGGCCACCGCGTTGGCGATCAGCTGCGCGCGTCCTGGATCGGGGTCGGTCGCCGTGATGTTGAACAGCACGGTCTCCGGAACCACGGTGCTCGTCAGCTGCTCGCTCAGGTCCTGCGCGGTGCCGCCAATCTCGGGGTCCTCCACCACCCGGGATGCGATCTCCTCACCGGTGATCAGGTCGGCGTACGACGTGACCCGGGCCTGGGAGAACAGCCCGCCCTGGTACGCAGCGGCGTCGTCGCTCGCAGTGGTCGACACAAAGAGCTCTGCGGTGGCGGCGTACTGCGGGGTTTGGAGCAGGCTCAAGCCCGCGGCGGCCGCTACGGCGACCAGCATGCTCGCAGTGATCAGTTGCCAGCGTCGCCGCAAGATGCGTATATAGTCCCGAAGCTCCACGGCTACCTCTGAGTAATGTATCCCTCACGGAGCGTGAGGAGGGGATGTGCTTTGCGCACTCTACCGCCCGACCGGGCGCAGATAGCGGCACGCGCGCGTGACCTCAGGAGCGTTCGGACGTTGACCGAATGACTGATTCTCGTCCCGATTCGTTCCCATCCGGGCGGATCGCCGCCAGAATGGCCGGCGGACCGGTGGGACGGACGGTGACCACGAGACAAGGGGGACTGATGAGCCTGGAGAGGTTCCAGCAGCATCGCGTCCCCCTGCTCATGGCCTTCGACGCCGCGATGTGGGTGGTCGCTCTTGGCATGTTCGCGGCCGTCCGGCTCGATTTGGCCGGGTCCCCGGTCCAAGAGTCCGGTCTTGCCATCGCCTGCGTCGGCGTCGTTGTCGTCCACCTGGCACTTGGCTGGCTCGCGCGCCTGCACCAGGGACGAGTTGTCGTCGGCAGCTTCGATGAGTCGCTGCTTCTCGGAGGCGTCGTGGCTACGACTGGCGCACTTCTGACCGTCGTAAATGTCCTACTTCCGACGCAACTGCTGCCGCGCACTGTCCCGGTCGCCTCCACGTTTCTGGCGCTCGTGCTCCAGGCGGGTGGCCGAGTGCTGTGGCGCCGGCTTCGCGAGCGCGACATGGAGCAGCACGACCGTACTGACGCCGTGCCCACTCTGATCATGGGGGCCGGAGACGCCGGCCGTCAGCTTCTGTACTCGATGCTCCGGGACCCATCGAGTCGCTACCGGCCGGTCGGATTCCTCGACGACGACCCCGCGAAGAGGCATCGGCGGCTGCGCGGGTTGCCGGTGCTCGGCACGGGAGCCGACCTCAAACCGGCCGTCGAGAGCACGGGCGCCGAGCTGGTGGTGCTCGCGGTACCGACCGCCGGCGCGCCGGTCGTCCGCCGGATGAGCCGCCGAGCACGGAGCGTCGGCGTCGACATCAAGGTGCTGCCCGGGATCAACGAGCTCTTCGACGGACGCGTGGGCGTCGCCGATATGCGAGACATCAAGGTCGCCGACCTGCTCGGTCGGCATCAGATCGACACTGATGTGGAGGCGATCGCCGACTACCTGACCGGCAAGCGGGTGCTGGTCACCGGCGCCGGCGGCTCCATCGGCTCCGAGCTGTGCCGCCAGATCGACCGGTACGGACCGGCCGAGCTGATCATGCTCGACCGGGACGAGTCCGCCCTGCACGCCGTGCAGCTCTCGATCAGTGGGCGAGCGCTGCTGGACACCTCCGACGTCGTCCTCGGTGACATTCGAGACACCGACTTCCTCACCGGACTGTTCCAGCAGCGCAAGCCAGACGTGGTCTTCCACGCTGCCGCGCTCAAACACCTGCCGATGCTCGAGCAGTACCCCGGTGAGGCGGTGAAGACCAACGTCTGGGGAACCAGGTCGGTGCTCGACGCCGCCAAGGCGGCGCACGTCGAGCGGTTCGTCAACATCTCCACCGACAAGGCGGCGAACCCGTGCAGCGTTCTCGGCTATTCCAAGCGGATCGCCGAGGGCCTCACCGCAGCGGCGGCGGAGGAGTCCAAAGGGACGTTCGTCTCGGTCCGGTTCGGCAACGTCCTCGGTAGTCGAGGCTCGGTGCTCACGTCGTTCGCCGCGCAAATTCAGGCGGGTGGCCCGGTCACGGTGACGGACCCGGAGGTGACGCGTTACTTTATGACCGTCGAGGAGGCGGTGCAGCTGGTAATCCAGGCAGCCGCTATCGGCCGCGACGGCGAGGCACTGGTGCTCGAGATGGGTCAGCCGGTGCGGATCGCCGACGTCGCCCAGCAGATGATCAGCATCGCCAACAGCGACGCAGGCATCGTCTTCACCGGCTTGCGCGAGGGGGAGAAGCTGCATGAGGACCTGTTCGCCGACGACGAACCGGACGAGCGGCCGGTGCATCCGCAGGTGTCGCACGTGGAGGTGCCGCCCATCTCCGGCGAGGACGTCCTTTCGCTGGACGCGTGGGCCGAGCCCGAGCTGCTCATCGGCTCGCTCGCGCGCACCTGCGCGGGGATGAATCATCGCGCGGCCGGGGTCGGGGGCATGCGACGGTGAGGGCTGGCTCTCTCACGACACGAAGGCAAGTCCGATAGCGTTGGATACGCGCTGGGGTCACTGGTACGACCGTGGTCCAGACCGTCCGAGCAGTCGATGATGCTGTGGACATTTGGCTGGCCATATCGATCGGGCGGAAACAACGTGAGCATGAGCGCTACACGTTTAGCGACGCGAGCTCGCGCAAGCGGGCCGCGAGCTCTTGACTTGACAATTCTCGCGCTTGGCGCTCCCTTGTGGGTGCCGACCCTTGCCCTCGTCGCGACGGTCATCCGCATCGTGGATGGTCCACCGATCTTCTTCCGCCAGCTCCGCGCGGGCGTCGATGCAGTTCCGTTCTCGATCCTCAAGTTTCGCACGATGGTTCCAGAAGCGGACTCACTGCTCGATGAGCACGGACGACCCACCGTGGCACGGAACACGCGTACGGGGAGGGGACTCCGGAGGTTCGGCCTCGACGAGTTGCCGCAACTAGTAAACGTCCTACAGGGGCAGATGTCCCTAGTCGGGCCTCGCCCCGTTCTTCCGGAGTGGGTCGACAAGATTCCAGGCGGCTCCTTCCATCCGCGATTCCGAGTACCGCCCGGGCTGACAGGGCCGGCTCAGGTGGCCGGGCGAAACCTGGTGCCGTGGAGCCACAGGATCAGGCTTGATGCCGAGTACGCTAGGTCCCGGTCCGTGAGTACCAATCTACGGTGGCTCGTGTTGACGCCGGCCGCGCTCCTACAGCCAACCGTTTCTGCAGACCGCAATGCGGAAGACGTTGACGATCTGGAACCCGGGCATGGATGAGGGAGGGATTTTCCCCGGTCGCTTGGCGCACTTGCCAGCCGGCCAGATCGAGCTTCTCGATGCCTTAGATGCTGGCAGTCGCCCGCTCTATGAACGTGATGCTGCTGCGGCAGGTGAGGCTCATGCCGTCCTGGTCACGGGTGTCCCACGCTCAGGTACGACACTCATGACTCAGCAAGTAGCGCGCTGGTTTGACGTGTCGTACGTGTCGAACATGGCCGCCCCTTTCTGGCGTACGCCCTCCGTGGGCTTGCGATTCGCGGCCATGGTCGCTGGTGACGGAGCGGTGCCGCCAAGCCTTGCCTCGCAACGCGGACGGACTGTCGAACCGACGAACGTGCACGAGTTCGGCTACTTCTGGTCGTGGATCTTTGGGATGCCGACGATGCGTGAGGCTGAGGCGCGTCATCCCGCGCGATGGGGCGAGTTGTCGAGAGCAATTGCGGCGATGACCACGGTCGGTGAAAGACCCGTTGTGCTGAAGTCGTTCCACGTCGCCTTGAACCTCCGAGAAGCCGTTCGTACACTCCCGTCCTCAATCATCGTCGTCATGGATCGAGACGTTCGCTCCTGTGCTGACTCACTTCACCGCGCCAAGGCTTCGGGGGGTTTGGACGAATTGGGGCTTGTGACGCGGGACCAGCATCACGACGCTAGTGAACTCGACCAAATTCTCGCACTGCAGGGGCGCATCGACCGGGCGGCGCGTTTGATGAATAGCCAGGAGGCACAGCGCCTGCTGGTTGTGGAACATGACGATCTCGTTCACGATCCAGCGAGGGTAATGGTTAATCTGGCCGAGGAGTGCGATCGGCGGATGCCGTGGCGACTACAACCGAGGACGCTCGCACCGTGACGGGGCCGTTGTGGGAAAGCATATCCGACGCGAACTGGGACCGACGTGCATCCGAGCTCGGCGGAGGCATATTTCACAGTCTCTACTACTCGCATATGGAGGCAGCGAGATTGGGCGGTCAACCGTTCGCTCTCCTTGGCAGGTGGCGGGAAGCGTCTCTGCTGATACCGCTGATTCGTAGATCTATCCCTGATAGCGACTACTGGGATGCGACGTCAGCATCCGGCTATCCGCATCCGCTCTTTACCGGCACGGACTCAGCAGTGGACGTGATCGTCAACGCACTTAGCGAGTACCTGAGGAGTCTTGGCTGCGTCTCCGCCTTCATCCGTTTTCACCCGCTGCAGCCCATACCCGGATCGGGCATCCCCATGCGTGTCCTGTCCTCCACTGCGTGGATCGATTTGAGCAAGACGGACGACATCCTCGCTCTGGCGGCCCCGTCTCTTCGTCGTGACGTTAAGCGTTTGCGCAGAGACGGTTTCTGCTACTCACTGGACCGCGTGAACCACGAGACGTGGACGAAGTTCGCCAGCCTCTATAATGCCACGATGGATTACAAGGGAGCTAACGGCCAGTATCTCTTCCCAGAGCGTCTCATGCTCGGCCTGGGCGAGTGGCTTGCTCGGCGAAGGGATACTAAAGTTGCTCAGGTGTGGGATTCCGTGGGCCGTCTCGTTTCCTCGCAACTCATCGTCCTGCATGGCGGGGTCGGCGCCGAGTATTATCTGTCAGGAACGGACCGCCGGTATGGGGGGCAAGGTGCAAGCAAGCTCGGCCTAGTCGGTGCCGCAGAGCAGTTATCCGCCCAAGGGTTCCACTGGTTCCACCTCGGTGGTGGCGTGGGCGGTGCCGACGACTCTCTCATGCAGTTTAAAAGACGTCTCGGTCGACGGGCAGCCAAGTATCGCGTAGGCACCCTGATTACTGACCCGATCTCGTACGCGTTCTTGACTGCCCAGCGTGAAACCAAGCCGGGCTTCTTTCCTTCTTATCGAACGCCCTCGTGATGGGCCTGTGAGGATGTCCCGAAAGTCTTGGCTGATAGGCGGTCAGTCCGTACTTGCTGCCTCTCAGGGCCTGACCCTCGTGATCATTGCTCGCTTCGACGGTGCCCACTCAGTCGGGCTCTATTCTCTGGCTTTGGCACTCGTGTCGCCGGTCTTTCTGCTGGGCCAGCTGCGTTTACAGGACGTTCTGGCGACCGATCATCGAGCCGACGACCATTTGGTACAATACCTCCGGTTAACTATCGTCGGGGCGTTCGGAGCCCTCATCGTCTCAACATTGCTGAGCGCGATATGGTCGTCCCACCAACTGGTATACGTGGCACTCGCTATGGCGGTCGGAAAGATGGCCGAATCGTTCAGTTTCCTGACATACGGCTACCTGCAGGGGCAAGGACGTTTTCGCCGACTCGCAATCAGTATGGGCATTCGCGGCACGCTTGGCTGTGGGGCGCTTGCACTATCTTATGTCAGCGGAGGGAGCCTGGCTGAAGGCGTGCTAGCCATGACCCTAGTGTGGGGACTCGTGGCAATCCTCGTCGACACCCCGACCGTGCTTGCCATTGCCCTGGGGCGCCCCCTCTGGTCAAGGCACAAAGTGAGTTGGCCTATCGCATCTGACTTGGTTCTGGCGCGTCGGCTTCTTCCCTTGGGTGTCGCTACATTTTTGATAGCGTTGAACCAAACTCTCGTCAGATTGGTGGTCGAAGTGAGGATTGGTCTGTCGGCGCTGGGCGTCTTTGCGGCGGTTGCGTACACCGTGCGCGTCGGCGTCATTGCCGTCCGTAGTATCGCCCAGTCTCTTTCTCCGGAGCTTCGTCAGGCGGCATCCGATGGAGACAGAGTGGAAACGTGGCACCTTTGTGCACACGCGGCGTCGAGGTCGGCGCTGTTTAGTGTGGCGTTGAGCGCCCTGATTCTTATCGCGGGCCCATTCATTTACCCAGCTCTCCTCGGCGAGGATTTCGCCCCGAGTAGAACACTCCTGGCGGCGGTCATGCTAGCGGCTTCTGCTCTTTTTGTGAGTATGCCGTTCTCTATGGGTCTTGTGTCGCTGGGGCTGCATAAAGAGCAAATGTTCCTGCTAGTCGCGACACTGGCGCTCTCATCCTCCGCGGCGTTTGTTCTCAGTGGCTCACTTGGAACCACCGGCGCGGCACTCGGATGGGCTACGGGCGAGGCATGTCGGGCTGTGGGGCTTACGCACATAATGCGTCGCCATGCCTCACCGGTGAAGAAGGTGGCGTGAGGTGTACGGCGAGGATGCCTGGAAGTATTGCTTCTTGGCGTACTCTGGTCGGTCAGGTTCCACGCTGCTGTGTAGGGAGATCGACGAAACATTTCCCGACGTGCTCGTGGTGCCAGAGTTTCGAGCACTTGAGCACCTAGCGGTGGCTGGCAGCACGGACGGATTCTTGTCAGTAGCAGGCATGAATAGGCTTCTTCGGCAAGATCTGCAACTGGCGGAGGAGCCTCAGGTGCTCACGACAATATTGCGCCAACTAGATGACGTGAATTCTGAACGGCTCGGCTTTACAGATGCCGTAGACCTCATTGTGGGCGAGCGCGTCCGTCGGTCGGGCCGTAGTGTGCGCATCGTGCTGCTGCAGTTCGGATCTCTGCCTGCCCACAGGGCATGGCTGCGCTCTCAACTTGGTGATCGGTGGGCAGGCGACCTTGTAATAGTTCGCGATCCCAGGGCGGTTACCAACTCGCTATTGCGCACCCAACGAGCGTATCACCCACGGGAGGATATGGGGCGCAGCGATCCAGGCTTCTGCGCACGGCGCTGGAAGCGGCAACAGGCAGCTGTGCTTCGCCTGGTAACTGGTCAGATGGGCTCGCCGCCACTGGTCGTGCGGTTTGAAGACTTTTTAGCAAACTCGGATAGCGCGGTGTCGCCCCTCACCGGTCTGCTGGGTCCCATAAACAGGCATGCCGCACAAGTGGTTCGTGGGTTCTCGATTCCCGCAAAGGAGCGCCCCCTTCACCCGAACCTGTTGAGCCCGCCGCTTGTGGAGCGAGGCACCGCTTGGAGAGAGGAACTCGATCCTAGAGCGCAAATCATTGTTGAGGAGGAGACTCGCGAAGTAGCGCAAGAACTTGGATACGTAATACCCCCCTCAACCATATCAAGGCGCTGGATGACGCGGTGGGCACGCGCGTCCAGTGCTCGACGGCAAGGGCTGTATGCTTTTCGTCGACTCTGGCATCATCGAAAGCAATTTGGGCGGATTGCGGACCACCTGAAGGCTCGTCAAATGAGTTGGCGCCCATGACGAGGACCCCGCAGGATGCGGTCCGTAGCCAGCCACTACGGATTTACAAGCGCGACGCGATGGTGTCGATTACGCTATTGGTTATTCTGTTAATTCCTCTTGTTCCGCGGCCGACTGTGGGATCGTCGCTTCGCTATGTCGCTCCAGGAGTCGGCGTCGTCTTGCTCTTAGTGTCTTTGTTGCACTGGGGAGCAAGAGGTGGAAGCGGGCAGTTCGAGACTGGAAGCCGTATTCCCATAGTGCTTCTCACGGTGACCGCCTTCTATGCGGGCCGTGCGGTGTTCACAGACTTTGAGAGCGAATCCGAGTATGCGGTGTCACGTGTCCTGATGGTGATGCTTATTGTGTGCACTTATTACCTTTTCTCCTTCGATACTTCGCCTGAGGCTGCCTGGCGCTGGTTCGCCATAGGCTGCTTACCGCTGGCGAGCCTTGTTGTTGCAATTGGCGTGACGGGAAATGACTTTCTAGGCACAGCTTACCCGGGTCGACCCCTTGGCATCACGATCCCGTGGTCTAAGACGACCGGTGTCCCTCGCAGCTTTGGTGAGCAGGGGATTGTTGTTGCAGTGGCTACCAGTTATATGCTTGGCTACTGGACTCAGATCTCAAGGATAATGCGGGTCCTACTCACGGGCAGCCTGGTAGTGATCGTCATCACTGGCCAGTCGAGGAATATGTACTTGTCTGCTCTCGTCGTCCTTGTCGTATGGTTCGTGTTCGCTCGGCGGAACCGATGGTCCTTGATGGGGTACAGTCTCGTTGTCGCTGGACTATCAACATTCTTCGTGGAAGTAACGTTGCCGCTAATCGCAGAGACAGGTTTCGGACGCTCGATTATAGGCGAGGGCATCTTCGAACGTAACATATATACACGGTTCTCCATAGTTCACGGGGCTGTCGATGTGATCAGCACCAATCCGATTCGTGTGCTCGTCGGTATCGACCACTCGGACTGGACTCTTTTCTGGCTCTCGCGAACGGGCGAATCCGTTGGTCTGCACAACAACATTTTTGCGTCACTTCTCTATCTTGGTGTGATTGGGGGAGCGATAACGCTCTTGGTTCTTTATGCGATTCCTGCGATTCGCATTCTGAGACAGTTGAAGAATGATGCTTTGACGCCGACTGATGTTACGCGCCGGCGGGTGGCTCTAACGGGACTGGCGGGCACACTAATAAGTATCAACTTCTATGAGGGCTTCTTCTCTCTGGCTCTCGCCCTACAGGTAGGTTTGCTCTGGGTTCTGATGGTCGGTCGGGACCTCAGCACTTCCACGAACTTTGAGGACAATGCGACGTGAGGAATGACTAGTCTCAAGGAATCTTTGCGGCGTGTGTACGGCGAACTGGTCCGTGGTCGCACCCGCGTCCGCATCGTGACCGACGTGACCGATGCGGGCGTCACGTACGCAACGCCCCCCCGGTTCGTACTTTCGCTATATCGCTCAGGCACAACGCTGCTCCGATATTGCCTGGACTCGCACCCTGATCTCGCCTCCCCGCCCGAGACTGATTTTCTAACTGCCCTCGCACACGTGCTGGAAGACGACCATGCGGTGACGGGCATCTGCGATCTTGGGTTCACGGCGAGGGACTTAGAGATGCGTTTGGCCGCCTTGGGCCGAGGCTTTCTGGATTCGTACGCGCGGAGCCACAGTACACGGAACTGGGTTGACAAGTCGCCACGGTATGCAGAGTCGCCCGAACTAATCTGGCGACTCTTTCCTCAGGCGCTGTTTATCGTGATGCACCGCCACCCTCTGGATCAAATCTATTCTTTCACACGTGGCGGCACGTTCGCTCATCCCGCATTGAGTACTGAGGCAGTGGGACGCGAGCTGATTCTTGCTGCGGCACGCTATTGGTCTGATGTCAGCGCGGGGTTGATTGCACACGCTCGCAACACGTCAACCCAAACATTGACAATCCGCTACGAGGACCTGTGTGATTCTCCACAGGATGTCCTGCAACGGGTGATCCTCCATCTGGCTCTCCCCTGGGATGCCGAGGTGCTCGAGTACCACCGACACTCTCACGATCCGGGGCGTGAGGCTGGGCGAGTGGTGGGTACCGTAGGTTTCAAGCGTTCCTCAGGTTACTGGCGACGCTGGTCCCGAGGCTTCGTAGATGATCTATGGGCGGTCGTGCATGGGCCCGCGGTAAAGCTGGGATATGATTTGGATGGTCCGAGAAGTTGACTCGCCCCAGGATTGCCCTTATTGCTACGATCGCGCGCACGCTAACGCATCACTTTTCTCCTGTCGTTCGCCGTCTGGATGACTTTCAATTTACGGCCGTCGCTGCGGGCGCGGCCGACGCAGGTTTTGCCGAGTTTATCCACGTGCCATTTGACCGGCGTCCCGCCGCCTTTCACCGTCATCTTGCCAGCAGCCTGGTCTTACGCAGATCAGTTACACCGGCTGCTTTTGAACTCGCGCACGTAAACACGCCGATCCCGTCGGTACTTGCGCGTGCGTCGCTGCATTCATCGACTCCCCTCATCTATACGGTTCATGGATTCCATTTCCACCCACTAGGCGGCTGGTGGCGCAATCAGGCGTTCCGATTCCTCGAGTCTCGAAGCCGCCAGAGACTCACGCAACTCGTCGTGATGAACAGGCATGATCTGTTGGCGGCGCAGGGTCTTGGGTTTGTCCTTGGAGAGAACTTGAGTCTATCACCCGGTGTGGGCATAGACCTGAGCATCTGGCAAGAACGGCGACCGCTACAGCCCGGTGCCGAACTACGTGTGCTGGTTGTGGGAGCCTTAACTAGGCAGAAGGGCGTGTACGACGCACTCGAAGCCGTAGCTCGTGTTAAGCGCTGTCGCCTCGACTTTGTAGGCACAGGGCCAGAAGGAAAGGCGCTCGCCAGCAAGATCCGGAAAATGGACGTGGGTGACAGGGTGACCCTTTTAGGACAACGTCGGGACATCATTGAGCTGATGGAGAACGCGGATCTGTTACTCATGCCTTCCTACCGCGAAGGCCTGCCCAAGGTTACCCTTGAGGCAATGGCCGTCGGCCTTCCCGTCCTGGCCAGCGCCATCCGCGGCAACGTTGACTTGCTGGCGAACGCTACTGGTGCGACCTTTCAGGCAGGAAGCGTTGATGGGCTCGAGGCCCGGCTATGGCAGGCAGTGTCTAATGGAGAGACTCTCAAACGCTGGGCACAGGGCGGTCGCAACCGAAGTCGCCGGTTCGACGTTGAACACGTGGCCGACGGCTACCGTCTTCTCTATACGAAGGTTCTGCACGACGAGCCCGTTGGCGATCCGTGGGGCATGATAGGTGCCACAACTTAGTTGTTGATTCGCAAGGCGGCCTCGATGAAGGATGACCATCGGTAGGCTTTGGAAGCGCATCTAAGTCTGTGACCCTCTTAGAAACTCCGTTATCGCGTCGTCGACTCTGCGAATCTCGCCGGGTTGCATGCCGGATCCACTCGGCAATGCCAGCCCGGTGTCAAATAGTTTGTCAGAGCTCCCTGTGAGGAAAGACCTCGAGCCGCGGTATAGAGGTTGACGGTGCATTGGCTTCCATAGTGGTCGTGACTCGATATTGCACGCATCCAGATGTGCTCTTAGAGACTGCGTATCCCAGCCTGCCCTGCCCTTATCCACCAGTATGGCGGTGAGCCAGCAATTGTCATGCTCGTCCCCTTCGCGCTGGAAGATTCGGACACCAGGGGTTGCCGTGAAAATGCTAGCGTAATGCTCTCGGATCGCGCGTCGCCGTTGAAGCATGTCGTTCAAACGCTGCAGCTGCGCTCGGCCGACTGCGGCTAGGAGATTGCTCATCCGGTAGTTATATCCAAGTTCGGTGTGTTCGTAATGTATCGCTGATTGCCGCGCCTGTGTGCTGAGATACCTCGCTCTCGCCGCTACGCGCCCGTCGTTGGTCAACAGAGCCCCGCCGCCGCTCGTCGTCATGATCTTGTTTCCGTTGAAGGATAGGACGGAAGCCGCACCGAGCGATCCAGCAGGATGTCCAGCAGCTAGCGCGCCCAAGGCCTCAGCTGCGTCTTCCAGTATTGGCACTCCGTATCTTGCGCATACGTCCTGGATTGCGGCATGATCCGCACACTTGCCGAGCAGGTCAACAGAGATGACCGCACTGACCGTCCGGCCTTCTTCGGTCAGCAGGGTGCCGAGCGCCTTTGTGAGCAACTCTGGGTCAAGGTTGCCTGTATTCGAGTCGCAATCGACGAACACTGGTGTTGCACCGGTGTAAAGCACGGCATTCGCCGTTGCCACGAAAGTCAGAGTCGGGACAATGACCAACGACTCTGGGCGTGCGCCTAGTTCCAACAGGGCGAGGTGCAGGGCCGCGGTGCCTGAGCTGAGGGCAACTGCGTGTTGGCGCTGGCAACGCGCAGCCAATTCATTCTCGAATGCGTCAACCTGCGGGCCGAGTGGAGCAATCCAGCCTGACCTGACCGCTTCTAGGACATAGGCTTCCTCCAACTGTCCCACGTCTGGAGGAGACAGGTATATGCGGGTTGGGCCCGGACGCTCTGGCATAGCATCGTCCGCCGAGGATGATCCCATAGTCGACAGCATAGGTGCACACTGAGCTGTGTGAGAATGGCAGCGTTGATAGCGGGGGGCGCCGGGTACATCGGCCGGCAGCACGGTCGCCTCGAAGTTGCTCGGCCGTGGGCACGAAGTGGTGACCCTGGACAACCTGGATGCGGGTCGCGAGGAGTTCACGGTCGGGCGTCCGTTCTACTCCGGAGATATCGCCGACGGCGAGTTGGTCACACGAGTCTTCGTCGACCACCCGGACATAGAAGCGGTCGTCCACTGTGCAGCACGCATCGTGGTGCCCGACTCGGTTGCCGACCCGCTGGGCTACTACGCCGAGAACGTCGCAAAGGGCATCACCTTCTGCCAACACCTCGTGCGCAGCGGCTGCACCCGCCTGCTCTTCAGCTCATCGGCCTCCATCTACGGACCGTCGGACGACTTTTCCGTCGACGAGGCGTCGCCGCTGTCCCCGCAGTCTCCGTACGCGCGTACGAAGACCGTGTTCGAGACGGCGCTGGCCGACATCGCCGCGGGCACCGATTTGAACGTGATCTGCCTGCGCTACTTCAACCCCATCTGGGCCGACCCGCAGTTGCGCACGGGCTTGCAAGTGCCCGAGCCGTCCCATGCTCTCGGGAAGATACTGCAAGCCCATCGCGACAGGGTCCCCTTCCACGTCACCGGCACCGACTGGCCGACCCGCGACGGCACCGGCATCAGGGACTACGTCTATGTGTGGGACCTGGCCGCGCTCACGTCGACGCCCTCGAGCGGTTCGACCAGGTGGTGAACCAGGCCGGGAAGAACGGCAGTTTGATGATCAACCTCGGAACAGGCTCGGGAACGACCATGCGCGAGCTGCTCGACGCGCTCAGGGCCGTCGTGGCGGAGGACCTGCCAAGCATCGACGCCCCACGCCGGCCGGGGGACGTCGCCGGCTGCTACACCCGGTCGACGCGGGCACGGGATCTTCTCGGCTGGCAGCCGGAGCTCAGCATCGAGGACGGTATCCGGGACACCCTGCGCTGGTTCGAGGTCCGCAGCGAGCGGCTCGGGATCTGACGGAACCGCCTCCCCAGGCGCTGTCATGGGGCTGGCAAATGTCGGTAGACCACGAACACATGTTCGAGACGAGCATCGACGGCACGGCCGGGGTGATGCCGCCGCCCACGCCGTGGGACCGGATCGACCGGATCGTGGCGCTGGAGCGGCAGGCAGCCCGGGTGCAGGCCGAGCTGGCCGAGGAGGTGGTGGCGCACGCCGCCGAGTCGACCGGTTCGGGCGGTGAGCATGGGATCGCCGCCGAGAGTCGACCGCCGGTGTCGAGAATCAGCTGCACGACGCACAGTGCTGCATGCGAATTTCCCCCGGTTGTTCAACCTGTTGCACCGCGGCGAGATCTCGTGGCCCGTGCGGTCGCGGTCTGCCGGGAGGCCGACCGTCGGCTGGCCGCCACGGTGGAGCGGGGAGGAACGCCGGGTGCAGGTGGCGCCCTACAGGTGGCCATTCTGGCTAGCGGTCGAGGAGCGCGGCCAGGGACGGCTCGCCGCTACGGAGATGCTCCCCTCAGACCGATGTGTCGACCAGGACCTGACGCAGGGCCAACTCACTGCCGGCCAACCTGCCGAGGCGCCGAGGCTCTCGCGTTCGATGAGTGCGTTCAGAACCTCACTGACCAGCGCACCCTTTCCCCCCTCATCGAATCAAATCTGTCACCAGATGATGCGCGGGGGCGGCATCCACCTCGCACTGGGCGAAGATCCAGCTCGGCCGGCGAACGGCGAACTGCGCGGTACTGACGACGGCGGGACGTCCTGGGTCGGGCTAGGCGGTCTCCCCGGCGGGGTCGACGTGACGTACGAGAATCCCGGAGCCGGCTGGGGGCTGGCGGCGACGCTCGACTGTCCCGCCGCCGTGCTCCGCACCGTCGATGGCGGCGCCTCGTGGGAGCCGACCGGTTGCATCCGCGCCAAGGGGCAGCCGCAGGCGATCGCGGCGACCGGCGAGGCCGTCGCGGTGCACGTCGGCGGCCTGCTGTTCACCAGCACCGACGGGGGAGTGACGTTCTCGGAGCCTGGCACGTGAGCCGGTACCGCGTCACCGTCCGCCCGCGACGGGCGAGATCCGCCCGACCAGGTGCTCGCGGGTCCCGTCGGCCGACACCACACCCACCAGCCGGCCGGCACCGGCCTCGGCCGCGCTGCCGAAGCGCACCTCAGCCGGCAGCAGCACCGGCTTGCGGAAGGCGACGTCGTAACGGTACGTCGCAGGCAGGCTCGACTCGACCGCCGCCAGCGCGCGCGCGGCGGTCCACATCCCGTGTGCGATCGCGCGCGGGAAGCCGAACGCCTTGGCGGTCAGGCCGGTCAGGTGGATCGGGTTGCGGTCGCCGGACACCGCGGCGAACGCACGGCCGATGTCTGCCGGGACCCGCCACCGAGCGTCGCCGACCGGAGCGGCCACCCCTGCCAGTGGCGACGTGTCCGCGGTCGTACGGTCGCCGCCGCCGCGCGCGAGCACGGTGGTGGTCTCCTCCCACACCGTCTCGGCGCCGACGGTTACCGTCGTGTCCAGGTCGACCAGCCGGCCGCTGCGGTGTGCCCGCAGCCTGGCCGGGCGCACCACCAGGTCGTACGTCTCGCCGACGTGCAGCGGACGGTGCTGGCGTACGGCGTTCTCCAGGTGTACGAGCCCCAGCGCAGCGAACGGGAACCGGCGGTCGGTGAGCACCGCCAGCTGGGGCGCGAACGCCGCCAGGTGCGGATATAGCCCGGGCAGCTTGTCGGACAGCGCGTGGCCGGTGAGCCCGGTGTACGAGGCGAGGTGGTCGGTGTCGGTGCGCACTCCGACCCTGCGTAGCTCCAGGTCGGGGAGTCCGTCGGCGACGTCCTTGCGCACTCCCGGCAGCGAGCCGAGCAGCGGCAGCGCCGGCAGCACTGCGCGCGCGTACAGCGGCAGCACGGCCGGCGCGGACTCGTACGTTCGCGTTGTCATCAGGCGCCGAGCAGGCTCTGACCGCACACCCGGACC
>Ga0183260_10001693_pt1 | contig 18348 bp, 16 predicted proteins | sample AntDrymUQ4972206_2_FD_129768 | JGI IMG/M metagenome (GOLD analysis project Ga0183260, IMG submission 129768) | Polar desert sand microbial communities from Dry Valleys, Antarctica - metaG UQ497 (22.06) (version 2) (version 2) | ecosystem: Environmental > Terrestrial > Soil > Desert | place...
AGGAACGTGAGAACGAGCGTAAGCGGATCGCGGAGGACATCCACGACTCTAGTCTTCAGCTTCTTGCGGCGGCTACTTACGGGATCGGGAATGCCGAGGAGTTTCTCGGCACCGGTCGCGACGATCTAGCCGCTGAGGCGATCGTCGGCGCGCGAGATGCTGTCGAGGGCGCGATCAAGGACCTCCGCGCATCGCTCGTCGACCTGCGACGATCGTCCATCGAAGAGGGTGGGCTTCTCGAAACGATCACGAAGTTCGCCGACCAGGTATCGACGGTGTGGGCGGCACAGGTCGTGATTAAGGGGAACGTCGCGCACGAACCCCCGATACCCGTTGCCCTCGCCGCCTTCCAGATACTGCAGGAAAGCCTCATAAACGCCATGAAGCATGCCCAAGGCAGTACAGTCACCGTTGAGATCGAGGACGGAGACGGCCAGTTCCACATCGTCGTCGCAGACGACGGGCCCGGCTTCGATCCCGAAGATGAAGTTGGTGAAGACCACGTCGGCATGCGGTTGATGAAGGAACGGGCAGCGCGAGTCGGAGGGCGCATCGTATTGAACAGTGCGCCCGGCAACGGCACCCGACTCGAAGCGATCCTTCCGGGTGGAGTGGGCCAGTGACTCTGAAGATCCTGATCGCCGAAGATCACACGCTCGTGTCGCAGGGCCTCGAGGCGATGCTCTCGATGACCGATGACCTCGAGCTGGCCAACGTCGTGGACAATGGCGACGCGGCGGTGGCAACCGTGAAGGAGAAGGCGGTCGACGTCGTCCTTATGGACGTGAACCTCGGGGCCGGCATCAACGGGATCGAGGCCACCAAGCAGATAAAGAAAGCGGCCCCCGACACCAAGGTCCTAGTGCTGACGATGTTCACCGACCCGGGAACCGTCGCCGAGGCGGTTAAGGCGGGGGCCGACGGCTACCTGTCGAAAGGCTCGTCGCGTCAATCGGTGATCCAGGCGATCCACGACGTCGCCGAGGGACGAGCGGTTCTCGACCCGAACGTGACCGAGGGAGTCTTCGGGCGCATCGGCGGGCGCGATCAACACGCTCTGACCGACCGCGAGCTGACCGTCCTTCAGGAGCTCGCCGACGGCAACGCGACTCGTGGCGTCGCCGAGCACATCCACGTCTCCGAAGAAACGGTCAAGACGTATCTCAAGAACATCTACAAGAAGCTCGACGTGCGGGATCGCACGGAGGCGGTCGCCGAAGCCTTCCGACGCGGCCTCGTGCACTAAACCGGGTCCCGGTCTCCCCGACCTATCGTGAAGCGGTTCAATGCGTCGAGCGTGGCGCGGGCGATCGCCTCGTAACGATCGAGCTTCACCATGGCGGAACCGGTCAGATATCCGTGGGGCGTGCTCAACGCCACGATCGAAACCTCGGAATCGCCGACCTGCAGGAACTCCACGGATTCGAGCTCGGTCGTGAAGTCCAGCAGCTCACCCACACCTTCGAGGGTGGCGCGGGCCACGACGCGTTGTTCGAAGCGACTCACGGCGGGCCCCTCGCTCTCGCCCACCAGAACGTCGCCGCCTAGCTCGAGCGTGATGCGCACGCTGAACCGGTTACCCGTCCTCTCGATAGTGAGGGAGGACAGCTTGCGACGCTGCAACGGGTGAACCTCCGGCGCGTCACCCACCTCGGTCGCGCTCAGCACCTGGATGCGATCGGGTTCGAGGGGGCGGCCCAGCGTTGAGAACGCAAGTCGTCGGACGTCGCGTTCCGTGCGTTCGTCATCGCGCTCTGGGACGACGAGGACGCGGACGGCCTTGACCTCGCCCTCGTCGACGTCCACGCGTGCGCCGCGAACGCCACGGAGGTCGGTAAGGGCGCGCTCGAGCTTCGACGCGTTGCCGCTAAGCCCACCCTCCACCCGAAACCAACCTCTTCCTCTTGTCGACTGGAAACTGTTGGGAATCAGCTTAGACCTCGCGGGCCGCGCTAGTCAGCCCGGAAGGCTAGTTCGGCTGGAAGCGCGCGGTCGCGTCGTAGTCGCCGGAAGGCAACAGATAGGTGAAACGCGCCGAGACCTCGCCCCCAGGAGCAAGCACCGTATCGACCGGCGCCGAGAACGAAGCGATCGAACCCGACGAACCCGACACGTCGTGAATCAGGTTCCCATTCACTGCCAGGCGGCGGTTCCGCGACAAGTTGCGCACCACGACCGTGACGTCGATCTGGTCGCCGCCGAAGCCGAGCTCGGTCATGAGCTCGACGGTCGCGCCCTTCGTGAAGCCGACGGACGACGTGGCCCGGGTGATCTTGCCCGCTGCCTCGTTCCAGGTGTAGGACATCTGGTTGTCGGAGGGACGCGCGCCCAGCACGTCGATCGGCAGGTCACCCAGTCCTACGGTCGTCACGACGCGGCGCGTGACCGTCACCTGCTCGGTCGGGATCGGCGTCGTAGGGACGGGGGCGGCGACCACCGGTCCGGTGGCCGGAGGCAAAGAGGGAGCGACGGGGTCGCTCGAGGGGTCGCCGCCCGGCTCTGCGCCGGTCTGGCCCCCGTCGCCATTGCCGTTCCCGTTACCGTTCTTATTCCCGTTCTTCTGGATGCGGCGGCCTCTGACCTCTTCCTTCTTCTTCTTGTCCTTCTTGGGTTCGTTCTCGGACTGGCCGGCATCGGGCTTGGTTGCCGTCGCGTTCGGATCGCCATCGACGCAAGCGGCGGACGCCGTCAGCACCAGGGCCAAAGCGATCGCGGTCCACTTCCTGCTTGGCTCCTGCCACCGTCGCGACCACAGCACCAGACCGCCGAGCGCGATCAGCACGAGGGCGACAACGAGAGGAGTCGGGTTCTCGAGGCCGGTGATGGGAAGGAGTGATCCCTGCGTCCCATCGCCACCGACCGGTTTCGTGATGGTCCGCTCGATCCTGCGCGCCTTGACTATCGGATCGAAGGTGGGGTTGCTCGTGCTGCTCACCGCAGCCGTGCCGAGATAGGTCGTTCGTTCCCCGTTGACCGGGCGTACCTCATCGGCCTTGACAGTGACGCTGTTGATCGCAGCGAAATCGCCGAGACTGGCCGCGCGACCCGTCCACGTAACGGTGATCGATCGACCGGGCCGCAGCGAGTCCTTAACCCACACGATGTCCTGCTTACCGCCCGACTCACCGACCTGAACGGCATCAACCACCGGCGTGAAAGCGACCGAATGATAACGGATCTCGGCCGGGAGCCGGTCGACCACGACGACGTCGTGGAGGGTGGTGTCTCCGACGTTGGTCACCGTGATGGAGTAATTGACGAGCTGACCGAGCTGAACGAGGAGACGGTTCGAGCTGGTGGTCAGCGCAAGGTTCTCGTTGCCGGTCGAGCCGCCAACGACGATCCGAGCCGAGGCGCTGCTGACGATCTCTCCGGAGGTTGCCGTCGCCGCTACCGTCGCGCCCGAGGGAGAGGTCTGATGGGCCCCCTCGAGGTCGAGCCATGCTTCCGCCGACTCGCCCGCCGGTAGTGAACCGAGATGGAATCGGATCGTGTCGCCGCCACTCACGGACTCGAACGGTTCGGGGCCCGCGTCCGTGATGTCGAGCTGAGACGGGACGGAGATGTCGACCGTCAGATTGGATGCTGTGGAGTCGCCTGTGTTCGCGACGTGGGCGACGACCTGGCTGGCCTCGCCCACCAGGATCGTCGATGGTAACGCCGAGATGGAGGTCGTCAGCAGTACGGCTTCGGCCGAGTCGACTTCATCCTGCGACCTTGAACCCCGGTCCCCGGGACCCTGGCCCTCGGTGCCCGTGGGACCCTTCGGGGGAGCGGACGGCGATGCGGAGGGTTGTGGCGACGGAGAGGGCTCTGCCTCTTCTTCGTCGCCGGGCGACTGATCATCGGGACTCGTCTGATCCTTGTTGTGGCCGGGGGCGCCACCGGCCTTGCCGGCCTTCTGCGCGCCGCCACCCAGATCGGAGGCTTTCGGAGCCCCGAGGGCGGGAAGCGCGAACAGGGACGCGCTCAACACGAGTGTCAACAGGGTTGCCGTCCAGCGAGCGCGAGCCACTACGTGGTCCTCCCCACACATGCGCACTAAGGGTGCGCTTAAGAATCGAAAATACCCTTAAGAAAGCCGTTCAGTCCCGGTGCTGCGTGAAAACGTGCCACCGGTTGCCCCCGGTAGGCGGCCCAACGATGTCCGCTCTCGCTGGAAGTTAAAGGTAACCCCGTCCGTTACCTGAGTCAACAAGTATGCCCGCATGCGCCCTTTAACCGATTTGTCCCCCCCGCTCCACGCCCGGAGCGCTCGGCTATCCTTCCTCGCACTTTGGACTTCGACATCGCCCACCTCCTGCGCGCCGACCCGGAGACGGTCGCCGATGCTCTGCTGGACGAGAAGTTCCAGGCCTCGCTATCGGACGTGGGGGCCCTGCGCGAGCGCGAGGTGCTGTCGCAGAAAGCCTCGAACAACGGCGCGGTGATCCGCCGGATCCGCTGCGTACTGGGGATCGATCTGGGCGCGGCGGCCAAGTTCTTGGGGGGCGCCGCGCCGGCCTGGATCGAGGAAGCGCACTGGGACCCCGACTCGATGCGGTGGAGCTGGACGATCCTGCCGGAGGTGGCCGAGGAGCTGCTCGAGTCCCGGGGAACGATCGACATCGAGCCCGACGGCGACGGCGCGGTACGACGGGTGAGGAGGGTCGTGAAGGTCAAGGTCCCGATCTACGGCTCGAAGGTCGAGGGCCACATCATCAAAGGGATCACCGCCGCATACGACGAGGAGGCCGACCGCCTCCACGACTGGCTCGACGGCTAGATCCGCCTCGTAACGCGTCCGTAACACCATCGAAACTCCTCAGAAACGGCGCGCCCGTATGGTGACCGCAATCTGGACTCAAGCTGCCCACGTGGCTCAAGGAGGAACGCATGGCGGTTAGCCCATCCGACGTACTCAAACTTGGCGAGCAGAACGGTGCCAAATTCTTCGACATCCGGTTCTCGGACCTTCCGGGACTGATGCAGCACTTCACGATCCCCTTCGATGAGGTCTCCGAAGACGCCTTCGAGGAGGGCTTCGGCTTCGACGGATCCTCGATCCGGGGTTTCCAGGAGATCCAGGAGTCGGACATGATCCTCGTCCCGGACCCCGACACGGCGATCATGGACCCCTTCGCCAAGTACCCCACCCTCGTGATCCATGCCTTCGTGAAAGACCCCCTGACCGGTGAGCACTACTCGCGCGACCCTCGCTACATCGCCCGCAAGGCGGAGGAGTACCTAAAGGGGACGGGGATCGCCGACGTCGCTTACTTCGGGCCCGAGGCCGAGTTCTACATCTTCGACTCGATCCGTTTCGACCAGAACCATCACGAGGGCTACTACCACATCGATGCGGTGGAGGGCGTGTGGAACTCGGGGGCCGAGGAAGGTGGCAAGAACCTCGGCTACAAGCCTCGGTACAAGGAGGGTTACTTCCCGGTCCCGCCGATGGACCACTACCAGGACCTTCGTTCCGAGATGGTGCTGACGCTGCGCAAGCTCGGCATCCCCGTCGAGGTACATCACCACGAGGTCGGAACGGCCGGCCAGGCCGAGATCGACATGGGCTTTGCGCCGCTGCTCCAGATCGCCGATCGGCTGATGCTTTACAAGTACGTGATCAAGAACATCGGTCTTCGACACAACAAGACGATCACGTTCATGCCCAAGCCGATCTTCCAGGACAACGGTTCAGGCATGCACGTGCACCAGTCGTTGTGGAAGGAGGACGAGCCGCTGTTCTGGGACGAGCTCGGTTACGCGCAGCTGTCCGACACCGCCCGTTGGTATATCGGGGGCATCCTGGAGCATGCCCCGGCATTGCTCGCCCTCTGCGCGCCGACGACCAACTCGTACAAGCGCCTGGTGCCCGGCTACGAGGCCCCCGTGAACCTCGTCTACTCACAGCGGAACCGCTCGGCCGCCGTACGCATCCCGCTGTATTCGAAGTCGCCGAAGGCGAAGCGGATGGAGTTCAGGTGCCCGGACCCGTCTTCGAACCCGTACCTCGCGTTCCCTGCGATGCTCATGGCCGGCCTCGACGGGATCCGCAACAAGACCGAGCCGCCCGAGCCCGTCGACAAGGACCTTTACGAGTTGCCCCCGGAGGAGCTGGCGGAGGTCCCCCAGGTCCCGGCGTCTCTCGAAGAAGCGCTCGATGCCCTCGAGGCGGATCACGACTTCCTGCTGGAAGGCGGAGTCTTCACCGAGGACGTCATCAGCCACTGGATCGACTACAAGAGGGTTCACGAGGTCGACGAGCTCAGGCTCCGGCCCCACCCCTGGGAGTTCTACCTCTACTACGATATCTGAGTTCGCCTACAGCTCCGCCGGCGCCGTCGTGAAGGCAACCCCATCTCCTCCTGCTCGCTTCACGGCGTACATGCCTGCGTCGGCCTTTGCCAGGAGGACCTCGACGTCATCAGCGTCTGTTTGAAAGAACAGAGCGATGCCGATGCTCGAGGTTATGCCAACGCTTGAATCATCGTCCCCCACGGATTGATCTCGGATGAACCCCAGCAGCCCGTTCGCCAGCATCTCGGCCTCATTGTGGCCGACCCCTGGAAAGAGGATGACGAACTCATCGCCACCCAGGCGCCCGCAGATATCGGTGGTGCGCGTCCGGATCTTTATCGTCGACGCGACTTTCTTCAAAGCTTCGTCGCCCGCTTTGGTGTCCGAGCGAGTCGTTGATCGTCTTGAAGTCGTCGATATCGAACAGAAAGAGTGCCCCTCCCGGCCCGTAGCGTCGCAGGAAGTCGATCTGACGCTGAGCCTCGGTTTCGAACGCGCGCCGGTTGAACAAGCCGGTCAAAGGGTCGGTTAGGGCGAGGTCTCGAAGTTCGGCTTCGAGCTCCTTCGTCTGGGTAACGTCCCGCGCAGAGGCATAGACCAAGCCACGATCGTGATCGGTCGAAGACGTCCACCGCACCCATCGGTAGGAGCTATCCGCTGCCCGGTAGCGATTCTCGAACTCTCCGACCTTGGTGCGCCCCTCAGCGATCTGCGTGGCCAGGGCGATGGTTGCCTCGACGTCGTCGGGGTGGACGTAAGAGATGTATGGCGTGCCCAGGATGTCGGAGGGCTTGTATCCGGGTAGTTCGCCGAACGCTCCATTGACCCGCAGGAAGTTCCCCTCTACGTCGGCAACACAGTTGAGGTCCGTCGATTGGTCGAACCAGCGCCGGCTTTCGCCTTCGATCTCCTTGCGGGATTGCGTGAGGATCCCGAAGGTCACACCAGACGCTAGGAAGACGACGAATCGGAGCGAGAACCCGAGAAACGTCAGGTTAGGTGCGGCCACGACATCCCACACGACTACCAGCGCCGACGCCAGGGCCGCTCCGATCAACCCTCCCGTCAACCCCATCTCGGCTGCCAGGAGCCCTATAGGGATAACCATGAGGAACATGATCGGTTCTGAAGGGTCCTCGACGCCGAATCGGAACGCCACGATGGCAACCGACAAGACAATCGAGAGAGCGATAACCGGTCCGCGTTGGATCCTCCTGGTCCACTTCATGGGGAACAATTGTGGGCCGATTCGGCTCGGTTTTCCAGACGTCTGCTCACCAGGGACGTGCGAAACGCGCAGCACCGTCCTGCTGCCTCCCATATCTCGGGGGAGTCCTCTGACTGACTACGGCTCGCCCCTCGGATGACGGAGTCATGGTTTCCTTGGGCTTGACATGTGACTAATCGGTCACTTATTGTCGGAGCATGGACGCGGTTTTCAGAGCCCTCGCCGATCCGACACGTCGGAGCCTGCTCGACGAGCTCTTCCGAGAGGACGGGCAATCGCTGAGCGCGCTCGAGGAGCGCTTCTCGATGACGCGCTTCGGCGTGATGAAGCACCTGAAGCAGCTCGAGGAGGCGGGCCTGGTGGTCACCAAGCGGCGAGGGCGCGAGAAGCTCCACTTCCTGAACCCGGTCCCGATCCGACTCGTCCACGACCGGTGGGTGAGCAAATACGCCGAGCCCTGGGCCGCCGCGCTCAGCGGACTCAAGAGCAAACTGGAGAGCCCCATGGAGAAGATTTTCGAGATCTACATCCGCACCACGCCGCAGCGCCTTTGGGAGGCGATCACCGATCCCGAGATCAGGAGCAAGTACAACTTCGGCTCCCGAATCAACTCGGACTGGACGCCCGGCTCGCGCTTCGAGATGGTCAACCCGAACGCTCAGGCCCCCCTCGGGGAGGGAGAGAACCTCGAGATCGACCCGCCTCGCCGGCTCGTGCAGAGCATGACGGCGCTTTGGAGCGACGACGTGAAGAACGAAGGTGCGTCGAAGGTCACCTGGGACATCGAACCCGTCGGCGACTCCTGCCGTTTGACCGTGACGCACAGCGAACTCCGCGAGGGCGCGAACGAAGAGCTCTACGGCGGCTGGCCGATGATCCTCTCCGGCCTGAAGACGTGGCTCGAGACCGGCGAGCTACTCACCACGCCCGGCTCGCTCATGTACACCTAAACGAACGTCACCACCGGAGTAGTCAGAGGGGGCCGGTGCGACCCGGCCCCCCTGGCGCGTTCGCGTCCGGGCTTGCCGGCGGGGGGTGATGGGTAGGATTCGGGAGTCATGGCAACCACCGAAGAACTGAACGACGTCGAGCTACGGGATTCGTACGGGGAGAGCCAGCGGCTCGGCGAGCTGTGGCGGGACCAGCCCGTAGCGGTCGTGTGGCTGCGTCACTACGGCTGACCGTTCTGCCGCGAGCAAGTCGCGCAGTTGCGCGACCACTATGACGAGATCCGCTCGCTGGACGCGGACGTGGTCGCCATCGGCCTTGGTCGTCCCGATATTGCCGCCGACTTCCGCGATGAGTTCGGGATCCAGTTCCGATTGTTCGTCGACCCCGAGAAGCGCAGCTACAAACTGCTGAGGATGCAGCGGTCGGGTTGGAGCGGCGTCGTCGGCCCGACGGTATGGAAGCGAGGCGCGCTGTCACTCCTGAAGGGGCGCGGGATCGCCAAACCGAAGCAGGACCCCAAGCAACTCGGGGGCGCGGTGGTGGTCGACATGGAGGGAGACATCACGTTCGTGCACCGGGCAAAGGATTCGTCGGACAACGTCTCGATGGAGCTTCTGCTCGACGCGTTGCGACACGCCTAGCGCTTGCCCCCGTAGATCAACGATTCGGCCGAACGCCGAGCGCGTCGCGTGATCCTCAGGTAGGCCTCCTCGAGCTCCTGGCGCGGCTGTTCCCGATAACCCATCGCGATGCCGAGGGCCTCGAGACCCTCGGGTGACGGTGGCAACGCGTCGGTAGGGCGTCCCGACAGGAAGAAAAGCCTGTTGCGGAGCCGCATGAGCCAGCGGTATGCATCGCCGAGCCGGCGCTCGTCGTCCTCGCCCAACAGCTCCGCGTCGCGAGCGGCAGCAAGAGCGGGCAACGTTCCCGTCACCCGGAGCGTCTCGACGCGATGCGCGTGCTGCAGCTGCAGGATCTGGGCACTGAACTCGACATCCGACAGTCCGCCGGGTCCCAGCTTTAGGTGTCGGCGCGGGTCCGTCCCGCGCGGGATGCGCTCGCGCTCCATCCGCGCCTTGAGGTGCCTGATCTGCGCGAGGACGTCCGCGGTGAGCTCCACTGGATAGGCGAAGCGGCGCGTTCCCTGCACGAGTGCGTTCCCCATCTCAGCGTCTCCCGCGGCGACCCGCGCCTTCAACAGGGCCTGGTGTTCCCATGGCTTGGCCCAACGCGCGTAGTACTCGAGGTACGAGTCGAGCGACCGCGTGAGGGGGCCCGACTTCCCCTCGGGGCGAAGATTCGCGTCGATCCGGAAGGCCTGACCCTCGGGGGTCACCTCGCCGATCGCGCGAAGCAGACCCTCCGCGATCGACTCGGCCTCCTCTTGAGTCGAGTCGTGCACGAACATCACGTCGATGTCACTCGAGTAGTTAAGCTCACGACCGCCCAATTTCCCCATACCGATCACCGCGAACGGAACATCGACGTCCTGCAGAGCGGCCTCGACGCAAGCATCGGCGAGGTCCGCGAGGCCGGCCCCAACCGTCTCGATGTCGACGGTCCCAGCGACATCCGCTAGCGCCACCTGCAACATGGCGCGTCGCTTGAAACGCCGCAGTCCATCGATGCGGCGCTCGGGCTCCCGCCATCCGAGCGACGACACCGCCTCCCGCTCCAAACGTTCCCTGCCTTTGAGCGTTTCCGGGATGCGCTGATCCGCGATCGCATGCAGCTCCTCCGGAACGTGCTCCAACACGTCACCGAGCAATCGCCCGGTACCAAGGAAGCGGGCCAGGAACTCGATTCCGGGAGGGTTCTCACGGAGCGCGTTGAGCGCGTCGAGTCGACCACCCACGGCTTCGCCGAGTCGCAGGAAGGCGAAGAGACCCTCGTCCGGCACCGGCGTTGATGCGACGAAGCGCAAGTAGGCCGGGGTCAGCAACCGGAAGAGGCGCGCTCGCCTGGATGTGCCGGAGACGAGTCCTTCCAGGGTGCGTGCAGCGCGCTCGACATCGCGAAAGCCGAGCACGAGCAATCGTTCGCGCAGGCCCTCCGGCGACAGCCGGGGGCCGGACCCCTCGGACAAGGACTCGATCATCGGCCTGTAGAACAGGCGTTCGAACCGGTTGCGAACGTCGGCCAGGACGGAGGAGTGCACCTCGTCGAAGCGCGTCGACGCACTCGCGACCGGTGAATCCTTGAAGCCCATCGCTCGCGCAACTCGCGCCCGGCCCGCCTCATCGGCGGGAAGCTGGTGTGTGCGGCGTTCCTGCCAGAGCTGAAGCCGGTGCTCGACCGCGCGCAGCCAGCGGTAGGCTACGGACAGACCGGCGCCGTCTTCTTCCGCCAGGTAACCACCCTCGACCAACGCGACGATCGCCTCGAGCGTCGTGGGGCTGCGCACCGACATGTCGGCTGCGCCGTGCACGAGCTGCAACAACTGCACCGAGAACTCGATGTCCCGGATGCCACCGGGCCCGAGCTTCACGTCACCCCCATCGTCGGGACCACGTCGCGATGAACCGCGCGCGTGCTCCTCGACACGTTGCTTCATCCGGCGGATGCTCGCCACCCGTTCGCCGGAGATCTCGTCGGGGAACACGAACGGCCGCGTCGCCTCGACAAATCTCTCGCCCAGCTGGCTCGCGCCGGCGCAGGCGCGCGCCTTGATCAGCGCCTGGTGCTCCCATGGCTTGGCCCAACGCCGGTAGTACTCCAGATACCCATCGAGCGAGCGCACCAGGGCACCGCTTCGGCCCTCGGGGCGCAGATTCGCGTCGACCCAGTAGACCTGTCCGTCGGGAGAGAACTCCGCGAGGATCTTGAGCACCTGCCCCGCGGCCGAGGTCGCTGCGCCGGGGTCGTCGGCGACGAACATCACATCGATGTCCGAGAAATAGTTGAGCTCCTCGCCCCCGAGCTTTCCCATCCCGATCACCGCGACCTCGTCCTGGGCTCCGGCGTCTTCGAGAGCGACCTGAAGGCAGGCATCGGCCAGGCCGGCCAGGGCAGCGGTGGCCGCCTCCAAACTCAGCTCACCGCTCAGGTCGCGGGCCGCGACCGCAAGCAAGCGGCGACGTTTCTCTCGACGGAGCTCGGGAGCCCCGCCTCGCTGGAAGGCGGCCCTCATCAGGCCGAGTTGGTGGGACGGACTGGGAAGCGGCTCCGCACCGGCGAGGACATCGGCGAAGCTCGAGTCCGCCTCCACCGCCTCCGAGAGGGTCCGGCTGGAGGCGGCAACCGCCGCGAACCGGGCGCGTTCGGGCTGGTCAGAGTCCATTTCGCGGCAGCCTATCCGCGCGACGAGTAGCGGCCGAGAACGCGAAACTTTAGGAAAAACCATTGTACCCGCCCCCAGAAGATTCGGGGCGATTGTTCTGACTTGGACAGGTTTACCAATTGGGTCAAACTGGGCTAAGGTTCTCGACCAGTGCCCCCCTCCGGGGGCACTAGCGTGACGGCCCTCAGCCAGAGGGCCGCGGGGGAAAAGCGGATCGTCTCACGGGTCTTGCGAGATTCCGTACCGAGAGACGAACCGAACGTCGGAGGCGTGACGCGGGTTCGAAGAGGAGCCCCCTGTGGCGGGAGTGCGTTTGTTGGCACTCGGCACGGCCTCACAACCGGGAGGTGGGAATGACGGGTAGCTCTACCGTAAGTTCGCCTTGGATCAAGCTTCTCGCTGTGTTCGTAGCAGCGGGAGCCGTACTCTCAGCCGGTTGGTTCTCCCCGGCAAACGCACACACCATCGAAACGAACTGGCGGCAACGACAGCACATCAAGAGCCGGGCGAAGAGCCAGCTCGGCGCTCCCTACAGCTACGGCGGCACCTCCTCGAGTGGATTCGACTGTTCCGGATTCACGATGTGGACCTTCGGCGGTCACGGGGCATCGCTGCCGCACAACTCGCTCGATCAGTTCAGGACCGCCAGCAGGCCCGGCTACCGCCGGATCTGGAACCGTCGCAAGCTGCGCACGGGCGATCTCGTGTTCCACAAAACCACCAGTGCCCGAGTCGGACACGTGGGCATCTACGTCGGCAATGACAAGTTCATCTCCACGACCTCCTCCGGAGGTGTGAGGGTGCGCTCCATCTGGGACAAGTACTACTGGGGCCCCCGCTGGGTCGGAGCCACCCGGGTCAGCACTCTGCGCTGAGCGCGACAACCGATCTGAACAACTGACCGAGCCGGGCCGAGCGCCCGGCTCTTTCCTTTCTAGAGGACGGGAAGGTAGCGCTCGATCTCGTAGGGAGAGACGTACCCCTTGTACTGGTCCCACTCGGCGCGCTTGTTACGTAGCAGGTATTCGAACACCTGCTCGCCGAGGGCGTCGGCTACGAGGTCTGAACCTTCCATCTCGCGCAGCGCCTCGTAGAGGTCATCGGGCAGACGTTCGATGCCGCGCGCCCGGCGTTCGTTCTCGGTGATCTCGTAGATGTTGTCGGTCGCCTCCGACGGAAGCTCGTAACCCTCGTCGATCCCCTTGAGGCCTGCGGCGAGCATCACCGAGAAGGCGAGGTACGGATTGCACGCCGGGTCGGGCGAGCGGAACTCGATCCGCGTCGACTGCTCTTTGCGCGGCTTGTACATCGGTACGCGGATGAGTGCCGATCGATTGTGGCGGCCCCAGCAAACGTAGGTGGGGGCCTCTTGCACGGGGTATCCGCCTCCGCTCACCAGTCGCTTATACGAGTTGACCCACTGGTTCGTAACAGCGGTCATCTCGAGCGCATGAACGAGTATTCCGGCGATGAAGGCCTTCGCCACTTTCGAGAGGTGGTACTCGTCTGAGGAATCGTGGAACGCGTTCTGATCGCCCTCGAACAACGAGAGGTGAGTGTGCATACCCGAACCGGGGAGATCCGTGGATGGCTTCGGCATGAAGGTCGCGTACATGTTGCGCTTGGCCGCCATCTCCTTGACCACGAGCCGGTAGGTCATCACCGAGTCCGCCATCGTCAAAGCGTCCGCGTGGCGTAGATCGATCTCGTGCTGCGACGGTGCAACCTCATGGTGCGAGAACTCGACGGGGATCCCCATCTGCTCGAGGACGCTGATCGTGTCGCGCCGCAACTCTTGAGTCACGTCCAACGGAGTCAGGTCGAAGTAGCCGCCGGCGTCGATCGGCGAGGGATCATCGACTGACTTGAAGAGGAAGAACTCCATCTCGGGGTGCACGTAGAAGGTGAAGCCGCGCTCCGAGGCCCGCTCGAGATTGCGCCGAAGGACGAAACGAGGGTCTCCCCAGAACGGGCGGCCGTCGGGACTGTGGATATCGCAGAACATGCGAGCCGTTCCGGTCTCGGCCGACCCGTCGTAGACGGGCATGATCTGGAACGTGCTGGCGTCCGGGCGGGCCAGCATGTCTGACTCCTGCACCCGAGCAAAGCCCTCGATCGCCGACCCGTCGAAACCGATGCCCTCGTCAAACGCCTGCTCGAGCTCCTCTGAGGTCACGGCGAACGATTTCAGGAAACCGAGCACGTCGGTGAACCACAGCCACACCAGGCGGATGCCCCGCTCCTCGATCGTTCGCAGGACGTAATCCTGCTGTTTCTCCATCCAGAAAGCCTACGCCGGGTGCGTTTCGGCGACGTTACAACGAGTGAGTAGTGTCGATAGAGCCCCAGCTAGGCTTGCAACATGATCCGATTCGCGCTTGCGCAGATCAATCCGACCGTGGGGGACATCGACGGCAACGTCGAGCGGATCGAGCACGCGATGGGTTGGGCTGCCAAGGCTGGGGCCCAAGTGATGGTCGCCCCGGAGCTGGCCGTGTGTGGTTATCCGCCCGAAGATCTCGTTCTCAAGCGCGGCTTCCTGGTGGCGAACCACGACGCGGTTCAACGGATCGCAGCCGAAACGGGTGAGCTGCTGGCGATCGTGGGATTCGTGGAGTCGAGCGAGGGCCACCTCTACAACGCCGCCGCCATCTGTCATCGGGGTGAGGTCGTCGGCGTCTACCGGAAGCAACTGCTGCCGAACTACGGGGTCTTCGATGAGCACCGATACTTCGAGCCGGGCGAGTCACACGTTCTGATCGAGACGCCGCAGGGCGTCATCGGAGTCTGCGTGTGCGAGGACATCTGGGACCCCTCAGGCCCCGCGATCTCCCAAGCGGACGCCGGCGCCCAGGTCGTCGTGAACATAAACGCGTCCCCGTATCACAAGAGCAGGCTCGCCGAGCGGGAGGCGATGCTCTGCGAGCGCTCTCGTCGTGCGGCCTCCACGATCGTCTACGTCAACTGCGTCGGGGGCCAGGATGAACTGGTCTTCGATGGAGGATCACTCGTGATCGATCCGGAAGGCATCCCCGTCGCGCGACTGGCGCAGTTCCAGGAGCAGCTCGAGGTGGTGGATGTCCCTCTCGGTAAAGCGCGCGAGGTGTCCAGCGAGGCTATCGAACGGATCCGAGCGGAGCTGACGGAGGCGACGGCTCCCACCTCGACCGTGCCGCTCACGAAACCGCTGGAGGCGGCAGAGGAGATCTACTCCGCGCTCAGACTGTCGCTCGGGGACTACGCACGCAAGAACTCGTTCAACAAGGTCGTGGTCGGGCTGTCGGGCGGGATCGACTCGACCCTGACGGCGACGATCGCGGTGGATGCCTTGGGCCCGGAAGCGGTACTCGGCGTAGCGATGCCGTCCGAGTACTCGACATCGCACTCCATTGACGATGCGAAGGCGCTGGCCGAGAACCTCGCTATCGAGATGTTGCAGATCCCGATCGCGCGCACCTTCCATGCATATCTCGAATCGCTGGTCGGGTCCCTCGGACAGTTCGATCCCGGACTCGCGGAGGAGAACCTGCAGGCGCGCATACGCGGAAACCTGTTGATGTTCATCTCGAACCGGTTCGGACACCTCGTCGTCGCCACCGGCAACAAATCCGAGATGGCGTGTGGCTACGCCACGCTTTACGGCGACATGGCCGGTGGCTTCGCTCTGCTGAAGGACGTCTTCAAGACCGAGGTCTACGCGCTGTCCCGATACCGCAACTCGATCTCGGAGGTCATCCCGGAGAACGTCCTCACCAAGCCTCCGTCTGCGGAGCTGAAACCGGACCAGAGGGATTCCGATTCGCTTCCGCCGTACGAGGTCCTGGATCCCATCCTCGAGGGCTACATCGAACGGGACGAAGCCATCTCGCAGATCGTGGCCGGCGGGCACGACGAGGCCACGGTGCGCCAGGTCGTTGCCCTCGTGGACAAGGCTGAGTACAAGCGGCGCCAGGCTCCACCAGGGCCGAAGGTGACCACGAAAGCCTTCGGCCGCGACCGCCGCCTCCCGATCACCAATCGATGGAGAGACAAAGGGGCTGCAACGGCCCCTCCACCATCGGCGGGCGAACAGCCGGGCGAATAGGCGAACATTGGCATATGGCACTCACGCTCCTGCTCCTTTCGGATGGTTACGAAGACGTGAGGGAACTCCTTCCGGAGCTCCCGATGACTCCGTTCGCCCTTCGACAGGCTCCATTGAAGTCGACGGTCCCGCAGGACCTGATCGCCCTCCATCCCGATCTCTTGCTGATCGACGCAACCGGTGACTTCGACGCGGCCGAGGACGCGACACGCAAGATGGCTCTCGCGTGGGAGATCGGGCTTCCCCCCCTCATAGTCATCGTCGACTCTTCAACGCTTTCCCGGTTCCGGTTCGAGACCGGCGCGGACGACTTCCTGTTGACCACGGCTTCGGCCGACGAGATCTCGGCGCGCTTCGCGCTCGCCGCCAGACGCGCCGGACAGGGTGATGAGGCCACCGTTCTCAAGGTCGGCGACCTGACGGTGAATCCGGACAACTATCAGGTCTACGTACATGGGAAGCCGTTAGACCTCACGTACAAGGAGTTCGAGTTGCTGAAGTTTCTCGCGCAGCGGCCGGGCCGGGTCTGCGACCGCGATCTCTTGCTGCGAGAGGTCTGGGGGTACGACTATTACGGGGGCACCCGGACCGTCGACGTTCACGTGCGACGATTGCGCGCAAAGCTTGGCCCGGAGCACGAAGCCCTGATCGAGACGATCCGCAACGTCGGCTACCGGCTGGTGCCGCGTCCCCGCGATCGCTGATCGCCCATGTCGCTCATCATCGGAACGATCCTGGCCTTCACCTTTCTAGAGGGGATCTGGCGTTTCCTTGCGATCATCCCGTTGGCGTTGTTCGAGGCCCTCGAGATCACCCTGTGGCTCAAGCTTCGCAACATGCGCTCGATCACGGGGGTCGAGGCATTGATCGGAGCGAAGGGCCGGGTGATCAAGGACTGCGACCCCATCGGCAGCGTGCGCGTCAAGGGACAGCTGTGGGCGGCATCCTGCCCCGAGGGAGCCAGGCCGGGCGCGGACGTCATCATCCAGAAGGTGAACGGGCTGCGCCTGGAGGTAGAGAGGCTGGAACAGCCTGCGCGTTAGGCTCGCACCGCAAGGGCCTCTAGCTCATCAGGTAGAGCACCGGACTTTTAATCCGGCGGGCAGGGTTCGAGTCCCTGGGGGCCCACGCCGTGATGCGCACGCGAAGGACCAGGTCATCCGCGTTTGGTGTCAGCCGACCGACGCGCTCTCACAGCATTCGCTTCACAAAAACCTCACCCGCGCATGACACGTTAAAGGCGCTTGATACACGGAGTTCTGATCCGAGAGTCGCGATTTGAATCGCTCCCGCGGATCGGTAAAGGATTACGAGGAGAACCCACTCTGCATCATGGGGGCCACTGGGGAGGATGGAAGGAGGATGGGGACGATCGAGGGCACGAGCGAGCGGTCGGCGTGCTGGCGGAGATCATCCTTCAACAGTTCCCCCGCCGGCGCATACCCCTACCTCACCGAGGTGGCCGTGGAGCACGTCACGAAAGCGGGCTACGACTACGCGGACGAGTTCGAGTTCGGGCTCGATCTGATCCTCGACGGCCTCGAGCGGCTTCGGGACACCCCTGATCCGACGCGGATCCCCTCAGGAAAAAATCCTCACCACCCAGGCGCAGACGGAGCCGAGGGCGGGGCATGTAGAAGGGTCGCAACGTCAGCAACTTCAAGGTGATGCGCTGAGGGCCCTACCACTAGCTTCATCTCGAGGGTTGATGGCCGTGACGGCGGCGGCCAGGTCCCTGCAGTCGATCCGGCTCAAACCCCCGAGGCTGCGCTCATCTTCGGGTAGATCCCTGGGCTGAAGCAAGACAAGTCCCGGCCGGATGCTGCCCCGAACCCTATTCGGGGGGATTGACGCGAAGCCGATTGCTGCTAGATTTCCCTATACATAGAAGAGGTTTCCGTGCCAGGAGCCTTGCCAAGGGGGGGTATGAAATTGACCAGGAAACTATTCGTCTGTCTCGCCGCGCTCGGACTCGTGATGTCCTTGATGGGCGTCGCGATCGGAGCGCAAAGGCAGCAGCAGGACGACCGCAAGTTCCTAGGTAACGACGGCCAGATCTCCAGTGCGGTCGAAACCGGGCTGCACCCCGAGGAGGCCGACGGCGGTGCGACCAAAGATCAGCACGGGCCGATGGAGGGGCACCTGCCGGCCGCGAGAAAGAACGTCAAGCTCATCAGCAAGCTGCGGCTGACCGAGACCGAGGGGGGCGTCAGCGACGTCAACTACGGCAAGGGTTACGCATACCTCGGTGCCTACTTCCCCGAGTGCGATGAGACGGGTGTGGGCGGCGGTGTGCACGTGGTCGATGTACGTGACCCGCAGAACCCAGAAAAGGTCTTCTTCATCCCTTCGCCTCCCGGCAACTACGTCAGTGAAGGCGTCGACTTTTTCACGGCCAACACGGCTGCGGGCAAGCGTGACCTGCTCCTCATGAGCAATGAGATCTGCCCCGGCGCTGGCGGCGCGGCAGGAGATGGCGGCATCAACATCTGGGACGTCACGAACCCAAGGTCGCCGGTGATG
>Ga0183260_10001694_pt1 | contig 18347 bp, 19 predicted proteins | sample AntDrymUQ4972206_2_FD_129768 | JGI IMG/M metagenome (GOLD analysis project Ga0183260, IMG submission 129768) | Polar desert sand microbial communities from Dry Valleys, Antarctica - metaG UQ497 (22.06) (version 2) (version 2) | ecosystem: Environmental > Terrestrial > Soil > Desert | place...
CGGGCGTCAACGACAACTGGCGCTCGATCGGCGGCTTCTTCCCCGTGGGTGCGCCGCTGGCCGCGGTGGCCCGCACCGGCAACAACCTCGACCTGTTCGTCACCGGCAACGACGGCCGGGTCTACACCAGCTGGTGGAACCCCGGCATCGACTGGTCGGGCGTCGCCGACAATTGGCTCCGTATCCCGCCGTCGGTGCAGCTGAACTTCCAGATCCAGATGCAGACCCAGACGAACTGGTGTTGGGCGGCCACCTCAGTGAGCATCGCCAGGTACTACGACCCGGGCACCGGATGGACCCAGTGTGCCGTCGCCGACGGTGAGCTGGGTCGGAACGACTGCTGCGGGACCGGCGCCAGCGGACCCTGCAACGTGACGAACGTCCTCGACGCCCCACTGGCCCGAGTCGGACATCTGAACAACATGGTGGGCGGCACGACGACCCGAGAGGTGATCCAGCGCGAGATCCGAAACGGCCGGCCGGTCTGCGCCCGGACCGCCTGGAGCGGTGGCGGCGCACACTTCGTGGCCATCACCGGCTTCATCGAAGGCGACCTGATCGAGGTCGACGACCCGATCTCCGGCGTGTCCAACGTCGACTACGACGTGTTCCTGACCGCGTACCTCAACTCGGGAACGTGGACGCACACCTACTTCACGAGGTGAGGCTCTGATGCCCCTGCAGTTCTCACAACCACCCGCCGAGGCGTCCGCCGCGGTCACCAGCCGGTTGGAAGCCGTTGGCGAGAGCCCGCAGGCGACCTCGCGGGCCCTGGGCGGTTCCGATCCGAGCGGCCTGACCCCGTCGTCGCCGCACGAGGTCTACGTCCTGGGCCTCGACGACCTGCTGTCAGGGGACGCGCTGGGCGCGGCCCGGATGACCGGATGGCGGTACTTGCTGGGAGACGACGCCACAACGGTCTCCAGCGCAGAGACCGTTGTGACGGGGGGCGGCGAGCACCGCTTCGCCCGCTTCAACAGTGGTCCGTTCGTCGCCTCCACCGTTGCCGCCCTACAGACGGTCGCCGACCTGCCGCAGGTCGAGACCGAGACCATCGTCCCCCGTCTGCTGACCGTCCCGGCGCTGAACCTGATGGCGATCTGGGTGCACGGGTCGGCCGAAGACCTGCTCGTTCCGCTCGCCCCCGCCCCGCCGGGTGTCGAGGCCGGGCGACAGTACGCGCCGACCGAGCTGTTCGCCGGTCTGCACGAGCAGGCGCTCTCGCAGGCCGGCATCGGACCAGAGGACGAAACCGGTGGCTGAAGCCCCTGGCTCACACCTGACCGGCGATTCGCCCGGCACCACCCGGCGAGCCGCCAGTGGTACTCCCCCTCGTCATCCCGGTCGACCTCCATTCGTTCACCCTCGGGCATGCTCGCGCTCCACTCTCAGGCAGGTTTGCGGTCGGATCCGACGAATTTCCACCCGCTCTCAGCTCGGGGCGTTCAGCTGGTCCTCCGGGTACCGGCTCATCTCTTCAACTCCTCCAGAGAGCGCTTTTCAGTCGACGTCAGGTTCTCGGGCGCCAGCGCGGCGGCCCATGAGGGCATCACCATCTTGAAGTAGTCGGCACTCGGGACTTCCAAGCGTCGGGCCTGTTGGCCACGGTCCCCCGAGGTCCCCTGCCAGCGGAGCGTCCCATAGGGAAGATCGATGCGCGGCACCTGGAGGCGTTCGCCGTTCCAGGCGAAGGTGGCGGCGCTGTCCTTCGGGTAGCTCAGCGCGGCCAGCTCTGCGAGGCCCCGGCGCCAGTCAGCCAACGCGCCGGGCGTGTTCCAGGCCCTGATGGCAATCGTCGGTGTGCCCGTCGGCGCGACCGCGGTGACCACACGAGCGGCCCCGGGCCCCACAGCGAGGACGACCTTCGGCCGGGCCCGCCTGGTTACCTCACCGAGAAGAGCATGGCCCCGGGAATCGCTGGCGGCCGTCAGAACGATGGCTGCGGGGGCTGCGGCCGAATCCACCGGGAGCGTACGGAGCACCACATATCGCCGCTCGATCCCTGCAGCCCGGAGCAGGCCCTGCAGGCGTTGTCCAGCTTCGCCGGTGAGGGCCCTACCGAGGAAGAGGTCGTCGTGCGACGACTGATCGGCGAGAACCAGGACCGACGGGTCAACGAACCGACCGCGATAGACGGGTCCGAACTCCGAATGAAGGATGGGCGCCCAGCCCCAGCGCGGTGAAGTCGGGCCAGGGAAAGCCGACCTCGCCACCCTGCAGGAGCCTCGCCATCTCCTCGGTCGGTCCTGGGTCGAAATCCCCGAACGCCTGTCGCGGCGGCTCGTAGGCGAGGTCGCCGGGGTCGGCGTCGTAACCTTCGGCGCTGTCGGGCGGCAGGACCCCCGACCGTGGTGCTCCGGGAACGACAGCTGTCGGAACGATCGAAGGTGACCGCGGCGCGTACCACGAGCACCGCTCAGGACGGTGGACAGGGGTGGTAGCACCCTTGACCTGACGCTCGCCGACAGCCGGGCTGGCGGCTTCGAGGGCGAGCGTTTTCGATCGGGAGGAATCGAATCATGAGGCGTTTCGGAGTTCGGTGGCTCGTCGGGGCGGTCACGGTGGCGGCGACCATGGTCGCCGCCCCTCAGACGTCCTTTGCCGCGACATACAGCTTGGGCATACGTGCCCTCGACTACCGGTTCAGCGGAATCCCCTCCGAACTCCAGCCGGGCGACTACGACACTCGGTTCATCAACAGCAGCCGCTCCGAGCCGCACGAGGCGATCGCGTTGAACCTCGGCCCCGAGTGCGCCAACCTCAGCCGGGCTCAGGTGATCGCGCTGCTCGAAGGCTCCGAAGAGGAGGCGTTCGCCAGGTGTCCGAGTCTGGGGTTCTCAGGTGCCGCGTTTGCACTCCCGCGGGGGAGCGACCGCACGACCTTCAGCTTGACGCCGGGCCGGACGATGTTCGTGTGCTTCATCCCGACGCCCAGGGGTACCCCGCACTTCAAGCTCGGAATGCTGTCGTTCACCAACGTTCGGGGCGTCACAGTCGGCTGACCTGACCGGTGAGTGTTCATGGTGAACAGGACCGGGCGGTTGCGTTCTTGACGCGATAGCGCATAATTCGCCGGGGGACGAACGGCGGTTCGACGTCTTTCTTTCCTACAACTACAACAGCGTCGAGCGCCCCGCGGTAGAGCGGATCGCCGAGCGGCTGCGGGCCCGGCCCTACCGCCTGACTGGCCAAGGAGGACGAAAGCAGCGAACAGAAGTTCCCTCTTGCGTTGTTTCATCGCTTTTCGTACAGTCGGCGTCACATCCCAGCGACGGGATGTACGAGGCGAGAACCGGGCGAGCAGGCGGTGACGGCATGGCGGATGGGCGGGTGGCGGGCAGACGTGGTTGACGGTGGTTCGGCCGTGGGCGCGGCGTCGGAGCAACTCGGCCGATGACGCCGACGGAGCTCTCCCCGATGCAGGAGATCGAACGTAGGGTCCAGCGCCGGGCCAAGGAGATCTCTCTCGACATGGCTGCCGGCGACGGCAAGGAGAAGCTCCGGGCGCTCATCGACGACGAGGTCGACGCCTGGTCGACCGACCACAAGCGCGGCCTGCGGCCCTTCGACCTGGCCGATCCCGAGCGCGTGGGCGACCGGGCCTACCGCAACCTCGTGGGCTACGGCCCTCTCGAGCCCCTCCTGGCCGACGACGACGTCTGGGAGATCATGGTGAACAGCCCGGACACAATCTTCGTCAAGCGGCATCACGGACCGAGCGGCTACCACGACGAGGTGTTCAACGACGACGAACACGTCGTGCGCACCCTGACGAAGATCCTCGACGACGCCAGCGGATCGCACCGCAAGCTCGATCCCGCCGAAGGCCTGCAGGACGCACAGCTCGACACCGGCGCCCGCCTGCACATCGTCCACGGCGACGTCGGGCGCGACGGGCACCTGCTGGTCAACATCCGTAAGTTCACCGGAGTTGCGTACCGCAGCCTGACCGAGCTGGTCGAGCGCGAGATGCTCGACGACCGCGTCGCCGACTTCCTTCGGGCGTGCGTTCGGGCCCGTCTGTCGATGGTCTTCTCGGGGGCACCGGGCGCGGGCAAGACGACGATGCTCTCCTGTTGCGCGGCAGAGCTCGACCCCAGCCTCCGGGTGGTCATCGCCGAGGAGGTCTTCGAAGCCGATCTTCCCTTGCCCAACGTGGCGTCCATGCAGACCCGGGCGGCGCGGCACGAACGCCGGGAGGTCGACCTGCGGCGGCTCGTCTCCGGCTTCCTGCGCATGGCCCCCGACATCGCAGTGGTCGGTGAGGTACGAGACCGGGAGGCACTGCCTCTTCTCCTCACATTGTCGTCAGGGGTGAAGGGGCTGACCACCATCCACGCCGGCTCGGCCCGTCAGGCGCTGACCCGCCTGCGCTTCATCTGCCAGCTGGCGGACACGTCCAACGATCTGCCGATCTCGGCGCTCAGCGCCCTGGTGAGCGAGGCGATCGACGTGGTCGTGCACTGCACCCGCGTCGGTGGCCGGGTGCGCGTGAGTGAGGTCGTCGCGGTCGAGGAGCTGCAGACAGGACGCGATGGCACCCAGTTCACCGTGTCGGAGCTGTTCAGCCGCCCCCGCTTCGACGCGCCGCTCGCCTGGTCCGGCAACCTCCCCGTGAGAGCGGGCCGCTTCCTCGAGGAGGCGGGGTACGACGTACGAGAGCTGCTCGACCCGTGGGCGGACAGCCCCGTTGCGTCCGCGGGGCGGTCCTCGCGAGGGCCTGCGACCAAGCCAGCGCCGGCGAGGAAGCTGCCGGCGAAGCCTGCCACCCGAGCACGGACGGCGCGCGTGGCGACCGAGGTCCAGCCGTGATCGCGGTCCGGCCGTGACCGCGTTGGCAGGGGCGCTGGTCGGTGCCTACGGCGTGTTCCTCCTGTACACGGCGGCCGTGTTCGGCTGGAAAGGGGTGAGGCCGGGCCCGGGGATGGCCCCTGGACGCCGCCGCCACCGGGCCGACCAGTGGCTCATCCAAGCGGGGCTGGAAGGCGTGAGGCTGTCGGATTTCGCGGCGGTGATGATCGCCCTCTTCGTCGTCGCCACCGCCCTGGCGTACGCGCTGTTCGGCAGTGTGGTTCCCGCGTTGGTCGTCGGCGGGTTCGCGGCGACCTTCCCGCTGGCGTCCTACCGGTCCCGCCGCCAGAGTGCCCGCCGTCAGGCGGGCGAAGCCTGGCCGCGGATGATCGAGGAGATCGCGCTCCTCACGGGCTCGCTCGGCCGCTCGGTTCCCCAGGCCCTCTTCGAGGTCGGCAGGAGCAGCCCCGAGGACATGCATCCGGCGTTCGCCGCCGCTCAGCGTGAGTGGCTGGTCTCGACCAACTTCGCCCGCACGGTCGCCGTCCTCAAGGCCCGGCTGGCCGATGCCACCGCCGATGCCACCTGCGAGACATTGCTCGTCGCCCACGAGGTCGGCGGCACCGACCTCGACCGTCGTCTGGCGGCCCTCGTCGACGATCGCATCGCTCACCTCCAGGGTCGCAAAGACGCCGAGGCCAAGCAGGCGGGGGTCCGGTTCGCCCGGCGATTCGTGCTGTTCGTGCCCTTCGGGATGGCCCTGGCGGGACTGTCCATCGGAGACGGCCGCGAGGCCTACAGCACTGGTGGCGGGCAGCTCCTGGTGGTCGTGGCGCTGGCCATGGTCATCGGCCTGTGGTTGTGGTCCGGTCGCATCATGCGGCTGCCCGAGGAGGAGCGGGTGTTCGTCGAATGAGGCTGGCGGTCCTATCGACGATGGCGCTGGCCGTGGGAATGACCTTGCTCCTCTCCGAGGTCCGGTGGTTCTCGCGACCGGCACTGTCCGACCGCCTCCGCCCCTATTCGCCAGGCGGCATGACGTCTCGCAGTCGGGGGCGGCTCCCCTCGGTGGAGACGTTTCGCGACGTCGTCGGACCACTGTGCCGGTTGTCGGGGGAGCGGCTTTCGCGCGTCCTGGGGGTCCGCGAGGATCTCGCTTCCCGGCTCGAGCGGATCCATTCGCCTCTCGACGTCACCGCGTTCCGGGTCCGCCAGCTCGGTTGGACGGGGTTCGGCTTCGCACTCGGATGTCTCGTTTCGCTCGCCGTACGTCCACCCGCCGTCCTGGCCCTCCTCTTCATCTTCTGCGCGCCGACGCTCGCCTTCCTTCTCGTCGAGAACCAGGTTGCCAAAGCGTCCGAAGCCTGGAGGCGGCGACTGTTCTTGGAGCTGCCGGTGCTGTCGGAGCAGCTCGCCATGCTTCTGTCTGCCGGCTTCTCGCTCGGAGCCGCCCTGAACCGGTTGGCGGACCGGGGCCAGGGGAACGTCGCCCGCGACCTGGCTCGGGTGTGCGGGCGGATCCGTCAGGGCCTGTCGGAGATCGAGGCCCTTCGCGAATGGGCGGCGCTGGCCAACGTCGTCGCCCTCGACCGGCTCATTCCCGTCCTGGCGCTCAATCGTGAGGCGAGCGACCTGGGCCGGTTGGTCTCCGAAGAAGCGCGGGCCATCCGCCGCGACGTCCAACGGGGGCTGGTCGAGACGGCCGAGCGCCGGGGTCAACAGGTCTGGGTACCGGTCACCGTGGCCGCTCTTGTCCCCGGCGTGATGTTTCTCGCCGTCCCGTTCACCCACGCCCTCCAGCTGTTCTCCGGTTCATGACGTCAAACAGAAGGGAGCATCATCGTGAACGACACCCTGTTGCGGGCCTACGTCTGGGTTCGAGCTCGGACCACTGGGATCTTGAGCGACGAGTCCGGTGAGGGGGTGATCTCTGTCGCCATCGTCGTGTTGATCATGGCCTTCCTCGGGGCGGCGATGTGGTTGGCGTTCAACGCCCTCTGGTCGGACACCGCAGACCGCACGAGCGAGCAGATCACGAAGATCGGCTCGTAAGGCTCGCCGGCGATGCGCCGGGTCGAGAAGAGACGCGACGAGCGCGGCGGCGGCCCGCTGTCGGTCTGGTTCGGGTTCGTCGTCTTTCTCTCATTGCTGCTCTTCGCCGTTCAGGTGCTGTACAACCTCTACGCCACGTCGGTGGTCACGTCCGTCGCGTTCGATGCTGCCCGCAGGGTGGCGGCGGCCGATGGCGGCGTCACGGCGGCCGTGGCCCCAGCGGAAACTGCCGCCCGAGAGGCGTTGGGCGAGTACGGCGACCGCGTCGCCTTCGAGTGGTCGCTCGACGGCGATGTCGTGGCCCTGCGTGTGCAGGCGCAGAACCCCGGCTTTCTGCTTCCGGTTCACGCCGGCCCCGTGGCCTTCGGTGACATCGACCGGACGGTCCGGGTCCGGGTGGAACGCTTCCGATGAGACGCGGGAGGCGGGGGCAGCGGCGGTGGCAGCGGCGGTGGCGGCGGTGGCCGCGGGACGAGTCGGGACAGGTGGCGGGGATCGAGGCGATTCCCTTCGGAATCCTCGTCTTCGTCGTCGGGGTCCTTCTCGTCAGCAACGCCTGGGCGGTGATCGACGCCAAGATGGCCGTGGCCGCGGCAGCTCGCGAGGCCACCCGGGTCTACGTCGAAGCGCCGGCGGGGACCGACGCCCTGGCCCTGGCCCGCGCCGCCGCCGACGAGGTGATTCGAGGAGCGGGGCGCGATCCGACCCTGCTGCAACTCGTGCCCGAGTCGGCCGGGCTCACGCGCTGCCACCGGGTCACCTTCGCCGCGTCCTACCAGGTCCCGGCGGTGACCCTTCCCTGGATCGGTGGGTACGGCGGGGGGTTCACCGCTAGGGCGAGGCACTCCGAGATCGTGGATCCCTATCGGACCGGCGTCGCCCTCGGCACGGAACGTTGTGACACCCGAGCCGCCTAGCCCTGCGCCCATCGCTGCCCGCCGCCAGCGGGGCAGCGTGCTGCTGCTGTTTCCGGCGGCGGTGCTGGTCGTGATCGTCCTTGCCGCCATCGCCGTCGACTCCGCCATCGCCTTTCTCGCTCAGCGTGAGATCGCCAACGCGGTGGCGGCGGCGGCCAACGACGCCTCGAGCATGGGCGTGGGCAACCGGAGCTTCTACGAGGGCGGATCGGTCGACATCGACGCGACGACCGCGGTACGGCTGGCCGAAGAGCGGGTGGCCGTGGCTCTCGACAGCAGCCGCTTTCACAGATTGCAGGTCGATGTCGCGATCGTCCCGGCCGGTTCCGCCGGCTGTCCGGCACGCGTACGGATCCGCGCTTCCGCCAGGGTCGACGCACTGTTCGCCAAGGCCCTTCCAGGAGGCCCGCATCAGACGGAGTTGCAAGCCGTGTCCCTGGGTAGCCCACGCCAGGGCGATGACGAGCGGTGTTGAACTTCGAGTGCAAGGCTATGAAAGAACGTGTAAAATGCTCATATAGACGGACACGGGCACTACCACAGCCGGCCAGAGAGCTTCCAGGACAGCTCCCGGGCCGTGGTCGCCCGTGAGCTCGAGGTGCTGGAAGCGGCGCGCCACCCCGGAGTGGTCGAGGTGGTCGGGCTCGACGAGGGCCCCGACGGGCCCCGCATCAGAACGGCACCGTTCGACGGCGTCCCCCTCGCCGACCTGGCCTCGCTGACGATCGAAGAGGCCGCGGGAACCGTGGCGGTGGTGGCCTCGACGCTCGCCGACCTGCACGACCTGGGCTTCGTCCACGGAGCTCTGACCGCTGAGCGAATCCTGGTGCGCAGCGACGGCCGTCCTGTTCTCTGTGGCTTCGGCCACGGCGGCAGGGCAGGGGATGCGCCCGTCGACCAGGCAGAGGCATTCCCCGGGCCGACGGACCCCGCGGCGGTGGATGGGAGCCCTCTGGATCCCGCCGCCGACGTCTATGCGCTCGGTGTCCTCATGCACGACCTCGCCGACCGGACAGTGGCCGCGCGCGACAAAGCGGATGGCCACCGCTCGCGAGCTGCAGGACGCGCCGCGGATGCTCTGTGCGTCGTTGCCGACCGGGCCACCGTCGCCGAGCGTCACCATCGTCCCACCGCCCGGGCTCTGGCAGCGGCCATTGGCCATGCCGTGCCGGGCGCACGCTTGCCGCGACGGTCGCTGACCGAAACCGCAGCTGGGGGAGAAGCGCCCACCCCCGAGGTGCATCCCGCAGGCACAGACGGGTCATCATCGGCTGATCCGCTGGTGGCCCTGCGTCGGACGGGCATGAAGCCCACGATGCCTCCGGCGCGCCGCAGCGCCCGCAGCGCCCGGCGCGCGACCCGCGTCGGCGGTCTCGCCGTGTCCGGTCGGCGCCAGCCGGTTTCCACCTCTCGGCTGGGCGGCCACCGACTGCTCATCGGTGTGGGAGCTGTCGCCGTGGCAGGGGTCGCAGCCGGCTTGGCGTTGGACACCTCCCCGTCGTCGCCGCCGCCACCACCGCCGCTGTCCGAGGTCGCGGACCGTCGCTGGCCCACCGGCACTGCAGCGACGACCGGCCCGGCCCCTCCTTCGAGCGGGGCGACCGCTACGACCGTCGCCCGTCCGAGACCCGCTGTCACTGCACCGACGACCCCGTCCTGCGCGCCCGTGGGCGGGCCGCTGTCGGCTGACACCGACGGTGACGGGTGCCTCGAGGCCCTGCGCTGGGTCGACGGGGTGGTCGAGGCCGCAGACCGCCGGTGGGCGGTAGGCCGAGCGGGGGACCTGGTCGCGACCGGCGACTGGGCCTGCGGAGGAGCGCACACGCTCACCGTACTGCGCCCGGCTACCGGCGAAGTGTTCGTCTTCGACGGCTGGGCCGGCACCGAAAGGGAGCTCAACGCAACCGCCCGGACTGTCGTCGAAGGTGGCTTCGCCCTCCGGTCCGGCGACCTCGACGCCGACGGGTGCCCGGAGCTGTTGGTCGACCGGTCCGGCCGGGAGGCGGTTCAGGTTCCGATGGCAGAGGTGGTGCCGTGAGCCACCACCGGGCGCGTGAGGTCGTCGGGCTCCTCCTCTGGGCGGCGTTGGCGACATTGGCGGTCGGTGCATTGCATCTCGCCGGTGGGGCGATGCTGGAACCACCAGACCTCACGTCACCGCAGACCTGGGGGAAGTGGCTGGATGGGCGAGACCCGGTCGTCGCCGCCTTCGCTCTCGGGCGGCTGCTGGCGCTGGGCGCAGCGGGGTACGTCGCTGTGGTCACGGTTCTCGGCACCGCCGCCCGTCTGATGTCCGGCGACCGTGTGGCGGCGGCTGTGGACCGCGTGACCCTTCCCGTCGTGCGCCGACTCGTCGTGGCGACCATGAGCGTCAGTCTGGGCACGGGGGGCCTGGCCCCGGCCCACGCTGGTGACCGCCCGCTCCGGGCGACCGCCGCCACAACCACGACCACGACCGCAGCGGTCGCCGGGAGCGACCGCGGCCCGCCGTCGACCATCACCATGCGACAGCTCCCGCCGGCTGTCGGCGTCGCTCCTGAACTCCCCTCCACCGGGCAACCCCCGGCCCCGGCCGCCCGCGGTCCGGCCACCGGAGGCCGGACGTGGACGGTCACGCCCGGGCAGTGCTTCTGGTCGATCGCCGAGGCGGTGCTGACCGAATCGCTCGGCCGGACGCCTGTGCCACGGGAGGTCGTGCCCTACTGGGAACGGCTCATCGAGGCCAACCGCGCCGCCCTCGCGGACCCCGGCAACGCCGACCTGGTGTTCCCGGGGCAGGTGTTCACCGTCCCCGTTCCCTGACGAGCGGTTCCTGTAGCGAAAGGCGGTGCGATAGCACCGCATTTCTCACCCAGAACGGGGGTCAGGGTCAGGCGTCGGGGGTGACGCGCAGCTGGATGGCGTCGAGGCGGCACAGGAGATCGCGCGCATCGATGCCCATGAGGCCGGCCATGGTGCGCATGTCGTCCCCGCGGATGGTGAGCACCCGTCCGTTGAAGTCCTGGCGCTGCATCACGATGCTGGTGAGGTAGCGGCACAGCATCTCCAGCTCGGCGTCGGCCACGGCGTCGATGCGGGTCAGGTCGAACGTGACCTTCTCCGGCAGCGCACCGCAAGGGCCGCCGTTGACCGGGCCGTCGTCGGAGCCGTTGGCCAGGTGGCCCAACCGTTCGGTGGCTCTGGGGAGCAACTGGTCGACCGGCACGTTGTACAGCCCGGCCAGGCGCTGGAGGCGGGAGACGGAGATGATCCGCTCCCCGCGCTCGTAGGCGCCGAGGACCGAGGCCTTGAACTCCTGCGAGGAGGTCGACTCCACCTCCTGGAGCGAGAGCCCCTTCTGACGGCGGATCGCTCGGAGCCGCTGTCCCACGCGGTACGCATAGGCCCGCGCCGGGACTTCCGTGTCGGTCTCCAAACCCGTTCCTCTTTCCGAGCCCAGATCGTTCTGCCCCAGCGGCCCTGTTCCCCGCCCGGGAACAGTCTCAGCAGTCTAGGACAACGTCACGGTGTGACGCCGGACACAAGACCGGCGCGCAGCGCAGCCAACAGGGCCCCCACCGTCACCGCCGCCGTCTCCGCCCGCAGCACGTGGGGGCCGAGGGCCATCCGGGGGGCCGCCGAGTGCTCGACGTCGGCCCATCCGCCCTCCGGGCCCACCAGCACCGGTCCCGTTGCCAGCCAGGGCGGGTCGCCCTCGCGGTCGGCCAGCGCCGCCCCCGGCTCCGAGACCACGACGTCGAAGGGGACGACGCCCTCGACCTCCGGGAGCCAGGTGCGACGGCTCTGCGCGGCCGCCTCGCGAGCCACGCGGCGGAGGCGCTCGGTCTGGCGCGCCGCCCGTTCCGCGTCCCAGCGCACCACCGAGCGGGCGGCGGCGAAGGCCACGATGCGGTCGACGCCCAGCTCGGTGAGCTTCTGTACCGCCCACTCCGGCCGCTCGCCCTTCACCAGGGCAAAGGCCACCGTCAGCGGGGGAGCGGGCCGGGGGTCCGTTGCGATCTCGCCGGCGGGCTCGAGAGCAGGCCCGAAGCGGCACAGGCGCCAGCCGCCGGCTCCGTCGGACACCGACAGCGCGTCGCCGGGGCGCAGGCGCAGGACCCGCTCCAGATGATGACGGTCGTAGGGGTCGAGCTCGGGACGGACCAGGTCGGCGACGAAGGCGTGGGCGCGGCCGGCCTGCGTGGCCCGAACGCCGTGGCCGGCCTGCGTGGCCTGAACGCCGCGGCCGGCCACGCCGGCTACTTGAAGGCCGATCGGATGCGGGCCCGCAGGCCGGTCTCGGGCGGTGCCACCTCTTCACCCCGCTCGGCGGCCAGCCGTCGCAGCAGTTCCTCCTGCTCCCTGCTGAGGTCGGCGGGGGTGTCGACCACGACCTGCACGGCCAGATCGCCCCGGCCCCGGCCGTCGACGTGGGGCACACCCCGGCCCCGCAGACGGAAGACCCGCCCTGTCTGGGTGCCCCTGGGGATGACGAGGTCTTCGGTGCCGTCGAGGGTCTCGAAGCGGATATCGGCCCCGAGGGCGGCCTGGGTGGTGGCCAGGTGCATCACGTGGACGACGTCGTAGCCCTGGCGGGTGAACCGGGAGTCGGGACGCACCCGGAGGTGCACGAACAGGTCACCGGCGGTGCCGCCCCGTGGGCCAGCCGCACCCAGCCCCGGCGAGCGGAGGGTGGTGCCGTTGTCGACGCCGGCGGGCACGTCGATCGTGTACGAGCGCTCCTCGGTGCGGCGGCCCTCGACCCGGCAGTCGGGGCACGGGTCGGAGATCTTCCGGCCCTGGCCGCCGCAGCGCCGGCACGGGCTGGCGGTGACCATCTGGCCCAGGATCGACTGGCGCACCTGACGCACCTCGCCGGTGCCCTTGCACATCTGGCAGGTCTGGGCCTGGGTGCCCGGACGGGCACCGGAGCCTGAGCAGGTGCTGCATACCACGGGGACCCGCAGCTTCACCTGGGCACGGGTGCCGAACACGGCCTCGGTGAAGTCGAGGTCGACCGCCGTCTCCATGTCGTTGCCCCGGGGCGGGCCGCTCGACCGCCGCCCCCCGCCGAACCCACTGCCGCCGAAGAACGTCTCGAACAGGTCGCCCAGGCCCCCCCCGAACACGTCGCCCATGCCGGGCCCGCCGCCTGCGCCGGTGCCGGCCGCGCCCGAGCCCCGGACGGCGTCGGGCCCGAACATGTCGTAGCGGCGGCGGCGCTCGGGGTCGCGGAGCGTCTCGTAGGCCAGCGTGACCTCCTTGAAACGCTCCTCGGCCGCAGGGTCGTCGTTGGTGTCGGGGTGAAGTTCCCGGGCGAGCCTGCGGTAGGCCCGCTTGATCTCGTCCTCAGAGGAGCTGCTGGACACGCCCAGGAGGGCGTAGAAGTCGTCGGCCATCACCCCTCCTGCAGGCGCCGGCTCAGCCGCTCGCTCACGACCGAGACGGCCGCCATGGCCTGGGCGTAGTCCATGCGGGTGGGGCCGAGCACGCCGATGGTGGCCCCCGATCCCCCACCCTCATAGGGCGCCACGACGACCGAGCACTCGGCCAGCGGTGCCACCCCGTGCTCGGTGCCGATGGAGACGAGCTTGTCGTGACGGAGGGCGTCCTGGAGCAGGCTGACCACCACGTACTGCTGCTCGAGGATGGACAGCACCTCGCGGACGGTGTGGATGGCTTCGAAGGTGGCGGCCATCCGCGCGGCTCCGCCGACGAAGACGTGGTCGGGCTCGCCGCCGCCGGCCTCCTCGAGGGCCCGCCGGGCCCGGGTCACGACCCGGTCGGTGACCTCGTCGCCGGTGGAGGGCACCTCGGCGGCGTCGGCCAGCGAGCGGCCGGTGAGGTGGGTCGCAAGCTGAATCGACGCCGCTTCGACACGGTCGTCGGTGCTGTCGAGGTCGAGCTCGAACGTCTCCTTCTCCACCCCGCCGTCGGACAGCACGCCCACCACCAGGGCGACCCGGGGCCCGAGCACCACGAGCTGCACCGAGCGGACGGTGGCAGCCACGTGGCCGGGGGCCACGACCACCGCGGCGCAGTCGGTGAGGTCGGAGAGGAGACGGCCGGTGTCGTGAAGCATCCGCTCCAGCTCGCCGGAGGCCCGGGCGAAGTGTTCCTCGACCCGGCGCTTGTGGCCCTGCGCCAGAGGCCCGGGCGGGGCGCGTAGGTCGTCGACGTAGAACCGGTAGCCCCTGTCGGTGGGCACCCGTCCGGCGCTGGTGTGGGGATGGACGAGATACCCCTCACGCTCGAGCACCGCCATCTCGTTGCGCACCGTGGCCGGCGACACCGCCAGGTTCCCGAGGCGCGCCACGTGAGCCGAGGCCACCGGCTGGGCGGTCTCGATGTACTCGTTGACCACGGCCCGGAGGATGGCGGCCTTGCGTTCGTCGAGCATGGTTGGCACTCGATGATACCGACCGCCAGCATCTGACCGGAGGAGGGGAGAACCGCCGGGAGGTGGGCGCGTGGTTTCGAGGCGTCTCTCAGGAGATGACCGTTGGCTCCCACCCGGATGGACCCGTGCAGGTCGTCCTCCTCGGGCGCCAGCGCGGCGGACAGCTCCCGGTCGTCGGCGACGACGACGGTGACAGGTCGAGGTCGCTCCAATCGTTCCATTCTCACCCATCGGGCAGGGGGCGACCCTCCTGCTCCGCCCCGTGACAACATGCGACGTGCCCGCGACCCCATCGTGGCCCGAGCGCGACGCCGCTGTCGTGTGGCACGGGTTCACCCAGATGGCGGGCTACGCAGACAGCGCCATCGTGGTCGAGCGGGCCGAGGGCCACGAGCTGGTCGACGTCGACGGACGCCGCTACCTCGACGCCATCTCCTCGCTGTGGGTCAACACCCTCGGGCACCGTGTGGCCGAGCTCGACGACGCCCTCCGGGCCCAGCTCGACCTGGTCGCCCACTCGACGATGCTCGGTCACGGCAACCGGGTCGTGGTCGAGCTGGCTGAGGCCCTGGCCCGCGTCGTGCCCGTCGACCGGCCTCACGTGCTGTTCGCGTCCGACGGGGCGCCGGCGGTGGAGCAGGCCCTCAAGATCGCGTTCCAGTACTGGGCCAACACGGGAATCGAGGGGCGGACGACCTATCTGGCCTTCGGCGACGCCTACCACGGCGACACCGTCGGGTCGCTCTCGGTCGGTGCCGGCGGGTTCGGCACCGACCTGTTCGACCCCCTGCGTTTTCCGGTCGTGCGCGCCCCCGGATTCGCCGACCCCCACTGGCTGGCGGTGGCCGGGGCGCTGGTGGCCGAGCACGCCGGACGCCTGGCCGCGGTGATCGTCGAACCCCTGGTGCAGGCGGCGGCGGGTATGCGCATGGCGCCACCCGAGGCGTTCGTCGCGCTGGCCGGGATGTGCCGGGAGGCCGACGTGCTGCTCGTGCTCGACGAGGTCGCCACTGGCTTCGGGCGCACCGGCACCCTCTTCGCCGCCGAGCGGTGCGGAGTGCGGCCCGACCTGCTGTGCCTGGGCAAGGGCCTGACCGCCGGGTACCTCCCGATGTCGGCGACGGTGGCCTCGGGCCGGGTCTTCGATGCCTTCCTGGCGCCCGACCTCGGCCCCCGCACCCTCTCCCACGGGCACTCCTACGGCGGGAACGCTCTGGCTGCGGCCGTCGCCCTCCGGCACATCGGGTTGCTGGCGGAGCGCGACGTGCTGGCCAACGTGGCTGCCCGGTCGGCACAGCTCCGGTCGCTGCTCGACTCCAGGGTGATGCCGCTGCCGTCGGTTGCCGAGGTGAGGTTGTGCGGGCTCATGGGCGGCGTGGAGCTGTCGCCCCCCGCAGGTGGCGACGGAGGCCGCTGGGGCCGCCGGGTGTGCGCCGCCGCCGTCGCCAGGGGCGTGCTACTGCGCCCGCTGGGCGCGGTCGTCGTGCTCATGCCGCCGCTCACCATCACCGCCGGCGAGATCGAGCGCATCGTCGACGTCCTGGTCGAGGCCGTCACCGAGGTCGTCGGCGATGCGTGAGTGGGACGCCTGGGTCCTCGCCTCGCTGGCCTCGGTGCGATCGGCGGGGCAGTGGCGGGAGGTGTGCGACTTCGACGTCGACCTCACGATCGGCAGCCCGATGACCGGCCGGCTTGCGGGGAGCAACCGCGTCGTGGTGTCGTTCGCCGGTAACGACTATCTGGGGTTGTCCGCCCATCCGGCGGTGCTGGCCGCCGCCCACGCCGCGCTCGAGCGGTGGGGTGCCGGAGCGGGCGCCTCCCGCCTGGTCACCGGCTCACGCCCGGTGCACTTCGAGCTGGAGGCGGCTCTGGCCGAGTGGAGGGGCGAGGAGGCGGCCCTGCTGTTCCCCACCGGCTACGCCGCCAACCTGGGAGCGCTTGCCACCCTCGGCCACGCCGGCGCCCGCATCCTGTCCGACGAGCGCAATCACGCGTCGATCGTCGACGGGTGCCGCCTGGCCCGGGCCGACGTCGCCGTCTACCGCCACGCCGACCTCGACCACCTCCTTTCGCTCTTGAGCGGCGACCCCCGGCCGGCCGTCGTGGTCACCGACTCCGTGTTCTCCATGGACGGCGACGTCGCCGCGGTCGACGACCTGGCCTCGCTGTGCGCTTCCCGTGGCGCGCTGCTGGTGGTCGACGAGGCCCACGCCGTGCTCGGTCCGCATCCCGACCTCGACGGCGTCGCCCACCTGCGGGTCGGCACCCTCTCCAAGGCCCTGGGCTCGTCGGGCGGGTTCGTGGCCGGGCCCCGGCCGACGATGCAGCTCCTGGTGAACCGGGCCCGCCCGTCGATCTTCTCCACCACATCGCCGCCCGTGACCGCAGCCGCCGCCCTCGCCGCTCTCGAGGTTCTGCGTTCGACCGAGGGCGACGCCCTTCGCCGGCGCCTGCGGGGCCACGTCGACCGGGTCGCCCCCGGCCGTGCATCGCCGATCGTGCCGGTGGTCCTGGGCAGCGAGGAGCGGGCGCTGGCGGCGTCGGCGGCGCTGCTCGAACGGGGCCTGCTCGTCCCGGCCATCCGCCCGCCGACGGTGCCAACGGGGACGTCGCGCCTACGGGTGACGTTGTCGGCCGCACATACCGACGACCAGGTCGACCGGCTGGTCTCGGCTCTGGCCGGCCCGAACTTCGGTCGATCGACCGGCGTACGGGGGGGTCGATCGACCGAAGATCCCGGTGGGGCGGTGACGGCCTCCGGGCCGCCAGTGGCCGATGCGACCTGAGCGGCTGGTGGCAGCCCTCGGCACGACCACCGGTGTGGGCAAGACCTGGATGGGTGTGGCCGTGCTGTCCCGCCTGCGCTCGGCAGGGCTGACCGTCGCCGCCCGCAAGCCGGTGCAGTCGTTCGCCCCGGGCGAAGGGCCGACCGACGCCGCGCTCCTGGGCGATGCCACCGGCGAGGCGGTGGAGTCGGTATGCCCGCCCCACCGGTCATACGAGGCGGCCATGGCACCGCCGATGGCAGCGCAGGTGCTGGGCATGACGCCCTTCGGCATCGCCGACCTGGTCGACGAGATGTCGTGGCGCTCGCCGGTGGCGCTCGGCTGGGTCGAGACCGTCGGTGGTCCGCGATCGCCGGTGGCCGCCGACGGCGACAGTGCCGACCTCGCCGCCGCACTCGAGCCCGACGTCGTCGTGCTGGTGGCCGAGGCCGGTCTGGGCGCGATCAACGCCGTGCGCCTTGCCGCCGCCGCCCTCGACCAGCCGCCCGTCGTGGTGCTCAACCGCTACGACGACTCGGATCTCCACCGTCGCAACCGGGCCTGGTTGGCGACCGACGGCTTCGACGTCGTCGTCGGCCCCGGGGAGCTCGTGGGTCGTCTGAGCGCCCCTGACCCCGACCCTCGCCCTCGCGCAATTACGCCTCTGAGCGGGTGTTCACGCGGACGACCCGGCTCAGCCGAGGTCGATGGTGCGGGTGACGCGCAGAGCCTCGAGTAGCCGGCGATCGTGGGTCACGACGAGGAGCGTTCCGTCGTACCGGTCGAGGCCGAACTTGGCCAGCAGCGACCGGCTGGGCCGCGCCAGCAGGCCCGACGCCCGGGCGAAGGCTTCGACCAACGGTTCTCTCCGGCGAACGTCCCGCGCCCCTGGTCGAGCTCGCCGACGACCACACCGGGGCCGAGCCACCGCTGTCCCGACGACAGCGGGACGTTGCCCAGCAGCACCCGCAGCAGGGTCGTCTTGCCCGACCCGTTGGGGCCGACGATGGCCACCCGCTCCGCCCAGGTGATCTCCAGGTTCAGGGAGCCGAGGCGGAACGAGCCCCGCTCCAGGACCGCCTCGGCCAGGCGGGCGACCGAGTCCCCGCTGCGGCTGGCAGGGATCAGCTCCAGTTGGAGATCCCAGCTCTCCCACGGCTTGGCCGCCACCTCCAGGCGGTCGAGCGCCTTCTCGGTGATGCGCGTCTTGGCCGCCCGCTTCTCAGTGCGGTTCACCTCGATCGAAGAGGGTGCCTTCAGACGTGTGGTCGGTCGCTGGGCCCGCCGATCGGTTCGGGCAAGCGACTGGAAGCGCAGCGTCGGGAGGCCGAGGCCGCTGAGATCGACGACGAGCTGGCCCGGGTGTGCGGCACCGTCAACATGGCCACCGCCCGCCAGGTGGCGCTGATCCGCCGGGCCCTGGACAACGGCTGCTACGCCGGA
>Ga0183260_10001695_pt1 | contig 18330 bp, 19 predicted proteins | sample AntDrymUQ4972206_2_FD_129768 | JGI IMG/M metagenome (GOLD analysis project Ga0183260, IMG submission 129768) | Polar desert sand microbial communities from Dry Valleys, Antarctica - metaG UQ497 (22.06) (version 2) (version 2) | ecosystem: Environmental > Terrestrial > Soil > Desert | place...
CATGAGCCACGTGTTGAACCCGAGGGCGCCACCGCTGTAGATGAGGATCAGGCCACCGAGGCTATTGAGCCCAATCTGCGGCACGACCGTGCCAACGGCCTGAAGCAGCAGGAACAGGGCGACAAACGCGAGCATGTTCGGGAAGAGCTGGACGATCACGAGCGCGATCAGGCCCTGGCGTCGGAACCGGAAGCGGAGGCGTGAGAAGGCGTACGCAGCGAGTGCGGTGAGGGCTGTGACCAGGATCGCCGTCGTACTGGCCACGATCACGGAGTTGAGAATCCACCTGGGCCACGGCTGGAGCGGGCTGTTGAACAAGCGCGTGAAGTTGTCCATTGTGACCCGGTCAGGAATGAAGCTAAGCCCGACCAGCGTGTTCGCCGGATTGAGCGACGCGCTGATCACGAAGGCAACGGGGAACAACGCGAAGACGATCGCGATCACCATGATCACGAGCTTGACGATCAGCCCGACCCGGCGACGATTCCGAACGCCCATGGTGCGCGTCCGGGCGACCGGCAGCCGCTGGGCGGTATCTGTCATCTCAGACCAGCGCCTCGACGCGCTTGCTCAGCCGGAAGTTGAACAGCGTGATGGCCGCGACGATCAGGAAGATGACGATTGAGATCGCAGCGGCCAAGGCATAGTCCTGCCCGCGCCCTCCGGCGAAGGCCAGGCGATAGCTGTACGAGATCAGGATGTCCGTCTGTCCGGCCGGCGTCTGCGAGCCAGGCGTGGGTGGTCCGCCCTCGGTGACCAATTCGATCAACGTGAAGTTGTTGAAGTTGAAGGCGAAAGCACCAATCAGCAAGGGCGCCAGCGCCACCAGCAGCAGGGGGAATGTGATCGTCCGGAAGCGCTGGAACGGGCTGGCGCCGTCGATGTGTGCCGCCTCGTAGATCTCGGACGGGATGCTCTGGAGGGCGCCGAGCGAAACCAGGAGCATGTATGGGTAGCCGAGCCAGGTGTTAATCGTTAGGAGAGCCACCTTGGCCAATGTGCCGTCCTGGAACCAGCGCGGCGAGGTTCCGATCACATCCTCGATGATCCCGTTCACTGGTCCGTATAGAGGGTTGAGAAGACCCACCCAGACGAGCGCCGAGATGAACCCCGGGATCGTGTACGGGATGATCGCCAGCGTGCGGAAGATGCCTTTCGCGGGTAGTTGCTTGTCGTTCAGTACCAGCGCCAGGCCCAGCCCCACGGCAAACGCGAACACAACCGTCAGCGCCGCGAACGCGAACGTCCAGATGAACACCCCGAAGAACGGGCCCTGGATGCGGGAGTCGGTTAGAACCCTGACGAAGTTGTCGGGCCCGATGAAAGTCGAGAAGCCGGGCCCGGGTGCGCGGGTCCCTTCGGGCGTGACGAAGAAACCCTCACGGGAGATGTACTCCGTGCCGGTCTCGTTATCGACGAGCACGTCCCGGGCTGCGTCATAGGTGAACTTCTGCTGGCCGAGGACGGCGTCGTCTATCGACTCGATTCGTATTTCAGCGGGCGTCCCGTCGATCTCCCCCTGCAGCCGCACTCTCTCGAGGGCCGTCAGGTAGGGAAAAACTCCTAGTCGCGCAAGCTTCTGGAAGTCGTCGACCGTCGTCGGCAGGTTGTCGGCGGGATCGATCGCGCCGAACCGCGGATCCGCGCGGTCGACAGGGTTGATGGTCCCGGTCTGAGCGTCGCCCAGAAACTCGCCGCCGTCCGGATCGGTCAGCCACAGAAGGAACTGACCCGACTCAGAACGATACGCGCGCCAGGAGAACGCGGCGTCTGAATAAGTCTGGCTCTCGAGCCGCGCGATGACCTGCTCTTTGGCCAGGACGTGGCCTTGCCCGTAGTTCGTGAAGGCGATGTAGACCGTGTAGAGCAGCGGGTACACGACCATCATTGTCAAGAGAAGCAGGCCGGGGGAGATCCAGCGGATTGGCATCAGCCGGTCTGTAAGGAACGCGACGTTGATCACGACCGTGACCACGCCCAGGACTACGGCGCCTAGCGCCAGCCCACCGCCCGCGAGGCCGTATCCGAATGTGAGGGCGATCGCGTCAATGAAAGCCAGGCCGAGAATCCGGCCGAGAAGGCTGGACACGGACAGGGGGGCGCTCTTTCGAGGCGCCCCCTTGTCCGCGGATTTCACGAGCCGATTATTGGCTGTCTGCGATGAGAGCGCGGATGCTTTCTGACGCGTCCTCCAGCGCAGCGTCTGGCTCCTGCGCCTGGGTGAAGATCAGGTCGAGTGCGTCGGTCCAGTCGGTCCAGACCGCCGACATCTCGGGGATTGCCGGCAACGGATCGGCGTTGGCAGCACTGGCGATGAATGCCTGAACGTCCTCGTCGTCGATCTGGTCCGCGACTGGGGTCCACGTCGACGGCCGAGGATCGGCGTCGAACAGGGCCTGCATCGTCTCGTCGGTCGCAACGTATTCGTTCAGGAACGTCTCGGCCAGAAGCTTGTTCGGCGCGAACGCGCTGACCATGAAACCCTGGACGCCAACGAAGGGGCGAGCATCCTGCGTTCCGGCTGGAATAGGCGCGACGGCGAACGGCTGCCCGCCGGCGCGGATGCCCGTGTCGCCAGCGAGGGCCCACGGGCCTGTCATGAACATCGCGGAATCACCGGCGTTGAACAGCGAGATCATCGTGTCGTAGGTGACGCCCGCGCGGAGCAGGCCGTTCTTGACCATCTGGTCGAGCATCTGCCCGTAGGCAAGCCCGCCCGGGCTGTCGAGTCCGACATCCTCCGGGTTATAGGTCCCATCGGCGTTTTCGCCAAAGATGTAGCCACCGTTGGCGGTCAGGATCGGGTAGCTGTGGTACGGATCCTTCTCCTGGAGGACGAAGGCCTGCTCGAGGCCGAGTGATTCGTCCGCCTGGAGATCCGTCGCGATTTGGATCAGCTCGTCCCAAGTCGCTGGCGGAGTCGGCACGAGTTCCGTGTTGTAGTACAGCGCGATGGCCTCGGCCGCGTAGGGCAAGCCGTAGACTTCTGCGCCACCGCCGGCGTCGTACGTGAACGCACCGAGCGCGACAGGATCGACGTTTGCCGACACGCCGCTCAGGTCGAGAGGCTCGACGAGACCGTTCGTAGCCAACTGGCCGAGCCAGTCATGGGCGCCGATAATGATGTCCGGGCCTTCGCCCGTCGGGCCGTATAGCTGCAATCGGTCGCGGATATCGCCGAAGCCAACCTGGTAGACCGCAACGGGTTGGCCGGTGGCGGTTTCGAACTCGGCACCGAGCTGGGTCATGATCGGCGCACGGGTTTCATCGACCCACAACGTAAGCGTGCCCTCTTCGGCCGCCGGTGGCGGCGTCGGGCTGGGGGTAACAACCGGCGTCTCGGCCGGTGCGCTGGGTCCTTCGGTGGCCGTCGTCGTAGGCGCCGTTGACGGGGCAGTGGAAGCTGCCGCCGACGGGGCAGAGGACGCTGCAGCCGACGGTGCCCTGGAGACTGCCGCTGAGGGGGCGCTTGAGGCGGCCGTCGACGGTCGCGTCGTCGCACCCGGTCCGCCTGAGCAGGCCGTGAGTACAAGGGCTAGCGTCGCGATGACGCTGCCCAACTTGAGAGTGGTTGCCATGGGTTCCTGTTGGATCCTCCTCTGGGTTACTGGCGGCCATTGTGAACCGCCTTGTATGGCCTTTGCCGGCGCATCATGCGCCGGTCCGCTTGCCGCTTACGTGGCCGCGTGTTGCCCTGGCTCAGGCGTCGCTGACCACCTCCTGACGTCCGGTCGCCACGCGCGCCGTCGAGCGACGGACCACGAGGCGGGTTTCAAGGACACGGTGCTCGGCCGTGCCGGCGGATACGCCATTCAAAGATGTAAGCAACATTTGGGCCGCCTCCTCGCCTTTGCGCCGCACCGGTTGGTGGACGGTGGTCAGTGGCGGGTCAGTGAAGCGGGTAAGCGGTAGATCATCAAAACCGACGACGCTCAGGTCATGCGGAACCGAGAGTCCCAGGTGACGGGCTGCTTGCAATACGCCGGCTGCCGCCGCGTCACTCATCGAGAGGACGCCGGTGGGACGGAGACCGTCCTCCCACGCCCGCAGGAACGCCCCTTCACCGCCCTCGAACGTTGCTGGGGCGAGACGAATCTGCTCTGGGCCAACTTCTACAGCGAACTCAGTTAACGCCAGCTGGTAGCCGCGCATTCGGCGGCCCATCACGCTGCCTGAGTCCTCCTGGGACTGGGACGGGTGCATGGTCAGGATCATCAGGTCACGATGCCCCAGCTCGAGCAAATGCCTCGCAGCGGCCAGCGCACCGGATGTGTCGTCCACTTCGATGGCGCCGTGCTCTGGCCACGCCGGAGCGTCGACCAGAACCGTCGGCAAACCGGCCCGGCGGATTGACTCGACCTCCGGGTGGTGACGGTCAAGGCCGATGACGATCACGCCGTCGACCGTTGCTCTGGCCATGGCACGTTCCAGCGAACCGTGGAGGGGCGAGATGAAAAGAAGGCCGAAGCCCTGATCCTCGGTAACTGTCGCCACTCCCTCCGCGAACAGCGGGAAGAATGGGTTCGCGAACGCCAGCGCCAGTGCCTGCGGCGAGAGAATGCCGATGGTCGCGGTCGAGCCGGCGGTGAGCATCCGAGCGACGGGATGCGGGCGATAGCCCAGCGCGGTTGCGACCTGCTTGATGCGATCGGCGGTCTCCGGGCGGAGCCGCTGGGGACTGTTGAAGGCGAACGAAACCGCCGCCTTGCTGACTCCCGCCTCACGGGCCACATCTGCGATTCTCGCTCTCACGGTCGGCGGGTCGGCCACCCATCACCTCTGCCGTGGACCGGTTTAGCAAACCGGTTTAGCGGACGGTAGGGCGATGGGCCGGGCGATGTCAAGGTAGTTCCGCGGCTGATGCGAGAATCACGCCGATGATCGTCCTGTTACGCCAGATGCCGAACGGAGTTCGCCTGTTGCTGGCATTTGGCTTTGTCCTCCTGGCCTTCATCGGGCTTACGTTGCCGCTCGTGATCGACCTGGCCGTCGAGCAGCCCGTGTCTCCGCTCGGCCTGCTGTGGATGCTCCTCCTGGCCTACCTTGTGTTCACCCTCACGCTGATCCTGCAGCGAAAGCAGGCGGCGTGGCTGCTGTCGATCGGCCTCGCCAGCCTGAGCATCCCGCTGGCGGTGATCCTCTTTTCGTGGGCGGGGGCGGTGGGCCTCGCGGCTGGTCTGGCACTGGCCTCGGTGCTCTTCCTCGCCTTGCGCGGGCCGCACGCGCGGGCGTGGTTCAGCGAGCCCTAGTACGCTTCACCGAACACCGACCTCTTACCTCGCCCTTACCCATAGGTCGTCCTCCCGCCCCCGCGGCGGTCTGAATGGAGATCCCTGAGCAGTGGCCAAACGATCGCGCCGACCCGTGCGCGGCGAATCCTCGCCAACCGGACCCCTGGATTCACCGGCGTCCGACGTGCGAACCGGAGCACCAGAGGACCGCTCGGTCCGCCGCGCGCGCTCCCGACGCGCACGCCAGCAGAGCCCGCTCGACCGTTACCGCACATGGATCATCACCGGAGCCGCGGCAATCGGGATACTGCTCATCGGCTACGTCTTCCTCCAGGGCGGCAGCGCCGCGGCCTACACGTGCGCATCGCTACTGACGCCGGGGCCGGTCGAATCGCTGACGCCCCGCCCGTCGATCCTCGCCACTCCGACACCCGTCCCAACTGCCTCGCCGGCGCCGACTGCAGCCGCGTCGGGCACTCCGGCGGCTTCGGGCACGCCGTCCGCATCGGGCACGCCGTCAGCTTCGGGCTCTCCGTCCGCGTCAGGCTCTCCGTCCGCGTCGGGCACTCCGACAGAGTCGGCGACTCCGGCAGCGTCGGGCTCTCCGTCCGCATCGGGCTCACCGACAGCCGAACCCAGTCCGACTCCCGTTCCGACGGCTCGGCTGGGCTTCACGACGGCGATCCTAGGCAACACACACACCGCAGGCCCGGTGACCTACGGCTTCTGCCCGCCGACATCGGGCAACCACATCAACGCCCCGCCACGCGGCCCGATCCCGGCCCAGTTCTACCCGCCCAACGAGCAGAAGGCGCCGACCGGGTGGGTCCACAACCTTGAGCACGGCTACGTCGCGCTGCTCTTCAAGTGCCCGGGCGGCGCCGCGGGCGGCGAAGGATGCCCGAGTGAAGCAGAGCTCACGCAGATGCGCGCCTGGTTCGACCAGGCGCCACCGCCGACTATCGCCGCATGCCCGAAGAAGGTGCTCGTCGCCCGCTTCGACGACATGAGCACGCGCTTCGCGCTCGTCGCCTGGGGCCGCGCCTACCTGATCGACGAATTCAATCTCGACAATGCGCTCCTGTTCGCCCAACAATGGATGGAGCATGACGCCGCGCCCGAGAACAACTCCTGCTAGGCGTACCGGCAAAACCGATTCGGTGAGCCGCTCCCCGCGGACGACTATCACGCGGTGACGTCGCAACCGGCGGCCGTGCTCGTCGCCCCCGAGGTTGGGACGACGATGCGGGCCCTCGTGAAGGAGTCCGCGGCGCCCGGTGCCGCGATCCGGGAAGTCGCCGTGCCGGAACCCGGCCCGGGTGAGCTCCTCATCCGCGTCCAGGCGGCTAGCGTATGTGGCACTGATGTGCACATCGAGCGCTGGGATCCGTGGGCCCAGGAAAACTTCGGTCCGCCGCCGATGACCTTCGGCCACGAGATGGCCGGCGTCGTGGTCGGGCGGGGCCCAGGCGCGACCCGTGTCGCGGTTGGCGAAACCGTCGCGGTCGAGACGCATGTGGTCGATTGGACGTGCTACCAGTGCCGGACCGGCCGCGCCCATGTCTGCCAGAACATGAAGATCCTCGGTGTGCATGTGCCAGGGGCCTTCGCCGAGTACGTGGTTCTGCCTGAGGTCAACGCGTGGGTTTATGAGGGCTACTCGCCTGAGATCGCCGCGCTCCAAGAGCCGCTCGGAAACGCAGTTCATGCGGCGTTCGTCGAGGAAGTCGCCGGGCAGACCTGTGTCGTGCTGGGGTGCGGGCCCATCGGGCTGATGGCGATCGGCGTGCTCAAGATGTCCGGCGCCCGACATGTGTTCGCGACGGACATCAACGCCGAGCGGCGCGAGATGGCCGAGAAGATGGGCGCCGACCTCGTCCTGGACGCAAAGGATGACGTCGTCGGCCGCCTGCGGTCCGAGACGGACGGGAATGGTGTCGACGTCGTCCTGGAGATGTCGGGCTCATCGGCCGCATTGCACCAGGGCTTGGCGGCGGTCACCAACGGCGGTCGCGTCTCGCTGCTCGGCACGCACACAGTCCCCGCCACGATCGACCTGTCCCAGGAAGTGATCTTCAAGGGCATCCGCATCTACGGCATCACCGGCCGCCGCCTCTTCGAGACCTGGTACCGGACCACGGCACTGCTCGAGGAAGGATTGGACGTCTCCCCGATCATCACCCACCGCCTGCCTCTCCCCGAATATGCCGCGGCCTTCGACCTCGTCGCCTCTGGCCACGCCGGCAAGATCGTGTTGCTCCCTCAGGAGGGTTAGCCAATGAACGCGGCCACGGCGCCAACCACACGTACTGATCCGCTCGCCTACCTGGAGTCAGAGCTCGACGAGCTGCGCGCCAAGAACCTCTACCGACCGCTCCGCGTCATCAGCGGCAAGCAGGAGCCCCACACGACCGTGGACGGGCGGCCGGTGATCAGCCTGTCGTCGAACAACTACCTGGGGCTGGCCACCCATCCGCGCCTGGTCGACGCGGCACTGGCGGCCGTGCGCGACCTGGGCGTCGGCTCGGGCGCCGTAAGAACCATCGCCGGCACCATGGACCTGCACCAGGAGCTCGAGCGGCGCCTGGCCGAGTTCAAGCACACCGAAGCCGTGCTCACGTTCCAGAGCGGCTTTGCCGCCAACAGCGGCGTGATCCCGACGATCACCACCGAGCACGACCTGATCGTCAGCGACGAGCTCAACCATGCCTCGATCATCGATGGCGTCCGACTGTCGAAGGCCTCACGAGCTGTCTTCCCGCACCGCGACGTCGATGGCCTGGAGAAGGTTCTGCGCGAGGCCCGCGCCGCCGGTGGACCCAAGGGGCCATACCGGGCGATCCTTGTCATCACCGATGGGGTGTTCTCGATGGATGGCGACATCGCGCCCCTGCCCGGCATCTGCGAGGTGTCGGAGCGGTACGAGGCGGCGGTGATGGTCGACGACGCCCATGCATCGGGAGTCCTCGGCCGTAACGGTCGCGGCACCATCGATCACTTCGACATGCACGGCCGAGTCGACATCCAGGTCGGCACCCTGTCCAAGGCAGTCGGCGTGCTTGGCGGCTATGTCGCCGGCCGCCAGCACCTGCGCGACTTCCTGATCCAGCGCTCGCGGCCGTTCCTCTTCTCGACGTCCCATCCGCCGGCTGTCGCCGCGGCGTGCCTGGCTGCCATCGATGTCCTCGAGCAGGAGCCGGAGCGGATAAAGCGCCTGTGGGACAACACCCGCTACTTCAAGCAAGGTCTGTCCGAGATGGGCTTCGACACGGGCGTATCCGAGACCCCGATCACGCCGGTCATCGTGGGCGAATCGTCAGTTGCCGCGCGAATGAGCGAGCGCATGTTCGAGCTCGGGATCTTTGCCCAGGCGGTTGTCTACCCGACCGTTGCCCTCGACAAGGCTCGCATCCGCACGATCGTCAGCAGCGAGCACTCGCGCGACGATCTGCAGGCCTGCCTCGATGCGTTCGCCACCGTGGGCCGCGAGCTGCGCCTGATCTAGTGCCGCAGCGCTGGATCTGCCTCGATGTCGGCGAGACGCTCATCGACGAAACGCGCATCTGGGCAACTTGGGCTGATGAGCTCGGCGTGCCGCGGCTGACCTTCATGGCCGCGTTTGGCGCCGCGGTCGCACGCGGCGGTGAGCATCGCGATGTCTTCTCTTTCGTCCGGCGCCCGGACTGGCGAGAGCAAATGCCCCGCGTCCTGGAGCGAATCGGACCATTTCGACCGGAGGATCTCTATCCGGACGCGCTGCCCGCTGTCGCTGCCTTTCGCGAGCGCGGGTACCGCGTGGCCATCATCGCCAACCAGCCGGTCCAGCGAACGGCCGATCTGCTCGCGCTGGGGTTCGAGGCGGAAGTCATCTCGATGAGCGACGAGATGGGGGTCCACAAGCCAGACCCGGCGTTCTTTGGCGCCGCGCTCGCGCTGATGGGCAACCCGACTCCTGCCAGCGTCGCCTACGTCGGCGACCGGGCTGACAACGACGTGAAGCCGTCGAGAGCTGCCGGAATGCGCGCCGTGTGGCTGCGCAGGGGTCCGTGGGGCGTCATCTCAACGGATGCACCTGAGGCTGTCCTCGTCGTCGACTCCCTTGTGGAGCTGGTCGAGCGCATCGACGAGGTCTGGCATGCGGCGGGCGCGGCGGCGCCCGCACCGTGAAGCTGACCGTCGTCGGCTGTGCCCCGGCCTACACGAGCCAGCCCGGCCAATCCTCCTCGTGCTATCTGGTCGAGCACGGCAGCACATCCATCCTGCTGGATCTGGGCCAGGGCTCATTCTCCGAGCTCTGGCGGCATCTCTCGCCGGCCAGGGTCGCGGCGATCGTGATCAGTCACATGCACGCAGATCACAACGTCGACCTCATTCCGCTCCGCCATTGGGTCCGTTACAAGAACCGCGGCTATGGACCCGCGCTGTTCGGGCCAAGCGAGCTTCGTGCGCGATTCGCGGCGTTCCAGGCCGACCCCGAGTTCCTCTCTGATCTGGCCGGTGAAGCGCTGCGGCCACGCTCGATGCTGATCGGCGATCTCCGCGTGGAGGCGGGCCGCGTCACACACATCCCGGACAGCTTCGCCTTTCGTGTCACACCCGCCGACGGCAAAGGTCCAGGCCTCGTCTACTCGGGCGACTGTGGCGTGGCAGACGACCTGCTCCCGCTGCTCCGGCCTTCAGACACGCTCCTGTGTGAAGCCGGGTGGGGGCTCAAGCGGGAGGAAGCGGGCATCCATCTGACGGCGGCCGAGGCTGGGACCGTTGCAAAGCAGGGCGCTGCGGGACGCCTGATCCTGACCCATATCCACGATGGCACTGATCGAGCGGCAGTCCTCGAGGCGGCCACCTCGGAGTTTGGCGCAGGAAGCGACTTGGCCGAACCGGGGATGACCGTCGACATCCGCTAGGCTCCCGCCGATGGCCACGATCCGTGATCTCATAGAGCAACGACTGCGCACGGCGCTGGATTCGGCCCAGGACGACGGCGCGTTGCCACAGCATGAGACGGGGACGAGCGAATCCAGGATCGAAGTCGCCCGCTCGCAGCAGGCTGAGCACGGCGACTTCTCGACCAATCTCGCGCTGCAATTGGCTGGCCCCCTGAAGCGACCGCCACGTCAGGTCGCGGACGCGTTGATCGCCGCGTTGGGAGCGGGGCCGGACGACGAGCTGCTGGCGCGTGCCGAAGCTGCCGGCCCGGGTTTCGTCAACGTCTGGATCACGCCAAAGCACGTCGAGCGGGCAGTCGATGACATTCGCGCCAACGCGGCGACCTACGGCGCTGCGCGAGTCGAACTGCCCCGGAAGATCAACGTCGAGTTCGTCTCCGCCAATCCGACGGGCCCGCTCACCGTCGGCAATGCCCGCGGCGCGTTCGTCGGTGACCTGCTGTGCCGCGTGCTCGAAGCGGTCGGCCACGACGTCACGCGGGAGTACTACTTCAACGATTCCGGTGCGCAGGTCGAGAAGCTCGGGCTGTCCATCCGGGCCATCCGCGCCGGTGATGAGGTGCCCGAGGAGGGATACCACGGGCACTACGTTCGAGACCTCGCTGCGGAGCTTCCGGTAGAGGTCATTCAACAGGCGGAGGCGACCCCGGCGCGCACCGGCTGGATCTATGGGGAGTGGGCGTCGGAACGCATCCGCGCGGGGATCGAGGCCAGTCTCGAGCGACTGGGCGTCCATTTCGACGTCTGGAAGAGCGAAAGCTCATTACACGACAAGGGTTGGGTGACGCGGGGCATCGAGCAGCTCAAGGCGTCGGGCATGATGCACGAGCATGACGGCGCGTTGTGGTTCAAGTCGATGGCCTTTGGCGACGACAAGGATCGCGTCGTCATCCGTTCCAATGGCGAGCCCACCTATTTCGCGTCGGATATCGGCTACGTCGTCGAGAAGTTCAGCCGCGGCTTCGATGAGCTCATCTACATCTGGGGGGCAGATCACCACGGCACGATCGCCCGACTAAAGAACGCCGCCGAGGCGCTTGGCTTCAACCGCGACGCGATCATGGTCCTGCTCATTGCCTGGGTGCGTTTCGTGCGTGACGGCAAGGAGATGTCGATGTCCAAGCGCGCCGGCGAGTTCGTCAGCCTCGACGAGCTGCTCGAGGAAGTCGGCGTCGACGCGGCTCGATGGTCGTTCGCCTCACGCGCGCCATCTACGGCGATCGACTTCGATATCGAGCTGGCCCGCAAACAGTCGGCCGAGAACCCTGTCTACTACGTCCAGTACGCCCACGCGCGGATCGCATCGATGCTGCGCAAGGCGGCCGACGAAGGGATTCCAGTCGCCGATTCGCTCGAAGGGAGCCTCTCTGGCGACGATGTCGCGCTCGGCCTTGCGAAGGAGCTGCTCCGCCTGCCGGACATCGTGCTCGATGCGGCCGCCGAGCGCCAGACACAGGCGATCACGACCTTCGCGACCGAGCTGGCCACCAGGTTCCACTCGTTCTACCGGGACCGCCACGTGGTCAACAGGGACGACCCTCAGACGTCGGCCGTACGGTTGGCGCTCGTCGACGCGACGCGCATCACGCTCGCGCGCTCGCTGGGCCTGTTAGGGATCTCCGCCCCCGAATCTATGTAGGCGGCTCCTCGCCTGTAGGCACGAAGTGGTCGAGCGATTGAGCGTCCGAGGCGATCGCGACCTGTACTCCGAGCGGGGTGGTGGAGACTTGCGACGGGCCACCGAAAGTGCTCGCCAGCTCGTTCACTCGTGCCTCGAACTCGTCGGCGTCGGCTTGGGTGTCCCATGCGGTCTGCCAGTCGATGATCCACGCTCCGTTCGGGCCTTCGTACATGTTCAGGCGGTCGCCGCCCCACCCGGCCGCGACTTCGGCGCGCGGCCACTCGACAGGCAGTCCCGGAAACGTCTCGGGTGGCGTTTCGTCGCCGGCAACGAAGACCTGCATAATCAGCTCGCCGAACGTTTGCTGATACGCGAGCGACCAGACGTCGTTGCCCTGGTTGAGGGTCGATGACTGATCCGGCAGCTCGATTTCGATTGGCGCTTCGTTGGCGAGGTACTTCTCGGGGTGCAGCACCTGCTCCGTGGACGCCGGGATGGCGTCCTTCAGCGTCGCGTTGACCGCGTCGTAGCCGCCAACGTCGTAGAGGCCCTGGATGAACGCGAACCCTTCGGCGTAGGGGTACTCGAGCTGGCGCCGAAGGACGGGTGGCATGTTGGCCAGCGCCGGATCATCGAGCTGTCCAAGCGATTCGATGAGCACCTGAAATGCCTCCTCGGCCGAAAGGTTGTCAATCGACCATTGCTGCATGGTCAGCGTTGCGTCGCCCTCTATGGCGCCCAGCTGGCCCAGCACCGCATCTCCCTGTGACAGGTCCTTGATGCGCGTTCCCTCGAGGTCAAAATGCTGGTCCTGGAGCGCATGGGTGTACTCGTGGGCGACGACGATCTTGTCGGCCGGCCCGAACGGGCGGTCGCCTTGGATGATGTAGAAGCGCTTCGTATCGGGCCGGTAGAACGCCGCGACCTGGCCTCCATAGAGGTCAAGTAGTAACTGCAGCAGGTCCGCATCGTCGGGCATCAGGTTGAGCCGTTTCAGCAGCCGCTCCTCGGCTCGCAACGTCTCCTCGGGCACCTCCGCGAACTGAAGCTCGATCAGGTCATCGCGGAACTGCTCGCGAGTGATGAACTCGTAAGGCACGTCCGCCAGTGGCTCTAGTTCACGGATTGCCGGCACCTGGGCGATCACCGCGTCGATCTGAGCGGCCAGTTCGGGGTCGATGCTCGGGCCGGGGGAAGCTGGAACGGAGGGGCCGGGCGTCGATCCGGGAGTCGAGGCGCCGGGTGTGCCGGTCGGCGGGACGGCCGGCGTTGGCGTTGGCGTTGGCGTTGGCGACCCGGGGTTCGCGCTCGGATTGCCTGACGCAGGCGGTGCGCCGGATGACGCCGGGCTATTGGAGGGCAGCGAGATCGACACGCATCCGGCACAGACCAGGACGGCGCCCAAGGCCAATGCGACAAGCCGTCTGACTGGACTGTCACCGATCGCGCGCGTCATGGCTGAATTGTGGCAGCAGATCGATCGGCATCGAAATTGGCTTTGATTGCCGTTTCTTCACCGACTCCCGGCTTGGCCTTCACGCACCGGACCTAATCTTTCGACCAGTGGATCGAGAAGCATCGCTTCCCGTTCCCTCTCCCTCCCTCGGAACGAGGGGCGCCAATTGGGCAGGCGCCCCTCGTTTCTTTTATGCCCCTCCATCCGCTGCGACAATCTGGTCATGGAGATCAGTTCGTTTGGAGAGACCTGCCTTCGAATGCGCGGGCGCGAGGGCATCGTCGTTGCGGATGCCTACCCCCGGATAGTCGGACCGACCGGACGCGGTCTCACCGCCGACGTTCTCACCTTCAGCCACCCGGACGGTCAGCCCACCCTGGGCCTCGACGCGCCGGCGATGACCAAGCGGATCGACAAGGCCACCAGCCGGGCGTCGAGCAAGAACGGCGCGACCATCCCAACCAGCCTGGAGTCGGCCTTTCTGCTCGATTCGCCAGGTGAGTACGACGTCCACGAGATCCTCGTAACCGGCGTGCGCACCTTCCGCGACGAGAAGCAGGGAGCCGAGCGCGGCTTCAACACCTGCTTCGTCTTCGAGCTCGACGGGGTGCATGTGATCCACCTCGGTGACGTCGGCCACCTGTTGACTGAGGAGGAGCTCGGCGAGATCGGCACGGTCGAGGTCGTGTGCATACCCGTTGGCGGGTCGCTGCATGCGGCGAAGGCGGCGGAGCTGGTCGCCCAGCTGGATGCCAAGCTCGTCGTGCCGATGCCCCTCGACACAGACGGCACGGGCAAGGCGGAGCTGGATCGGTTCCTGCACGAGATGAGCGTCCAGAGTGGGGAGGCGGTCCCAAAGTTTGCCGTCACGCACTCGTCGCTGCCGACGGAAACGACGGTCGTCCTCCTGGAGCCCCGCGGCCGCAGCTGAGTCGCAGGTATCGGAGGGCCTAGGCGGATGGCTCCACGGAGTAGGCCACGCGGCCGCGTTTGACGACTGCCTGCACGAGATTCGCGCCCAGCCAGTAAGGCAGCAGGGCATGCGAGTCGGGCTCCCAGATCACAAGGTCGGCGTGCTTGCCCACCTCGAGCGAACCGTGACTCTCGGCAATGCCAAGGGCGGCGGCAGCGTTGATGGTGGCGCCGGCGAGCGCCTCGCCCGCGGTCATCTTCAAGCGGTGCACGGCGAAGGCGATCGCCAGCTGCGCGTTGGGCGCCGGGGCCGTGCCCGGGTTGAAGTCCGTGCCCACCGCCACGGGCACGCCCGCTTCGATGAGCCGGCGCGCCCGGGCATCGCGCTCATCTGCGAGGTAGAAGCTGGTGAAAGGGAGAAGTGTCGCCACAACAGGATTGGAGCCACTGGCGGCCGCTGCCAGCGCCGCGATGCCAGCGTCGGAGACCGCGCCGAGGTGATCGGCCGACAGGGCGCCCATCTCGGCGGCCAGTGCGGCAGCGCCGGAATCGTGGATCTGGTCCGCGTGGAGCCGCACCGCGAGGCCCTGCTCGCGCGCCGCCGCCAGGATCCGTCGCGCCTGGCCCACGTCGAACACGCCGAGCTCGCAGAAGACGTCGCACGACCTGGCGATGCCCTGCTCGACGACGCGCGGCAGCTGCTCGTTGATCACCGAGTCCAGGTATGCCTCGACACCCTCTGGTTGGTCCCGGAACTCCGGAGGTACGGCATGGGCGCCAAGGAAGGTCGGCACGATCTCCAGCGGCCCTTCCCGGCCGAGCTGCGCGCAGAGTGTCAGCAGCCGCAGCTCGGTGTCGGCGTCCAGCCCATAGCCGGACTTCGCCTCGACCGTGGTGACGCCATGGCTGAGCATCTCGCGCAGCCAGCGTCGGCCGTGCTCGAGCAACGTGTCGTCGGAGGCTGCGCGGGTCATGCGCACGGTCTGAAGGATCCCGCCGCCGGCCGCGAGGATGTCGAGGTAGGTGTGGCCGCGTTGGCGCATCTCCACCTCGGCGTGGCGCGTACCCGCGAAGAGGAGGTGCGTGTGTGGATCGATCAGGCCCGGCGTGACCGTCCCTCGCAGCGCGTCGAGTCGCGCGACCGACCCGGCCGGGACGCCCATCTCGGCCAGCTTTGACTCGACATCGCCAAGGCGGCCAACGGCTACGATCCTCCCCTCGTAGGCGGCCAGGGCGGGGCCGCCTACGAGGTCCGTGCTTCCGTCCTCGGCCGTGATCAGGCCGAGATCACCCTGAGCGGAACCTCGACGAAGGCCGCCCTCGAGGGTGGCGATCTCGGACGCGTTGTGAACGAGCAGGCCCGGTCGATCGGATGTCATCAGCTCGACGCCTGCACAGCCGCCAGCCGAAGCTCGAGTGCCATGGACGGGTCAAAGTCGCGGATCTTCAACCAGCCCGCTGCCGCCGTGATGCGGTCCTCAACCGGGGCCGACTGATCGACGCCGATGTGATCTGCGACCTCGACCAGCGCCGCCAGCGGACACAGGCCGATGAGCTCCGATTCGCGCAGCTGGACGCCCTCTGCTGCCGCTGCCTCGCCCACTGTCTCCCAGACCTTCCAGATCGGGGTGACGGTGTGGTCGAGCAGGTTCATCGACACCTGAGCACAGCCAAGGTCGTCCAGATACAGCCCGAGAGCCTGGACGCGCGGCAGGCCACCCGAGCTCTCGCGAACCAGCTTTGCCATCCGTCGGGCGACCTCGATATCCGGGCTGTCGAGGTTGATGTTGTAGGCGATCAGGAAAGGGCGCGCGCCGACAGCGACCGCGCCGGCGGTGGGATGAAGTCGGGCTGGGCCGAAGTCAGGCTCGTTGCCGACACCGCCGATGAGCTCCCTCAGTCCCTCGAATTGCGGCCGGCGAATCTCCGCCAGCACGACCCGATCGGGGCGCAACGCGGCCCTCGCGTACAGGTAGACAGGCACCTCGAACCTATCGGCGATCCGCTTACCGAAAGCCCGCGCCAGGCCGACGCAGTCGTCGATGGTGGTTTCGCCCAGCGGCACGAAGGGGATGACGTCAACTGCCCCGATGCGCGGATGCTGGCCCTCGTGGCCGTTCATGTCGATGCGCGCGATCGCCTCCTCGACGGCTGTCTCCATCGCCGCGGCAACGGCCTCAGGCGGTCCGGCGAAGGTCAGCACGCTCCGATTGTGGTCACGATCGGAGGTTGTATCGAGAAGATGCACGCCGTGGGTCGTCCGCACACGTTCTGAGATCGCGTCGACGACCTCCGGGCGACGCCCTTCGCTGAAGTTGGGAACGCACTCGACGAGATCAAACATGGTTGGGCGCCAGTCTAGGTCGGCCCGTCGGGCGACGCGTATATGCGCCTTTGGTCGCCCGTCCGGAGCGCGGACTTTCACTTTGTTTAGTTCAGACTTGACAAAGTGAAAGTACGTTCTTATATTGCGGCTCATGCAAAGAGAAGTGATCTCCACCTGTCCCGTCTGCGAGAGCCAGCTCCACGTGACCCGGCTGCACTGCAACACGTGCGGCACGACGATCGAAGGCGAGTTCAACGTAGGCCGTTTCGCCCACCTGGGGCGCGACCAGATGCTGCTGCTCGAAGGGTTCCTGCGTTCGCGCGGCAACCTGCGCGAGCTCGAGCGTGAGCTGGGCGTCTCGTACCCAACCATCCGCGGCCGAGTGGAGGGCCTGCTCCGCGCACTCGGACTGAGCGACGGGGCGCCAATGCCCGGGCCGGAAACCGGCGCCGAGACCGCGGCCGGAGGGGCCATCGACGCCGCCACCCGACGCGCCGTCCTCGAGCGCCTGGCTCGAAAGGAAGTCACCGCACAAGAGGCGGCCGCGGCACTGCGCGGCGAGCCCTCAGCGACCAAAGCCAACGCCAGCACTACCGACAGTGCTACCGAAAGCCAAGAGGAGGACGCCTAGATGGCCGACCAGGAAACATTCATTTCGCCGGCGGAGATCCGCCACAGCATCGGTGCGACCGGCTCGTTCAGCCTGAACGAGATATCCGGCGACATCCGGCTCCGCGGCATCGACGGCGACGAGATCACGGTGGTCGCACGCTGGGATGGTAGCGACGACCGGCCTCTCCCATTGATCGTGCGGCGTGGCGAGGGCTCGCTGCTGATCGAAACCGACGAGAAAGCCGGTTGGCTCGGACTTCGTAATCGCCACGGCATCAGATACGAGGTCAGCATCCCGAAGGGGGCGCGGGTCGACATCCAGGCCGTCAGCTCGGACATCGACACTCACGGCCTGGTCGGCGAACAGTCGTACAAGACCGTCTCCGGTGACCTCGCAATCGACGGCAGTGGTGGACGCGTGTCCGCGACCACCGTCTCGGGTGACGTCCGGCTCACGGGCGCCCAGCCACTGGAGGTCAACCTGACGTCGACGTCCGGAGACATCGAAGCGTCCGCTCCCATGTTCCAGCCCGTTCGAATGCGCACCGTAAGCGGCGACATGAACGTGCGTGGCGGGTTCGCGGCCGGACCGGAGCACACGGTGGAGTCGGTGAGTGGCGATCTTTCGATCGAAGCCACCAGCGGGCTGACCGTGGACACGAAGCGCGGCCTCGACTTCTCGAAAGCCAACAAGGGGCCCATGGTCTCCGGCGACGGCAGCGGCCACCTCCGCTTCCGCTCGCTCTCCGGCGACGTCCGCTTGAGCAGCGCCACCGGGCAGAGCCCGTCCAATCCGTCGCAGCCGTCGCAGCCGTCGCAGCCACAGATGACCAGGCAGGACTCACTCGAGATCCTCCAGGCCCTCGAGCGCGGCGAGATCGACGTCGAGGAGGCCTCGCGCCGACTCGAGGGAGCCGGTAGCCGTGGCTGACGTCGACAAGATCTTGAAGCTGGTGGCCGAGGGCGTCCTCACCCCCGCCGAAGCCGACGAAATTCTCTCGGCCACCGCGGCTGACGAATCCCGAACGACGCAGCACGGCAGCAGCCGCCACCTGCGGATCGAGGTGAGCGAGGGCGGCAAGAAGGTCGTGAACCTGCGCGTTCCGATGAACATCGCCGGTTGGGCGAGTGCCTTCCTGCCCGGCCTGTCAGATGACCACGCCAACCGAATTCGAGGCGCGATGGCGTCCGGGGAGCGCGGACCGCTCCTCGACATCAATAGC
>Ga0183260_10001696_pt1 | contig 18328 bp, 20 predicted proteins | sample AntDrymUQ4972206_2_FD_129768 | JGI IMG/M metagenome (GOLD analysis project Ga0183260, IMG submission 129768) | Polar desert sand microbial communities from Dry Valleys, Antarctica - metaG UQ497 (22.06) (version 2) (version 2) | ecosystem: Environmental > Terrestrial > Soil > Desert | place...
AACCCGTGCGCGTCCCGCCCACACCCCCCCAACATCCCGCAAGCAGCGAACAATGCCTGCTCAGACCGCGAAACCCTTGGCGGTCAAGGCCCCGAAATCACCTCCGATCATCCACGGAGCCTCACAAATACATCCTGGTACCCAGCCTCGCCGCCCTCGCACTCGTCGTCGCGGGCTGCGGCTCGTCGTCGGGTGGTGGGAAGTCCACCACGGCCGCTAGCCCGAATGTTCCGGAGGTCAGTCCGGCGGGCGATATCCCAGACACTCAGGCATTCGTCGCCTATGCGCCTCCCAGGGGCGGCTTCAGCGTCAGGGTCCCTGAGGGCTGGTCGCGCAGCACGGCGGGCGGCGCGACGACGTTCACGGACAAGCTCAACGCCATCCGCTTGGAGACGGTGCCGGCCAGCGGGGCGCTCACCGTCCGCGACGCCCGGCAGAGCGAGCTCCCGAAGCTCGCGAAGACGGTCAAGGGCTACAGGCCCGGGACCGTCACCACCGTCACCCGCAAGGCGGGCCCAGCGGTGAAGCTCACCTACCTGGCCGGTGCGCCGGCCGACCCCGTGACCGGCAAGTCGCGGGTCAATGCGGTCGAGCGCTACGTGTTCTTCAAGAACGGGAAGGACGTCACCCTCACCCTGTCCGGCCCAAAGGGCGCCGACAACCTCGACCCCTGGCGCATCGTGACCGACTCGGTGACCTTCCGATGAGCGCCGCCCTCCAAGCGGAGAGCCTCTACCGGTTCTTCCACGCCGGCGACGACGAGACCCTGGCCCTTCAGGGCGTGTCGCTCACCGTCGATCGCGGCGAGGTCGTTGCGGTCACGGGTCCCTCCGGTTCCGGGAAGTCGACGCTGCTCTCCTGCCTGGCCGGGCTCGACGAGCCCGACGGCGGGGTCGTGCGAATCGGCGGCGAACGGCTCTCGCGACGCCCGGAGGAGGAGCGGGCGCGGATCCGCGGCCGGCGCATCGGCGTGCTCTTCCAGCAGGCCAACCTCGTGGGACATCTGTCGGTCGCGGACAACATCACGCTCGCCCAGCGGCTCTCCGGGCACGTCTCGGCGCAGCAGCGCGACGAGGTTCTCGAGCAGTGCGGGATCGCCCACCGGGCGCATCTGCGGCCCGGGCAGCTCTCCGGCGGCGAGGGGGCGCGCGCCGGCCTCGCCGTGGCGCTGGCGAACACGCCGAGCGTCATCCTCGCCGACGAGCCAACCGGCGAGCTGGACAGCACGACGGCCAAGCGCGTGCTCGACCTCCTTCACCGCCAGGCGGCGCAGGAGTCAGCCGTGGTGATCGTCACCCACAACAAGGAGGTCGCAGCCACGGCGGACCGCGAGATCCGCCTCCGGGACGGGAGGGTCGAGGCATGACCATCGAGGAGCCCCTCGTGCGCTGCGACGGCGTCGCACGTACCTACGGCGAGGGCGCCACGGCGACCGTCGCGCTGCAGCCGGTCGACTGCGTGGTCGAGCCGGACGCCCGAATCGCGCTCGTCGGGGCCTCGGGCTCGGGCAAGTCCACCCTCCTTCACCTCATGGCGGGTCTGGACGAACCGACCGCAGGCTCGATCTCCTGGCCGGGCATCGGCGATCGCGAGGCTCTGCGGCCCGGCCCCGTCGCCGTCGTCTTTCAGGGCCCGAGCCTTCTCCCGCCCCTGACGGTGGAGGAGAACGTCGCGCTGCCGCTCGTCCTGGCAGGGCGCAGCAACGCCGACGCCCATTCTGCCGCGCGCGAGGCGCTCGACCTCGTCGACCTCGCCGACGTCCGCGACAAGCTCCCCGAGGAGATCTCCGGCGGCCAGGCCCAGCGCGCCGCGGTGGCCCGCGCGCTCGCGGGCGAGCCCCGGCTGATCCTCGCCGACGAGCCGACCGGTCAGCTCGACCGCGACAGCGGCGCCGTCGTCATCGACGTTCTCCACGCGGCCGCGGAGCAGGCGGACGCGGCGCTCGTCGTCGCCACCCACGATCCCGTCGTCGCAGAGCGCTTTCCCGAGGTGTGGGAGATGCGCAACGGGGCGCTCACCACCACCGAGCGCAAGGAGCGGGCATGGTCGCCCTGATCTGGCTCAAGGGCCTGTTGACCCACCGCCGCGGGCGCGTCCTGTCCACCGCGCTCGGCGTGGCCGTCGGCGTGGCGCTGCTGGCCTCCATCGGCACCTTCCTGTCCTCGACGACATCGAAGATGACCTCGCGCGCGATCACGCGCGTCCCGGTCGACTGGCAGGTCGAGGCGTCTAAGGGCTCCAAGGCGGCCGCCGTCCTGGCCAGCGTACGCAAGCAACCCGGCGTGACCAAGGCCGTGCCCGTCTCCTTCGCCGGCACGACCGGCCTCACTGCACGCTCGCAGGGGTCGACGCAGCAGACGGGACCGGGGAAGGTCCTCGGCCTGCCACCCGGCTATGCCCAGACCTTCCCCGGGCAGATCCGGGTCCTCCAGGGGTCGGGCGCGGGCGTGCTCCTCGCCCAGCAGACGGCGGCGAACCTCCACGCCCGGCCAGGCGACACCGTCACCATCGGCCGCTCTGGCGGCAAGCCCGCGACGGTCAAGGTCAACGGCGTCGTGGAGCTGCCCAACGCCGACTCGCTCTTTCAGCTGGTCGGCGCGCCCGCAGGCGCCCAGCCCCAAGCACCGCCCGACAACGTGATCCTGGTGCCGCAGACCACCTTCAACACGGTCGAGCAGGGCGCGCCGGTGACCACGCAGATCCACACGGGACTCTCGCACCGGCTGCGAGGGAGCCCCAGCTCGGCCTTCACCAGGGTCTCGGGCAACGCGCGCAACCTCGAGACGCGGCTCGCCGGCGCCGGCTTGGTGGGCGACAACCTCGGCGCCGTGCTCGACAAGGCGCGCCAGGACGCGCTCTACGCCCAGCTGCTGTTCCTCTTCCTGGGCGTGCCGGGTGCGATCCTCGCCGGGCTGGTCACCGCCTCGATCGCCTCGGCCGGCGCCGGGCGGCGCCGCCGCGACGCCGCGCTGCTGCGCGCCCGTGGCGCGTCGACCCGCGGGCTCGTGGGCGTGGCGCTGGGTGAGGCCGCGGTCGCGGGCGCCCTCGGGATCGCCGCCGGCCTCGGCGCCGCGCTGGTGATCGGCCCCCGGGCATTCGGCGGAGCCAGCTTCGGCGCCTCCACGCTCGCCGCGGTTCTCTGGGCGAGCGGAGCGGCGCTCGCCGGACTGCTGATCGCCGCGGGATCGATCACGCTCCCGGCGTGGCGTGACGCCCGGTCGCTCACCGTCGCCGGACAGCGCGCCGAAGTCGGGCGTCGGGACCGCGCGCCGTGGTGGGCCCGCTACGGCGTGGACTTCATGGCCCTCACAGGCTCGGCGCTCGTCTACTGGCAGGCGTCCAAGAACGGCTATCAGCTCGTGCTCGCGCCCGAGGGCGTGCCCCAGGTCTCGGTCAACTGGTACGCACTGCTGGCGCCCGTGCTGGGCTGGGTCGGCGCCGGCCTGCTGGCCTACCGGCTCGCGGACCTGATCCTCGCGCGCGGCCGCACGCCGCTGGCGAGGCTGCTGGGGCCGGTGGCCGGTGAGCTCTCCCCGACGGTCGCGGCCACGATGGGCCGGCAGCGCCGGCTGCTGGCCAAAGCCGTGACGCTCGTGGCGCTCACCGGCGCCTTCGCCGGCTCCACCGCGGTGTTCAACTCCACCTACCACGCCCAGGCCCAGGCCGACGCGCGGCTCTCCAACGGCGCCGACGTGACGGTCACCGAGTCGCCGGGCGCGAACATCGGCCCGCAGGCCGGCGCGCAGCTCGCGAAGGTGTCTGGGGTCAAAAGCGTCGAGCCACTCCAGCACCGTTTCGCCTACGTGGGCGTCGACTTGCAGGACCTCTACGGCGTGCGCCCGCAGACCATCCGCTCGGCGGGCAAGCTCCAGAACGGCTGGTTCCAGGGCGGCACCGCGTCGCAGCTGATGGACAAGCTGGCCAAGCGGCCGGACTCCGTCACCGTCGCGGCCGAGACGGTGACGGACTTCCAGCTGCGCCCGGGCGACCTCGTCCGCCTGCGCCTGCAGGACGGCGCGACCAAGCAGTTCAAGACCGTGCCCTTCCACTACGCGGGCGTCGCCAGGGAGTTCCCGACCGCGCCGAGCGACTCGTTCCTCGTGGCCAACCGCGACTACGTCGCCCAGGCGACCGGGAGCAACACCGTGGGCAGCTTCCTGCTGCAGACCGACGCGACCAATCCGGGGACGGTGGCCAAGCGGGTGCGCAGCCAGGTCGGCACGAGCGCCCAGGTCACCGACATCGTCAACCAGGGCAAGGTCGTCGGCTCCAACCTCACCGCGGTCGAGCTCTCCGGGCTGACCAAGGTCGAGCTCGGATTCGCGCTCGTGCTCGCCATCGCCGCCTCGGGCCTCACGCTGGGCCTCGGCTTCCAGGAGCGCCGAAGGACGTTTGCGATCGCCAGCGCGCTCGGCGCCAAGACGCGCCAGCTCGGGGGCTTCGTGTGGGGCGAGTCGCTCTTCGTGACCGTCGGCGGGCTCGTCCTGGGCACCGTGACTGCCGTGGCCATCTCCCAGATGCTCGTGAAGGTCCTGACCGGCGTGTTCGACCCGCCGCCCGACGTCCTCTCGGTGCCGTGGGTCTATCTGGCCGGCGTGATCGCCCTCACCATCGCCGCCGTCGTGGCAGCGGGCACGCTGACCCTGCGGGCGCTGCGCCGCCCGGCGATCGAAGAGCTGCGCGACTTGTAGAGAACGTCCACGAACTCGCCCAGTAGGGGACTGCAGAGTGACCACTCCTGCGAGGACCGGATGCTCGCCGACCCGCAGAATGTGTGCCCGAGCCCGCGACGGTAGGTCCTGAAATCCCGACCCGAGGAGACCCCATGTCCAAGGACGACAACATCGCCGCCCAGGAGCATCTGGCGAGCAACATCAACGCCGGGAACGTCGACGCCGCCGTCGAGTCCTTCGCGCAGGACGCGGTCGACCACGACCCCGCGCCCGGGCAGGATTCCGGCCGCGAAGGGTTCAAGACATTCTGGGCGACGCTGACGTCCGCCTTCCCCGACGCGCACCTCGAGGCGCGCCACGTGGTGGCCGACGAAGAGCACGTCGTGGTCGCCTACACGCTGACGGGCACCCACGAGGGCGAGTTCGAAGGCATCGCGCCGACCGGCCGGAAGATCGAGGTCAACGGTATCCAGATCGGGCGCTTCGAGGACGGCAAGATCGTTGAGCGCTGGGGATCGAGCGACGAGCTCGGACTCCTCAAGCAGCTCGGCGCCGATCCGACGGAGGGCTGAGATAGCGGCGGCCTGACCCTCGGCTCGCCGATGCACGGGATCTCGGCGACGCACTCGCGCCCGGTCGGTCTCTAGATGCATGCGTCTGCGCAGCGCTGCGTAGCTACACGAGCGCGATCACGAGGCCAGCCGTGACGACGATCGCCGTCGACCAGGCGATGACGGCGGCGGCCAGGGCGCGGTCGAGTCCGTACTCGTTGGCGATCACGATCGTGTTGATCGCGCTGGCCATCGCGGCTTGGGAGAGGTAGGTGTCGGGCACGCCGATTACCGTCTCCGAGAGCGCGAGCACGGTCGCCGGCGCGAGCAGGAGCTTGACCAGGAGCGCGGCCGCGATAGGGGGCGTGAGCGGGGGGAACGCTCGCTTGCCCGCGCCGGCGACGGAGGAGAGCGTCACCCCAACCGCGAAGAAGCCGAGCGGGAGAATCAGGAAGACGATCAGCTGCGAACCGTCGACCGCCCAGTCGGGCGCGAGGGCATTGGGCGCGAGCAGGCCGGCCGCGCTCGCCCATAAAGGCGGATTGCGGAGCAAGAAGGCGGTGACCCGCTCGCGCGGGCGCTCGCCCACCGTCCCGAAGGCGGCGCCGACCGAAAAGGCGATCGTCACGAACGCGAGGCCCGAGACCAGCGTGTCGTAGGCCACCGCGTTGGGGAGCTCGTCGAAGCCGAACAACGCGGCGCTGAAGGGAAGGCCGAGGTAGCCCGTGTTGGCGAAGCCGCTGGCGAGCATGAGCGCCCCGACGCTCGCGCGCGGCAGTCGGAAGACGTAGGTGCCAAGTAAGTAGGCGACCGCCAGCGCGCCACCGAGCGCCGCATAGCCGAATCCGATGCCGGCGCCGACCCTGGCCGTGATCTCGAGCGCCGCGATGTTGAAGAACGCAACGATCGGAAGGAGCACCCAGAGCATCAGCCACATCGCCCTCCGCGCGGCGCGGTCGGCACCGTCGCCAAACCGCCGCTCGAGGGCGACGCCCACCGCGGTCGCCGCGGCGATCACGGCAGCGAGTGCGATCACTCGACCATTCTTCCGGTCGGCGGCTTTCGAGGAGGGAGGACTCCTATGATCCCGCCGTGGCCCCGAGGATCCGCGCGTGGATCACCGCCGCTCGTGCATCCCGAGCGCACGCCGGTCGGTGAGTCGGGCTGTGGGGACCCCTGGCGACCGCGTTCGTCAAAAGGCGGTTTTGTGGCTCTTCTCGGTCACGTTGTTCGTGAGCGCCGCGCTGGTGTTCCTGGTCCAGCCCATGTTCGCGAAGTTCATCTTGCCGCTGTTCGGAAGCACGCCGTCGGTCTGGAACGCGTCGCTGGTCTTCTTCCAGACGGCCCTGCTCGGCGCCTACCTCTACGCGCACGAGAGCACCCGCCGGCTCGGCGTGCGCCGGCAGGCCGCGCTGCACATGGGTCTGCTCGCCCTCGGGCTGCTCGTGCTCCCGATCGGCGTGCCAGAGCTCGTGCCGCCGACCGACAGCAGCCCTCTCCCGCAGCTCCTCGGCCTTCTGGCGGTCACGGTGGGACTTCCCTTCTTCGTCGTCTCGACGACCGCTCCCCTCCTGCAGCGCTGGCTCGCCGACACCGACCATCCCGCGGCGGCCGACCCCTACTTCCTCTACCGGGCGAGCAACCTGGGCAGCATCCTGGGCCTGCTCGCCTATCCGCTTGCGCTCGAGCCGCGCATGCGACTCGCCGAGCAGGGGCGCCTGTGGTCGGCGGGCTACGGACTGCTCGCCTTGCTGGTGATCGCCTGCGGCGTGGTCGTGTGGCGCTCGCGAATGAGGCAGGGAGCGGCCGGCGCGCTCGCCACCGGCACGCTCGCCCCGCCGGCAGTCGGCTCGATGCCCGCCATCGCTGCCGAGACCGGGCGGGATGGTGCGACCGCGCCGCACGCGCTCACCGTCCCTTCGCTCGCCAGACGCCTGCGCTGGGTCGGGCTCGCCTTCGTTCCCTCGAGCCTGATGCTCGCGACCACGACGTTCCTGACGACGGACATCGCGCCGATCCCGCTGCTGTGGGTCATTCCGCTGTCGCTTTACCTGCTCTCCTTCAGCATCGTCTTCTCGCCCGGGCCGCGCCCGCTGCGCCTTCACCGGTGGATGGTCCTGGCCCTGCCCGGATTCGCGCTGGTCATCGCGATCGGCCTTCTGGTCGAGGTGCGCGATCCCCTGTGGCTGGTCACGCTCGTTCACCTCGGCGGCTTCTTCGTCGCGGCCATGGTCTGTCACGGTGAGCTGGCACGAGACCGGCCGGTCGCGACGTCGCTGACGGGCTTCTACCTGTTGGTCGCGCTGGGCGGCGCGCTCGGCGGGGCCTTCACCGCGATCGTCGCGCCGGCCGCCTTCGACTCGGTGCTCGAGTATCCGCTCGCCGTCGTGCTGGCGTGCCTGTGCCTGCCCAAGCGCGCGCCGCGAATCGCGCCGGGACGGTTCGCAGGGCGGCTCGATCTCGCGCTGCCCCTCGTCGTCGGCGCCCTCGCGGGCCTGGCCCTCGCGCTGGTGAGCCTCGGCGGCGACTTCCTGATCCTCGGCGGCGAGGAGACCAACGAGGCAGAGAGGGCGCTTGCGTTGAGCGCGGCAGCCGTGATCGCCCTCGCCTTCGTGCGTCGCCCGCTTCGCTTCGGGCTCGCGGTAGGAGCCATCGTGGCGGCCGGCATGCTGCCGATCGATGCCACCGAGAAGGTGATCTACAAGGATCGCAGCTTCTTCGGCGCCTACCGAGTCGTCGCCTCGCAGGACGGCAACGTCCACGAGCTGATCGACGGCACGACGACGCACGGGATCCAGGACCTCGCGCCCGGCTTCAACCTCGAGCCGCTCTCCTACTACAGGCGCGACGGTCCGATCGGCCAACTCATGTACACCCTCAACCGGGCGATCACGACGCGCACGGGGATCGTCGGGCTGGGCACGGGGACGATGGCCTGCTACGCCAGACCCGGCGATCGGTGGACTTTCTACGAGATCGATCCCGCGGTAGAGCGGATCGCCCGGGACACGCGCCTGTTCACCTACTTGCGCGACTGCCCGGGTCGCTTCGACGTGGTCCTCGGCGACGCCCGGCTCTCGCTGTCACGAGCCACGGGCCGCCGCTACGGGCTTCTCGTCCTCGACGCCTTCGCGTCGGATGCCATCCCCATCCACCTCCTCACCCGCGAGGCGCTCGCGCTCTACCGATCGAGGCTGCGCGACGGCGGCGTGATCGCGTTCCACATCTCCAACAACTACCTGGCCCTGGAGCCCGTGGTCGGCAATCTCGCGAGCGATGCCGGGCTCGTCTGCCTCGCCCAGCAGGGAGTCGAGTCCGATTGGGTGGCCATGGCGCAGCGCAAGGCCGACTTCGGTGCTACCGCCGTGGACTGGCGGTGGCACGATTGCCAGCGCGCTCCTGACTCGGCGGTGTGGACCGACGACTTCTCGAACCTCCTCGGAGCGCTCGCTCTGCGCTGGGGCGCGGGGTAGGCGGGCCCAGGCGCTGCGCTCAGCTATGCAAGAGTGTCCTCGATCTCATAGGTGGCAGACGAGGAGCAGATCTACGAGGCCATCGCCGAGGCGATGCAGAGGTTCGGCTACCGCGCCGTGACGGCGGCGATGGTGCGCGACGTCGACGAGGGCACGAGCACCGAGATGCCCCAAGGGGTCATCGCGATGTTTGCCACCAGGCAACTGGAGGAAGCCCGCGAGTCCGGGCTGCTTCCGCCCAAGCCATAGCCTGGCTCACAGAAGGTCAGAGCGCCTGGCGGCCGGGGTAGCCGGCGTCGAGGTCGTGCCAGAACTCGATATCGCGCTCTCCGTCGATCCAGCACAGGTAGACCTCGCGGCCGTCGCGGATCGCCGGAAAGTCAATCAGTCCGCGGTCGAGATCGCGCAGGACGATGTCGCGCTCGTCGAAGGCGGCCATGCCGGCGCGGAGCTCCAGGAACGCCTCGCCGACCTGCTTGCCCGGGCTTCCGCCGCCGTTGCCCGAGGAGCCATTCGCGAGCGCCTGACGAGCGTCGCTGTCGCCCAGGCGGTCACGCGCGTCGCGTATCGCGATCAGCTGCTCGGCCACCCAGGGCAGCAGCGCCCTGGCTTCCGCGAGCGTGTAGTGCCGACGATGCCTCACCGCCCCATTGTCCTGAACGTCGTCGCGAGCCGCGGGAACGTCGGTGGGGCGCTCCGTTCGGCCGCGCGTTGACTGGGGCGGCCGTTGGTCGCACACGCGGGACCTTCACCCTGCCGGGAGTAGTTCGTAACGGTCGGTCCGACGGCCGGGGCCGAGCAGGACCGCGGAGCGCCCTCAGCGCTTGAGGGTCAACCGGGCGGTGGTGGCTTTGCCGCCCGTGGGAGTCAGGCGCAAGTCGATCTTGACCCGCTTGCTGCTCCCGAGCAGGCGCTTGCCTTTCTTGTTGAGCTTGACCTTGACCGTCGCCTTGCCACCCGCCGGGATCGTGTACGTCGCCTTGCCATAGCTGACGGGCTTGCGCGCCGCTGCGCGCGCGCTGCGCGAGAGCAGCTCGAGCTGGCCCTGGCAGGCGGCGTTGCCGTTGCAGATCAGGTTGATCAGCGCCTGCCCAGCGGCCACCCTGGCGGCCCCGTCGCGCAGAGCGGCGGTGCCGGCGGGGCCAGGCTTGGCAACCGGGGCGGCCGGGCCCGGGGCGGCCGGGGGCGGTACGGTGGGCTGAACGGGCGGGGTGGGAATGGCCCCCGGCGGTGTCCAGGTCCACTGGAGGAGGACCTCGACGCCGGGAATGCTCTTGTTGTTCCGGGTCCCGCCGCCCGGCCCCTCCAGTGCCCCCATGCGAGGATAGAAAAAGCCGGCGTCGGCGGTTCCGGCGGTGTAGCCGGTAAGGGTGTTGTTCCGCCCGTTGGAGAAGAGCGGCAGCGTGCCGGTGCCGCTGATGCCGCTGATGCCGCTGATGCCGACGAAGTCGGCGACCGCGGAGGTCCCCCTGATGTTGCGCTCGACCGGGATGTTCACCGCGAAGTTGGTGGTCGTGTTCGGCTGCGGTTGGAACGGCGGGCTCACCGCCGGTGGAGTCTCGGAGACGAATGCGCAGCAGTCGGAGGTTGCCAGGCCGCCGATCTGGCGCACGATCACGATGCGCAGCGCGGAGGGGTTGGGCCCGGATCGCACCGCGACGTTGGTGATGCGACCGTCGGCCGGCACCGGGCCCGTGCGGGGATCCGAGTAGTCCACGCTGCCTATGACGCCCGACTGGAACCACGTGCAGTCGGCCTGGCCGGAGGGCAGAAGAAAATAATCGCCGTTGAAGGACTGCGCGGTGAAGGTGGGCTCCGTCTCACAGCCAAACGGGGCGTTCGGCGCCTGGGTGAGTGGGCTGCCAAGCGTCCGGCTCTGCGCCCAGGCAGCGGCCGGCGCGAGCAGCGCGAAGCCGAGCACAACCGCGACAAAGCGCACGACGTTCGCCGGGCCCATCCGACCGGTTACCGGTGCCAGCGTCGCCCGATCTTCCCAGGACCCGCGCAGCCAGTCAACCGCACCCGGGACCCGCTCTACGCGCCGCCCATCTCCGCGACAGGCTCCGGGGAAGGCCGCACACGCAGGATCTTGGCGATCCCTGGCGGCATCCACCAGTTCCAGCTCCCGAACAGGGAGACGACCGCGGGCACGAGGAGTGCCCGGATGACCGTGGCGTCGAGCAGGATGCCGGCCGCCAGGCCGGTCGCGAGGATCTTCACGTCGGTCTCCGGACCCGAGGCCAGCGCCGCGAAGGCCAGGAACAGGATGAGCGCGGCGCTCGTCACCAGTCGGCCCGTGCGGCTGAGCCCGAAGACGACCGCCTTGTCGGTGTCGTGCGTATGGTCGTACTCCTCGCGCATGCGCGCCAGGATGAACACCTCGTAGTCCATCGAGAGCCCGTAGAGGAAGGCGAAGACCATCAATGGGATCCAGGAGGCGATCGACCCGGTGGCGGCGATCCCCCAGATCTGCTCCGATCCGTAGCCGCTCTGCCACACGAGCGACATCACCCCCCAGGCCGCACCGACCGACAACACGTTGAGCACGACCGCCTTCGCCGGCAGCAGGAGCGAGCGGAAGGCCCGGGCCAGCAGCAGGAAGGTGAGGATCGAGATCAGGGCGATCATCAGCGGGAAGGCGCCGTAGACGGCGTCGATGAAATCGGCGTTGAGGGGCCCCGACCCGCCGACCCGGGCGTCCGCGGCGGCCGTGTGAGCGGCGTCGCGCAGGCCCTGGACGGTGTCCCGGCCCGCTTGGGTCTCGTCGCCCTGGCGAGGAACCGCGGCGACGAGCGCCTGGCCCTGACGGCGCCAGGCGGGGCCCGTCGGCGCGACCGCGCCGTGCACGCCTTCGACGCCCGCTTGGGCTGCGGCGACCTTCGCGGCGTCCGCCGTGCCGACCAGCGTCTCGGTGGGCGCGATTGCGCCCTTGCCGATCCCAGAGGCGGCGAGCGCGTCGAGGCCGTCCTTCGCCGGTCCGGACTTGGCGATCGTGTCGGGGTCGGCGTTGCCCATTTGCAGGTTCGCCGCCGGAATCAGGAGCGCGACGAGGATCACCACCGCGGCAACTGCGGCAAGGCCGCGGCGCCGCACGACGGCCTGCGACCAGCGCTCCCAGAAGGCGTTGCTGCGGTCACGACGCCGAATGCGCCTGCGGTCCAGGCGCGGCCCGATCGTCGCCAGGATGACGGGCAGCAGGGTGATGGCGACGAGCGTCGCCACCAGTGGGATCAGCAGGCCGCCGTAGCCCATGCTGCGCAGGAAGGGCAGCGGCAGCGCGATCAGCGCAAGCAGGCCGACGGCCACGGTGGTGCCCGAGAAGACGACCGCGCGGCCGGCGGTGCCCATCGCGGCGATGACCGCCTCGTCGCCCTCGAGCCCCTTCTCGCGCTCCTCGCGCCAGCGGACCACGATCAGCAGCGCGTAGTCGATCGAGACCCCAAGACCGATGAGGGCGACCAGGAACTGCACGATCGGTGAGACCTCGGTGAGCACAGTCAGGCCCCAGAGGAGCAGGAAGGAGACGAGCACCGAGCAGATCGCCATGCCGAGGGGCACCAGCGCGAGCGCCGAGCCGAACACGAACACGAGCACGATGAGCGCGCCGAAACCGCCGATCACCGCCTCGAAAAGAACGCCCGTGCCCTGGTCGGCGTCGCCGGAGGAGTCGACCAGGGCGTCGTAGCCCGTCAGGCGCACCGGCGCGCCGGCGACGGTCGTGCCCTGCAGCGCGGCGCGAAGGTCGCGCTGCGCGTCGACGCTGGCGCCGAACGGGTCGTCGCTGCGCGGCGGGAAGGCGTAGACGAATGCGGTCCGCCCGTCGCGCGAGGTGAACGCCTTGTCGCCGGTGGTACCGAATCCCGCGACCCGCGCGCCCGGGACCGCCTTCTGCGCGATGCCCTCCAGGCGCCGCAGATCGGTCCGGACCTTGGGCGATGTCACGGTGGCGCCCTGCGGAAGCTGAACGACCGGCACCAGCGGAAGCGTCTCGCCTCCGTTGCCGTAGAGGCGCTGAATCTCCTGGCTGGCCTCCCAGCCCTCGCGACCGGGCACGCTGAAGCGCTGGTCGAGCGCTTTGGTCGCCGGTCCGGCCGCGAGCATGCCCACGACGGTCAGCAGGATCCAGCCGACGGCAACCAGTCTCTTGTGGCGCAGGACACGACGGGTGAGCTGCTGCATGGGTGGGCCTCCTGGTCTGGTCCGGGGACGGGTCGCCGCCCAGGCCTTATGTATCACAAACGGTTCGCCCTACGTATGATCCTGGCGTGAAATTCCCCGACCACCCGGCACTCTACGCTCACACGGGCTTTCTCCTGCGGAGAGTGTCGAGCGCGGCGTTCTCCGCGTTCTCGGAGATCGTCGGGAGGGAGGGCCTGCACCCGATGCACTTCGGGATGCTCATGATCATCGAGGCCGAGGAGCCGATCTCCCAGCAGGAGCTCAGCCGCCGCACCGGGATCGACCCGAGCACGATGGTCGCACGTATGGACGTCCTCGATGAGCACGGCCTAGTTGAGCGGATGCGCAGCTCTGAGGACCGGCGCAGCTACGAGATCCGGCTCTCCCCGTCGGGGCGCGAGGTGCTGACGCAGCTGCGCCAGAGGGCGAAGGAGCACGGCGAGCGCTTCTTCGCGCCGCTCACGAGGAGCGAGCGCAAGCAGCTCCACCAGCTGCTGGCCAAGCTCGCGGAGGGCATCGACGAGGTGGAGTGCAGCTGAGGCGCGCCCTCAGGCGACCAGTGTGCGGGCGATCTCGAGGGAGGCGAACGCTCAGGCGACGAGCCGTAGGGCCATCTCGTCGATCGCCGCTACCGCGGCGCTCTGTGCATCGAAGTCGAGCGGCGCGCTTTGGGCCCACTCGGCCTCGGGCAGCCGCTCGTCGTGGGGGATGACGCCGGCCACCTCCAGCCCGTGCTCCGCGGCGAACGCGTAGACGGCCTCGCGCTCGCGTTGGTCGCGAACCTTGTTGGCTACAAGGGCGACGCGGTCGTAGCCCTGGAGCTTTCCGAGTCGCGCCATCCGCCGCCCGGTCTCAAGCGACTTGTAGTAGGGCTCGACGACGACCAGGATCGCGTCGGCGCGGATCGCGGCGATGCGCAGGAACTGCTCGACCGTGGCGTCGGTGTCGACGATGCAGACGCCCTCGCCGGCCTGGGAGGCCATCACGCTGCAGACCGCAGCGTGCAGGCTGCCCAGTCAGCCGGTGCCCGCCTTCGTCGGCTTTGCCATGACCAGGAGCGTGACGCCGTCGCTGGCCTGGACCTCGCAAGACGCTCGCACCTCGTCGAGGGTCATGGTCGTCCGGCGCCCCTGGTCGGTCGGCTCGACCAGGCCGGGTGGGAGCGTCGGCAGCGTGTCGAGCCGCTCGACGGGGACCCGAGCGTGAGCGCCAGGTTCGGGTTCGGGTCGCCGTCGATGGCGAGTACGCGATGGCCCCGGCGGGCGAGCACGCGCGCCATGGTCCCCGAGATGGAGGTCTTTCCGCAGCCGCCCTTTCCGACCACCGCAACGTTCATCGCCAGGGTCGAGCGCTCCCGCGGTCCGCTAGGACTCGTCCTTCCCTTCATCCTTGTCCTCCGAGCGCGCGCCTTCGCCGCCGACCGCGACCGCGGCCCTGGCGGTCACCATGTGGTAGAGGACGAGGAGCTGCACGATCGCCAGCGTGTCGGAGCGGTTGGTCTCGTCGCCGACGGTGAACTGGCCGAGCTTGTCCGAGCGCAGGTGGCTCGCGAAGTGCAGCTTGTCCCAGATCGCCTCCTGGACCTCCTCGGCGTGCTCGTGGTCGATGTTGCCCGGGATCCGCACGTAGGGATCGGGGTCTTCCTCGACCAGCGTGATCCCCTTGTCGCCGTTGTCGAGGAACGGCGAGAGGTCGGGGTGGGGCAGGCTCTCGCGCAGGATCATCTGGGCGTCGAGCTTGTCGAGGTCCCCGCTCTCGGGCTCCATGAACTTGATGACGACGTCGGCGTATCGCTCCTGGGGCCGGATGAACTCGGCGGAGTCGGGCTCGCGCTTGTCGAGATCCGCGTGCACCTCCTCTTCCGTGTAGCCGCGCTTGGAGGTGTCTCGCTTGATCTTCCACTTGCGGCGAAGCTCCTCGGGAGGGGCCAGGAAGACACGCACGTCGTAGGAGTCGCGCAGCTCCGGTGTGTAGTAGCCGAGCAGGCCCTCGACCACGGCGAAGGGCCTGGGCTCGATGTACTCCGGTGCCCCGAAGGTGCCGTCGTCGTGCTTGTAGACGGGCTTGAGGATCGGCTCGTTCTCGCGCAGGAGAGCCATGTGCTGCGCGATGATGTCCATGTAGTTGCACTCGGGGTGCAACGGCGTGATGCTGCGCTCCTTGCGCTCCTCGCGATCGTACTTGTGGTAGTCGTCGGTCCCGACGTGGGTCACCTGCTCCTCGCCGAGAATGTCGACGAGCCCACCCGAGATGGTGGTCTTACCTGTCGCCGAGTCGCCGACGATGCCAAGGATGACCGGTCGCGGCATGCTTTCGCCCCTCTCACTGACCTCTTCGGACGCCTTCGGGTGCGGGCCGCACCGTAGGGCCTAGCCACACAACGTTATCCAGCTTCGCGCGATCGCTCAGTCCGGTGCGTGGTGGCCGATCACGTGGCTCACCGTGCGACAGCCCGGACAGGCGCCCACATGGGAGTCGCCGCTGAGCAGCTCCTCGACCCGTTCGGGCAGTGGCGGAGGGTCTTCGCCGCGTGCGCGCGCCTGGTCGGCGAGCGTGACGTGGCGCGGCTCGTGCTCGTGCGCCTCGTAGAAAAGGGGCGAGGCGCACCATGGGCAGAACTGCGGCTTGGGAGGGGCGGCGGCCATCGCTGGAGCTTTTCTGACGTCCGCGACAGTACGCGCCCGGGCGTCGAGCGGGGCGCAGGCTAGCATGGGCTCTGCGGGCGCAGCGAGACGCAGGTGGGTCAGCGCGAACGGGCTATAACCCGGCCGGCCGGTACAACGACGCGAGGGAGATGCCATGAGCGCGATAGGAGTTGTTGGGCGAGGCTTGGTCGCAGGGGGGATCGGAACCGTGGCGCTGACCCTCGCCGAGAAGGCCGAGATGGCAGTGACCGGGCGCAAGGCGAGCACGTTCCCGGGCCAGGTCGGCGTCAAGCTCTCCGGCCGCGATCCCGCGTCGAGCCCCGAGCTCGTCGAGAAGCTCAACCCGATCGTCCACTGGTCCCACGGGATCGCCCTCGGCCCGGTCCGGGGGCTCCTGGACCGCCCTGGCCTGGGGCCGGTCGCCGCGACGCTCCTCTTCGTTCCCATGGTCTGGGGTGGGGACGCCGCCCTCTACCGTGCCCTTGGCTTGGCACCGGAGCCTTGGCGCTGGACACCGGCAGAGCTCGCCACGGACTTATTCGGCAAGAGCGTGCTGGCGGTCACCACGAGCGTCGCGTACTCCGTGCTCAGCAGGTAAGGAGACGGTGCCGCCCGCGGGGGGTGTGCCGACTTCTCCCCCTCATAGAGGGGGTTTCTCGGCACACCCCCCGGGCCACCCTGGCCAACGCGTTCCCCGCGCGCAGACCGCCTTCCTGTCGCCGATCCCGTTCGGCACGCGGCACGATCAGGCCGGGATCGTCGCAGCGGCTCGACCGGCCTCGCCACCCGCGTCGAGCCCGAATGCCTCGGCGATCAACTCGTAGGAGCGCCGGCGCGCCTCGTGCTCGTGGGTGATGGTGAGCACGATCACCTCCTGCGCGCCGTACTCGACGGCGATCCGCTCGAGATCCGCGCGCACGGTCGCGGGGGAGCCGATCACCGCCCTGCGTCGGGGGGAGGGAGTCAAGGCCCCGTCCTCCGCCTCCAGGTACCGAAGCGCCTTGTCGACAGGCGGCACCTCGACCAGCTCGCCTCGACGGGCCAGCGAGGCGACCATCCGGCTGCTGGCGGCCAGCCGCTGCGCCTCTTCGTCGGTCTCGGCGCAGACCGCCTTGACCGACACTGCCGTCCGTGGAGCGGCCTGGCGCCCGGAGCCGGCGAAGACCTGCCGGTAGAGATGGGTCATCTCGGCGCCGGCGGAGTTGATGAAGTCGCCGAAGGCGTAGGGAAGCCCTAGCTGCCCCGCCCACATCGCGCTCTGGATGGACGAGCCCAGCAGCCAGGGCTCGGGACGGCCCGGGCGCCCTGGCAGCGGCGCGAGACCGGCGAAGCGCGCGTCGGGCGGGGGGCGATCCTCCAGGTAGGCGAGCACCTCGGTGAGCTGCTGGTGGAAGTCGTCGGGCGACGGCGTGCGCCGATCGCGCTGGAGGGCATGGATCGTGACCGCGTCGTCGGTGCTGGCGGCGCGGCCCAGGCCGAGGTCGATCCGGTCGCCGAAGAGCCCGCTCAGCACGCTGAAGCTCTCGGCCACCTTGCGCGGGCTGTAGTGGGGGAGCATCACGCCGCCGCTGCCCACCCGCAGGCGGGAGGTGACCGATGCGATCGGGCCGATGAGGACCTCGGGGCTCGCGCTCGCCAGCGTCGGCGTGCCGTGATGCTCGGCCACCCAGTAGCGGTGGTAGCCGAGCCCGTCCGCCAGACGGGCGAGGTCCAGGGTGTCGCGAAGCGCTTGGGCGCCGCTCGAACCCTCGGAGATCGGGGACTGGTCGAGGACGCTGAGCGCCAGCCGCGGCGCGTCAGCCGCCGCCAAGGAGCCGTCGCTTCTCACGTATGTAGTTCTCCTCGCTCACCGCGCCCGCGGCGCGCATCTCGTTCAAGCGCTCGACGGCCGCGATCCGGGCGTAGTCGGGCGACTGCCCTCCGAGCTCGGAGGAAAGGGCCGCCGCGGCAGCGCCAAGCTCCGGGCCGGTCAATTCGCTCATGTCCTCAGGCAGGCGACGGCGCTGCCCGTGCTGGTCGGTGTAGATCATCTTCCCGCCGCCGGCCTCACCTGGGCCGGTGCCGGAGGTGGCTTCCCGTCGGAGGCGCGCGCGCGTCATTTCCTGGTCGACCTCCCAGACGGCCTTCTCGTCAGGCTCGTCGGGGTCCTTGTGGCGGGGTTGTCGGTCCTTGCCCATGTGGCTCGCTCCTGATCGAAGTCAAACGGTGGAGAGCTCGCCATGCCAGCCGGCGTAGGCGATCAGCTCGTCTCGGTCGAGGAGGGGGATGGCGTAGTTCTCGGCCGCCAGCGCCGGGCTCTCCCTCCTCCTCCGCGCGAGCGGGTTCTCGCGGTCGAGCAGCGCGACCGGGCGAGCGTACTGGGCGCGGAATCCGCGCTCGCACTCGATGACCCTTCCCCACCCCACGATGACACCCCAGACGGCCTCGGGGGCCGGCAGCTCGGGCTCTTCGGGAAGGCTGTAGTAGGCGGAGAAGCCGCAGCGACAGTCGCGGTAGGGGGCCTCGTGACCGCGAACCGCGAAGCACTTCGCAACGCGGTCCGCGCCAGCCGGCCACGGCTGGGGCACCGCCCGCGGGGCCACCAATGACAGCGCCGGATTGGGGACGAAGCGCCCGGCGGTGAAGATGCCCGAGTAGAGGCCGCCCCGGCGGCACCCCCACCGCCGGAAGCCGGCGAGCGGCTGGGCGACCGGCTCCACGCTCATCCTTGGACCGGCTCTGGCTCAGCGGGGGCGGGCGCCGGCTCTGGCGCGGCCGGCTCTGGCTCTGGCTCTGGCCCTGGCCCTGGCCCTGGCCCTGGCCCTGGC
>Ga0183260_10001697_pt1 | contig 18326 bp, 16 predicted proteins | sample AntDrymUQ4972206_2_FD_129768 | JGI IMG/M metagenome (GOLD analysis project Ga0183260, IMG submission 129768) | Polar desert sand microbial communities from Dry Valleys, Antarctica - metaG UQ497 (22.06) (version 2) (version 2) | ecosystem: Environmental > Terrestrial > Soil > Desert | place...
CGCATGGCTTCTTTCACGCTCGTCCCCTCGTCGGGGCATGTGCAGTAGAGGATGACTTCACCCGTGCGCGGGATTTCTCCGTGCCGGTCGGCGATCTGATCCGCGGGAATGTACTGTGCGCCCGGCACGACGTAGGGATCGGCTTCGAAGTCGAGCGGGTGGCGGAGGTCGACCACCGTGAGCGTCTCGCCGGCGGCAAGCCGCTGCCGCAGGTCTTCGGCCGTAATCCTGTCGGTCCACACCCGGCGGACTCGCCGACGGCGTCGCGCATACGCGCCGCTGTGGACCTGTGGCCACGTGCGGCCCCCCGCCGCTACTGCCGCAGTGTCTTCATTGCGCCGCCCCATGCGATCACCTGATCGAGCATGGTGGTGACGGATTTCGCATGGTTCGGACCGGGTTTGAAGGTGCTGAAGTTTTCGAAATCGGTGGAGAGCGAGAGCATGACCTGTGCACGGACGTCCGCAATCTGGAGCTCGGCCATCACCCCCCGCAGGTGCTCGACGGCCCGCGTTCCCCCCGCACTGCCATAGCTCACGAACCCGGCGGCCTTGTTGTTCCACTCGGCGTACAGGAAGTCGATCGCGTTCTTCAGCGCACCGGAGGTGCCGTGGTTGTACTCCGGGGTCACGAAGACGAACGCATCGAACGAGGCTATCTTCTCCGCCCAGGCTTTCGTATGTGGCTTGGAGTACTGCCCCATGGACGGGGGGACCGGCTCGTCGAGCAGCGGCAGGTTGAAGCTTTCGATATCGACGAGCTCGAATTCGGCGTCCTTCCGAGCCCCCGCCTGCTCATGCACCCACCGGGCCACAGCTTCAGCCTTACGCCCGGGCCGTGTACTTCCAACGATGATGGCCACTTTGATCATGTAACTCGTTCCCTTTATTCGGATTGTGTCCTGCTGCCCGTGGCCGGATGAACCACCGTCGGCGGCGCAAGGATCTGGCTATCCACGTTTGTGCCAACGAGCATCATGACACCGTCGAGGCGCGGCTGGGCCGCCTTCACCGCTGCTGCGTGTGGCCGAACCTGAACAGAAAGGAGCGCTCGCGACGGCAGCAGGTGCCGAGCTTCTGTAGTAGAGTTTCCCGACCGCTGGTCGATCGATCGTGGCGCCAGTCCCGTTCCTGGTGCCCTTCACCAGCGCGTGATCCGGGCACGAGCGGGAGAGCCTAAGGCGGTTTGCCGCCGGCACCACAGCCGGTGGCGTGGTGCGGCTCCGTGGGTATAGATCTTCGGCGGCCGTCCGTTTCTCCCCCGGTCGAGCGCCGCCGGGCCTCGGCAGGGGTACGGTACGGGCTGGCCGTAGCGGCCGTTGCGTACGTCGGCTACCTCGCACTCCTTGTCACCTGCGACCTTCTCAGGGTCGCACCTCTCGGGTTCGTTCCGCGCTACCAGGGCGGCGAAGTCACCCTCGCCCAGCTGCAGCCCTTCTCGATTGCCCATCGTGCGGGGCTGCGCCCTGGCGATCGCATCCGGCAGGCGAACGGCCAGACTCTCGAACGAGGCGCGGACTGGCAGCGGGTACGCGTGCACCTGGATCCCTCGAACCCTCTCACCCTGGAGATCCAGCGGGGAGAGCAGGTGTTCGGGGTTGATCTCTCATTGCCCGCGGGGCTCGGCGAGTGGCGCAGCGGGCCGCCGCGGCCTGGTCTGCTGGCGTTCCGGCTCGCGCAGATCATCACGCTCGGAATCGCGCTCATGGTCGCCTTCAGGCGGTCCTTCCAACCGTCGGCCCTGCTGGGAGCCATGCTGCTGGCCTCGATCGCAACGGTGTCACTCGTGCTCCCTATGCGCATCGCCACCTTCTGGAATGCGCTTCCAGGGGCGCTCGGCCTGCTCCTCTGGGTGCCATTCGCAACGAGCGTTGCGGTCGGCCCGCTGCTCTTTACCTTTGCGGCGGTGTTTCCACGCCGCGCGTGGTCCATCCGCCGGATGCCATCGCACTCGTTCCTGCCGCGGTCCTGGTGAGCCTGCAGCTGTATTCCGGATATCACATCATGCAGCCTCCTGGTGGCCCGACGGGCCTGCCGGACTGGACGATGCCGGTGTTCGTCATCAATGTGGCATACGCCGGGTGTGCGGTGGTGCTGCTGCTGGCACATCACCGTGCGGCCGAGACACTCACCGACGAGCGCCGTATCAGGGTGCTGATCGTCGGGGCAGTTGTCGGGGTGGCGGCGGGGAGCGCCGTGGTCCTGGGCTACTGGCGGAATCCCGGCGCAGACATCTTCGCGGCCCGTACGCTGACGGTGCTGTCTCTCGTGTTCCTTGCCGTCCCCGCCTCGTTCGCGTACGCCATCCTGCGCCACCGGCTCTTCGACGTCAGCCTCATCGTGCGGCAGGGGCTGCGCTATGCGCTTGCCAGGCGTTTCGTCGACGCGTTGATCTTCCTGATCGCGGCGGTGCTGCTGGCGGACCTGTTCATCAACCGCACGCAGCCGCTCGTGGTGATGCTGCAGTCGCGCTGGTGGTGGTTCACCACGCTGGGGGCTATCCTGCTCGTCGCGCGGTCGCGCCGTGAACAGTGGCTCAGGAGTGTGGATCGCCGGTTCTTCCGGGAGCGCTACGATGCCCAGCGCCTGCTGCGCAGCATCGCCGACCAGGTCACGCGTGCCTTTGACTTCGACGCGATTGCCCCGTCCGTGGTGCAGCAGATCGACGAGGCGCTGCACCCGGAATTCGTCACTGTGCTGCGTCACGTGCCGGAGGAGTCCGTCTTCTCCGCGATCCCTACCGGCACCGCAACCGAGGGGGCCTCCGGCCCGCTTCCCTCATCGCTGGCGGTGATTGGCGTGCTCTCAGTGCTCAAAAAGCCGCTCGCACTTTCCCTTGGGGACACGGCGTGGGTCAGACATCAGCTGCCGCTCGAGGAGCACTCGCTGCTGCTCTCCCACGGCATCGAGCTGCTCGTGCCAATCTGCAGCCAGGTTTCCGGTGATCTGCCGGTGGCCCTGCTGGCACTTGGGCCGCGACGTTCCGAGGAGCCCTACAACCAGGAGGATCTGGATCTGCGTCGGGCCGCTCGACATGGCGTCCCGGTTCCGCCAGGAAGCCCGCGCTGCAGCCGGGTTCGCTCATCCCAACGTCGTGCGCGTCTACGATTTCGGGCTGGACCGCCACCACCGGCCGTTTCTGGTGATGGAACTGCTCGAAGGGGAGACCCTGCGCCAGCGCCTCTCTTCCCGCCGGCCACCTGGCGCGGCGGAGGCGCTGCACATCCTGCGCGGCGTCTGCTCCGCTGTCAGCGCGGCACACAGCCAGGGGCTCGTTCATCGTGACCTGAAGCCCGAGAACATCTTCCTGCAGCGGCACCCGAGCGGCGTGGTCCCGAAGGTGCTCGACTTTGGCTTGGCAAAGACCTTCGACGCGCATCGGTCGTTCGGGCGCTCCACCGCGAAGGGGACCAGCGCAGGCCTGCTGGTGGGCACCCTCGAGTACATGGCCCCCGAACAGGTGGCCGGCGACGATGTGGACCCGGGGTGGGATATCTGGGCGCTGGGGGTGATTACATACGAGATGCTCGCGGGGAGGCACCCGTTCCGGCGAAAGGTAGCATTTGCCGGGGACGAAACAGCCGCCGAGTTCGTTGCCGATGGCGCTGCCGAGGGTGAGAAGCTCTCTGGTGCGGTCACCGCACTGCTCGACACGTCACTCTCGACGGACCCGGCCGCGCGCCCGCGCGACGCCCTCGACTTCCTTGCTGCGTGCGAGCGGCTCCTGGTCTGATGGCGCAACAGGGAGGGGGCCGGTTCGCCACGACGCGCTGGTCGATGGTCAACGCCGCCGCTCACCAGTCCGATGTGCGGTCGGCTCGGGCTCTCGACGAGCTCTGTCAGATTTACTGGCCGCCACTGTACGGCTATCTCCGCGGACGCGGCCACGACCCCGACAAGGCGCAGGATCTCACCCAAGGGTTCTTCGCCCGTCTTCTGGAGACCGACAGCATCCGGTCTGCGGATCCCGCACGTGGACGCTTCCGTGCGTTCCTGCTCACTGCCGTCAAACGGTACGTGATCAACGAGTACGAGCGGGAAACGTCGGCCCGGCGCGGTGGACGCCACGTGCGCCTGTCGCTCGACTTCGAAGAGGCGGAGCGGACGTATTCCCTCGAGCGCCGCCATGACGACACCCCGGAGCGCGCGTTCGACCGCAAGTGGGCAGCCATCGCGCTCGACCGCGGACTTCAGCGCCTGCGCGAGGAGTGCAGGTCCGCAGGGAAGGGGCGCCTTGCAGACGTGCTGCTGCCGTACCTCACGGACGCCGGCGACCTGCCGTCGTACCGCGAGGCCGCCGCGGAACTCCAGCTGACCGAAGGGGCGGTAAAAGTGGCGGTGCACCGGCTCCGGCAACGCTTCGGCGCCATCCTGCGGCTCGAGATTGGCGAAACCGTGCTGCAGCCCGAAGAGATAGAGGACGAGATGCGCGAGCTGCTTCGCGTCGTGTCGGGGTGAGCCGGGGTGGCCTGCCTTCGTCACCCCACGGCCGCGACTCACCGCAACTTCTGCGCGGCATGCCTGCTGGAGGAAGCGCTGGCGCCCGGGAACGGCAGTGAAGCCGGGCCCCTTGTCTGGACCGGGGAGAAGCAGGCACCCGGGATGCCGCCGTTGAGCATTCAGGTGCCGCTCGGCAGAAGCCCTTCGAGTTCGGTTTTCCTTGTCCGTACGGAGGAGCTGGTCCCCCGGCTCCTGAGGCTCAAGACGTGGCACGTGCGGGCTCCTGACGGGTTCCTTGCCCGCTTTCAGGAGTTGAAGGAAAGCCTCGAGGGTTGGAAGGATGGGGGGATTGATGCTCCTCTCGCCGCGGGTCTTGACAGTGCCGGTCGCCCATCGGTGCTGAGCGAGTTCAGACAGGGAGTGCCGATCCTCGATCGGGTGAGGTCCGGGGCGCTCGGTCAGGAAGCTGCCGTGGCGCTCCTCCAGCCGCTCGTGGCGCTGACGCGTGCCGCCCACGAACGCGGGCTCGTTCACGGCTCCATCGTGCCCGGGAACGTGATCGTCCAGCCTGATGCCGCCGCGGCCTGCCTGCTGGATTTCGGGCTCGTCCGCCTCTTCGATGGCTCCGCCCCCGAGGGCCTGTCCCCTTCGGCAGACCTCGCGGGATGGGATGCGCCCGCCCGCGCACTGCGTGAGCCGCCCGCCGACCCTCCCCGGCGCACTCTGTAACCTCCAGCCGGTTCTCCTGAAGTAGGTGGTGTGCGCAGCCGTCATGCGCGCGACATCAGGAGGCCCCATGAGCATTTGCAGAACCGTCATTCTTCCGGCCGCCGCGCTGCTGGCCGCCGTCACCACGACCGTGCCCGGTGCAGCCCAGGAGCGCTACGACCGCATCGTCGTATTCGGGACCAGCCTGTCGGACTCCGGCAACGCCTTCGCTCTCAGAGGGGGCACGGCCACGCCGCACGATTACAAGCTCGATCCGCTGCTGGTTCCGAGTGTGCCGTTCGCGCGGGGCGGTCACCACTTCAGCAACGGCGCGACATGGGTCGAGCAGTTTGCGCGGGGGATGGGGCTGGCGGGGACCGTGCAGCCGGCGTTCCGCTCACGGAGCACCAACGCGACGAACTATGCGGTGGGCGCCGCGCGTGCCTACGAGGACGGCAAGAATTTCAATCTTGCCCAGCAGGTGAACGCGTTCCTCGAGGACTACGGCGGGGTGGCTCCGTCCGGTGCGCTTTACGTGATCGAGATGGGGGGGAACGACATCCGTGACGCGCTCGTTGCGTATTCGAGCGGGATGAATGGCGGGGCCATCCTGCAGGCGGCGAACGTCGCGATCATGCAGAGCATTTTGGACCTGTATCAAGCGGGCGCAAGGAACTTTCTCGTCTGGCGTGCCCCGGACATCGGCCTGACCCCGGCGGTTTCCCAACTAGGACCGCAGGCGGTTGGATTAGCCACCCAGCTGGCGTTTGCATTCAACGCCGGCCTGGACAGCGTTGTGAGTTCGCTCTCCGGGCTTCCGGAGATCAGCTTCGCGCGGCTGGACGCCACTCGGTTGATCGGCAATCTCGTGGCGCACCCGGCCGCGTTCGGGTTGACGAATGTCACGAGAACCTGCATCACACCGGACGAACCGCCGTTCGCCTGCCAGAATCCCGACGAGTTCCTGTTCTGGGACGGGATTCATCCGACGAAGGCCGTGCACGGGATCGTGGCGCAGGAAGCCCTCGCCGTGCTGATGAACTGAGACTATACGAACTGGGGGAGGAGGCGGCCTCGAGGCGGCCTCCTCACCGCTTCTTCCCCGAGCCCGAGTGCCCCGGACGGTTGACGCTCTTCCGTGCGCCTGACGATTGCCGGCCTGACGTAGTCCCTCGCCCACGCGGCGCGTCGGCCTTCGCTCCCTTGCCGCGGCCGGAGGCCGGCGCCTTGGCGGACGGTGCACGGGGCGCATCGATTTCCCCGGTGCTCTCGGATGTCGTCCGGGTGCGGCCCCTCGACGCTGTGCCACGCGCGCGGCCGCCACGGCCTCCGCCTCCGCCACCGATCGTCTCGTCAGCGGCCTCGCGGGCTCCACCCCTGACCTGCGACTTGCCCCGCCCTTTGGCCGTGACCGACTTCTGGATCCTTGCCATGCAGATACCTCCGCCACGTTTACCGCAAACGGCGTTCCCGGTCCTTGCCAGGCATCCCGCTTGTCACAGGTAGTACTCTCGAGGGAGGTCACTCACGTACCAGAAGGTACCTGGTTACCACTCTGGGTTGTGATGATGGAGGCTGGAAAAGCGCGTGACTGTCACCCTGCGTACATGACGAGCGGGAAGCGCAAGCGCCTCCCGTCGAGTGGGTGGGTTGTCGTCGGCCCGCCAGAGTGGCGACCGAGCGTGGTTGCTTTACATATAGCAAGCGTGGTGCCATCCTCGAAGAAGCAAGCCCCCCGATGCTCTCCGGCTGCGAAACCTATAACGACGCCCCATGCTCCTCTACAGTGATTTGACCGAGTGGTACCGCCTGATCGACCCGCCCGAGGACCACGCGACAGACAACCAGAAGTACCTCGAGCGATTCGAGCGCGCCACGCCAGGCGCACGCACCCTGCCCGAGCTTGGTTCCGGTGCGGGGCACAACGCAGTGCACCTGAAATCCTCGCTGATGTGCACACTGACGGACGTGTCCGCCCCGATGCTGGCGCTCAGCCGCGAGCTCAATCCGGAATGTGAGCACATCATCGGCGACATGCGCACGCTGCAGCTCGGTCGTACGTTCGACGCCGTGCTGGTCCACGACGCGGTGATGTACATGACGACACGGCAGGACCTGCTGTCGGCAGCCAGGACGGCGTACGCGCATACCCGGCCCGGCGGCACGGCCATCTTCGAGCCGGATTGCGTCCGCGAGACGTTCAAGGAAGCGACCGACCTCGAAGGGAAGGACGACGGCGCCAGGTCTGCGCGGTTCATGATGTGGACGTGGGATCCCGATCCCGCCGACGACACCTACGTCGTTGATTTTGCTTTTCTGCTCCGCGACGGGCTGGACGTGCGCGCGGCTCACGACCGCCACGTCGAGGGACTGTTCTCGCGAGAGACGTGGCTGCAGACGCTCGGGAGTGTCGGCTACGCCGTCGAGTGCATCCCGACCAACCCGGAGGACGGCTCAGCGCCCGAGTTGTTCCTCTGCCGACGGGCGGAGGCCTAGTCTGAGCTCTTTCTGGCAGGAAGCCTTTCGGTTCGTGCGCCGGCCTCTGTCGAGGTTCCGAATGTCACCGCCGCCTCGCCGAACGAAACGGCGTCCCCGTGGCGGAGAGGTGTGCGGCCGGTAATCCGGCGCCCACGGACCAGCGTGCCGTTCGTGCTGCCGAGATCCTCTATGGCTGCAGCCCTGCCGCGAACGAAGATGCGGGCGTGCCGCCACGAGACGCTGGGCAGGTCGATCCAGACGCCGCTTGCCGGATCCCGTCCCACAGTCGTCTCCCCCTCCCGCAGCACGACGGCCTTCTCGTCCACGATCAGCCAGAACCTGCCGGCGCCGGCAGCGCGCGGCGCGGGCTCCAGGTCCTCCGCCTCCCCGCAGAACGCGTAGCCCCGCCGGTGCGCCGTGCGGATGTAGCGAGGGTTGTCGGCTGAATCCCCGAGTGCCTTACGAATCTCGGCAACCACCATCGTCAAACTCGCGTCGGTGACGTGGGCGCCGAACCAGACGCTCGTCACAATCGTCTCCTTATCGATGACGTCCGGCCGATGCCGGAGGAGCAGCTCGAGCAGGGAAAACGCCTTGGGCGACAGCGGCACGTCGCCGGCCTCGGTCAGTACCTGCTGGCGCCCTGTATCGAGGGTGAAGGGACCGAACCTGACCTTCATGACGGCGCCTTCGGCAAATTGGAAGATCCTTCGGGTTCTCTGAGGACTTGTCCACACGTGATGGGACACAGTAGCCGCGTGATGACCATCGGGCCGCCAACCGGCGACAGGATTGCCTCCGAGGTGGAACGGGAGATGGAGGAGCGGCTCTACCGGCTCCGGCACGTCGTGCTGGCGCCGGCCGAGTACCACGTCTACCTGCACCCCGACGACTACCGGCAGATCGAGGACATTGCCGCCCGCATCGCGCTCGACGTGCAATTGTGCCTCAACTCCCTCGTCGAGCGGCTCAACAGGCGGTCGCGCCTGTCGGAGTTCATCGCGCGCAGGCGTGCGCCGGTAGAGATACCCGCCGGCGGGTGGGCCATCTACATCAAGCCGGCCCTGAACAACGAAGTGGGTCCCGGAGAACTGGGTATCCATTCGCGCCTGTCGGTGCCCGGCGCGTCACGATTCGGCGGCGGCGCCGGGACGACACGCATTGCGCAGACCGTTGTGTCGGGCACCGAGCGGCGGACCACCGTGAGGAACGAACCGGACCCCACACCCCCTGGAGTGCTCCAGGATGGTGTTGCTGGATCGTCCCCCGGCTCCGGCAGGCCGCCTCAGCCCCCCAGCCGTCCCTCGGCACGCCTGACCTACAGCGACGACCGCGGGGCGCAGACCTTCGTGCTCACCAAGGAACTGATCAAGATCGGCCGTGGCGGCAGCGCGCACTGGGTGGATCTGACGCTCGTGACCGACGCCAAGGTCTCCCGCGAGCACTGCAGGATCCGGCGCGACCCGTCCGGCCGGTTCTTCATCCAGGACCTCAGTGCCTGGGGCACGTTCCTCAACGGCGAGCCCGTGCCGAAGTACGCGGACGGCGCCGCGGCGAAGGCGACCGAACGGGAGATCACCGACGGCGCGACGCTCCGGCTTGCCGATGCGGTTACCCTCGAATTCCGCGTGGAGTAGGGAAGGCATGCACCTGCTCCTGCTTGCCGCCCTCGTAGGTACCGTGCTGTGGCTCGGTCTGCTTGGCTGGGTGACCCGCGATGACGACTAGCGTCCGGACCATGGCGGTAGCCGGGGTGTCGGCGGCCGGCGCGACGGACCCCGGCCGACAGCGAGGGGGCAACGAGGACCGCTTCCATCTCGATCCAGCCGCCGGAATCTTTCTCGTCGTCGACGGCGTGGGGGGCGAGGCCGCAGGCGAGGTGGCTGCGCAGATTGCCGTCCGGACGATTGCGAACCGGCTCTCGCGTCACGACGGGGCTGCAGAGGTGCGGGTACGCGAGGCCATCACCCTGGCAAACCAGGACATCCTGCGTCAGGCGCGCGCACGCCCGGATCGCGCCGGCATGTCCTGCGTACTCACGCTCGGGCTCCTCGAAGGACGGCGCCTCACAATCGGCCATGTCGGCGACAGCCGGCTCTACAAGCTGTCCCGCTCCGGGATTGCCAAGCTGACCCACGACCACTCGCCGGTTGGCGAGCGCGAGGACGCGCGTGAGATCACCGAAGCGCAGGCCATGCAGCACGCACGGCGCAACGAGGTGTATCGCGATGTCGGCAGTGAGCCCCGGCATCCTGACGATCCGAACTTCATCGAAACCGTCGTTGCCGAGATCGAAGACGACGATGCGTTCCTGGTGTGTTCGGACGGCCTGAGCGACATGCTGACCTCGCTCGAGATCAACAGGATTGTGCGCGCGCACGCTGGTGATCCGGACATGGTCGTCCACGAGCTGATTGCGGCCGCCAACGACGCAGGAGGCAAAGACAACATCACCGTCGTCTTTGCGGAAGGGCCCGCGTTTGCCCATACGGCCGCGCCCGGCGGCCTGGTCCTGCCGCCGCCCGTACAGCCGGTCTCGACGACGCCGCTCGCGGAACTCGTCGAGGGGACGCCAGTCTCTATAGCGCCGGTGAAGAAGCTCTCCCTGGCAAGGCGTCTCCTGCGGAGTCGTTTGCTTTTCCTTGGCCTGGGAACGCTGGTGGGCCTGCTCTCGGCGCTTGCGCTACTCGTGTACGTCCCGCTTGGCCAGGTGGGCGCGCCGCGCCGGCTCGTTGTTGGCAGCAGCGCGGCAGGCGCATATCAGACGGTCGGCGAAGCGCTTGCCGAGGCGCGCGCCGGCGATACGGTGTCCGTCGAACCGGGCGAGTATCCCGAGTCCCTCCTGCTGCCGGAGGGGGTTGAGCTGGTGGCACGTGTCCGTGGCACGGTCGTCCTCGTTGCAGCCCCTGGCCGGACCGATTGGGTTTCCGTCACGGCACTCTCCGGGACCGGCGTGGTTCGCGGCCTTCGAATCGAAGGGCGGGAGACGGCCCCGATACACGTCGGCATCCAGCTCCAGCAGGGAGATGTGGAAATTGATGACGTGACATTCGAGGGGGCGATGACCGCCGCTGTAGACATCGGCGGTGGCGAGGGAGGCACGCTGCGCTCGAGCCGGTTCAACGTCATTGGCCTGCCGCTGCGGATCGGAGACGGGGCCGCCCCTTCCATTCTCCAGAACGTGTTCGTGGCGGGTGCCGATCGGCTGACGCCGGCAGTGGAAGTGACGCCGGACGCCGCGCCGAGGCTGCAGGGGAACGTCTTCGTGCGCTTCCCTCAGCCGATTTCCCCAGTGGCCAGGCGGGATTCCCTGCTCGATGGAAATTTCGTGATCCCCGGCGGAGCGAGACGGTGAGCGGCGCCGTTCAGGTTACCGGTGTGTTCGATCCTGCCGCATACGTGATCAAGGCGCGGATCGGCACAGGACAGTTCGGTACCGTCCATCGCGCGTGGTGGCCCGCGCGGGGGATCGACGTCGCGCTCAAGCACGTCCGGGCGGACGGGCCTGACGGCGGCATCAAGGTGCACGCGGAGGAGCGCGGCGCCGCCCTTCAGCAGCACTTCTCCAGTCGGTATCCGGATCTGGTTCCCGAGGTGTTCGAGTGCGGCCGTGCGGACGGGGGGGACTACTACATCGCCATGGAGCTCGTCGACGGAAGGCCGCTCGGGGAGCTGATTCGTGCGTCGCGGCTCGCTCCGCGGGAGGCGGCGGAGCTCGCACTCGCGGTTGCCGATTTCCTTGTCAAGCTTCACGGCCTCTCGGACGGTCAGGAGCCGATCCTTCACTCGGATCTGAAGCCCGAACATGTGCTCGTGCGTGCGGATGGCGGCATCCGGATCCTGGACCTCGGGATCGCCAAGAGCCTGCAGGCTGACAAGTCACTGACGTCCAACGCGTGGGCGAGCGCCCCCTACGCCTCCCCGGAGCGTCTGGACGATGGGCAGGTGCGAGCCGGGGACGACCTCTGGGCGCTGGGTGTGATGCTGTTCGAAATGGTCAGCGGCGTGCACCCGTACCACCAGTACATGAGCGACGACAACAACGCCACGCTCGCGCGGGCGATCCGTCGCACCGAACCACCCGCACCTCTCCCGTCCTCCTGCGATCCCGGGCTTGCCGCGGCCATCTGCAAGATGCTGGCGCCGCAGCCCGTCCACCGGTACCAGAGCGCCTCCGAGATTGCGGCCGACCTGCGCAGTTTCCTCGACGGGCGCGAGACTCTCGCCCGCTCGGAGAATGCGAGGGCCAGCAGCCGCACGCAGGTGATCCCGTCGTCGTCGCCGGCAGCCGGCGCAGATCTGTCGGACACGGTACCTACTGAGCCGCTTCCAGCCGGTTACGGAGTGCCTTCCGCACCCGATGCGCCCCGGTCGCGCCTCGCCCGTGCCTTGACCGCCATTCGGCACGCCGGATCGTCGCCAGGCGTGCTCAGGCGCGCTGGCGCCGCGTTGCTCATCGTCATCGCGCTGGCCGAAGCTTCGGCGTGGGTCCGGGCCGAGCGGTTCCTGCAGCGTGTCGGGGGCCTGCAGCCCTCCGATGTGCCTGCCGCCCGCGCCGAAGTAGACAGGATGCGGCGGCTTGCTCCGTTTGCCCTGGCGGTTCCAATGCGGGTGCGGGATCCGCTGCGGGAGCAGATGACCAGCCTTGCGGACCGGGCCATCCTCGACTTCCGCAACGATCTGCTCGTGACCGAAGTGCAATGGCGGCACGCGCAGACGAGTCTTGCACTGGCCATGAATGTGGCACCCAACGATCGTCAGGTGGCGGCAAGAGCCAGATACGTTGACGGGCATCTCGTGCGGATTGCCGCGCAGCGACAATCCGCCTCGATCCGGCAGGCGCGGCTGAATGAGGCCAAGAGCCGTTTCATCGAATCGGCCCGTCTCGATCCCTCCTCTCCGGATCCCTATCTCGGGCTGGCGCGAGTCAACGCCTATGAGACCCGTGACTTCGAGGCGCTCCAGGTGAACATCACCGAGGCCGAGGCACGCGGCTACAAGCCGGGACGACGGGAGCGGGCGCAGCTGGGGGACGGGTTCAAGTTCAGGGCGGAGCGGGCGCTGGCCCAGTCGCGCAGCGCCTCCGGGGAGGGGCGGCGTCGGTTTCTCGAGAGCGCCGCGTCCGACTACGAGAGCTGTGCCGCGAAGTTCGAGGGACTTGGCGGCTACTTCGACTCGGAGCGCAACCTCGCGTATTGCGAGAAGGGGCTCGTGCGCGTGAAGACGGAGCTGCAGGGCATGGAGGCCAGGTGGCCGTTCTCCCTGTTCGGGATCACCGATGCGCGTCGTTCTCGCTGATCTCCCGGCCCCGGTTCCGCTCTCCCGGACGCTCGCCCGACAGGGGCAGCGCGCCCGTGTCGAGGCACTTGGGCTCCTTGTCGCAAGCCTTGCGGTGGCACTTGGTCTCTGGATGACCTACGCCCGCCAGGTGCAGGAGATCCCGGTCCACCCCGGCGTGCTCGTTCAGGAGGGGCAGCCCTTTGCCGACGCGCTTGGGGTCTTCCCAGGGGCGGACGAGAGGGCCTCTGCCGCGCGCCTGATCGCGGAGTGGATGACGGCACATGGGCCGCTCACCCACGTTGGCGCACTCTCGCGCGTACAGGATCCGGCGACAGGGAAAGCGCTCTTCACGCCTGCCGACATTGCGGCAATCAAGCCGGGGCTCGCCGTCCGTACGGCCGAGACATACCGGAGCCGGACGGCCCGCGCCGCCGGAATATTCTTCCTGTCGTTCTGGCTCCTTCACCTGGTGCGCCGCATCCGCCGCACGACGGGAGACCCCGTCCTCGTGCCCATCGCGGGGCTGCTCTCGGGACTCGGCTTCATGGCAATGCTTGCGCTGCGAGATCCGCTGCGCGATACCGACGCGGCGACGGGATTCGTCGTCGGCGTGGCCCTGGGCTGCCTCGTGTTCGCGGTGCTCTCGTTCGTGGACTTCGAGAATCCGCGGTTCCGCCGTTCCACGCTGCTCCCGTTCGGCGCGGCTGTCCTGCTGGCGGCAGCGCTCGTCATGTTCGGGTCCGGCCCTGGTGAGAGCGGCGTCAAGGTCAATCTGCTGGGAGGGCAGCCAATCGAGGCCATCAGGATTCTTGCGGTGCTGGCCCTGGCGTCCTACTTCAGCCGGCGCTGGGAGCCGCTTCAGGAGATCTCCGCCCCGATAGGCCGCACCCCTGTCGTCCGCCGGCATCTCCTCCTGCCGCGGGCCGCCGACGTCAAGCCGCTTGCCGTGATCGTGGGCACGCTGCTCGTCTTCTTCTTTCTGCAGCGCGACCTCGGCCCGGCACTCGTGCTCGGTTGCATGGCGCTCGCGATGTATGGTGTGGCGCGTGCGCGCGTCCCACTTGTGGCGGCCGGATTCCTGATCTTGATCGGTGCCTTCGCCCTCGGCTACTGGCTGGGGTTCCCTGCGACGCTCGCCAGGCGCGTGTCAATCTGGCTGGATCCCTGGAACAACGCCCGTGCCGGCGGGGATCAGATTGCGCACGCGCTCTGGGCGCTGTCATCTGGTGGGCCGCTCGGCTCTGGTGCGGGCGTGGGAGACGGTTATCTGGTTCCTGCCGGCCAGACGGACCTCATCGTGTCGGTCATCGGCGAGGAGCTCGGGTTCGTCGGCATTGTCGTCATTGCGCTGGCGTACGCGCTGATGGTCTGGCGCATCCTCCGGATCTCGGCACGTGCCCCCGGGGACTACGCCGCCTTCCTTGCGCTGGGCTGCGCACTGTCGCTTGCCATCCCGGCGATCATCATCATCGGCGGTCAGCTTGGCGCGGTGCCGCTGTCGGGTGTGGCGACGCCGTTTCTGAGCTTTGGCAAGTCCTCCATGGTTGCCAGCTTCACGGCGCTTGCCATTGCCTCGGCAATCGCCACACGAACGGGGCCGGTGCGTCCGGCGTTCACGCGGCAACTGAGGACGGCGGGCTGGACGCTTGCAGGCCTCGCGTCGCTGCTCGTCGGCCGGGCGGCATGGGTCCAGGTGCCGCATGCCGACGAGGTGACCCTCCGGCCGGCGTTGGTGCGGCAGGCGGACGGCGACGTGCGCTACCGGTACAATCCGCGCCTCCTGCTGGCGTCACGCGTGCTCCCGCGAGGCAGCGTGCTCGATCGCCATGGCTTCGTGCTGGCGACGAACGAGCCTGCGCGCGCGGAGGCGTTCGAGGACCGCCTGCACACCCTGGGCGCCGGGATGAGCGGGGACTGCCCAACGGACGAGGGAGCTTTCTCCAGTGCGTCCCCTTCTGTCGCAGCACAGGCGCCGCGCTGCTACCCGCTCGGCGGGCGTGCGTTCCACGTCATCGGCGAGTCGTCCCGCCAGGTGAACTGGGCTGCCCGGAACGCTTCTTTCGTGGAACGGGATTCGAACGGCGTGCTGCAAGGATTCGAAGACCGCGCTCGGATGGTGAACGTGCATCGCCGCGGCGGCGAATCCGAAACGGTTGTCGCACGCGACTACCGCGATCTGTTGCCGCTGCTCCGGAACAAGGGCAATCCGGAGCATCCTGAGGTCAGGGGTCTGGTCGAGCGGCCGCGCGATGTGCAGGTGACGGTTGACGGCCCCTTCCAGGCGCTGGTGGCAGAGGCGCTCGAGGCGCGGGCACGCGCCGCGGGCGCCGGGCGGGGCGCGGCTGTGGTCCTGGATCCCTCGACCGGCGAACTCCTGGCGATCGCGAGCTACCCGTGGCCAGACATGGATCCGTCGGGGCGGACACTGGCGCCCGTGGAACCAGCCGCGCTCCTCGACCGCGCGCGCTACGGGCTCTACCCGCCAGGCTCGACCTTCAAGCTCGTCACGGCCGCGGCTGCCCTGAACAGGGCCTCGCCTTCCGCCCTGCCGCCGTTCATGTGCGAGCCGCTTGCCGGCGGCCGTGTTGGTGCGCGTCTGCCCGGCGTGTCGCGGCCCGTTCGTGATGACGTGCTCGACCACTCGGCACACGGGCGCGTCGATCTCCGGAAAGGACTCGTCGTGTCGTGCAACGCGTACTTCGCGCAGCTTGCGCTGTACCTTGGTCCCGACGCGCTTGCGGGGGCCGCCGCGCCGGCACAGATCCAGGTCTCCACCTCACGCGCGCGGCTCGGGCCGACGCTCCCGCACGCCGGCTACGGCCAGGGAGAGACCGTCGCCAGCCCGCTACGAATGGCGCGTGCGGTTGCTGCGATAGCGACGGATGGCACGATCCGTGAGGCGTCGCTCGTGCGCACGGAGGGTCAGGGGGGCACGACGGAGATCCGCTGGCTGCGTCCGCAGGACGCGGCGTTCCTTCGCGGTGCCATGCGGGAAGTGGTGACCGCCGGCACCGGACGTTCGCTCGCCCGGCACGCCGTGCCGATTGCCGGCAAGACCGGCACCGCCGAAGTCAGCGGCGCGCCTTCGCATTCCTGGTTCGTGGGTTTCGCGCCCTACGATTCGCCGCGGATAGCCTTCGCCGTCATCGTCGAACATGCCGGGTACGGCGGGCGCATCGCGGCGCCGCTGGCGGGCGACATAGTCACAGCGGCCCGGGCCGCAGGAATCCTCAAATGAAGCACATCGTCGAACGCGCCCGGCGCCTGTCGAGAACCGTGGCCGTGGGGATCCGCCGCGCGGTTGATCCTCCGCTCGATGACCGGGCGACTCCCCTCGACATCCGCCACGCCATCGTCGAATCGGTGGAGCGGCGTGTGCAGCCAGCCGGGCACGGGCGGCGGGTGCTGCCGGAGGCCTATGTGAAGGTCAAGGTTCTTGCGCCCGATGGTGCGGCGGAGCGGGCGCTTCGGAGCGTGCTCGAGGACCTGCCCTCCGCGGTCGCCACCAGGCTGCGGGAGGTGAAGTGCGAGCTTCCGGCGGGATTCCGGATCGACGTGGCGTACGTGAAGTCGCGTCCCGCCGCGTGGGCAGCGGACCAGCGACTTTCTGTGGATTACCCGGCACAGGTTCCTGCGGCGGAGACACGGCCGGCCCCGGCCGCCCCTCCGCCGTTGAAGCTGACGGTCGTCAAGGGCACCGCTGGCAGGCCTTCCTACACGTTCGCCGAATCGGTCGTCCGGATCGGCCGATCGGAGGCCCCAGTGGACGAGCGCGGGAGGGTCCGCCGCAACGACCTTGCGTTCCTCGAGAACGAGGACGAACGGAACAGGACCGTGACGCGGGGGCATTGCGAAATCCGCTACAACCGGATCACCGCGGAGTACCGCGTGTTCGACGAGCGCAGCGCCAACGGAACGCGGATCCTGCGCGGGGGGGAGATGATCGAGGTGCCCGCGCGTGACCCGGTCGGCGTAGCCCTGGCTTCCGGAGACGAGCTGCAGTTCGGTCAGGCGGCGGTCAGGGTGAGCATCGGTCCTGTCGCGCGTTCCTGAACCGGACGTTCCAAAAGCAGTCGGATCAGGCGCCGAACTGACGCAGGTGATGATCCATGTGCAGGTAGCCCCACCGGAGCCATGAACGGTGCGACATCCTGCCAAAAATAGGATGCTCCGGCCAGTTCCCATCGTCCCGCCGCGTGGCAATGCGATCGAGGAGCGTCTCGAGCGCGGCGACGTCCGAGTCGAATTCCACAGGCTTCGTTCCCGCGAGAAGCTGATCGATCTCCCGCAGGGTGGCAAGCCCGGTGGGCCAGCGCACCGGAAGATAGAGCGCTATCCACTTCACCAGGGTGCGCTGAAGCAAGCCGCTGACACTGCTCACCGGTTTTTCGCCGGCCGCGATGCGGTAGGCGTCGCTGAGATGGCAGATCATCTGGTGCGCCGACATCCGTCCCCAGAGCGGCCTGGTATCCCGGCGCACCGTCCTGAGCCTCCGAACGAGCTCCGCCCTGTACTGTTGCTGCGCAAGTGTCTTCATGGTTTATGCGTCAATCAGCCGCTCTCCGCCGGCCTGGCGGAACGCGGCCAGCGCGCGCTGGCGCCCGGATTCTGCTTCCTCCACGACCGCGAGGAATTCGGGGTTCCTTCTCAACGGGTCGAATTGCTGACGCCCTGTGAGGGTGGAGGGGACGAAATATCCCTTGGAGACGGCGCGGCGGATGAGCCGCATCCCGCTTTCGTGCTCCCCCACATCGCACAGCAGCCATCCCTGCTGGAAGACCGCTTCCGGATCGTCCTGGATTTTCAGCCCGTCGAAACCTGGAAGGGAGACTGACATGTCGGCGGGACGAAAATCCAGCCATGCCATCAGGTAGGCGATCCAGGCCTGGAACACGGGGATGCGGGACGTCTGGCTCATGCGGAGCAGCATCGCGCGCGCTTCCTCGCGCCGGCCGGCCAGCCCCAGCCCGATCACCCGGATTCCGTCATCGGCGCCGGCCACGACCCGCGGGGGCTCGATACCCAGGAGGCGCTCGATGTCACCTTCCATCAGCAGTGTCTGCTCGAGACTCGTCGGCACATTGGGATCGAGCCGGCGTGCCTCTGCATGGGCGGCGATGGATTGTTCGTACAGCCCGCAGTAGCGGCACGCGTGCACGAGCCCCGCGAAGAGCTCAGGATCGTTGCCGTGGCGCGCGGCCTCTCCGAGCAGGCGGACGAGTGCTCGTTCCGCCAGGCCGACGTCCGCCTCGAGGTTCGCGTAGAACTTGTGCGCCAGCGAGAGCCGGGGGTTCAGATCGAGTGCGTGGCGGAACGCGTCCTCGGCGCGCATTTCGCCCTCCGGGGCCGGTTCGACATACTTGCCGATCACCCTGTGGCAGCGCCCCAGACGTGCCCACGCGGGAGCGAACCCCGGATCCA
>Ga0183260_10001698_pt1 | contig 18321 bp, 20 predicted proteins | sample AntDrymUQ4972206_2_FD_129768 | JGI IMG/M metagenome (GOLD analysis project Ga0183260, IMG submission 129768) | Polar desert sand microbial communities from Dry Valleys, Antarctica - metaG UQ497 (22.06) (version 2) (version 2) | ecosystem: Environmental > Terrestrial > Soil > Desert | place...
CCCGACGAGGAATGGCTCGATCCCCATCTCGATCAGGCGGCTGATCGCCGACGGCGAGTCGTTGGTGTGCAGCGTGGACAGCACCAGGTGACCGGTGAGCGCAGCCTCGATGGCGATCTGGGCGGTCTCGTGGTCGCGGATCTCACCGATCAGGACGACATCGGGGTCCGACCGCAGGATGGAGCGCAGTGCCGCGGCGAAGGTCAGACCAGCCTTGACGTTGGTCTGCACCTGGTTGATGCCGGGGATCCGGTACTCCACCGGGTCCTCGACGGTGATGACGTTCTTGTCCGGCGTGCTGACGATGTTGAGCGTCGCGTACAGGGTCGTCGACTTGCCGGAGCCGGTCGGCCCGGTCACCAGGATCATCCCGTAGGGCTTGGTGAAGCTCTCCTCGAAGATCTTGAAGTTCCGGTCGAGGAACCCGAGGTCGGTCAGCTTCAGCATCGCGGTCGTGTTGTCCAGGATGCGCATGACGATCTTCTCGCCCCAGACGGTGGGCAGCGTCGCGACCCGGAGGTCGATCTTCTTGCCGCCGGCGTTGATGCTCATGCGGCCGTCCTGCGGGATCCGCCGCTCGGCGATGTTGATCTCGGCCATGATCTTCAAGCGGGAGATGACCCCGGACTGAATCGTCTTCGGCGACCGCATGATCTCGTGCAGCACACCGTCGATGCGGAACCGCACGCGCATGTCCCGCTCGGTCGGCTCGATGTGGATGTCGGACGCCCGGTCCTGGATCGCCTGGGTGATCAGCAGGTTGACGAACTTGACGATCGGCGCGTCGTCGACGACCTCCTTGACCGATGCGAGCTCGTCGAGCGACTCGTCCTCTCCGGTCATGGAGGCGGTGAGGTCCTGGATGTCGCTGTCCATGCGGTTCATGCGGTTGATCGCGTTGACCACGTCGGACTTGGTCGCGACGACGGGCTTGACGTCCATCCCCGAGATGCTGCGGATGTCGTCCATCGCAAAGACGTTGGCCGGGTCAGCCATCGCGACGACGAGCTTGCCGTCGTCGTAGCCGATCGGCAGCGCGTTGTGCCGCCGCGACACCGCGTCCGGGATCCGCGCGCTGGCGGAAGGGTCGATCTGGTACTCGGTCAGGTCGACGAACGGGAGGCCGATCTGATGCGCGAGGGACGCGACGAGCTGAGACTCGGTGACGATGCCCATCTCGACGAGCACGCGACCGAGCGCCTTGCCCTGCTTGCGCTGCTCGTCGACGGCCAGGCTGAGCTGGTCGGTGGTGACCAGCCCACCCTCGACGAGGATATCGCCTAGCTGCTTCACCACACCTCCGCGCGTTCGGCGTACGGGCTCAGTCTACGTTCGGCCGAGCGCAGCGAATCCTGAACCGTCACCGTGCGCTACGCAGGACCGACGGCCACGAGACGGTCGGCGACCCGCCGCAGCGCGACCGCGGCCGGGTCGTCGGCGGCGAGCGAGATCTGCGAACCGTCCGCGAAGGCGAGCCAGACCTCGGGCGTGGGGGCAGAGGGTGGGCGCTCGGCGACGACGGTGACCGGCGCCGTGGACAGGGGATCAACGGACAGGGCGGCGACCGACTCCTCCACGTCGGCGAGCGCGGTCACCAGGCAGCTCTCCTCCACCGGCACCGGGGGCGCGGGGCGGACAGCGGCGGGCACCGGGGGCGACGGAGACAGGGGCGGGGGCGGGGGCGGGGGCGGTACCGACTCGCGCACCGGCTCGGGCGGAGGGGCTGGGTGGATGACCGCCGCGCTGACGTCGAGGCCGGACAGCGCCTCCCACGCGTCGCGCAGAGCGACCGCGTCCTCGCGGTCCCAGGGGGCCGAGGGACCGTCCAGGCCGAGGAACACCACCCGGCCGGCGGCGTGTCTCCCGCGCCCGCGGCGGCGCAGCGGCCACCACATCGTCAGGCCCGGGCGGGCTGGGCGTCGAGCGAGTCGACGACGGAGTAGAGCAGCGCGAGCAGGACAGCCTTGACGCTCTCGCGGTCGACCGCGTCGCACGGCACGACGGGGATCATCTCGTCGATGTCGAGGACCTCGCGGACGCGGGCCTCCTCGGCCTGCTCGAGGCCGCTGGACCGGTTGAGAGCGACCACGAACGGCACGTTCGCCATCCGCCGGAACGCGTCAAGGATCCCGCGCGCCTCGGCGATCGAGTCCTCGCGCGAGACGTCGATGAGGACGATGTAGCCGAGCATCCCCTCGCCGAGGATCTCCCACATGAAGTCGAAGCGCTCCTGGCCGGGCGTGCCGAACAGGTAGAGCACCAGGTCGCGGTCGATCGTGATGCGACCGAAGTCCATCGCGACGGTGGTCTCGTTCTTCCGGGCGCGGGTCGAGTCGGTGATGTCCTTCTCGGTCGACAGCACCGTGATCTCGCTGATGGTGCGGATGAGCGTCGTCTTGCCGGCGGCGAACGGACCGGTGACGACGATCTTCACGGCGGTGCCGTGGTGCTTCTTGCGGGGCGGCATGTCCTAGAGCCCCCTGACGCCGGCGATGAGCCGCAGCAGGAGACTCTTGTTGACACTCGGGTCGCGCTCGATCGGCAGACCGACACCGGCCCGTGGCTCGGCGATCGCGGCGGAACCCTCCGTGCGCATCCCGCCGCCACTCGCGCGCGCCATGCCGGCCGGGAGCTCCTCGGGGAAGTCGGGCTGGCGGGTCACGATGGGCTCCGGGCGGGCCGGTACGACGGGGGGCGCGACGGCGGTGCCGGTGCCGGCGCTGTCGGCCGCACGGGACCGAGTCGGCGGCGGCTCCGGTCGGCCCTCGAGCGCCGAGAGCACAGCCTGGCGGCGCAGCAGCCCGGCCACACCGCCCTCTTCGTCGTCACCCCTCGACCCTACGGCGATGAGGCCGCGATCCACGAGCGACGCGAGGGTCTGCACCGTGGCGAATTCGCCGCGCCCGGTCAGGGCGACCAGCTGGCTCACCGTCCGCTCGCCGTCGACGACGGCCAGCAAGCCCCACTCCTCGGCTGACAGCCGCGTCTCTGCGGTGGACGGTGCGAGCGCGAAAGTGACCACGGCGTCCGGTGCCGGCACCTTCTTGGTGAGCGTCTCCCACTTCTCCAGCCGGGCGCGTCCCTCGGTGACGAGCTCCTCGACCACGAGGGAGACGGCGAGATCGTCCGGGTTGGGCTCATCGACGACGAAGGCGAACTCGCCCTGCGTCCAGCGCAGCAGGTCGAAGACTGCGTCGGTGGCCTGCTCGACGACGTGCTCGTGCAGCACGCCCTCATCGAGGGCACCGCTGTCGCGCAGCGCCTGGGCCAGACCGGTGCCGGGGGCGGCTCTCACGGCTTCGACGGCCGAGCCCAACGCATCGTCGTCGACGAGGCCGGCACCGACCAGCCGGCGGCCCAGCGACTGCCGGGAGGTGTCGGAGGTGCCGCCGGTGACGGCTCCGGTCGTGAAGTACACGACGCCGCGCCCGGTCGGCCGGCTGATGTGCAGCGCGCCGGTCTTCTTGGTGAAGGAGAGCAGCTGGAAGATGTCCGGGAGGCTGAATGCCTCCAGGCTGCCTTCAAGGTTCATCTGGGGTCTCCGGCGCCGAGGTCAGCTCTAGGACCAGGCCGACCCGGCCGGGTCCACGCCGCTGCCCGAGGCGTACGGCGCGTAGGTGACCGGCTCGGCGTACCCGCTGCCGTTGACCCCGATCGGGTCGAGCTCCGGCAGCGCCGCGGCGACGTCCTCGGCCGCCGCGCCCGCGGGCTCGGGCTCCTGGCGCAGGACGTTGGCCACCTGCGCGGCGGCCCGCTTCACCTCGTAGAGCATCAGGCCGGTCTTGGCGCCCTTGGCCGCCACGGCCACGAGGACCGCCTCGTCGTCGGCGCTGATGAGGAACACGGTGCCGTTCTCGCCCTCGATGAACACCTGGGACAGCGCACCGCGGCCGAGGCCCTCCGTCGCCCGCTCGCCGAGGCTGAGCAGCGCGGCACTCATGGCGGCGACCCGGTCCTCGTCCATGCCGGTGGGCAGGGACGCCGCCATCGGCAGGCCGTCGAAGGAGACCACCGCAGCCGCCTCGAGGTCGGTCGTCGCCGACAGCAGGTCGCGCAGGGTGCGCTCCAGCCGGGTCGCGCGGGTCTCGTCGGTGCGCAGCTCAGACATGGCGATCCTTTGAGGTGGGTGGTCGTACAAGCCTATCCGGGACCATCGGTAGGCGTCAGCCCGGCCTTGAATCCGCCGTTCGGGCTAGCACCGGAGCCCTGAATGGTTCGTCACCGCAGCGCAGCTCCGAGCACGTCCATCTGGATGCTCGAGCGGGTGACGACCGCGATCGCGACGGCGGCCTGGTGGGCCAGCAGCCGCAGGCCGTCGACGACGCGCGCGCCGCTGCGGCCGGCGGCGACGGCCAGATCGGTGGGACGCGGGTCGTAGAGGACCTCGACCAGCGGTACGCCGGGCGGCCACTCCCCGGTTGCCGCGAGCCCGTCCGCGGCCCCGGCCGGTGCCGTCTGCACGACGACCGGTGGCTCGCCCAGCTCGGAGGTGGCCATCGGCCACGCCTCCAGCCGCACCTCGCAGCCGCTGCGGGCACCCACGGCCAGCAGCGGCGTCGCCCGCGCCGTGTCGCGGACGGCGACCCGCACCGTCTCGGCGCCCGCGCGCGCCAGCGCGACGACCGCCGCCCGCGCGGTGCCGCCCCCGCCGAGCACCAGCGGCGCGGCCCGGTCGGCCACCACCGCCCCGGCCTCGTCCAGGCAGGCGGACAGCCCAGGCACGTCGGTGTTCATCCCGCGCAGCCGGTCCGGCTCGAACACGACCGTGTTCACCGCGCCGGCGGCGGCCGCGGCGGGGTCGAGGTCGTCGACCAGCGACACGGCCGTCAACTTCAGGGGCATCGTCAACGAGACCGCCACCCACTCCCCCGACGCGGCCATCCCGGCGAGCCTCTCCGGCAGGTCATCGGACGTGCACTCGATCGCGTCGTAGGTCCAGTCGAGGCCGAGCTCGGCGTACGCCGCCCGCCACAGCCGGGGCGAGAGCGAGTGCGCGACCGGCGAGCCGAGCACCGCGCAGCGCCGCCGGTCAGGCATGGCCGTCAGCACTCGCCGAGGACGTCGCAGCGGTAGCGGGCCCGGTTGCGCAGGAACTCCTCGTAGGACTCGGAGAACGCGGAGTTGCCGGCCTTGTCGATGACGACGAAGTAGAGCCACGGCCCGGGCTCGGGGTCGACCGCCGCGAGCATCGCGTCCTCGCCGGGTGAGTTGATCGGGCCCGGCGGCAGCCCTGCGTTGCGGTAGGTGTTGTACGGCGAGACCACCTCGAGGTCCTTGAACAGGATCCGCGTCTTGACCTCGCCCCGCTCGGCGAAGACGTACTTGATGGTCGAGTCGAACTCGAGCCGCTGACCCTTGGCCAGCCGGTTGTAGACGACGCGGGCGACCTTGCCGCGCTGGTCGTCCTTGGGCGTCTCCGCCTCGACCAGCGATGCCACGGTGAGCACCTGCAGCGGCGTGAGGTCCAGCGCCTCGGCCCGCGCCTCGAGCCCGGTCGCCGTGGCGGCCCGCGCATAGCGCGCGACCATCATCGACAGCACCTCGGCCGCGGTCGTGCCCGGCTCCACGTCGTAGGTCGCCGGGAAGAGGAACCCCTCGAGACGTCCCTTTGCGTACGCCGGGAGCCCCAGCGCGGCCGGGATGCGCGCCGCCGCCTGCAGCTGCGCGAGCGGCAGGTCGTCGACCGACTTCGCGATGATCTCCAGGGTCCGCCCGACGGACGTGCCTTCCGGGATCGTGAACCGGCCGCGGATCCGGGCGGCGGGGTCGAGCAGGAGTTCGACGGCGACGGCCGCGCGCATCCGAAGCCGCATCCGGAAGAAGCCCGGCTGGATGCCGAGCGAGCGCTCGTCGGCGACGGCGGCCTCCCGGAACGCACCCGCGCTCCTCACCACGCCCTTCTCGGCCAGGATCACGCCGATCACCCCTGCGGTGGCGCCGGCCGGGACCTCGACGACGACCTCGCCGGTGCCGGGCCCCGGGTAGTCCGGGGCGGGCGAGTCGACCAGCTTGTCGTAGATGCGCCGCCCGCCGACGGCGCCGCCGGCGACGAGGACCGCGAGCAGCCCGAGCACGATCGCAACGGCCAGCCCGCGCCGACGCGGCCGGGCGGGCGCCGGCTCTTCGACGAAGAGGTCGTTCGGGCCGTCGGTCATCCGGTGTCCTTCGGGATCGCGTCCAGCGCGCTCTGCAGGATCACCACGGCGGCCGCCTGGTCGACGACGGCACGGCGATCCTTCGCCCTGATGCCTCGTCCCGCGAGGGTGCGCTCGGCGGCCACCGTGGACAGCCGCTCGTCGACCAGCCGGACCGGCACCGGGGCGACGAGCGCGCGCAGCTGCTCGGCGTACGACGTGGCGATGTCCGCGGCCGTCCCGGCCGCGCCAGAGAGGTGCCGCGGCAAGCCGACGACCACCTCGACCGCCTCGTGCTCGGCGACGAGGCCGGCCAGCTCGGCCAGGTCGGCCTTCCCCTTTTCGTCCCGCCGCAATGTCACGAGCGGCGTCGCAAGGATCGCGTCCCGGTCGCTGACCGCGACGCCGACCCGGACCGACCCGACGTCGACGCCGATCCGGACGCCGCGCCGTGTCATCGACCCCACCGCGCCGGGCGTCACAGCGCCTGGGCGACGAGCTGCGGCACCCGCGCGAGCGCCTCGGCTATGCCCGCCACGTTGGTGCCCCCGCCGACCGCGATGTCGGCCGAGCCGCCGCCCCCGCCGCCGAGCATCGGCGCCAGGGCACGCACGAGCGCGCCGGCCTGCAGCCCTTTCGCCTGCGCGGCCGAGCCGACCGCGACCACGACCTGTGCCTTGCCGTCGCCGGGCACCGCGATCACGACGACGCCGGGGTGGGTGTCCTCTAGCCGGCCGCGAACGTCCAGCGCCAGCTTGCGCGCGTCGTCCACGCTGGTGCCCTCGGGCACCTGGTGTACGACGACGGAGACGCCGCCGACGAATCCGGCGGTGTCCACGAGACCGGGCGCCGCCCCGAGCACGGCGCCGGCCTTGAGCCGCTCGAGCTCCTTCTCGGCGTCCCGGACCCGTCCCAGCAGCGCGTTCACCCGGTCCGGCAGCTCCTCGGGCTGCGCCTTGAGAGTCTCGGCGAGCGCGGACACGAGCAGGTGCTCCTTGGCCAGGAAGCGGAACGCGTCTATCCCGACGAGGCCCTCGACCCGGCGTACGCCGGCGCCGATCGACGCCTCGCCGAGGATCTTCACGAGCCCCAGCTGGCCGGAGCGCGCGGCGTGAGTGCCGCCGCAGAGCTCGCGGGCGTAGTCCCCGACCTCCACGACCCGGACCTCATCGCCGTACTTCTCGCCGAACAGCGCCATCGCGCCGATGCGTCGCGCCTCGTCCTGCGACGTGACGAATGCGCGCACTTCGAGGTCGTCGATGAGGATCGCGTTGACCTCGTCCTCGACGTCGGCGAGCACCGACGCGGGCACGCCGGCCGCGGCGTGGAAGTCGAAGCGCAGCCGGCCGGGCGCGTTCATCGAGCCGGCCTGGGTGGCGGTCTCCCCCAGGGCGCCGCGGAAGCCGCGGTGGATGAGGTGGGTCGCGGTGTGCGCGCGGCTGATCGCCCGGCGGCGCTCGACGTCGACCTCGGTGCGCACCGCCGCGCCGGTGGACAGCTCGCCGCGGATCACCCGGACCCGGTGCACGACGAGGTCGGCCAGCGGCCGCTGGGTGTCGAGCACCTCGACCTCGACGCCGTCGAGCCACAGCCGCCCGGTGTCCGGCAGCTGGCCGCCCGCCTCGGCGTAGAACGGCGTGCGGTCGAGGACGACCTCGACCTCGTCACCCTCACCCGCGGACGTCACCACTCCGGCCGCGCCGAGGATCCCGCGGACGTGCGCCTCCCCGGCGATCTCCGCGTAGCCGCTGAACACGGTCGGTCCCGCCGCGTCGAGCACCTCGCGGTACGCCGACACGTCGACGTGGCCGATGCCCTGCGCCTTGCGGTCGGCCTTCGACCGCTGGCGCTGCTCGGCCATGAGCCGGCGGAACCCGTCCTCGTCGACGGTGAGGCCCTGCTCGGCCGCCATCTCCAGGGTGAGGTCGATCGGGAATCCGTAGGTGTCGTGCAGCGCGAAGGCCCGCTCGCCGGAGAGCCGGTCGCCGGACCGCCTCGCCTCGGGCACCGCCGTGTCGAACAGCGTCGCGCCCTTGGTGAGGGTCTCCAAGAAGGAGGCCTCCTCGGCGACCGCGAGGGTGTCGATGCGCGTCGCGTCGGCGACCAGCTCGGGGTACTGCGGGCCCATCGCCGCGATGCTCGCCTCGATCAGCTCGTGCATCGTGGGGTCCGGCGCGCCGAGCAGCCGCATCGCCCGGACGGTGCGCCGCATGATGCGACGCAGGACGTAGCCGCGGCCCTCGTTGCCGGGCGCGACGCCGTCGCCGAGCAGCATCAGGGTCGTGCGCGCGTGGTCGGCCACCACGCGCAGCCGGACGTCCGAGGTCGGGTCCGCGCCGTACGCCGTCCCGGTCAGCTCCGACGCGCGGTCGAGGATCATCCGGGACTGGTCGATCTCGTAGAGGTTGTCGACGCCCTGCAGGACCGTCGCCACCCGCTCGAGGCCCATGCCGGTGTCGATGTTCTGCGCGGGCAGTGGACCCGCGATGTCGAAGTCGACCTTGCTGCGCACCTCGCTGAGCTGGAACTGCATGAAGACGAGGTTCCAGAGCTCGAGGTAGCGGTCCTCGTCGGCGACCGGACCGCCCTCGACGCCGTGCTCCGGACCGCGGTCGAAGTAGATCTCGCTGCACGGCCCGCCCGGCCCCGGCACCCCCATGTTCCAGAAGTTGTCGGCCTTGTCGCGGCGCTGGATCCGGCCCTCCGGGACGTAGCGCTGCCACAGCTCGAACGCCTCGTCGTCGTCGAGGTAGACGGTCGTCCAGAGACGCTCGGCGTCGAGGCCGTAGCCGCCATCCGCCATCGAGCCGGTGAGCAGAGCCCATGCGGCGTCGATCGCGCCTTCCTTGAAGTAGTCGCCGAAGCTGAAGTTGCCGGCCATCTGGAAGAACGAGCCGTGCCGGGTCGTCTTGCCTACCTCGTCGATGTCGAGGGTCCGGACGCACTTCTGCACCGACACCGCCCGCTTCCACGGCGGGGCCACCTCGCCGAGGAAGTACGGCTTGAACGGCACCATGCCGGCGTTCACCAGGAGCAGGGTCGGGTCGTCGGCGATCAGTGACGCCGAGGGCACGACCTGGTGGTCGCGCTTCACGAAGTGGTCGATGAACCTGCGGTGGATCTCGTCGGAGCGCATCCCTCAGTCTCTCGCAGCCTCGTCCAGACCCAGAGCGGTTATCAGCTCGTCCTCGCGCTCCGCCATCCCGTCGCGGATGTCGGCGGCGAAGTCGCGGATCGAGCCGGCCAGCCCGGACACCGCGCCGGCGAGTGCGCCGCCGAGCTCGCTGGGCATGAGGGAGTCCGCGGTACGACGCAACCGGCGGGCCAGCAGGATGCCCCCGCTCGCGCCGAGCCCGACGCCGAGCGCGGTCCAGAACAGCCGCCTCACGACGCCGCCTTGCGAGCCGCGCGCGCCGCCTTCTGGTCGGCCTTGACAGCGGCCTTCACCTCGCGCTCGATGTCGCCCTTGTGGCGCCGCCCGGCCGCCTTGCGTACGCCGTAGCTGAACGCGGCCACCTTGATCAGCGGGCCGCCCATGGTGGCGCCGAACAGCGCGACCAGCGCCGCGACGTTGCTGCTCACCGTCGCCACGTTGGTGGTGATGGTGTCCACCTTCTCGAGCTGGCCGTTGACCTGGACGACCGACGTGGTGACCTCGCCGAGCAGAGGCCCGGTCCGGTCGGCCACGCCGTTGACCAGCGCCTCGGTGGACTTCAGGACGCTGCCGAGGCGCACGAGCACGTAGCCGAGAAACATCACGAACAGCAGCCAGCCCAGGGCCAGGGCCAGCAGCAGGAAGTCCTTGGCGCTGAGCATCAGCTCTCCGGCTCTGTCGGGGTCTGGACGCTGCCACGCCGGCCGGCGCGCAGCGCGGTGCGCAGCTGGGCGACCCGCACCTGCGCCTCCTGCTCCGCTCCGTGGCCGGACGGCCGGTAGTAGTCCTTGCCGTCCACGACGTCGGGCGCGTACTGCTGCGCGACGAGCGCGTCCGGGAAGTCGTGAGGATATCGGTAGCCCAAGCCGTGGTCGATCTTGACGGCCCCCCGGTAGTGGCTGTCCCGCAGGTGCGGCGGCACCGATCCGGTCATGCCGGCGCGGATGTCCGCGGTGGCCGAGTCCAGGCCGGTGATGACCGCGTTGGACTTCGGAGCCAGCGCCAGGTGGATCGCGGCCTGCGCGAGGCTGAGCCGCGCCTCCGGCAGCCCGATCAGCTCGAGCGCCTGCGCGGCCGCGACCGCGACCGGCAGCGCGGTCGGGTCGGCCAGCCCGACGTCCTCGCTGGCCAGGATGACGATCCGCCGGGCGATGAACCGCGGGTCCTCGCCGGCCTCGATCATCCGGGCCAGGTAGTGCAGCGTCGCGTCGACGTCGCCGGCGCGCATGCTCTTGATGAACGCGCTCACCACGTCGTAGTGCTGGTCGCCGTCCCGGTCGTAGCGCACCGCGGCGCGGTCGATCGAAGACTCGAGGATCGCGAGCGTGATCTCCGCCGCGCCGAGGCCCTTGGCGGCGCCGGCGGCCGCCTCCAGCGCGGTGAGGGCCCGCCGCGCGTCGCCGCCGGCGACCCGCAGCAGGTGCGTGAGCGCGTCGTCGGCCAGCACCAGCTCGCCGCCGAGGCCGCGCTCGTCGGACAGCGCCCGGCGTACGACAGCGGTGACGTCGTCGTCGGTCAACGGCTCGAGCCGCAGCAGCAGCGACCGGGAGAGCAGGGGCGAGATGACGGAGAAGAACGGGTTCTCGGTGGTCGCCGCGACGAGGGTCACCCAGCGGTTCTCCACCGCCGGCAGCAGCGCGTCCTGCTGGGTCTTGGAGAACCGGTGCACCTCGTCGATGAACAGCACCGTCTGCGCGCCGTGCATCGCCAGCGCCTCCCGCGCGGCGTCGATGACGGCACGGACGTCCTTCACCCCGGCCGTCACCGCGGACAGCTCGACGTAACGGCGCCGGGTGGTGGCCGACACCACGTGCGCCAGCGTCGTCTTGCCGGTGCCGGGCGGGCCCCAGAGGAGCAGCGACAACGGCGCGTCGCCCTCCACCAAGCGGCGCAGCGGGGTGCCTGGCCCGAGCAGGTGCCGCTGGCCGACGACCTCGTCGAGGGTCCGCGGGCGCATCCGCACCGCGAGCGGCGCGACCGCGGCCTCGGCGGCGACCCGCGCGTCGTCGAACAGCGAGCCCTCCACCGCGCCGACCCTACCGGGTGGCAGCGTTGGTAGGACCGGGGTAGCATCGAGCGGTGAAGCTGAGTGTGAGCCTGTCCGAAGCCGACCTCGCGGTGCTCGACGGCTATGCACGCGACGTCGGGCTGCCCTCCCGGTCCGCTGCGGTCCAGCATGCGATCCGCCTGCTCCGGCACGTCGACCTCGACCGTGCGTACGCCGACGCCTACACCGAGTGGGAAGGCTCTCCCGCGCACGCCGAGTGGGAAGTCGCCGTTGGAGACGGCGTGGTCGATGCGCCGCGGTGAGCTGCTCCTGGTCGACCTGGATCCGGCGCGGGCGGGTGAGTCCGCCAAGCGACGACCCGCCGTGGTGGTCAGCAACGACCGCGCGAACCGGGTCGCCGCGCAGCTCGGCCGGGGCACCGTGACGGTCGTTCCCGTGACGAGCAACATCGCCCGGATCCACCCGTTCCAGGTGCTGCTCCCGGCGGCCGACACCGGCCTCCGGTTCGACTCGAAGGCGCAGGCCGAGCAGGTCCGCGCCGTGTCGATAGGAAGAGTCGGCTCGCCCCTCGGCCGGCTGACACCCGAGCTCATCGCCCGGCTCGACGACGCGTTGCGGCTGCACCTTGACCTCTGACGCGCTCGTCGCCGCCGATGCGGCCGCGCCACCGTGGCGCCCCCGCGCGGGTTGAGCGCCGAGCCGCGCGAACTCGACGACGACGAGGTCACCGTCGTCGCCGCGCGCGACCCCCTGACGGCGCAGAGCGTCTCGCTGCGCGTGCCGGAGACGGCGGTCATCGCGCTCGGCACGGCGGTCGCGGTCCACCAGCGGCTCGGCCAGGAGATCGACGACTGGTGCGTGACCGGACCACCGGCGGACACCGAGGCGCTGTTCCGTGCGCTGCTGGCCCGCGGGACGCACGAGAGCGGGTCGCTGCCCTGGGCCGCCGTCGAGTCGCTCGCCCGCGACGTCGCGGTGGACGAGGTGAGCCGCTGGGACTTCCGGTGGACGGACGAGGCACCGCCACCGGTGTCACCGAAGGTGCCCGGCCCGGCCCCGGCGTGGCTCGACCCGACCGAGCGGGCGGAGGTGCAGCGCCTGCTCGACGCGGCGTTCCCGACGGCGGCCCTGCAGGTCGCCGACCCGGAGGTACGCCGATGGGCCGGCGTACGGGACGCCGAGGGTGCGCTGGTTGCCTGCGCCGCGGACGCCAGCACCGCGCCGACGCTCGGCTTCATCACCTCGATCGGGTGCGCGGAGAAGGCGCGCGGTCAGGGTTACGGCGCCGCGGTGACCGCGTTCGCGACCGCGGAGCTGGTCCGCGAGCGCGGCCGGGCCGGACTCTGGGCCTACCACTCGAACCGCGGCGCGGCCCGGGTGTACGACTGGCTCGGCTACCGCGACGACCACTGGATGGCCTGGTTCACGGTCCCGATCTAGCGAGGGTCCTGCTCGTAGGCGACCGCGCGGTGCCGGACGGCGGCGACGCGCACCGTCTTGCCGCCGTCCGCCAGGTGATAGATCACCCGGTAAGAGCCGACCCGAAGGGACCTGAGGCCACGAAGACGACCGCGCAGCGGATGTCCGGCCTCCGGCTCTCGCTCGAGCAGCCCGAGCGCGTCGAGCACCGCATCGGCGACCGGCCACGACAACTGCAGCACCTCGGCCTGCGCGCGTCGGGCGAGGACGACCGTCGCCACCAGCTACTGCTTCCCTGACCGCCGCCCGGCGAGCTGCTCGCGCAGCTGCGCAAGTGCGACTGTCGCGCCCGACTCGATCTCGGCCAGGCCGGCGTCGACCGCGGCCAACGTCTGCGCGTCGGAGAGGATCTCCGCCGTCTCCTCGAGAGCCTCGTACTCGTCGACCGGGATCAGCACTGCGGCTGGTCGGCCGTGCCTGGTCACCACGACGTGCTCCCGCCGGTCAGCGACCGCATCGAGCAGGTGAGCGAGGTCGCTGCGCAGCTCACGGACGGGAACGGTGCGACTCATGGACCCAGTGTACTCATACGTGTACACATATCCATCAGGTCGTGCCCGCCGACGCGGCGTCGATGCCGGCCTCCTTGCGCTGGACTGGGGTGATCGGCGTCGGCGCCCCGGTCAGCGGGTCGCCGCCGGAGGACGTCTTGGGGAATGCCATCACCTCGCGGATCGACTCGTGGCCGGCCAGCATCGCGGCGAGGCGATCCATGCCCAGGGCGATGCCGCCGTGCGGCGGCGGGCCGTACTCGAACGCCTCGAGGAGGAAGCCGAACTTCTCCTTCGCCTCGCCCTCGGACAGCCCGATCGTGTCGAAGACCCGCTTCTGCATCTCGCTGCGGTGGATGCGGATGGACCCGCCGCCGAGCTCGACGCCGTTGAGGACGACGTCGTACGCGCGGGCGAGCGCGGCCTCGGGGTCGTCCTGGAACGTGTCCGCCCACTCCAGCGCCGGCGCCGTGAACGGGTGGTGCACGGCGGTCCAGCCGGGGTTGGCGTCCGGACCGGGGTCGGTGGGCTCGAACATCGGCGCGGCGGTGACCCAGAGGAACTCCCACTCCCCCGGCGTACGCAGCCCGAGCCGGTTGCCGACCTCGACGCGGACCGCCCCGAGCAGGTCGACGGCGCTGCGCCGGTCGCCGGCCGCGAAGAAGATCGCGTCGCCGGCGCTCGCGCCGCACTGCTCGAGCAGTCCCGCCGTCTCCTGGGCCGAGAGGTTCTTCGCCACCGGTCCGCCGAGGGAGCCGCCCTCCTGCACCAGCAGGTAGGCCAGCCCCTTGGCGCCGCGGCCCCGGGCCCACTCCTGCCAGCCGTCGAGCTCCTTGCGGGACAGGCCGGAGCCGCCCGGGTGCACGACCGCGCCGACGTGCTCGGCCTGGAAGACGCGGAAGGCCGTACCGGCGAACCGCTCGGTGAGGTCGGTGAGCTCGAGGCCGAACCGCAGGTCCGGCTTGTCCGAGCCGTAGCGGCGCATCGCGTCGGCGTAGGTCATCCGCGGGAACGGCGTCGGGATGTCGAGCCCCAGCACCTGCGACCACACCCGGACCAGCAGCGCCTCGGTCAGGCCGTAGATGTCCTCCTCGTCGAGGAACGACATCTCCACGTCCAGCTGGGTGAACTCCGGCTGCCGGTCGGCCCGCAGGTCCTCGTCGCGGTAGCAGCGGGCGATCTGGTAGTAGCGCTCGAAGCCGGCGACCATCAGCAGCTGCTTGAACAGCTGCGGCGACTGCGGCAGCGCGTACCACGTGCCCGGCTGCAGCCGGCACGGGACCAGGAAGTCGCGGGCACCCTCGGGCGTCGAGCGGGTGAGCGTCGGCGTCTCGATGTCGAGGAACCCGTTCTCGTCCATGACCTCGCGGATGACACGGGTCGCCTTGGCCCGGGTGCGCAGCGCGGCGGCCGCCTCCGCGCGGCGCATGTCGAGGTAGCGGTAGCGCAGCCGCACCGACTCGTCGACGTCGCCCTGCTGGCCCTCGACCTGGAACGGCAGCGGCGCCGCGACGGACAGCACCTCGACGTCGGTCGCGGTGACCTCGACCTCGCCGGTCGGCAGGTCCGGGTTGGCGTTGCCCTCCGGTCGTACGCCGACGGTGCCGCGCACCAGCACGCAGTACTCGTTGCGCAGGTCGTGCGCCTGCTCGGCCGGCGCGCCCTCGCGGAACACGACCTGGACGACGCCGCTCGCGTCGCGCAGGTCGACGAAGGTCACACCGCCGTGGTCGCGCCGCCGGGCCACCCAGCCGGCCAGCACGACGGCCTCGCCGCCGTGGTCGCGGCGCAGCGAGCCGGCCTGGTGCGTGCGGATCACTGGGTGCGCTCCTTCGAAGACGAGATCGTCGGGTGCCGGTCGGTGTCGGGCGGCACCCAGGTGCCGGCGCCGGCGTCGAGCTGGTCGCCGGTGCGGATGTCCTTCACCTGGTCCGCTTCACCGTCCGCGCCGGGGAACCAGACGAACGGCACGCCGCGGCGCTCGGCGTACCTGATCTGCTTGCCGTACTTGGCGGCGTCCGGCGCCACTTCGGTCGGGATGCCCCGCGCACGGAGCGCGGCGGCGATGCGGTCGCACCGCGGCCGCGACGCGTCGTCGGGCAGCGCGACGACGACGCAGGTCGGGACGCGGCGGCTGGCGACGACCAGCTCGCGCGAGAAGAGCCGGCTGAGCAGCCGCGTGACGCCGAAGGAGATGCCGACCCCCGGGTACGTCGTGGCGCCGTCGGTGGCGAGCGCGTCGTACCGGCCGCCGGAGCAGATGGAGCCGAGGTCCTCGTGGCCGACCAGCTGCGTCTCGTAGACGGTGCCGGTGTAGTAGTCGAGGCCGCGGGCGATCTTCAGGTCCGCGACGACCAGGCCGGGGGCGTGCTCGGCCGCCGCGTCGACGACGCGGGCGAGCTCCTCGAGACCCTGGTCCAACAGCTCGTGCTCGACGCCGAGCGCGCGCACCTGCGGCACGAAGGACGAGTCGGCGGCGCTGATCTCGGCGAGCCGCAGACACGCGTCGGCCTGCGCGGCGGTGAGCCCGTCCGCCGAGAGCGCCGTGCGGACCTCGTCCGGCCCGATCTTGTCCAGCTTGTCGACCGAGCGCAGCACCTCAGGCACGAGCTCGGCGTCGATGCCGGCGCCGAGGTAGAAGCCCTCGGCGATGCGGCGGTTGTTGACCAGCATCCGCACCGGCGGCAGCGGCAGCCGGCGGAAGGCCTCTCCGGCGACCAGGGTGAGCTCGACCTCGTGGTGGAAGCCGAGGGTGTCCTTGCCGACGATGTCGATGTCGGCCTGGGTGAACTCGCGGAACCGGCCGTCCTGCGGTCGCTCGCCGCGCCACGCGCGCTGGACCTGGTAGCGGCGGAACGGGAAGTCGAGCTTGCCCGCGTGCTCCACGACGTAGCGCGCGAGCGGCACGGTGAGGTCGAAGTGCAGCCCGAGCCCGGTGTCGTCCCCGCTCGGCTCGGCGTTGAGTCGACGGACGACGTACACCTCCTTGCTGGTCTCGCCCTGGCGGACCAGCTCGGTCAACGGCTCGAGCGCGCGGGTCTCGACCGAGGAGAAGCCGTGCAGCTCGAACACCTCGCGCAGCGTGTCGAGGACGCGCTGCTCGACGAGGCGCTGCTCCGGCAGCCACTCCGGGAAGCCGCTCAGCGCCACGGTGCGGGTGACCATCACCAGCCCCGGGCCGGCGCGGCCGGGCCGGCACCGATGACGCCGGCGGTGCGGGCGATGGCCTCGGCGAGGAACGGGTTGGCGGCGCGCTCGGCGCCGACCGTCGTCGTGGCGCCGTGCCCGGACAGCACCAGAAGCTCGTCCGGCAGCGGCAGGATCACCCGCGCGAGGGAGTCGAGGATCTCGTCGTAGCTGCCGCCGGGGAGGTCGGTGCGGCCGATCGAGCCCTGGAAGAGCAGGTCGCCGGAGAACAGCACCTCGTGCTCGACCCGGAACGTCACCGAGCCGCGCGTGTGCCCGGGTGCATGCTCGACGGTGAGGTCGATCCCGGCCAGCGTGATGGTGTCGTGCCCGGTCAGCTCGACGACGTCGTCCGGCTCGCTGAACGTGATGCCGGGCATGACCGCCTGGCCCGGCGCGAGGCCGAGCCCGGACCCCGGGTCGGCGAGCTGGTGGCGGTCGGCGGGGTGGATGTACGCCGGGACGCCGTACCGCCCACACACCGGGACGACCGAGAAGGTGTGGTCGACGTGGCCGTGGGTGAGCAGGACGGCGACCGGCTGCAGGCGGTGCTCGCGGACCAGGTCGGCGACGCCGTCGGCGGCCTCGTGACCGGGGTCGACGACCACGCACTGCTCGCCCGGGGCCGGCGCGACCACATAGCAGTTGGTCCCCCACGCCCCCGCAGGGAAGCCGGCGACCAGCACCCGTCGTCTCCTCGTCTCAATCGCGTCGGTGTCCGCAGCGCGCGATGCGCGTCGTCGCGCACGGCGGGCGCCGAGCCTATCGGCGCGCCGCACGGCCCAGCGAACGGTTTGCCCACCACCTAGACTTCCCCGGCGTACGCCGTGCGCGCACCGCCGCGGCGCGACACCGACGACCCTCCCGGAGCAGAGCTGATGACCAGCACGAAGCGCCAGCGCGAGATCGCCCGCCGCCGGGCCGAGCGACAGACCGCCCGCCGGGTGGAGCGCGCGGCGAAGCGCCGCCGCCGCAACCTCGTGACCGTCGGGGTGTTCGGCCTCGTCCTGCTGCTCATCGTCGGGATCTGGGGCGGCCAGAAGCTCTTCGACGACGGGGACCAGATCGACCCGCTGGCCCAGCCGTCGGCGAGCGCCTCGACCGACCCGTCCGCGTCGGCGAAGCCGGGCGAGTGCGCGTACACCCCGGGCGAGGCGCCGAAGAACGCGCCGGGTCTGCCGCCGGCCAAGCCGGACCTGACCGACGCGGAGAAGGCGAGCGTCACCTTCGACTCCGGCAAGGTCGAGCTCGACCTGCTGCCGGCAAAGGCCCCGTGCACGGTCAACTCGTTCGCCTACCTGGCCGCGAAGAACTTCTTCGACGGCACCGAGTGCCACCGGATAACCACGTCGCCCACCCTGACCGTCGTGCAGTGCGGGGATCCGACGGCGACCGGCACCGGCGGCCCGGGCTACTCGTTCGTCGACGAGAACCTCGAGGGCGCGACGTACAAGCGCGGGACGCTGGCCATGGCCAACTCCGGACCGAACACCAACGGGTCGCAGTTCTTCCTCGTGGTCAAGGACAGCCAGCTGCCGCCGTCGTACACGCCGTGGGGCACCATCACCGGCGGGCTCGACGTCCTCGACAAGATCATCGCGGCCGGCGCCGCGGGCGGGGCGCAGGACGGCAAGCCGGCGAAGAAGGTCACCATCAAGGACTTCACCGTCAGCAAGTAGCCAAAGCGGCGCCCGCCGAGCCGCCCCCCCATCCCGACTTCACCCACCCAGTCCACCGTTTTCGGCGCTTGGGTTCTCGCGGTCGACGCAACATCCGATGCGGAACGATCTTGGGATGCGTCGATGGGGCTTACAGGTCGGGCACGTCTGGTGGCGAAGCGGGAGCGGTTCTGGGTCCTGCGTAGGCAGG
>Ga0183260_10001699_pt1 | contig 18317 bp, 17 predicted proteins | sample AntDrymUQ4972206_2_FD_129768 | JGI IMG/M metagenome (GOLD analysis project Ga0183260, IMG submission 129768) | Polar desert sand microbial communities from Dry Valleys, Antarctica - metaG UQ497 (22.06) (version 2) (version 2) | ecosystem: Environmental > Terrestrial > Soil > Desert | place...
GGACGTGGTGCTCGACGGCGTGGAGCTGCTGGCCGAGTGCGCGGGGGACATTGCAGTGGTCGACGTCGGCGGCGCCACCACCGACGTCTACTCGGTGGTCGAGGTCGATCCGGAGGAGGCTGGGGGGCTGGACCGCCGCGTGATTGCGACGACCCCGGTCAACCGCACGGTGGAGGGTGACCTGGGGGTGCGATCGAGCGCCGAGAGTACCGCCGCCGCCGCGCGGGAAGCGGGGCTGGTGGCGTCAGGCAACGATCAGGATCTCTGGCTCGCGACGTTGGCTATCGGGTTGGCGCTGCGACGCCACGCCGGCCGTAAGCAAGTCGTCTTCGGGCCGAACGGTCGGTTGATCGAGCGCACCGGCACGGACCTACGCGAGGTCGGTCTTATCGTTGGTTCCGGAGGGGCGCTGCGCCACACCTCGCGCGAGCGGGCGGTGCAGGCACTTCGACTTTCGACTGGCCTGGTGGACGGCGGCTGGCTGCTACCCCGGGCGCCCCGGTTCGCTATCGACTCGACGTACGTGCTCGCAGCCGCCGGACTACTTCGGGAGAATCATCGAGCGGCTTCCGGGGTACTGGTAGACCGATACATTGTCCAGCGGGCTCACCCGTGAGCGACAGATGGTCGAGCAGGGGAGTGGCATGAGTTCGCTGGGCCGGATGATCGATCGGCTGCGCAGCGACTCGCGCCAGGACGTCACCGGAGTCCCCGACGACGAGCATGGAGTCGTCGCGGACAACCTGCCGGACCAGACAACGGAGGCGAGACAGGCGCCACTGCCCCAGGAGCAGGCGCCGGTCCCGCGCTCGGTCGAGATCCCGCACGGAATCGAAATCGCCACCGCCTGGTCGTGGCGGCTGCTGTTGATCGCGGCCGCCGGTGGCCTCATCTTCTGGCTGCTTCGCTTCTTCAGCGAGGTGACGGTGGCGCTGGCGATCGCGCTCCTGATCACGGCGCTGGCCATCCCGTTCGTGGACCTCCTCGGACGGCTCGGTCTGCCCCGCGGGCTGGCCACGGCAATCACGGTCATCGGCGGACTGGCAGTGGTGGTGGGGATGTTGGCCCTTGTCGGCCAGCAGGTGACGACTCAGCTGAGCGATCTTCGCGTCGAGGTGGTCGAAGGCCTCCAACAGATCGAAGATTGGCTGCAGGACGGCCCGCTGAACATGTCCGACGCCGACATCTCCGCAATGGTCGACCGCGTACAAGAGACGTTCAACTCAGGCAACGGCGAAGTCGTGACGCGGGTGACCGAGGTCGGTACGACAGTCACCCGGGTTGCTGCCGGCTTCTTCATCGTGCTCTTCGCGACGTACTTCTTCTTGTACCAGGGAAACCGGATCTGGGGTTTCCTGGTCGGGCTCTTCCCACGCGCCGCCCGGCGCCAGCTGGATGACTCCGGTCGTCGAGCGTGGGTGTCGCTCACGGCCTTCGTCCGCGCCACCGTCCTCGTGGCGCTCGTCGACGCCGTCGGCATCGCGCTGGCCGCGGCGGTGCTCAGGGTGCCCCTGGCACTGGCCATCGGTGTCCTGGTGTTCCTCGGAGCCTTCGTCCCCCTGGTTGGTGCCCTGGTGACCGGCTTCGTCGCCGTGCTAGTCGCCTTGGTGTCGCAGGGCTTCTACATATCGTTGGCCATGCTCGGTGCGGTGGTCCTCGTGCAGCAGATCGAGGCGCACGTACTCCAGCCGTTCCTGTTGGGGCGCTTGGTGTCGCTGCACCCGCTGGCGGTCATCATCGCCATTGCGGCCGGCATCGTGGTCGCCGGCATCGTGGGGGCGCTGATCGCGGTTCCTCTGGTCGCGTGCGGCAGCGCCATCATCAAACACATTGCCGGCGAGGCAGAGCAGGAACGGGTACGACGCCGCATACGCCGACCGCGCCCCCGCCCGGTGTAATCCGTTGAAGTGTTGGTGATCGATGCTCTCGCGCGATACAAACAGTGACGTGCCCGATGACACGGAGCAGGAGCGACCTGCGGAGGCGACCGAGGAGCTGGTTGACCCGCGGCTGATCCTCGGGCCGCTTCTTCGGCACGTTGATGAGACGTCGGCCACCGTGTGGGTGGAGTCGGCCGTGGCGACGCAGGTAGCGGTGCGAGCCGGTGACCGCTCGTGGACGGCGAACACGTTCACTGCGCACGGCCATCATTACTGCCTCGTCCACGTCGACGGGCTGGGGCCTGGGCAAGAGTTCGGCTACACGGTCGAGATCGACGGTGACGAGGTATGGCCGCCCGTCGGGTCCGTCCACCCGCCGAGCCGCATCCGGACCCTCGACTTCAGTCGGCCGCTGAGCGTCGCCTTCGGCTCCTGCCGGACCAGCGTCGCACATGACCCCGTGGGCAACCGCAAACACGGTGTCGATGCCCTACGGGCACTGTCGCTGCGGATGATGGAGCAGCCGACATCGAAGTGGCCGGACCTCTTGCTCTTCCTCGGAGACCAGGTGTATGCCGACGAAACCTCGGAGGCGATGCGCGAGTTCATCACCGCCCGGCGCAGCATCGAGGAACCCCCGGGCGAGGAACTCAAGGATTACGAGGAGTACGCCCACCTCTACCGGCTGGCGTGGACCGACTCGGTCAATCGTTGGCTGCTGTCGACGTTACCGAGCGCGATGATCTTCGACGACCACGACATCCGCGACGACTGGAACACCTCCGCGGAGTGGAGGGAGGAAATGGCGCGCACGTCATGGTGGCGCGACCGCATCGTCGGGGGGCTCGGTTCGTACTGGGTCTACCAGCATCTCGGCAACCTGTCGCCAGCAGACCGCGACCAAGACCCGGTGTGGCAGCACGTGCGGAGGACCGAAGGGCGCGAGGACATCGCTGAGTTCCTCGACGACCACGCCGAGAAGGCGGACGCCAAGCCCGACTACTACCGGTGGAGCTACAGCCGTGACCTAGGGCGTACCAGGTTGATCGTCATCGACTCCCGCTGCGCCCGGGTACTTGAACCAGGTACCCGACAGATCCTGGACGCGTCGGAGATGGACTGGCTCGACGGCCTGCTGCAAGGCGACCGCGACCACGTGCTGGTCGGCACCTCGCTGCCGTTCCTGCTGCCCGCCGGACTGCACCATCTGGAGGCTTGGGACGAAGCGGTTGCGGATGGTGCTTGGGGTGGGCGGGGACGAAAGTTCGGCGAACTGATCCGGCAGGGTGCTGACCTGGAGCACTGGGCCGCCTTTCAGAAGTCCTTCCAGCGGGTCGCCGCGATGGCGCGTGACGTGGTCAACGGCAGACGAGGGAGCCCGCCGGCGACCGTGATTTTCTTGTCCGGGGACGTTCACCACTCCTATCTCGCCGAGGTGGCGCTGCCGGAGCCAACCGCCAACGGGCGGATCCTGCAGGCGGTGTGCTCGCCGATTCGCAACCCGATGCCGCGTTCGATGAGATTCGCCTTTGCGGCGATGGCCTACGGGTTCGCCTGGCCGACGGGCAGGGCGGTCGCCCGGTCGGCAAAGGTACCGGAGCCGCCGTTCACATGGCGCATCACGAAGGGGCCATGGTTCGAGAACAGCATCGCCAGGCTCGACATCACCGGCCGCGACATCCAGTTGTGCTGGGAGAAGCCCAAGCTGGACTCTGATGACAGCGCGCATCCGCAGCTGCATCCGGTGGGCGAGGCGACGATCGTGGCGCCGCGGGTGTGAGCGTCCTGATCGGGAGCTGGCACCGATGACCCCGGAGGCGGTGCCGACGGTCACGCTCGACGACATCCTTGCGGCCCGGGAGATGTTGACGGGCATCGTCGAGGTCAGTCCCATCGAGGAGTCCCGGTCGCTGGCGGCCCTGGCCGGAGTCCCCGTCTACCTCAAGTGCGAGAACCTGCAGCGGACCGGATCGTTCAAGCTGCGCGGCGCCTACGTGCGGATTGCCCGGCTCAACGCCGAGGAGCAACAGCGCGGTGTCGTCGCCGCCAGCGCCGGAAACCACGCACAGGGGGTGGCGCTTGCCGCGACGCTGCTCGGCATCCGCTCGACCGTGTTCATGCCGCAGGGCGTACCCATCCCGAAGGAGAAGGCCACCCGACAGTACGGGGCCGACGTCAAGTTGGTGGGCTCCTCGATCGATGCCGCGCTGGCGGCGGCGCGCGACTTCGCCGAGTCGACCGGTGCCGTCTTCATCCATCCGTACGACCATCGCGACATCGTCGCAGGCCAGGGCACGATCGGTGTCGAGCTGATCGAGCAGGTTCCCGACTGCGCCACCGTGTTGGTGGCGGTGGGTGGCGGGGGGTTGGCCGCCGGTATCGCCACCGCGGTCCATGCGCTGCGCCCCGACGTCAAGGTCGTCGGTGTCCAGGCGGAGAACGCTGCCGCGTACCCGCCGTCGCTCGCGGCCGGGCGCCCGCTCAAGGTCCGGCTGGGCGCCACAATGGCTGACGGCATCGCGCTGTCGCAGCCCGGAGACGTGCCGTTCGCGGCTCTCCAGCGACACCTCGACCGGTTGCTCACGGTCTCGGAGGAGTCGATGAGCCAGGCTCTGCTGATGGTGCTCGAGCGGGCGAAGATGGTCGTCGAGCCGTCCGGCGCCGCCGCCGTGGCGGCACTGCTGGAGCGGCCGGGAGCCTTCGAGGGGCCGGTCGTCGTCGTCTTGTCCGGCGGCAACATCGATCCGCTGCTGCTAATGCGGGTGATCCGCCACGGGCTGGCGGCAGCGGGACGCTATCTGTCGTTCCGGGTACGCATCCCTGACCGGCCCGGTGAGTTGTTCCGCCTGCTCGGCCAGTTGGCCGAGCTGCAAGTCAACATTCTCGACGTGGCGCACGAGCGTACCTCGGCGCATCTCCACGTCGACGAAGTCGCTGTCGCGCTGCAAGTGGAAACCCGCGGAGAGGATGACTGCGAGCGGGTCCTCAAGCGGTTGCGCGAGGTCGGCTACCCGGTGTCCGTCGCCTGATCGCCCGGGGACCCGGCACAGCGCCGGGGGATGGGCATACTTCCAATGACGTAGGGACACTTCCAATGGGTTCGAACCCATTGGAAGTGTCCCTTTCCCACGTGAACGTGGGAAAGGGACTGCGTTGCAGTCAGCGGCTGTAGGGCTTGGCGTCGATGATCTCCACGGCCAGCTCGGTGCCGTTGGGTGCCCGGTACGTCGCCGTGTCCCCGGCACGCTTGCCCATGATCGCACTGCCCAGCGGTGACTGTGGTGAGAACACGTCGTAGTGGACCGAGTCGTCGAGCGCGAGCAGCTCTCGGGAGCCGAGCAGGAACATCTCGGTCTCGGGCTCACTGACGAAGCGGACCGTCACGATCATCCCCGCGTCGACGACACCTTCGGTCGTGGGGTGGTCGCCGACCTGTGCCCGGCGAACCATGTCCTCCAGCTGCCGGATACGCGCCTCCGACTTGCCCTGCTCCTCTTTGGCGGCGTGATAGCCACCGTTCTCGCGTAGGTCTCCCTCGTCACGGGCCTCACCGATCTTGGCTGCCAACTCGGCTCTCGCAGGACCGCGAAGATGGTCCAACTCGGCCCTGAGGCGGTCGTACGCCTCCTGGGTGAGCCAGATGACGTTCTCTTCGGTGCGCTGAGTCACGGGTGCTTTGCTCCTTGCAGGGATGGATGATCGGAGGGCTCAATCGCGTCCGGGCATCCAGGACAGTACCAAGAGTAGGGCCGGGCATGCGGTTGTCGATCACTCGGCAGCCGGTGCCACCTCGCAGGTACGAAGTGCACCGCTGATCGCTGGGCGCTCGGTGGTGATGCCATGGTCGACGGTAACCGTTCCTGGCTCACCGGGCGGAATGTCGAACGTGCTCTCCCCGACGATCGTGCGGTCGGCTGCCTGGGCGTACACCTGGCAGCGCACGGCGTCACCGTTGCGGCGGAAGACGGTCACGGTCACCGTGACTTGGCTCCCGGACTCGACCTGCAAGCCCTGGAGTTGCCCGGACACGGCAGCCGGCGAGTTGGCGGCCGCCCACACCACCCAGGCGAGGCCGGCAACGGCGACCACAGCCACCGCCGCGAGACCCGCAAAACGGGACCATCGCGGTGCCCGTCCGTACCGCTCGGCGAGCAGGTCGGAGGTTGCACCCCCCGGTGGCGTTGGCGTGCGCTGCATGGGAATCCCGGATCCGACCATTCGGTTGAGGACAGCAGCGGCTTGTCGGAGGCGTCGTACCTGAGGACCGCTGCCTTTTGTCACCATTGTGGTGGGTCCCATCGAACCGGGTCATGGGCGAGGAGAAGGGTGAGACCAGTAGTGGCCGAGCAGCTGCGCTTGATGCACGTACACGCGCATCCCGACGACGAGTCGAGCAAGGGCGCGGCGAGCACGGCCATGTACGTCGCTGCGGGGGTCGACGTGCACGTCGTGACCTGTACCGGCGGGGAGCGGGGTTCGATCCTCAACCCCAACATGGATCGGCCAGACATTCTCGCCAACATCGCTGAGATTCGGCGCCAGGAGATGGAGCAGGCGCGTCATATCCTCGGGGTGAGCCAGGACTGGCTCGGCTTCGTGGACTCGGGCTGGCCGGAGGGTGATCCTCGGCCGCCATTGCCGGACGGTTGTTTCGCCGGGATCGACCTCGACGAGGCAACGCGCCCGCTGGTCCGACTGATGCGAAGCTTCCGCCCCCATGTGGTGACGACCTACGACGAGAACGGCGGCTATCCACATCCCGATCACGTCAGGTGCCACCAGGTCAGCGTCGCCGCATTCGAAGCGGCTGGTGACCCTGACCACTACCCGGAGTACGGCCCGGCCTGGCAGCCGCTCAAGCTCTACTACCACCACAGCTTCCACCGGGAGCGGACGCAGGCGCTACACGAGGCGATGCTCGCGCGTGGTTTCGAGTCCCCGTACGCCGAACGGCTCGCCGAATGGACAGCCGACCCCGAGCATGCTGCCCGGATTACGACACGGGTGCCTTGCGCAGCGTATTTCCCGGTCCGCGATCGGGCACTGTTAGCCCATGCCACCCAGATCGACCCGGACGGACCGTGGTTCTCGGTCCCGCTGGACGTTCATCAGGCAGCCTGGCCGACCGAGGAGTACGAGCTCGCTACCTCCTATGTCGACGTCGTGTTGCCGGAGAGCGACCTGTTCGCGGGCGTCCGAGGTCATCGAGATCTCGGAATGCCGCTGCAACGGGCAGGAGGGCGGACATGAGCGCCGCGGTGATGCGCGCCGTCGACGACGACCAGGTCACGCCGGGGCTGCTCGGGTTCCTGATCGTCGCGGCGATGGGAGTGGCGTTGTTCTTCTTGCTGCGAAGCATGGCCAAGCACCTGCGTAGGGTCGACGTCGGCTCTGAGGGGGATTCGGACGGCGATTTGGACGGCGAACCAGGCGAGGGAATCGCCGGCACCCCGCCGGACACCGGTTCGGAGCCGCCGCGCCGCCCACCGGAAAAGCCGGCATGATCAGGCGGTTGTAGCACGCGGCCGGAGATGTGGTTTGCTTTGAGCCGACCGGCCGAACGTCGCGGACAGTCGCACGAAAGGTGATGCTCATGCAACGTCGTCCCACCGTCCCAGTCGGCTTACGGCACCGCTCGGCACCGGCCTCAGCGGCTGCTGTCACTGTGGCCGTCACGGCTGCGCTGCTCCTGTCGCCGTCGACGAGCAACGCCGGCAACGTGGCGACCGGTGCGGCAGCATCAGCAGCTCAGGTCAGGCATCGCGTCGTCGTCGACGGGCTCGACAACCCGCGTCAGTTGTCCCTGACCCACGACGGTCGAGTCGTGATCGCCGAGGCGGGCCACGGGTCGTACCAGCAGAAGAACTGCTCCGGTAGCGGCCGGAGCGAGCTGTGCGTGGGCCTGTCCGGCAAGGTTTCCGTGCTCGCCGACGGCGAGGTACGCCGGGTGATGACCCGCCTGCTCTCGGCCGCGGGCGCGGACGGGAGCTTCGCCACCGGCCCGGACGGTGCTGGCAAGCGGCCTGGCGGCAGGTTCCAGGCGATCATGACCTACGGGCCGCCCGAGTTCTTCCCCGAGGGGATTCCGGGCCGCCGCCAGACGGGCAAGCTGGTGGCCGGGGCAGGCGATCGCAACCGCATCATCGCCAACGTCTCCCGCTTTGAGATCAACCGTGACCCCGACGGCGAGGGAGTCGACTCCAACCCGTACTCCCTGCTCGCTCTACGCAACAAGACCTTGGTCGCAGACGCGGCCGGCGACTACATCGCCGCTGTTCGGCGGGGCGGCAAGATCCGGCTGTGGGCGACGCTGCCGGAGTACGGAGCGCGGATCGACGCGGTGCCGACGGTCGTGTCGCTCGGCGGTGACGGCAACGTCTACGTGGGGGAGCTCCACTCGGAGATCCCCAAAGAGGCCCGGGTGTGGAAGTACGACCGGCGCGGCAATGTGCTGCGCTCCTGGGGCGGTTTCACGACTGTGACCGGCGTCGCGCGCACCAAGAACGGCACGTTGTACGTGAGCGAGCTGTTCGGCGGCGACTGTGATGGCGACGACTGCTTCCCCGGTCGTGTCGTGAAGGTCGCGCCCAACGGTAAGCGCAGCTCCACGAACGTCCCGTTCCCCGCAGGCATCGTCGCTCGCGGCGACCGGGTGCTCGTGTCGGCGTTCTCGATCTCGCCGGCCAAGGGCTTCGCCGGCAACCCCGCGTTCAGCGGTCAGATCTGGCGCCTGCAGTTCTGAGCCGACGCCGCTTCGACCACCTAGCCTGGCGTCGTGAATCGTCTGGCTGACGCCACCAGCCCGTACCTGTTGCAGCACGCCGACAACCCGGTGGACTGGTGGCCGTGGGGTGACGATGCGTTTGCGGAGGCCAGACACCGCGACGTGCCAGTGTTGCTGAGCGTCGGGTACGCGGCTTGTCACTGGTGTCATGTGATGGCGCACGAGTCGTTCGAGGACAACGCCACGGCGGCCTACCTCAACGAGCACTTCGTCAACATCAAGGTCGACCGCGAGGAGCGGCCCGACGTCGACGCGATCTACATGGCGGCGACGCAGGCGATGACAGGTCAGGGTGGTTGGCCGATGACCTGCGTACTCACTCCCGATGGGCAGCCGTTCTTCTGCGGGACGTACTTCCCTGATCTGCCCCGGCAGGGCATGCCGTCATTTCGGCAGGTGCTGGCTGCGGTCATGGCCGCCTGGCACGATCGCCGGTCTGAGGTCGACCGCGTGGGTGCCGACGTGGTGGCTCGGCTGCGGGAGTCGAGTCGGCCTCCACCGCACTCAGCTCTGGACGAGACGGTGCTCGATGCCGCCGTGCAAACGCTGGTCGGGCAGTTCGACTCCAGGGCCGGTGGCTTCGGTGGGGCGCCGAAGTTCCCGCCCTCGATGCTCATGGAGTTCCTGCTCCGCCACCATGCCCGGACCGGGGGCAAGACCTCACTGTCAATGGTGGAGCTGACCTGCGAGCGGATGGCGCGAGGCGGCCTCTACGACCAGCTCGCTGGCGGCTTCGCGCGCTACTCGGTCGACGCCCGGTGGGTCGTGCCCCACTTCGAGAAGATGCTGTACGACAACGCGTTGCTCATGCGGGCGTACCTGCACTGGTGGCGGTTTTCGGATAACGACCTGGCTCGCAGGGTCGTGAGCCAAACGGGCGACTTCCTCCTGGCGGAGCTGGCCACCGCCGAAGGTGGTCTTGCGTCCGCGCTCGACGCGGACTCCGCCGGTGAAGAAGGCACGTACTACGTGTGGACGCCCAATCAGCTGGCGGAGATCCTCGGGCCGGACGATGGGGCGTGGGCGGCGCAGCTGCTCGGGGTCACCGCGACCGGCACGTTCGAGCACGGCGCGTCGACCTTGCAGCTGTTGCGTGCCCCCGACGACGCTCGTTGGGCGCTGATACGTGCCCGGCTGCATGCGGTGAGGGCGCAGCGAGTACGTCCCGGGCGGGACGACAAGGTGGTGGCCGCCTGGAACGGGCTGGCCATCGTCGCGTTGGCGGAGTCTGGCGTGCTGTTGGAGCGCGCTGACCTGGTGGCCGCGGCTGTCTCGGCGGGCGACCTGTTGGCCTCGGTGCACGTGGACGAGGAGGGGCGGCTGTGGCGGACGTCGCGCGACGGGCGCCGAGGTGAGAACGCTGGCCTGCTCGAGGACTACGGCTGCGTTGCTGCCGGCTTCTTGGCGCTGCTCGGGGCGACCGGCGAGTCGCGGTGGCTGGAACGTGCCGGTGAACTACTCGACCGGGCACTCGAGGTCTTCGCCGACGGAGAGGGTGGCTGGTACGACACCGCAGTTGACGCCCCGGAGCTGGTCGTCAGGCCGCGTGATGTCACCGACAACGTCACCCCCTCCGGTACGGCGGCGTTGGCCGAAGCGCTCCTGGCGTATGCCGCGGTCACCGGCTCCGGGCGCCATCGAGACGCGGCGGAGGCAGCGGTGGCCTCGGCCGGTGGCGTGGTTCGGCAGGCGCCACGGTTCGGTGGGTGGAGCCTGGCGTTGGGCGAGGCGCTGGTCGCCGGACCGGTGGCAGTGGCGGTGGTAGGCCCGGCCGCCGAGCGCGGAGACCTGCATCGCGCGGCCCTGCGGATGAGCAGCCCGGGAGCGGTTGTCATCGCCGGCGACCCGGACGACAAGCTGGTGCCGTTGTTGGCCGACCGTACCCTCGTCGACGGCCAACCGGCCGCCTACGTCTGCCGCGGCTTCGTCTGCGACCGACCCACCACCGACCCCGCCGACCTTTCGGCTCATCCGTGAGCCCCTGCATTGGTTAGCTGCGCCACGTCTGGCACACCGATACCAGGTTAACCGGGTATCAGTGCACCTCACCTGGCGTGCATGCCAGGTGAACTGTCACCAAGCCAGGTGAAGGCGGGTGTTCGCCCTGAGCGGATTGCGTCCGCCATGATTGACTGTAATGATAATTACATGAATACAGAACTTGGACACGAGAAAATCACTGGCTGGCTCTCCGGCCGGCTACCCGATGACTGGTTCGACGGCTCATCGGTCATCGAGGTAGACCGGGACGAGATCATGATCATCGGCGCGCTCAGCCCGCCGGACCGCTCCGAGGACGCGTCGGACGCGGAGCATGCGGCAGCGGTCGCTGGTCGCGTCAAGCGCTTCCGCGAGACCACACGTGAGCATCGCATCGAGATCGCCCGTGAGCTGGAACATGCGGCCGGGCGCAAGGTGGCCTGGGCGGTGGAGGTGGAGGGCGACCGACACATCTTCACCTCGTTGTCGTCGCCGGTGATGACACGGCTGCGTCAGCCCGAGCGGCAGGTGCTCGATACCCTGGTCGACTCCGGCGTGGCTCGATCCCGTAGCGACGCTCTCGGCTGGTGCGTCCGTCTCGTCGCGCAACACTCCGATGAGTGGCTTTCCGAGCTCCGCGGGGCGATGTCGCATGTGGCGGAGGTGCGCGCAAAAGGCCCGACCACCTGACGTGCGGGCGGAGACTCACCGATGATCAGGCTGGTCAGCGAAGGGTGTAGGTCGCCAGGGAGATGCCGACGTAGTGGGTCGTGAAGGCGGCGATCGTCAACGAGTGGAAGAGCTCGTGGAAGCCGAACCAGCGCGGCATCGGATCTGGCCGCTTCAGCACATACACGATGGCGCCGAGGGAGTACAAGACGCCACCCGCCACCATCAACGTGATGATGGCAGTGCCTCCGCTGGCGGCGAACTGCTTCATCCAAAACATCGCCGCCCAGCCGAGGGCGACGTAGAGGGGTACGTAGACCCAGCGCGGGGCGCCGACCCAGAAGACGCGGGACAGCACTCCCAGGACGGCGCCACCCCACACAATGGTCAGGAGTATCTGGGCGTCGCGATTGGCGAGCAGCAGGAGCGCAAACGGCGTGTAGGTACCTGCGATGAACAAGAAGATCGTCGAGTGGTCGAGCCGCTTGAGCACCTCCCTCGTGCGGTCACTCCACGCCCGGGTGTGATAGAGCGCGCTGGTGCCGAACAGCAGGATCGACGCGACCATGAAGACCACCGCGCCGATCCGCGCGTCACCGTTGGGTGACAGCACAACGAGCACGATCCCGCCGGCCAGCGACAACGGCAAGGTGCCGGCGTGGAGCCAACCGCGCAGCCGAGGCTTGATGTCCTCGACCGTCTCGCGAAGCCGGTCGACCATCTCGGCATCGTAGGTGCGCCAGGCATGCTTCGGCGATGGGTAGCCTGAACCCGATGGACAACGCGAAGCCCGGTACCGCCGAGCGATTTCGCCCCCCGCGCGCCCGCCGGGCGCTGCGCGACCTCGCCGTCGCTGCGTACACCCGGCGGCTGCAACGCCGACTGGACCCCGCTCAGGCGCCTCGCCATGTCGGTGTGCTGATCGATGGCAACCGGCGGTGGGCCCGGGCGTTCGGTGGCGAATCGGCGGAGGGTCATCGCGCGGGCGCGGATCGGCTGCTGCAGTTCCTCGGCTGGTGTGACGACGCCGGCGTCGAGCTGGTCACCGTCTATCTGCTCTCCACTGACAACCTGAACCGCCCGGCAGCCGAGCTCGAGCCCCTGATCGCGATCATCGAAGATCTTGCGGCTCGTATCAGTGAGACGGGGCGCTGGCGGGTGCACACCATCGGTGCGCCGGACCTGCTACCGGCGCCGACCGCCCACCGGCTAAAGGAGATCGAGGAGGCGACCAGAGGCATCGAGGGCACCGCCGTCAATCTCGCGGTGGGATACGGCGGGCGCCGTGAGCTTGCCGACGCCGTGCGCTCGCTGCTCAACGATCACGCCTCCCGGGGGACGTCGATCGAGGAGCTGGCCGAGGTGCTCGACGTAGAGCACATCGCCGAGCACCTCTACACCAAGGGCCAGCCCGACCCGGACCTCGTCATCCGTACCTCCGGCGAGCAGCGGATGTCGGGCTTCTTGCTCTGGCAGAGCGCGCACAGCGAGTTCTATTTCTGCGAGGCCTTGTGGCCCGACTTCCGCCACGTCGACTTCCTGCGCGCGATGCGGTCGTACGCCGCCCGCGAGCGCCGCTTCGGCTCGTGAGCTGACTGGCCGACGGGGTTCGCTCCCCCCGCGCGCGGGCGTGTCGCACGAGCCCACTCCGATACGAGTCGTAGCGTCGAGATTGTTGGCTCGCGAAGGGATATCTGTGACTGCCTCACCTCGCGCCACCCGTCGTGGAAAGCCCCGGACGTACGTGCTCGACACCAGCGTCTTGTTAGCTGATCCCGGAGCGCTGCACCGCTTCGACGAACACGAGGTCGTGCTCCCGGTCGTGGTGATCACCGAGCTGGAGGCGAAACGCCACCACCCTGAGCTCGGCTACTTCGCCCGGGCGGCGTTGCGCCACCTTGACGAAATGCGGGTCCGCTTCGGCCGTCTCGACGAGCCGGTTCCCGTCGGCGAACGCGGTGGCAATCTGCGGGTCGCGCTGAATCACGCCAACCCCGAGTCGCTTCCGGCGGGTTTCCGTCTCGGCGACAACGACACCCGCATTCTCGCGGTCGCGATCAACCTGGCTGCCGAGGGTTCAGACGTCACGCTGGTGTCGAAGGACCTCCCGATGCGGGTCAAGGCTTCCTCGGTGGGGCTAGTAGCCGAGGAGTACCGCGCCGAGTTAGCGGTCGAGTCCGGCTGGACAGGCATGACAGAGGTTGGCATTTGCAGCGCCGATGTCGACGCGCTCTACGAGGACGGCGTCGCAGATCTCGACTCCGCGCGCGACCTACCCTGCCACACCGGGCTGGTGCTGATGTCGGACCGGGGCAGTGCCTTGGGCCGGGTCGGGCCGGACAAGCAGGTACGCCTGGTACGCGGCGACCGGGAGGTCTTCGGCTTGCGGGGCCGATCGGCCGAGCAGCGGGTCGCACTCGACCTCCTCCTGGATCCCGAAGTCGGAATCGTCTCCCTCGGCGGACGCGCCGGGACCGGCAAGTCGGCACTGGCGATGTGCGCCGGCCTCGAGACCGTCATGGAGCGCCGCCAGCACAAGAAGGTCGTGGTCTTCCGGCCGCTGTACGCGGTCGGCGGTCAGGATCTCGGGTATCTACCCGGCAGCGAGTCGGAGAAAATGCAGCCCTGGGCGCAGGCGGTTTTCGACACACTTGGAGCGGTGTCGTCCGGCGACGTGATCGACGAGGTGCTCGACCGGGGCATGCTCGAGGTACTTCCCTTGACACATGTCCGTGGACGTTCCCTTCACGACGCGTTCGTGATCGTGGACGAGGCGCAGTCGCTCGAGCGCAACGTTCTGCTGACCGTGCTGTCCCGCGTAGGCGCCAACTCCAAGGTCGTCCTCACCCACGACGTCGCCCAACGCGACAACCTGCGCGTCGGTCGCTACGACGGCGTGGTGGCAGTCGTCGAGAAGCTCAAAGGGCATCCATTGTTCGCCCACATCACGCTGACTCGCTCCGAGCGTTCCCCCATCGCGGCACTCGTCACCGAGATGCTCGAGGACGTATCGCTCTGACTCGAGATCTGGCCGTCGGGCTATTGCCTGCCCTCAGCACGCATACATCGCCACCATCGAGGGCATAAGACATCAGACCACCCTCCACGACGGACCGTCCGGCACGTACCTGCCGGTGAAGGGACATCCAGCCATGGCCGACGTCACGTACGAAAAGGCAAGTCTGACCTTTCCCGGCGCCGAGGCGCCTACGATCGACAAGATCGATCTGCACATCGATGACGGCGAATTCATGGTCCTCGTCGGCCCCTCCGGCAGCGGCAAGTCCACCGCCCTGCGGATGCTCGCGGGCCTCGAAGACGTCAGCAGCGGCACGATCCATATCGGCGACCGCGACGTGACGAACATGGCACCCAAGGACCGCGACATCGCCATGGTCTTCCAGAACTACGCGCTCTACCCCCACATGACCGTCGGCGACAACATGGGCTTCGCCCTGAAGATGGCCGGCGTCGACAAGGACGAGCGAGCCCGCCGGGTGCACGATGCGGCGAAACTGCTCGGTCTCGAGGAGTACGTCGACCGCAAGCCCAAGGCGCTATCCGGCGGCCAGCGACAGCGGGTGGCGATGGGCAGGGCGATTGTCCGTGAGCCGCAGGTCTTCTTGATGGACGAGCCGCTGTCCAATCTCGACGCCAAATTGCGTGTTTCCACGCGCGCGCAGATCGCCTCCCTCCAGCGACGCCTCGGCGTCACCACCGTGTACGTCACCCACGACCAGGTCGAGGCGATGACGATGGGTGACCGGGTGGCCGTGCTCGAGGACGGTTACCTGCAGCAAGTCGACACGCCGCTGAACCTCTACGACAAGCCCGTCAACTCCTTCGTCGCCGGCTTCATCGGCTCGCCGGCGATGAACCTGTTCACGGTGCCGGTGACACCCGAGGGCGCGAAGCTCGGCACGCTCACGGTGCGGCTACCCCAGGGTGCGGACGAGAAGATCAAGGGCGACCGTGAGATTACCCTTGGCGTCCGGCCCGAGTCGTTCCGGCCGGTCGCGGCGGGAGAAGCCGGTCTGGAGACGACCGTCGAGGTCGTCGAAGAGCTCGGTGCCGACGCCTACGTCTACGCATCGGTCGAGGGGGACGATGGGGAGCAACAGACGGTCATTGCCCGCCACGAGGCGCGGACGGTGCCGGCGCGGGGCGGCAAGCTCAACCTGTCTGTGGACTCTGAGAAGGTCCACATGTTTTCCAAGAGCACTGGGGAGAGCCTCTTCACGCCGGCGGCATGAGGCCCCGCCACTGTGCGGCTCTGGCTGCCACGGCCGTTGCGGGCGTGCTCGCGGGTTGCGGCGCGGGCGCCGGGCCGGTCTCGTTGCGCTCCAGCGACGGCGCTTCCGAGCCGCACCGCAGCCGCCACGTCGCCTCCGCTCCGATGCGCTACGACCGGGGTATGGGCCAGCTCCCTCAGTCCACAGGTGGGCCGAGAAGACCAGCCCGGGATCCGAGCCGTAACCGTGATCGACCCGCGCTGCGGCACGCCGAGCAGCGTCAACCCGGGAGGAGTCGTCCGGCTCGCGATCCGCGTGCCATCGCACAGCGGATGGTGGTGGAGTACGGGTGGTCCGAGTACGAGTTCTCCTGCCTCAACTCACTGTGGATTGGCGAGAGCAACTGGGACCCGTACGCCGAGAACCCCACGTCCGGCGCCTACGGGATCCCGCAGTCGCTGCCGGCGGAGAAGATGGCCAGCGCGGGATCGGACTGGCGCACCAACCCGGCGACGCAGATTGCCTGGGGCCTGGAATACATCCGTGTTTCCTACGGCACACCGTGCTCGGCGAACAGCTTCAAGCTCGCCAACGGCTGGTACTGAGCCGGCGGCGCCACCGAACCGGCTGTCGAATGTCGAGTGGCGCCTTCCGGTGGCGGTTGTCGGCGGGTCGGCAGCCGGTGTCCGCCAACCGAAGACGTTGGTGCTGCACCGCAGGACGGGGACCGACGCGCGGTGTGCCTGACTGAGTAGGGGCGAACGGATGTAATGGGTCATGGCTGAGTTGCCGACCGGCATGGTGACGCTGCTGTTCTCCGACATTCAGGGGTCAACGGTGGCAACGCTCGCGGACGCCTTCGTCGCGCTGGGTGACTTCGACCCGAGCGCAGTACCGGCAGCCGCAAACCCGGGGGATCCATGACAGCAACGAGCCACTCGACGCGCGTCCATCCCCCAGCCAGCGGTGCCACGGCAGCACCCGCCCGCTCACGTTCAATTGTGATCGCCCCATACCTGGTGGCCATCGTCTTCGCGGCCGTGTACGCGACGCTCTCCCTGGCCAGGTTGCACCGGTTGGCGACCCGTTCCTGGGACTTGGCGATCTTCGAGCAGGCGATCCGCGGCTATGCCGACCTCGGGATGCCGATCGTCGACGTCAAGGGTCCTGGCTTCAACCTGCTCGGCGACCACTTCAGCCCGCTGCTGGTCGTGTTCGCGCCGTTCTACCGGCTCTTCCCTGGACCGGAGACGCTGCTGATTGGGCAAGCGCTGCTGGTCGGGTTCTCGGTCGCCGTGGTGACCCGCCTGGCGATCCGGCACCTAGGCAACGCTGCCGGCATTGCGGTGGGCGTCGCGTACGGGCTCTCTTGGGGCATCCAGTCCGCGATCAACTTCGACTTCCATGAGGTGTGCCTGGCGGTACCGCTGCTGGCGCTGGCTGGTGAGGCGTACCTGGCCGGACGCTGGCACCGTGTCGCGGTCTGGGCAGGTCTGCTGTTGCTGGTGAAGGAGGACATGGGTCTCACGGTCGCGGCTCTCGGCGTCGCCATCGTGCTCACCGGCGCGCGCCGATGGGGGATCGGGCTGCTGGCCGCCGGAGCGGGGGGATTCGCGCTGACCGTCTTCGTCGTCGTCCCGGCGGTCAATCCCGACGGCTCGTACGCTTACTGGTCGCGGCTCGGGTCGGGCGGTGGTGGGGGACCGTTGCTCGAGCGGCTCACGTCGATGCCCGAACAGCTGCTGACACCAGGCACGAAGGTTGAGACGCTGTTGCTGACGCTGGCGATCACCGCCCTGATCGCGGTGTGCTCGCCGTTCCTGCTGCTCGCCGTGCCCACCTTGGCGTGGCGGTTCCTCGGCGACAACGAGTATTACTGGGGCACCGACTGGCACTACTCGCTGACGTTGATGCCGATCCTTTTCGTCGCGCTGGTCGACGGAGTTGTCCGTGCCAGAGCGAGCAGGTGGTCGTGGCTGCGGGCGTACGCCAGGTTCGTACCGGCGATCGCACTTGTGGTTGCCTTGGCGCTGTGCCTGCAGTTCCCGTTCCGCGACCTGATCCGGCCCGAGACCTACGACGAGAGCCCGCGTGCTGACGTGGCCGACGCCGTGTTGGCGTTGGTGCCGCCCGGCGCCACAGTGGAGACCGACATCGGTCTGATGGCCCAGCTGGCGACGGACCGTCAGGTCTATTGGATCGGCAACGCCAACGCCGGCGTGACTCCGGAGTACGTGTTGATCGACACGGCGGTCGGGTGGTCGCCGGTCCCGCGGAATGCCGCCAGGTTTGCTGAGCAGCGCCACCCGGACGTCAGCTATCGCACGATCTACGACTTTGGCGGCTACCTGCTGGCCCGGCTGATCGACTAGGGCCGCGTCATGCGCATGACGTCGAGTGCCTCGTCCAGCTGCTCCTCGGTCAGCTCACCGCGGTCCACGTAACCGAGGTCGAGCACCACTTCGCGGATCGTCTTTCCTTCGGAGACCGCCTGCTTGGCGATCTGAGCCGCGTTCTCGTACCCGATGAGCCGATTGAGCGGTGTCACGATCGCGGGCGACGACTCCGCGTACGCCCGCGCGCGCTTGACGTTCGCGGTGATGCCGTCGATGCAGCGATCCGCCAACAACAGCGAGGCGTTGCTCAGCAGCCGCAGCGACTCGAGCAGGCAACGCGCCATCACCGGCATCATCACGTTCAGCTCGAAGTTGCCGGATGCGCCGGCGAAGGTGATCGCGGTGTCGTTTCCGATGACCTGGGCGCATACCATCA
>Ga0183260_10001700_pt1 | contig 18311 bp, 20 predicted proteins | sample AntDrymUQ4972206_2_FD_129768 | JGI IMG/M metagenome (GOLD analysis project Ga0183260, IMG submission 129768) | Polar desert sand microbial communities from Dry Valleys, Antarctica - metaG UQ497 (22.06) (version 2) (version 2) | ecosystem: Environmental > Terrestrial > Soil > Desert | place...
GATTCTGCAGGTACGCGAAGGACCGAACCCGCGAGAAATGAGAGCCAAGGTTCTCAGGTTCGAGCACACGAAGCGCGGTGAGATCCAGTTAGACGCAATCGACGCGACAATCATCCGAGACGATGACGCGTCGCGGGTCGCTCCGGCCTGACCTATCTCCATTCTTTAGCCACGGAGGACTGCAAGAACGGGCTGAGTGCGTCCTTCTTGGCTCAGTGTCGACTACTCAGATGTCCAGTGAAGGCGCCAAGATCCATCGGGAGTCTTCGACAAGCACGCTGGCTCGACGACTATGGAGGAACGGCCATCCTGACCTCGCTTCCACCGGGCCGCAATCGTTTTTAGGGTTCGTTCGGTCCGGGTCTCCGTTTCGACTTGCAACACGAAGCAGTTTTCCACCAAAGATATTCCTCTTCCCCAAACGTGAGTGGCCCACGAAAAGGGCAAGGCCGCGGTTATCGTGGCGCCTTCCACGTCGGCGAATCCGTTTAGCACAGGAGTCTCGTCCTCACCAATCACCGCGCACTCTACGTCGATGGGGGCACCGCTCCTCATATGGGCACGCCATCCATCAAGGCATTCTTTAAGCGCCGGCCGTGCGATCATGGCTACGAATTCATTGAGCATGGCAGCGTATTGTTCACGGAATCCCTTCTCAAACCATCGGGCCCTGCACGAATTAATGATTCCGATAACAAGGCGCTGTCGAAATGACTCCGGAAGCGCGGCGAGAAGCGCTTCCTTGTATTCGCGATCGTATCGACTGTCAAGCGTCTTTTCCTCAGCCTGCAGCTTACGCAGGTGTTGGTTAATCGCCCGCGGCGTGGCCGTCGTGCCTACATGTGTAATCGCCCCCGGCAAAACTCTAATCAGAGCCTGGAGCCGGGATCTTTGGTTGGCCTGGTCCGCTCTCAGCTTCGAAGGGTCAAATCGGCGAGTTCGGGAGCCAACCAGCATCGGAAGAAGCTCCGGGGCAGTGAGAGCATGGTTCCACGCCTCAAAAATTTCCAAGCACTCGCATCGAGGGGCGCCGAGCGCCACGATTGTCTTTTCTGCCTCTGCGTCGTGATCCTCCAGGGTTATTGTCCCGCCAGACCATGTGATCAAGTGGGTACTCCCCCCGCACGGGACCGTCATCCTTGTAGGTTGGGTCAAGTCAATCCTAGAAGGCGATTGCTTATCCACGAGTTGTTTCGCTCATGGTGAATGGTCTCGTTCTTCTTGCGCCATTGGCGGTGATAGCAACGGCGTTTCTCCCGACGTTCGCGGACGGTGACCGCTCTTCGATACTCGGTCCCTCTCCTGTAGCCTGACTACTACTTTTTAGCACATCCCAGCCCCAACTCTCTTGTCCCCGGCAACTCCCCTCGTTGAGACGGATGCGTTCTCACGACCCTTGGCCATACGAAAGCTTTACCGCAAACGCCCAGATCTTCGGCGAGATCGCAGAAGCAGATGAACCCACAGAGCTTTGGAGGCCCAGCTAGACTTCATGTAGTGACCGAACAGCAAACGACCCTTGAAGCCCTTGGTGTTTCCGTGGCGGCGCGCGTTCCGGTCCTTTTGTGGGGTGCGCCGGGGACCGGTAAGACTTCGGCCATTCGCGCTATGTCCAATGCTATGGACTGGCCGTGCGAAACCGTCATCGCTTCGATCCGGGAACCCTCGGATTTCGCCGGTCTTCCAATCGTCTCCAACGGCAGCGTTAGGTTTGCTCCGCCGCTTTGGGCGCAACGGTTGTCAAAGACGAAGAACTCCGTTTTGTTTCTTGACGAGATATCTACAGCGCCCCCGGCGGTGCAGGCGGCTCTTCTGCGAGTGGTTTTGGAGCGCGTCGTCGGCGATCTCACTTTGCCGGAGGGAGTCGTAGTGATCGCCGCCGCCAATCCGCCGGAGCAGTCCGCCGATGGATGGGATCTCTCTGCCCCCTTGGCCAATCGTTTCTGTCATCTGGACTGGTCGGTCGAGGGCCGAAAGTTCGCGCAGAGCATCGCAGCGGGATGGCCCGCTCCCCAAATTCCGGCATTGCCTAAGTCCTGGGAGAGGCAACTGCCTCTTGCGCGAGGTCTGGTGTCGGCATTCGTCGGCGTCAGACCGATCCTTGCTTGCGTGGTCCCGCAGGACGCGGCCGGCTCGGGGCGCGCCTGGCCGAGCCCGCGCACTTGGGAAATGGCGGCGCGCCTTTGGGCTGCTGCAACCGTCGCCGGTGCCTCCGATGATGCGCGCGCCGCGCTGGTAATGGGTTCGGTCGGCGATGGGGCGGGCGTGGAATTCTTGAGTTGGGTCACTGAAATGGACCTTCCCGACCCCGAGGCGGTCCTCGCCGATCCTGAGGGCTTTGAGTTGCCCGAGCGCGGGGACCGCGCGTACGCAGTTTTGTCGGCCGTCGCCGCTGCCGTGGCAGGCGAACCCACGGAGAAGCGATGGCGCGCGGGTTGGAAAGTTCTCGCAAAGGCGGGTTCGAGCGCCCCGGATGTCGCCGCCATGGCTGCCCGGGTGCTAGCGCAGTGCCGGCCCCCAGGGGCCGCCGCGCCCAAAGAGATCAAGATGTTCGCTCCCCTTCTAAGGGACGCGGGCCTGCTTAAGTGATCGACCGACAACGCATCGCGGCGGCGCGCCTGTGGGCCGCTCACCGTTATCCGTATCTTGCTTCCGCTCTTTTTGCGTCGCGCATCATCTCCGTTCCTGGAATCAATACAGTCGCGGTTGACCGGTCGTGGCGTTTGTATCTCGACCCGGCACTTGTCGATGCATGGAGCGTCGATCAGCTAGGGAGTGTGTTCGTGCATCACACCGGACATCTTCTGCGTGATCATGCGGGCCGCGCCGAGACTCTGGGCGTAGACAAGGACACTGCCAAGCAATGGACGTCGGCCGCCGACGCCGAGATAAACGACGACCTGGTGGATGAGCACGACACGATGCCGATGCAGCCGGTCCTGCCTCAATCCTTTGGATTGGAACCGGGCAAACTCGCGGAGGAGTATTACCAAGCTCTATTGGCCGAAAAACACGACCACGAGCACAGCCCTGAGTGCGGCAGTGGATCGGATGATCAATCCCGCGCATGGGATGAGCCCTCAGACGCCGGTGCCATCGGCCGCAACTCCGCGCACTTGCTTCGTTGCCAGGTGGCCGACGACATCCTCAAGTGCCGCAACGGACTGCTGCCCGGAACCGTCCCCCTTGGAATGATCCGGTGGGCCGAGGAGTTTCTGAATTCAAAGATCGACTGGCGCAGAGTTCTGGCAGCAGAGTTGCGCCGTGGAATCGCCAACGTCGCCGGGAGGGTCGATTACACCTACTCGCGCCCGTCGCGCCGGCAGACCGTCTCGAAGGATGTGATCCTGCCGGCGCTGCGCAGGCCGGTGCCGGAAGTTGCGATCGTCATTGACACGTCGGGCAGCATGTCAGGAACTCAACTTGGGCAAGTGCTTGCGGAAGTCGAAGGGATGCTTCGATCGGTCGGGCTCGGCCGTAACCGCTTGCGGGTGTTGACCTGCGACGCCGCGGTGCACACGGTGAGGAGAGTCTCGAGCGCTCGCCAGATCGAACTCGCCGGAGGCGGCGGGACCAACATGGGGGAGGGCATCGAACAAGCGTCACTGCTCCGGCCTCGCCCTTCGGTTGTGGTCGTCCTCACTGATGGCTATACGCCGTGGCCTCTTCATCCTCCCAAGGGCCTCGAGGTGGTCATCGGTCTGATCGGGACGGCCGTGCTCGATGCGCCCGATTGGGCGCGAGTGGTCCGGATAGAAGACGTCGCTTGACACCGCCGGGATGAAACCGGCCCTTCGTTGGGGGTTCATCGCTTGGCTTGCTCTGCAGCTGATCGCAACCACCGCCGCCTATTATTCGATCCACCATGTTCCCGCCGGAGTCACCGTGCAGGTGCCCGGATACGAACCGCCGCAGTCGAACGCTTTCGTCGAGCCCTGGCTGCGGGCGGATGCTCTTTGGTATCTGAAGATCGCAAAGCACGGTTACGGTAGATCGCCGGGCGACTTCGCCTTCTTGCCGGCCTTCCCCTTGCTCACCCGCGCGGTTGGAGTTGTCATGCCGAACGAACTGGTCGCTGGCATGATCGTGGCCGGTGCTGCATGCGCGGCCGGATTCGTCTTCCTGTTTCGATGGATCGAGCTTACGTCTTCGTCGTCTGCCGCGCGGGTCGGAGTCGTCGGTCTCGCGTTGTTTCCGACTGCATTCTTTTTCATTGCCCCCTACGGTGAATCGATGTTGCTTGCCGCTGGGGCGGCCGCGCTTCTAGCGGCTGCTACCGGACGATTCAAGCTGGCGGGCGCGGCCGGCGCGGTGGCCGCGCTCTCGCGGCCCTTCGGCGTTTTGATGGCGATCCCACTTCTCGTGTACGCAGTGAGATCGCGAGGCAGATCCCGATGGGTCGCGCCTGCGGGACCGGTTGCCGCGGCCCTGGCGTGGGCCGGGTTCGCGGCATTGAAGACGGGGGACCCACTTGCAGCAATAAGTGTTCAATCGATTTGGCAACGCAGCTTTGCTTTCTTCGGTACGACGCTGCTCAGAAGTTTCATGGTACCCGCCGAGTTTGTGGAATCATCCCTGCTGCCTTATCTATTGTTTGATCTCACGGCGCTGTTCTTTGTTATTGCGCTGGTCGTCCTGATTCGACGAAGTCTCAAGGACCGGCTCGCGGGATGGTCGATGGCGCTCTACGGAGCGACCATCCTCCTTGTGATGTTGTCCACACCGTTCGAGCCCAGGCCGGCGATGTCGATGCCGCGCTTTGTTCTGGCGCTGTTCGCCCTGTTCGCAGCCTATGGCCGTCTACCTGATCGGCGGGCTCTGCGGCTGTCCCTCGGTGCGTTGTCGGGGGCCGGTCTGTTCGTGGCGACAGTCGTCTTTATCGCCGCCCGCCCCTTGTTTTGAGGCGAGTCCTTGCTCTTACGTCGGCTGGTGCCCGGGGCGCGACCCCGTCCTCCGGGCCGTGACGCGCCACGGGGTCGCGCTTCCCCGTTTCGGCGCGGCAACGTTTTGAGCGCTTGCTCAATTCTCGTTCTCCTGGGAGTATGGGAGAGATGATCACGGAGCGCAGGCAGTCCAGACAGCTGCATATAGGCAAGATCCCCATCGGCGGCGGGGCCCCCGTTTCGATCCAATCAATGACGATAACAAAAACCGAAGATGTTCAGGCCACTTTGATTCAAGCCCACGCCATCGCCACCCAGGGCGGCGATATCGTCCGGGTCGCCGTTCCCCACGAGCAAGACGCCCGGGCACTGCCCGAGATCGTGAAAGAAGCCGGCGTTCCGATCATCGCCGACATCCATTTTTCCTATCGACTTGCAATGATGGCGCTGGAAGCTGGTGTCCAGGGATTGCGTCTCAACCCCGGCAACATCCGCGACCCCGATCAGATACGAACTGTTGTCAGAGAGGCTTTGGATCGCAGCGTCCCTATAAGAGTGGGGGTAAACGCTGGGTCGCTGGACAAACGGCTGCTCGCCAAGTACGGGGGACCGACGCCCGAGGCGCTTGTTGAGAGCGCGCTGGGCGAGGTCCGGATTCTCGAGGAGGAAGGATTCGGCGACATCAAGATTTCCGTCAAGCATCAAAACGTCTCGCAAATGATCGAGGCCTATCGCATTCTTGCGACAAGAGTTGACTACCCGCTGCACTTGGGTGTAACCGAGGCCGGGCCTCCGCCGTTTGGCATCATGAAGTCGGCCATCGGTATCGGGACACTGCTCGCCGAAGGGATCGGAGACACGATCCGAGTTTCTCTCACGGCCGATCCGGTCGAGGAGATCAAGGTTGCCAAGCAGATCCTTCAAGCTCTTGGGCTTCGCAAGTCCCTACTCGATCTTGTGGCGTGTCCATCCTGCGGAAGAGCCGAACTCGACGTGATCGCTTTGACCAAGCAGGTGCAGGACAGGTTGCTCGAACTGAAACTGCCCCCCATCCAGGTGGCGGTCATGGGCTGCGAAGTTAACGGACCCGGCGAGGCTCGCGAGGCCGATGTTGGGATCGCTGCGGGCCCGGGCCGAGGATTGTTGTTTTCCAAGGGCAAGCAGATCGGATGGGTCCCGGCGGACAAGATGGTGGATGCCCTCATAGAGGAGGCAATCAAAGTGGCAGCATCAATCAAATGACGAGTAAGAAGATTCTGATCGCCGCCCCTCGCGGTTGGTGCGCGGGAGTTGACCGTGCCGTTGAAATCGTCGAGCGGGCTCTCGATCGCTACGGGGCGCCGGTCTACGTTCGCAAGGAGATCGTCCACAACGGCCATGTTGTGACCAAACTCGAGGGAATGGGAGCGGTTTTTGTGGAGTCGGAACAAGACATTCCGCCAGGATCGATTTGCGTCCTCTCCGCCCACGGCGTTGCGCCGACCGTTTACGAAAACGCGAAAGCTCGAAACCTCACGGTGATCGACGCCACGTGCCCTCTTGTAACCAAGGTCCACGTTGAGGCTCGCAGGTTCGCAAAACAAGGCAGAACGATCTTTCTTATAGGCCACAATGGACACGAGGAAGTCGAAGGGACATCCGGCCAGGCACCTGACCAGACGATCGTCTTGGAGCGCCCCGAGGATGTGGCCGGGCTGAGCGTTGCCGACCCAGACAACGTTGCCTTTATTTCGCAAACGACGTTGGCGGTAGACGACACAAAAGAAGTTGTAGACGAGCTCAGACGGCGGTTTCCACGGATCGCCGGCCCGACCAAAGACGATATTTGCTACGCCAGTCAAAATCGCCAGCAGGCGGTGAAAGAGATAGCACAGCGGGCCGACCTCGTGCTTGTCGTCGGCTCTGGAAACTCATCCAATTCGAATCGGCTCGTAGAGGTCGCCCGGGACGAAGGGAGCAAGGCTTTCTTAATAGAAGACGAGACGTCGATAGATCCGGAGTGGCTAGAAACCGCCCAAATCATCGGAATATCCTCGGGAGCTTCGACTCCTGAGATACTGGTCGACCGCGTCGTCAAATATCTGGCCGACACGGGTATCACCGCAGTCGAAGAGGTAAGTGTCGCGATAGAAGACGTCCATTTTCCGTTACCGGCAAGCGTGACTTGATATCTTGCCTCAACCGAAGGGAGCCCCGTGAAGATCCACCGTGACAAATTGCAGATAAAGACGACCCGGGAGTTTGACGTAATCGACATCACCGCCGACGTCGAGAAGGCCCTCTTGGATTCGGGTATCGAGGAAGGCTACGCTCTTGTTTTTTCGCCGCATACGACTTGCGCTGTTTTGGTTAACGAGAAGGAGACCGGGCTCCTGGCTGATGTCGAGGCCACCATGCAGCGACTTGTGCCAAAACTAGGCAGCTACCTGCATGATGACTTCAACGTCCGGACCGAGAACCTGCACCACGACGAGACCAAGAACGCTCATGCTCACCTTCGCCGGGTGATTGCAGGTCATGCTTCCGAGTATGTACCGGTCGGCGAGGGTGCGCTTCTTCTTGGACGCTGGCAAAGAATTATGTTCGTGGAATTCGACTGTGCTCGCGACCGCGAGGTCCTGATTCAGATTTGTGGGATGTAGATTCACTGATGGAAGCCCTTTTTCGCGACCAAGCCGGGGATGTTCTTGAATCTATTTCCTCCGACCTTGAGCGGGTCGAAAAGATAATGGCGGACTCCGCGACGGGAATTGGGGAGGTTTTCGGGGAATTCACGACGCATCTGGCGCGAGCGGGAGGCAAGCGAATCCGTCCGGCGCTGACTCTGCTGGCTTCGCAGCTCGGAGAAGGTCCCAATCAGAACGTTGACTACACAGCTGCTGCGGCCGAGCTGACACACCTGGCGACGCTGTACCACGACGACGTCATCGATGAGGCGGCTACGCGAAGGGGAGTAACGAGCGCCAATCAGAAGTGGGGGAACAAGGTTGCTATCTTGGCCGGCGATTACCTATTCGCGAAAGCCTCTAGCTTGGCGGCCAACGTTGGCGGAATCGTCCCGGACGTGCTGGCGACTGCCATCGCAAAAGTCGTTGCCGGTCAATTGACGGAACTTCAGTCGACGTATGATCCGAATCGGTCTGAGGAACACTACTTCGAGACCATCGATGGCAAGACGGTGTCCCTGATGGAAACCTGCACTCTGTTCGGGGCGGTCCTGGGCGAGTGCCCGACCAAAGTGATAGATGCAATGACAACTTTCGGCCGCAGCCTCGGATTCGCGTTTCAGATTGCGGACGATCTTCTGGATATTGCAGCCAGTCCCGAGACTCTTGGGAAGGCTCCCGGCACGGACTTGCGTGACGGTGTTTACACACTGCCCGTGATCTATGCCGTAGCTGCCGATGCCGCAGTCGCCGAACTCCTGTCGGCCCCCGACGTTGACGTGGATGCGGTGCGATCCGCAACAGTGGCGACGGGATCCTTCGCAAAGGCAATGTCTCGGGCCCAGATTTATCTCGATGAAGCGCTGAATGCTCTGGAAACCGTTCCGGATTGCGCGGCGCGCCCCACGCTCGAAAACCTGGCGCGCAGTGTTGTCGCCCGCGTGCCCAGACTGTCCTAAGACTTAATGCAAGTACAAGAGGCCATTGAACGGCTATCCACAGCGACGATCCCGCATCACCTTGCCGTAATTCCCGACGGCAATCGCCGGTGGGCCGAGGAAGCAAACCTGTCGGTCATGGAAGGACACAGGGCGGGTTTTGAAGTTGCAAAACGTCTCTCCCGCTTTTGCCGTCGCATCGGAATTCATACGATGACGATTTGGGCTTTCTCGACTGAGAACTGGCGGCGAGCACCCGATCAAGTTTCAGCGCTGATGGCTTTGTATGAGGAATGGATCGACGACCTCTTACCCGAAGCGATAGAGGAGGAAGTGCGCGTCGTCCACCTGGGGCGCGTTGACGGGCCCCCCGAAGGCGCCGAGGAAGCTGCCGCCGCGGCAGGCTTTGCCGACGGCATGCCCCGAACACTGGCCACAGCCTTGCGCGAGGTTCAAGAGAAAACTGCCGCTTGCGGACGCAACGTCATGAACTTGGCGATCAACTATGGGGGAGCCGACGAAATTCAAAGAGCGGCGAGAGCGATGGCGGCCCAGGCGCGTTCCGGCAAATTGGATTCCGCGGATCTCGACATCAGGGCATATCTGGACACGGCCGACCAGGCCCATCCAAATCCCGATATCGTGTGGCGGACCTCCGGCGAAATGCGATCGTCGGGCTTCTTGCCAATGCAGTCCGCATATGCCGAGATGATTTTCTCGCCCAAGTTCTTTCCAGACCTTACCGAGAATGATGTCGTTGAGGCCGTCGAGGAATATTCCGCTCGAATCAGGCGTTTTGGGGGATAGTAAGGGGCATGAATTGCCCGAAATGCAACACCCCGAATTCGGAAAGCGCCCGCTGGTGTGCCCTTTGTCTGGAGAAATTTGAGCCCAGGCCGACCGTTGCCTACGCGCCGCCGGCTCCAGCTCCCTACCAACAACCGATCGCGCCGCCGGCTCCAGCTCCCTACCAACAACCGATCGCGCCGCCGGCTCCAGCTCCCTACCAACAACCGATCGCACCGCCCCCGGCCGCTACCGCCGCGCTGATCCCGCCAAGCCCAGCCCCTGCGTCCCAGCCTCTGCGCAAGGTCGGCGAGCAACTCGTTTGGACTTGTCCGAGTTGCTCAACAGAAACCTCCTTTGACCAAAACAACTGCAGCGCATGCGGAGCCAGTCTTTACGACATATTTCGTAATCCAGTCGAAACTCACAGGCCGCAGGACCAGAATCCCAACATTGCCGCCGTTCTATCCTTAGTTCCGGGTGGTGGACATTTCTACCTGGGAAGGATCGCCCAAGGGATCATCCGGCTAACGTTGGGGGCATGGTGGCTGCTGTCGGCGGTCCTTATCTCCGGGGGGAACAAGCTTCTTGACCTGATCCAGTACATGTTTTGGATCTCCTTTATCGGCCTTGTCGTGGTGAGCGCGCTTGATGCCCGGGCCCTCGCCGACGATCCCAATGCGACGCAACTCCTCACGGGCAAGATAGTGCGCTACGCGGCGCTCATACTCGCCGCGGCGGCCGTGTTTGGACTGCTGACCGCCCTCGTCGCCCGACGATGACGGTCAAGGTCATCTCCGATCTTCATTCAGCGACGGGGGCCCTCAAGGAGCAGGTGGATCCCAGCGATACGCTGCTACTGCTTGGGGACTTGGTAAACCTGATTGATTACTCTGCGACCGAAGGCATATTGGTTGATGTCTACGGCCGCGAAACCGTACTCGGCATCATCGAATTGCGAGCCCAACGGCGTTTCGAAGAAGCCCGCAACCGGATGGCTGAGCGCAGGCAGGGCCGGGAAGAGGAAATGAAGAAAAGATTTACGCAGGCGATGACGCTAGCCTACGAAGAGGTCTTTTCGGCCCTTCCGGGCAAGACATATCTGATCATGGGAAATGTTGACTCGCCCGACCTGGTCAAGGCTCTTGCCCCGGCTCACATTGGGTTTCCCGACGGGCAAGTTGTCGAGATCAACGGATACAAGGTCGGATTTGTGGGGGGCGGCTTACCAACGCCGCTCAAAGTTCAGGGTGAAATCCCGGAGGAGGATTTTAATCGCAAGATCGATCAACTGGGGCCAGTCGATGTCCTTTGTTCTCACATGCCTCCGGCCGTTCCAGAATTGACCTTCGACATTCTTGCGAATCGCGCCGAGCAAGGATCGTCCCGGCTTTTGGAATATATCCGCGATGTGCAGCCTGCTAAGGCCTTGTTTGGCCATATCCATCAACCGCTTGTGTCGTCGACCCACATCGGCCGGACTCATGTGGTCAATTGCGGCTATTTTCGAAGAACCCATCGCGCGATATCCCTGATGTAACCTGGTATTCAATCGAGTTTCAAGGAGGCAAATATGGCGGATACCGGCACGGCGTCGATTCAAATCGATGCGACTTCGGAGCGAATCATGGAGGTAATCAACGATGTCGAGGGGATGCCGGACCGCCTTAGTGCCTTTCAGATTGCCAAGGTGCTGGAGCGGGATGCAGAGGGTCGGCCCTCGCGAGCGGAGTTCGAGCTGGATGCTCGAATCAAAGTGGTCCATTACTTTCTCGAATACGTCTACGAGCCCAACAAGGTCTCGTGGAAGATGACGGAGGGGGACATGAACGAATTGACGGGCTCCTATGAACTAAAGCCGGGCGACGGCGGCACCGAGGTCATCTATTCATACGCGATCGATCCCGGATTTCCGGTGCCGGGCTTCATCCGCAAGCAAGGGGTCAAGATGATGGTGTCTGGCGCATTGGACGACTTGAAGAAAACTGCTGAGGCATAGTTTCTTACATGGGCGAACGCCAGAGCACCGTTGAAGAAATGTGGGCAACCCACGCGAGCGGCCAGTGCCCCTACAACTGTCCGGTTTGCCTGACGATCGAATTCGTCAAACAAATGCGACCCGAGGTTGCAGCGCATCTGGCGGCGGCGGGACGTGAGCTGTATCTGGCGGCCAAGGCCCTCTTGGACGGAATCGCCGAGTCCAGGGAAAACCAGGAAGGAAGCTCTAGGTCTCCACGCGAATAACCGCGCGTAGCGTGGTGCCCCTTGGTTCTCGCGGTCCGATTTCGAAAGTGCCTCCTGCCAGTTCCACCCTCTCACGCATCGAGGCGATTCCGAAATGTCTGCTGGACCGCTTCGCAAGTACGTTTGGATCGATGCCGGTGCCGTCGTCCGAAACGGTCAACTCAACTTGCGGACTAGCGACCAGAGTGACCCAAATGTTCTTCGCACGTGAGTGCTTGACGGAATTTCGCATGGCCTCTTGAGCCGTCCTATAGACGATGGTCTCGATGGTTTCGGGGAGCCTGACTCCATCGGAATCATCCTTAAAATGTCCTTCAATGACAGCCGCCTGGGAAGTGCGTTCCACCATCGCTCGAAGGGTTGGAGCAAGTCCGACTTGGTCCAGCGATGGAGGCCTGACCTCGAATATGTAGTCGCGAAGAGCGGCCATCTCGCTTCGAATCATTGCTTCGGCCTCATCGATCATTTGCGAGATCATCTCGCCCGGCGCATCTCGCATGTTCTCGACTTTTAGAAACAGAGCGGACAGGTCCTGGAGAAAACCGTCGTGAATGTCTCCGGCGATCCGTGTGCGTTCCCGTTCCTGAGCTCCGATGGTCGCGGCCAAAAGTTCCGACACGCGAGATTCCCTGTCTTTGAGAGCGGCCAGCAGTTGAGCCTTCTCGATTGCGATCGAAGCAAGTCCGGCCAACGACGATGCCAACTGGAGATCCTCGTCACGAAAGCGATCGCCAGACTTTCGCACGAGGTTCAGTACGCCAAGCAACGTTCCTTGCACTTGAAGGGGCAGGGAGATCGAGGATTCAATGGACGGGTCGATGCCCTCGAAACGGCGGTCGGTGACGCCGCCGTGGAGCACGACCGGTTCCATATGCTCCGCCACCCATCCAGCGATTCCATCGCCAAAGGGAGTTGTCGATTCCATCGCTTCCGAGGGAAGGCCCTCGGCCGCTGCAACCCGAAGACTCATGGAGGACAAGTCAGCAAGCATGACCGATCCTCGCTCAGCCCCCAACGCGTCGACGGCGAGCCGGAGCGTGAAAGCCAGTTGATCCTCGAGATCGATTGCGCCAAGCAGAGACTGGCCCACGCGGGCGAGCACTTCGAGATGACGGCCTGACGTATCTTGATTCACGAGGCACTAGTATCGTCCAAGTGCGCCGCGCCATTGGTATTGACATTGGGGGGACAAAAGTCTCCGCCGCTTTCGTAGACGAGGGCGGGAAGATGACGGACTTTTTGGAACGGGCAACCGATGCAAGTGCGGTGACAAAATCGGCTATCGCCCTTGTCCGTGAGCTGCACGATAAAGGCGAAGCGGATGCGATTGGCGTGGCCTTTGCGGGTTGGGTGGAGCATCCGTCGAGACTGATTGCCCTAGCTCCGAACCTTCCCAATGCTGAGAGGGACTTGGGGCGACGACTAACCAAAGCGGCCGAGCTCGAAGTCCTTCTTGAAAATGATGTTAATGCTGCGGTGTGGGCCGAGTCGATCATCGGCGCTGGCGTGGGCGCGCCAAATGTTGTGATGCTGGCCGTCGGAACCGGACTCGGAGGAGGCATTGTCATCGAAGGGGATCTATACCGGGGCAGCAGAGGATTCGCAGGGGAGTTCGGACATATGACCGTCGTCGCGCAGGGCGGCCCCGAATGCGCCTGCGGCAGGACGGGTTGCCTGGAGTCGGTAGCTTCGGGCACGGCCCTCGGCCGCCTCGCGCGCGAGCGAATTGGTGACTACCCGGATTCTGCGATTCTCGATCTGGCCGGCGCGGACCCCGGCAAGATCACCGGCGAAGTCGTGGGCGAAGCCGCGGCGGCCCAAGATCTGTTTGCCCTGACGCTATTTGAGGAAGTGGGGACGTATCTGGGTATAGGGATAGCGTCGGTTGCGCGAGCATTCGACCCCGAAGTGGTTATCGTTGGAGGAGGTGTGGCTGATGTCGGCGAAATATTGCTAGGGCCCGCAAGGGCGGAATTGGAGCGAAGGTTTGAAGGCCAGGCGCCGCCACCAAAGGTTGTTCCGGCGTCGCTCGGCAACAATGCGGGCATGATCGGCGCCGCCCTGCTGGCTTTGGACATGACCGGCGCCGCTCCGGCGGCCAATCAAGATGGAGGATAGCTAATGGACGAGAAGATCAAGTCGGCCCTTGTGGCCCTTCCCAACATAGGCAAACTGCTGTTCCGCTTAAGTCGAGATCCTCGAGTTCCGCTTCGGAACAAGATCGTCTTCGGTGGGATCGCCGCGTATTTCATCATGCCCTTCGATGTGATTCCCGATTGGATACCGGGCATAGGCAAGGTCGACGATCTGCTGCTCGTGGCGCTTGCACTCGACAGCATGTTGAACCGGGTACCCGTCGAGATCCTCGCCGAGCATTGGGAGGGCGATGACGATGTCCTGAAGGTTGTGCGTCAAGTTATTGCGACCGCCACGAAGTTCGTGCCCGACGTCGTTAAGGATCGCTTGTTCAATGCGAGTACTTCCGACGGATGAGGGGTCCGGAAGGGGCCTTCTTTCTGGTTTCAACCCAGTTACTTTCCGGAACGTTTCTGTTCATGTTTCTCACAATGCTCCGATTTCGCATGATCAACCGCGGCTATTTCCGATCGACGACGTGGGTTGTCTGCCCTCTGATTGCGGCGGTGTCGCTGGCACTGCCTGGCAACTTGCGCTCCGTTGGTCTTGGGACGGCGGCTCTGATGGCCGTTTATCTCATCTGCATCTACTCTCAACGTCCTGCGCTCGAGTGGCTCTTCGGAATCGCAGCTGCCGTCGGCGCCGTGGGATTGGTCGTCTTGATGGGGCGAAGTCTCTGCCGATCTTCTTGCGGACTGGGGATAACCCATGCACTCGGGGGACTGCTGTTCATGGGGGCGGTAACGCATGGGATGACGCTGGGGCATTGGTATCTCAACCAAGCAAGGCTGCCGATGCAGCCCCTCCTAATTCAGACTCGGGTGATGCTCGGAGTGCTCGCGGCCACGGCGGGATTGGGTATTGCCACGCGGTCGTCACTTGTGGCCACGAAGATCACTGCCGGACTTCTTGCGTTCTCTGCATCCTCTTACTGGTGGACATGGATGCTTCTCATGGCAGGTACGGCAGTCTTGGGATCGATGATTCTGTCAACCGTCAAAGCGCGTTCGACTCAATCGGCCACCGGTCTTTACTACATCGCGATCGTGAGCGCGTTGGGGGCGCAGTTCATACTCGATCTTTTGGTGGCGAGTTGAAACTGGGCATCGTTCTTCCGCAGCGCGCCTTAAGACCGGACGCACTGCTGGGCGCGGCGCGCGCCGCAGAGGAGGCCGGACTCGATTCGATTTGGGTCGAGGATCATTTGCTCGGCCGGCCGGATCCGACCCGGCCCGTATTGGAGGGGTGGACCGCTCTTGCGGCAGCGGCTGCCGTCACGCGAAGGGTGACCGTCGGGACGTTGGTCTTACGGGTCGGTCTTAGAAACCCCCAAGTTCTTGTCTCAATGGCGCGAACCCTTAATCTCATAAGCCACGGCCGGCTTATCGTCGGACTGGGCATCGGCGACTCATCGGTCTTGGGGGAGCATAGGGACCACGGGATCCCGTTCGCGGCTAAAGCCAGGCGTGTGACGGAGTTGCGCCGCACCATTGAGATGCTAAAGAAAGCGCTTCCGCAGGTTCCTGTTTGGGTGGGTGGATCAAGCAAGGAGATTCTGGAAACCTTGCCCCTTGCTGACGGCTGGAACGGCTGGGGCCTTTCGGAGGGTTTTCCCCAAGCAGCGGACCGCGCCCGCGAAGCGGCGGGCAAGCCGATAGAAGTGTCGTGGGGGGGCATGTCGCGACACTTCGACACCCAGATACTTGTCAGCGCCGACGCCGGCCACGCGATAGTCGCCGCCGGGCCGGCAAACTATCAGGAGAAGATTGACTTTCTGGCGAGTAAATTAAAATACCCCCCGGGGGTATCCTAGTCGATGACGCCACCGGCCCAAATGGGCCACGGATAGAGAGGGAAAAGATCATGACTGAGAAAGTTCTGTCGGTGCCGGAGGTCCATTGCGACCACTGCGTATCGTCTATTGAGGGAGCGGTTGGAACGCTGGCCGGGATCGAAGAAGTGAAGGTCAATCTGGAGTCCAAAGACGTGACCGTGAAGTTCGACGAAGGCCAAGCCAACGTCGACCAGATAGTCGCCGCCATAAGGGAGCAGGGATACGAAGTGGCGGGCGAGCAAGGACTGCATCAGATTGGGCCCAAGCCCTAGTGCACGACGATCATCACGCGGTCCCTGTTAAGCCGCGTCCGCCATCCCCCAAGGAGCATCCGGAAAGCCTGACATTCGACGTGCAGGGGATGACCTGTAACTCCTGTGCGGTGAGGGTGCAGCGGATATTGTCTCGCGTCCCGGGAGTTGAAAACGCTGCCGTCAATTTCGCCAATGGAGAGGCTGTCATTAAACTTGCCGATCCCGTACCGCCGTCAATGCTGATCGACGCGGCGAAGAAGATCGGCTACGGCCTAACGCCACAAACCGAACACTCACTCCACGCCGGTCACGACCACATGTCGGTAATCCCGCGGGCGGGCCTGCGGCTCGCCGTCTCGGCGGTGCTCACTTTTCCGCTTCTACTCCTGCATTTCATTCCAGGTTTGATCCAGAGTCTCGGCGCACACGGGCATGAGCGGGCGGCGTGGCTCGGCCTAATCCTCGCAGCGCCCGTAGAGTTCTGGGGAGGGTGGCCGTTCCTGAAGTCGGCCGCGCTGAGGGCACGGCGTCTTCAGACCAATATGGACACGCTGATCGCGGTCGGCACTCTCGCCGCGTTCGGCTTCAGTCTCTATTCATTGTTGTCCGGTGATGTGCACGCGGTCTACTTCGAGACTGCCGGGACGATCATCACGCTTTTGCTGCTTGGTAAGTTTCTAGAGGCTCGCGCAGTCAGTCGGACATCGGGAGCTATCCGTCGGCTGCTGGAAATGGGGGCCAAGACCGCCACCGTCCTGCGCAACGGAGTAGAGATCGATGTTTCGGTAGATCAAGTGGTCCCGGGCGACATGCTGGTCGTCAGGCCCGGCGACAAGATCCCCGTGGACGCCGTCGTGCGGGAGGGTGAGAGCGCGGTCGATGAATCGATGCTCACCGGCGAGTCGGTCCCGGTCGACAAGAGTAAAGGCGACGATGTATTCGGTGCAACCGTCAATCAGCAGGGCAGGATAGTTGTTGAGGCGACGCGCGTGGGGGCCGAGAGCGCCCTTGCGCAGATCGTCGCGTTGGTCAGGCAGGCGCAGGGTTCCAAGGCCCCCGTCGAACGGCTGGCCGATCGCGTAGCGGGCATCTTCGTGCCGATAGTTATTGCCGTCGCGCTCCTCACCGGAGTGGCATGGTTCGTGTCGACGGGTGATGTTGGAGAGGCTGTGATTCCCGCGATCGCGGTACTAATCATCGCGTGCCCCTGCGCGATGGGTCTTGCCACCCCTACCGCCATCATGGCCGGCACGGGAAGGGGCGCAGAACTTGGTGTTCTGATAAGAGGCGGTGAAGTTTTGGAGCGGTCCGGAAAACTCAACACCGTCGTTCTTGACAAGACTGGAACCTTGACCGAAGGCAAGATGACGGTGTCCGATGTAGTGCCCGACACCGGAAATGACGGGGCCGTCGATGAAGCGACGCTTCTAGCTATGGCGGGTTCTTTGGAGTCAGGGTCGGAGCATCCCATTGGCCGCGCGATTACGCGCGAAGCTGGGGAGCGAGGTTTACAACTTTCGACGGTTAAAAGTTTCCGCGCCGCTTCGGGGGCCGGTGCCATCGGTAGCGTGGACGGAACGGAGGTTGTCGCCGGTAAGAAGACCCTGTTGTTCGAGGAAGGCATGATGGGGTGCGCCGACCTCGACGAAGTTGTCACCAAACTTGAAACCGAGGGTAAGACGGTGGTCTTTGTCGGATGGGATCGCCGAACGCGCGGCGCGATTGCTCTGTCGGATAGGCCGCGCAAAGGCGCGGCCGAAGCGGTCCAGGGACTGAAGCATGCGGGAGTGGATGTTGTGCTCCTTACCGGCGACAACACTCGAACGGCCGAGAAGGTGGCGCAGGAACTGGATATTGACACCGTATTTGCAGGAGTCTTGCCGGGCGGTAAGGCTGAGGTGATCCAGCGATTGCAGAGTTCCGGGCGCGTCGTTGCGATGGTGGGCGACGGCATCAATGACGCCCCCGCACTTACTCAGGCAGATCTTGGCATCGCAATCGGCGGCGGCACCGATGTGGCCATCGAGGCATCAGACATAACTTTGGTGGGTGGCGATCCCCGAAAGATCCCCGAGGCGATAGGTCTCGCGCGTCAAACGCTCCGGGTCATTTATCAGAATCTATTCTGGGCCTTCGCCTACAACGTCGCGGCGATACCGCTGGCCGCCTTCGGAAAACTTTCGCCCTCCGTGGCTGCCGGCGCTATGGCCTTCTCCAGCGTCAGCGTCGTGACAAACTCCTTAAGGCTGCGGCGTTTCCGTAAGCGATAGGCTTGGTTAGATGGAGTTCAGACGCATAGAGCGTTTTCCGCCGTATGTTTTTGCGGTCGTTAACGAACTGAAGGCGGCCGCCCGCAGGGCTGGTGAGGACGTCATTGACCTCGGTATGGGCAATCCGGACATTCCCACGCCAGAGGGGATCGTCGAAAAACTAGTCGAGGCGGCCCAAAATCCGCGCAACCATCGCTATTCGGCTTCCCGTGGAATTCCGAAACTTCGGCAAGCCATCGCCGATTGGTACGAGCGTTCATACAATGTTTCGATCGATCCCGACACCGAGGCTATTGCGAC
>Ga0183260_10001701_pt1 | contig 18303 bp, 17 predicted proteins | sample AntDrymUQ4972206_2_FD_129768 | JGI IMG/M metagenome (GOLD analysis project Ga0183260, IMG submission 129768) | Polar desert sand microbial communities from Dry Valleys, Antarctica - metaG UQ497 (22.06) (version 2) (version 2) | ecosystem: Environmental > Terrestrial > Soil > Desert | place...
AAGCCACAGGTGGAGGTCGCGCTCGTCGGCAAGTATATCGAGCTGCCCGATGCATACCTTTCCGTGACCGAGGCTCTTCGCCATGCCGGCTGGGCAAATGGGCGATCGACCATCATCCGCTGGGTCGACTCCGAATCGCTGACCGACAACAACCTCGCCGACAAGCTGGGTGGCGCCGCCGGCGTGGTCGTACCGGGCGGGTTCGGTCATCGCGGCATCGAAGGCAAGGTTCTCGCCGCGCGTTACGCACGCGGGAACAAGGTCCCGTACCTGGGGCTCTGCCTCGGGCTTCAGTGCGGCGTCATCGAGTTTGCGCGCGACGTGGTCGGCGCCAAGGATGCCAACTCGACCGAGTTCGACCTGTTCACGCAGGCGCCGGTGATCGATTTCATGCCCGACCAGCGCGAGCTGGAGGACAAGGGCGGCACGATGCGGCTGGGCGTCTACCCGGCCCGTTTGACGCCCGGCTCGAAGGCGGCCGAGGCATACGGCGAGGAGGTCATCTATGAGCGGCACCGCCACCGCTTCGAGGTCAGCAACGAGTATCGCGAGGCGCTCGAGAACGCCGGCATGGTCCTGTCCGGGCAGTCGCCGGATGGCCGGCTGGTGGAGATCGTGGAGCTGAGGGATCACCCGTGGTTCGTGGCCAGTCAGTTCCACCCGGAGTTCAAGAGCCGGCCCGATAGGCCGCATCCGCTGTTCGACGGCTTCATCAAGGCGGCCGTTGTCCAGGGCCAGTCACAACCCACCGTTTCCGAGCCGAGGCTGGTTCCCACGGCCACCGACGCCTGAGACGCTTTCAATGACGGCACCAGTGCTCGACCATTTCCTGCTGCGCATCGCGCCGGCGCCGCCCGTATCCGTGGCCCCGGAACTCCTCCGGGCGCGTGAGTCGATCCGCGCCAGCCTCGCCGCGCTGCGCCAGGTGCCGGACTCAGCTCTCGAACGCAACTGGCAGTGGCATGATGGCGAACTCGACGTGCGTTACGGGTTCTACCGGCAGTACGAGGAGCTCGAGGATGCGCGGACGCGGGTTCGTCCGTTGGTGGCTGACGCAAGGGGGGATGAAGGTCCGGCGCGACCGCTGGTAGCCGCCGCGTCGGCAGCGCGCTGGGATCTTCACGGCCTTCTTAGCAGTCTGACTGACACCGATCTTGATCGTGACCCCGGGAATGAAGAGTGGACGCTCCGGCAGACACTCGCTCACATCGTCGGCGGCCAACGCGGCTACGCATGGTTCACCTACTGGTACCTGGCTCAACGCGATCGTCCCCTCAACGAGTTCCCGGAGCGCGCGCCCGATGACGCCGAAATCGGATTTCCGGAAGAGGAAACCGAAGGGCGCGGCACGCTCGCCGAGATTCAGCGGCGGTTCGACGACATCGTCGATCTGTCCGCCGGTGTCTTTGGAACACTCGGCGATGAAGAGCTGGCGGCGCGGGCACGCTGGTCAGGACTCCTCGTCGATGTCCGATTTCGGATGGTCCGCTGGACCTCTCACATTCGCGAACACACGATTCAGGTGGAGAAGACGCTCGGCTTCATCGGCCGGCCGCTGACAGAAGTCGATCTACTGTTGCGGCTCATCGCCGCCGGCTACGGCCGGCTCGAGGAGGAGCTCCTCTTGTTGCCGGCGGAACGTCAAGCGGTCGCCGACGCTCTGGCGCTGGCGGAGTCGGTCGCGGAGCGCGTCACGTCCGGAGCACAGTCGGTTGCAGAGGCGGCCCGCGCCTAGACGATTGCCCGGTGTAGCCGATGGAATGTCGGTTTGAAGCCGAGCGCGGTCCATGCTCGGTTCGCCTGCAGGTTCGTCGAGCGCCAGTCGACAGCCACCCATTCGTAGCCTTCGTCGCGAGCCCAGGCCATTACGGTCTCGCCGAGCGCTCGACCCGTGCCGAGCCCGCGCGCCTCGGGCAATACCGCGGCGAATCCGAGGAAACCGGCGCTGCGCGGGCGCATCATCGGTGTGTTACCCGGTGAAAGGTCGAGCGAGCAGCCAACGGCGCGCCGATAACGCGGCCCTCGTTTCCGCCACGAACGTCGTGTACTTCGGATCTTCGAAATCCGCCTCGATGTCGGCGCGCACCTGCTCGATCGTCAAAGGTGGCAGGCGCGAGAACACCGGCGACGCTTGCTGGTGCTGCGAAGGTGCGCGGTCCAACTCCGCAAGGGCGGGGATGTCGGCGCGTTCTGCTCGTCGGACAGTGATGCCTTCCTTGAGGGTGGGCAAGAATTCGCGCCACACCGGCTCGCGGACGGCATGCACATGCTGCTTGCCGAAACCGAGGCTGAACCAGGCCTCGAGCACCTGCGGGTCAGTTGTGGAACCACGACAAACTGACTGGTTCGGCCTTCCTCCACCCAATGGCCCGTCCGACGACGCTCACGATCGCGCCCGAGGCCCTGTCTTGCGTCAGCAGCGCAGCGACCTGCTCGCGCGCTGACGCTGGCTCCTCGTACTTGCGGTCGAGGGCAAGAATGGTGCGTCGCTGTTGCCGGTGTCGCTCCGTGAGAAGACGGGTCGCTTCGTCTAAGTCATCGGCGCTGAACGCGCGCACTTCGTACCTGGACATTGCTACAACATCGTGACGCATAACAGCTCGATGTGGAGGGCTGGCCCGGCCCGCGGCGTAGACTGGCCGCACTACCCCTAGGAGCACTGATGAAGATTTTCCTTGACACCGCCGACATTGAAGAGATCCGCGTCGCCGCCCGCTGGGGCGTGCTCGACGGCGTCACCACGAACCCGACCTTGTACGGGAAGATCGGCGGGTCATACGAGGACATCCTCAAGCAGATCTGCGATCTGACGCCCGGCCCCGTGAGCGCTGAAGTAGTGGCCGAGCACGTTGACGGCATGCTCAGCGAGGGCCGCGCCTTCGCAAAGCTCGCGCCGAACATCGTCGTCAAGGTGCCCATGAGCGAGGAGGGCCTGGAGGCCATCTATCGCTTCGCAGAGGAAGGCATCAAGACCAACTGCACCCTCATCTTTACCGCCAATCAGGGCCTGCTGGCGGCCAAGGCGGGCGCCTCGTTGCTGTCGCCCTTCGTTGGCCGCCTCGACGACATCAACCAGGATGGAATGGACGTCATTCGCGAGCTGGTGTCGATTATCGAAGTCTTCGAGCTGGATTCGGAGGTCCTCGCCGCGTCGATCCGCCACCCGCGCCACGTCACTGAGGCCGCTCTCCTTGGCGCGCACGTGGCGACGCTGCCGATGAAGGTGCTGCAGCAGATGGTCCACCATCCGCTGACCGACAAGGGCATCGTGACCTTCCGCGAGGATTGGGACAAGGCACGCCAGATGGCCGCGGAGAAGGATTCCGCAGCGGTGGGGAGCTCAGGCCGCCACAACTAGCCGACATCTCGGCGGGCACCTAATCGATCGAGCTCGACTGCCAGTCCCACTGCGCCGTCAGACGCTCCTTATGCAGCGGGTGACTGAACGGACGGTCGGCGCCCGCCGTGCAACCGAAATTCGTCCGCTTAGGGCACTTCCGACGCGGTTTCATGCATCCGGTGACTGAAGTGGCGGGCGGAGCCCTGTCGGGCGCGGCTCCTGGCCGTGTCGACGGACGGTTCAGTCACGGGCTGACTAAGGCGCCGGTAAGCCGCGCGACGGGTCGTCCAAGCTCTCCGCCCCTAGGCGCTTGACGACCACATCGCGGTCGATGAGCGTGTCTCGTGCGCGTCTTGACCGTGCGCGGCCGGATGGTATGATTCATTCATCCCCGATCTCCCAAGTCGGTCGGCCCATGGCCGTCGATTGCGGGGCATCTTCCAGCATCGGACGACGCCTCCCCGCGTGCCCGCGGGGACGTTCTCCCGACGCTACCCGTCTGACTGTCCATTGGGCGTAGCCGTCGAATCCAGTCGAACCCAGGAGTACCCAGGTAACACCTGAATGAATATCAACGAACTCAAGAGCAAGAACTTCAATCAGCTGGTCCAGATCGGCGGCGAGCTGGAGGTCGCTGACGCGACCCAGATGCGCAAGGACGACCTGGTCGAGCAGATCCTCCAGCGCCAGGTTGAGCGCACCGGCCAGGTCTACGTGACCGGCATCCTTGACATCGTCGACGACGGTTACGGCTTCCTCCGCCGGCATGGGCTGATGCCCAGCCAGGATGACGTCTACGTATCGTCCAGCCAGGTACGCCGTTTCGGCCTGCGCGCTGGCGATCGCGTCGGGGGCGTCATCCGCTCGCCCAAGGACGGCGAGAAATATTGGGGCCTCATCCGCGTCGAGTCGGTCAACGGCGTCGACCCTGAAGCTGCCAAGCGCCGCCCGCACTTCGACGTGCTTACCCCGATTCACCCGATTGAGCTGATCAACCTCGAGACCGATCCCAAGAACCTCAGTCAGCGCCTGATCAACCTGGTCAATCCGCTCGGCAAGGGCCAGCGCGCGCTGATCGTCAGTCCGCCCAAGGCGGGCAAGACGATGCTGCTCAAGCAGATCGCCAACGGCATCACGGCCAACTATCCAGAGATCCTGCTGATGGTCGCGCTCATAGGTGAGCGCCCAGAGGAAGTGACCGATATGCGCCGCTCGGTCAAGGGCGAGGTCATCTCCTCGACCTTTGACGAGCCCACGGAGAACCACACCCGCGCCGCCGAAATGGCGCTCGAGATCGCCAAACGACAGGTGGAGACCGGTCGCGATGTCGTGATCCTGCTCGATTCGATCACCCGACTGGCTCGCGCGTACAACCTGGCGCTGCCGCCCTCGGGCCACACGCTTTCCGGTGGTATCGACCCGATCGCGCTCTACCCGCCGAAGCGTTTCTTCGGCGCCGCGCGCAAGATCGAAGAGGGTGGCTCACTGACGATCATAGGCACGTGCCTGATCGACACCGGCTCGCGCATGGACGACGTCATCTACGAGGAGTTCAAGGGCACCGGTAACTCGGAGCTCATCCTCGATCGGAAGCTCGCCGAGAAGCGCGTCTTCCCGGCGATCGACGTCCAGCGCTCGGGTACTCGCCGCGAGGAGCTGCTGCTCGAGGAAGGCACCCTGCGGATGGTCTGGACGATGCGTCGGATGCTGTCCGCGGTGGGTACGAATGAGGGCATCGAGCTGCTGCTCAACCGCCTCGCCAAGACCACCTCGAATGCTGAGTTCCTGGCCAGCCTGACCAAGGCCGAGCGCGCCGCCGCCGGCGACAACTGAGGTTCGCAGCGCCCCAGGCAGCGAACGGCGGCGACCCGCACCGCCCTGACCGACGCTACCGATCCGGGTATTCCTCCCATGATTGCGCCATGCATACCGCCGACGTTTGGGCCCGCATTTGCCCCAGGGATGCCCTCGCTATCGCTCGCAGACTGCCAATTTACTCATGGGGAGCATTTCACCGCCGATAGTGGGCCCAGGCACGCCGTTCACGGCTTCCGTTGTGCAAGCACTAATCATGGAAGGTATATCGCGAGGTTTAGCAGGGTCCGGCAGGGTCACCACGAGATCCGGCACCAACTCGCCGGGTACGATGCGGCCTGATGTTCCTCGACGAGGTCACGATCACCGTGCGCGCCGGAGACGGCGGCGACGGTGCATCCAGCTTCCGCCACGAGGCTCACGTTCCGCGCGGCGGCCCCGACGGCGGTGACGGCGGCCGCGGCGGCAGCGTCTATCTGCGCGTCGACCCGGGCGAAACGATGCTGCGCGACTACCGCTACAAGCATCACTTTCGCGCCGACTCCGGCGGCCGAGGCACCGGTTCGAAGAAGCACGGCAAGGCAGGGCGAGACTTCGAGTTGAGCGTGCCGCCCGGGACGGTCGTGCGCGACCTCGCCACGAACGAGCTCATCGCCGATCTTGTCGCGCACGAGCAGAAGGTGATGGTCGCCCGCGGCGGGCGCGGCGGACTCGGCAACACGCACTTCGCGACGTCAACGAACCAAGCGCCGACGCACGCGCAGAAGGGCGAGCCTGGAACGGAGCGCCGCCTGAAGCTGGAACTGCGGCTGATCGCCGACGTCGGCCTGGTCGGCTTGCCGAATGCGGGAAAGTCGACCCTGTTGGCAGCCCTGACCGCGGCGACCCCCCAGGTCGCGCCCTATCCCTTCACGACGCTCGAGCCCAATCTCGGTGTGCTCGATCTCTCTGTCGTTGATACGAAGGACGAACGCCGCGTGACGATCGCCGACATGCCCGGCCTGATCGAGGGCGCCAGCGCCGGCGCAGGGCTCGGCCATGCCTTCCTCCGCCACGTCGCCCGGACGCGTGTCCTCGTCCACGTCGTCGACCTGGCCGCGCCGGATCCGGAGAGGGACTACCAGATCATTCGCGAAGAGCTGGAGGCGCACGATCCGCACCTTGCCGAGAAGGTGACGCTCGTGGTCGGCAACAAGATCGACCTCGAGGCGGGGACCCAGAACGCAGTGGCATTCAAGGCCCGCCGTCGCAAGGAGGGCAATGAGTTCGTGGCCATCTCAGCGGCCGAGGGCAAAGGCATCGACAAGCTCCTGAAGATCCTCGGACGCCTCCTACCCGACGCAGAAACCCTTGCCCAGCCGGGTGAGCCAGCCGGGGTGGTTGTCCACCGCCTCGAATCGGCGCCCGACCTGTTCTCGGTCACCGGCGAGGACGGCTCCTTCCGCGTCATCGGCCGGCGCATCGAGCGTCTGGCGGCGCAGACGGACTTCGAGAACGAAGAATCGGCAGAGCGCTTCCAGCGAGACCTCGCGCGCCTCGGCGTGGATCGCGAGCTGGTGAAGGCCGGGGTAATGCCCGGCGACAGCGTGCGAATCGGGGCGGTCGAGCTCGAATGGGAGCCAGAGCAGGAAAGAATGCGTGGCTGAAGCGCGATTGAAGTCGCGCTGGGGCATACTCGGCGGCATCTTCGACCCAATCCACTATGGCCACCTGGCGATTGCCGAGCAGACCCGCGACGAGCTTGAGCTTGCCGGTGTTCTGTTTGTTCCAGCCGGTCAACCGGTCCATCGAGCTCCCCCCAAGGCAGGCGCCGCCGACAGGCTGCGGATGGTCGAGCTGGCCACGGCCGATAACCCACGTTTTGCCGTCAGCGCGATTGAGGTGGAAGCCGACCGGCCCAGTTACTCCGTCGAAACGCTGGAGCAGCTGACATCGGATCGGCCCGGTGAAGAGTTTGTGTTGATCATGTCCGCCGAGGCGGCCAGGGCATTGCCGACGTGGCGCGATCCGATACGGCTGGTGGAGCTCGCCGAGATCGCCGTCGTCCCGCGACTCGGCTACGAGGGGATCTCTCGCGACTGGATCGACGGGGTATTCCCCGGCAGGCAGGACAGGTTCACCTTCGTCGACACGGCCCACCTCGGACATTCCGCGACGGACGTGCGCGAGCGCGTCGGCGCAGGAAAGTCGATCCACTACCTGGTCCCGCCCCCAGTCGAGGCGTACATCAGGCAGCACAACCTATACCCGAGCAAGAAGATGAGCGGAGCCGATGACCGACCAGCTGCCTGAGCCGACGCCGATCCGCCCGGGACTGCCACGCCGTCGCGCGGCTGCGCGGAAGAAGGTAAGCGCCGACAGCGGGCCGCCCGCAGATGAGCAGGCGCTCGCCCTGGCACGCCGGATCGTCGACCTTGCTGCGGACAAGAAAGCCTCGGACATCGTGCTGCTTGAGATCAGTGGGCTGACGACACTGGCCGACTACTTCGTCATCTGTTCGGCAGTGTCGGAGCGACAGCTGGGCGCCATCGCGGACGGCATCGTCGAGGCACTGCGCGAGGAGGGGACGCGGCCGATTGGCCGAGAGGGCTCAGCCAACGCGCACTGGCTGCTGATCGACTATGGCTCGGTCATCGTCCACGTGATGGCGCCGCCCGAGCGCGACTTCTATCAGCTCGAGCGCCTCTGGTCCGATGCGCCGCTGCTGTTAAGGCTCCAGTAGGACGGTCGGCGTAGCGACAAGTACCGACGGGTCATGTGGGAGTGCACCCGAGCGCACCTAGAGTCCCCCCATGGCTCGCGTCGCCAATGAGTGTCCGGTTTGCTCTCGCACCCTCGTCAGCTCGCGGTTCGACGCGACCTTCAGGCTGCCAGAGGGCAACGAACGACTCTTCTTCGGGTTACCGGCCAGCCTGTGCGAAGTCTGCCAACAGCTGTTCCTCGATCCCGACCTGATCGATCTCCTCGAGGTCCCCGAGGGTCGCTGCACCTTCGCCATCGAATCCGATCAGGTCCTCCTGCGTGGAGTCTGGTCGAAGGCGGAGTACTAGCACCACTACCACTCCCAACCTGTCAGCGCCGCGTGCCCACGGGCGCAGACGAACCGTAGCCGTCGGCCGCAGCTCCTCCGCGGCGGCCGACGCGCTCTCCCAGCCAGCCAAGAAGTGCTAGCTCCGAGCGATCGTCCGACAGCGAGTGCGGGCTGCCATCGGCAGCGATCCCCTTGCTGAGCAGATCCAACTGGTAGAGATCGTCGAGCGCTTTATCCAGCTCCTCCTGTTCCCAGGCACGCGCTTGCTCGGTCAGCTTCTGCGCGCGGAACGGCTGGAGCTTCATCTCGCGGATCAGGCCGGATGGCCTGGTCCCAGCGTCCAGGTGCTCGCGGATGATGATCAGGTCGCGCAGGCGCCGGTGTACCTGGGTGATGAGAACTGGCATTGGCATGGCCTCGCTCAGCAGTCGGCCGACCAGAGTGGCGGCCTGCGCGGTCCTGCGCGTGCCGATCGCGTCGAGGAACGCCCACGTTGAGCCGGGCACGGCTTCGCCGACGAGCGCGTCCACGTCTTCCCGGGTGATCGGTGAATCCGGTCGGTAGAGGGCCAGCTTCTCGAGCTCGGCGTTGGCCAGCTCCGTCTGACGGCGGCGATCCACGTCTCCCTCGCGGACATAGGCGCCTACCCGTTCAGCGAGGAGATGAACGGCGCCGGCGGCGAAGGTCGCGTTCAGTTCCTTGCCCCGCGTACCGATCCAGGCCTCCATGCGCTCACGCGAGGGCGCGGGAAACTCTCCGACACGTCCGCCCCGCTCCGCTACGGCGTCGCGCAGGATGGCCGCCTGGGCGGGACCCTTCCCCCCGGACGCGATCAGGTCGGTGAACGCGAGCGCGTTGCCGGGCGCGACGGCATCGAGGAGCTTCATCAGCTGCTCGCGCGAGGCCTGCTCACGCAGGATCAAGGCTGGCTGGCGAACGACGACGACGGTGCCGCTGCTGAACAGCGTGGCCGTGGCCAGGCGCAACTCGATCTGTTCGAGGGTCCGGGCTCGGCGACGGCCGGAACCGGCGCCGCTGCCGTCGGATGAGTCATCCTCGTCGGCGCTGGTGCGCCACAAATCCAGCGGCTGACCGGAGTCCGCCGCGAGCTCCGCCGCGTATGCGTCTGCGGCGTGGTTCAGACCGAAGGCGTCCTCGCCCCAGAAGTAGGCGAGAGCCGGAACAGTCAATGCCTGGTGCCCAGTCCGGCTGTGGCCCAGGGAATGCGCTGGACATCATCCGGGTCGATGCCGGCCGCGGCGCAGACGTCTCGTTCGAGCGCCTCTGCGCGCTGTCGGGCGGCCCGTATCCCTGCGCTATCGCCGTGGCGCTCGATCCACCGGTTGAAACGCTCCTCGAGCGAAACGACGCCCTGGGTCGCGCGCTTGTCGGCGTAGCACACGACCCGCTCTTCGATCGTGGCGTCGCCGACCCAGAGGGAGTGGTGCTCATCGTCGGCCAGGCGAGTGACCGGATGATTCGCTACCGCACCGGCCAGCTCGTGGTGACCCTGTTCGCGCAACCACGCCGCGCCGGCCCAGCCGTGGCCGAGATGCTTGAGCGGATGGTCGGCGGGCAGCGCCTTGTCGACGTCATGCAGGAGCGCCGCAGCCTCGACCAGGGGCACGTGGATCGCGTGCCCGCGCGCGTCGATGGCCGTCGCCAGAAACGTCGCGACCTCGGCAACCGCGGCGCTGTGGCGCGCGAGCCAGTCGGGCGCAGCCAGCGCGCCAAGAATCTGGGCTGCTTCCGTCCGCGTCGGGATCGACATCTCCGCGATTGTAGGTTCGCCGCCTCCCGCGGCCGACTGCGGGGCCGGGTTGTGGGATCGGGCAGAAGCCGGCGCCCAGCGGCGGACGCGGCGTCGGAGTAGTCGGCCGTGGGCGGCCACCGGCTGCATTCGCCACCAGGTCCATGCCGTCCGTGCTTATCTCCACAGATCCGTCCAGGTCGGTTCGGAACAGCTTCGCCCCACTCTCGACGAGCCGCGCGACGGTCTTTGGCGAGGGATGGCCGTACGGATTGCCCGAGCCTGCGCTGACCACTGCCACTCGAGGCTTCATTTGCTCCACAAACGCGTCTGTCGTCGCCGTGCCGCTTCCGTGGTGCGCCACCTTCAACAGGTCCAGCCCCTCGCCATCACGCGCGATGCCGGTCGCCAGCAGATGCGGATCGATCTGCTCCTCGACGTCGCCGGTGAGGATCATCCGGCGGGCGCCGAAGTGAATGTCGAGCACGATCGAGACGTTGTTGATGCCTGTGCCCGAATCGGGCGGTCGCAGGGGCACAGTGCCCGGCAGCGGCCATTCCACGTCCATTCGAATGCCGTCCAGCGAAAGCGTGTCACCTGCCGAGAGGATCCGGCTCTGGCGTCCCAGGCCGGCGAGACGTCGCCGGTACGCCGCGTCACCGGGCCCGAGTCCGATCATCCCTGGCTCCGCGATCTCCGTGATCCGGTAGCGATCCATCACGGCCGCCAGGCCGGCCACGTGGTCCTCGTGCGGATGGGTCAGGACGACTAGGTCCAGCCGACGATCCCAGGCCGGTATGCGCTGGTCGAGCAGGGCGATCAGGCGGCCCGGATCGGGACCGGTGTCCACCAGTGCCCGTCCGCCACTCGGCCCCTGCAGGAGGATCGCGTCGCCCTGGCCGACGTCCAGCACGGTCACGTGCAGCCGACCGTCCGGCCGAGTCCCGTTCGCGGCGACGAGAAGCACCGCCGCGCCGAGCAGCGCTGCCGCGAACGCAAGTCTTCGCGACCGAACGGCGGATGGGTGATTTTCACGCGTCGAGCCCGAGCCCGCGTCGCGGAGGGCGTCTGCCACGGGCGGCCGAGACCGCCGACGGGCGAAATAGGCGAGCGCGACTGCACAGGCGGCTGCGCTCAAGAGGTTGATCGGCTCCGAGAGGACGAGGCTAGCGAACGGCAGCGCTGCGCAGAAATGAGCGATCGCGATGGTGGCGCTTATCACCAGCGATCCGATCAATGCGAGTGGTGCCAAGAGCAGCGCCGGGACGCCAAACCCGATGAGCACTCCGCACGCGAGGGCCACGGCGGTGAGCAGCATGGCGGGCGCGACGAACGGGGTGATGAGCAGGTTGGCTAACGGGGCGACCAGGGAAAGGGTGCCGAAGTGGAGCAGCACCAGCGGCAGCGTCGCGGCCTGTGCTGCCAGCGATACGCCGAGCGATTCGAGCAGCCACTTCGGGGTTCGCCGCGGCAGTCGGCGCGCGAGCCAGTGATGTGCGCGCGTGCCCCACACGAGCAACCCGCATGTCGCCGCCGCGGAGAGCTGGAAGCCAACATCGGTGATCGTTGCAGGATCGACGGCGAGCATGCCGGTGACGGTGATTCCGAGCCCGGCCGCGGCGGACCCCCGACGGCCTGACTCGCGCGCAAGGAGCACCACCGATGCCATGACCGCCGCGCGGAGCACGCTTGGTGACGCTCCGGCAAAGACCGCATAGAGACAGATCGCGCCGAGCACGATCACCGTTCGTGGGCGGCGGGCGAGACCGCCGAGCATCGCGCTGACTACCGCGCCCAACATCGCGATGTGCCAGCCGCTGATCGCAACCACGTGGCTGAGCCCACTCAGACGAAAGTCGGTTGCGACTTCGCGCGAAACCAGGTCGCGCAGACCGATGCCCATCGCCGAGGCCAGCCCGGCCTGCGGCTCCGGGAGTGCCGCAGAGATTGACGCCGCCGCTCCGCGCCGAAACTGCTCCAAGCCCGTCAGCGGCGAACCGTCGGCCCCGAGTCGCTCCATCTCCCGGGCACGCGTGGTGAGTGAAATCCCAGTACGGGCCAGGAATTCCGCGAACCCGCCTTCGGTGGGCGCAGGCTCCAGCGTTCCGCCCAGCCGGATGACGTCACCAGGGGCGATCGGCGGATAGATCGGCAGTGATGCCCAGATGCGGTCGGCACGCTCGGGCGGCCTGAGCTCGATGACGGCCCGCTGACTACCGCCTGACGGCGCGTTGACCGAAACTACGACTGCCTCGTGGTCCCAGCCAGATGCTTCGACCTGACTTCCGCCGACGTCAGGGGTTGCGGCCAGCGCCACGCCCGCGAATGCGCGCGCCAGCACGATCGCCGTGGTAACAGACGCAGCGGCAAGCCCGCGCATGTGCCCCCGGGCCGCCAAGACCGCGGCCAGCAGCGCCACGGCACCTCCAAGAGCGAGCAGTGCCGCCGGCGCGCCTGCGACGGTCGCGAGCAGCGCACCGATGATCGCGCCGGCAGCGAGCCAGCCCGAGCGCGGCATCTGTCCGACCCCTAAGGACCGACCGTCACGAGCGCGCGGATCTTCTCGAATGTGGAAGCCCCAACGACCTCGCGCGAGAGCAGCTCGTCGACAGTCGTGAACGGCGCCTCATCTCGAGCGGCGATGATCTTCGCCGCCGTCACAGGCCCGATTCCGGGCAGCGTGTCGAGCTGGTCGGCTCCGGCCAGGTTGACGTTGATCAATCCGGTGGACTGGCCAGGCTCCGTGGAGCCCGGCTGCTGGGGCAGCGCCGACGCAGCGGCCCTATCGCCTCGGGCCGGCACGTGGATCTTCGCGCCGTCGGTCAGCTGCTGGGCCAGGTTCAACAGCGCGGCCGCCGAGTTGATGTCCACCTGCGGCGAGTAACCACCGGCGACTGCGATGGCGTCGCCCACTCTGCTTCCCGCAGCCAGTCGATGAACTCCCGGCCGAGCCACGGCGCCCTCGACGTCCACGACGATCTCCGCCTCCAACAACTGCCCGGACGCCGAACCGCTCTCGGGAGATGTGTTTGACCTCGTGTCGAAGAAGACGGCCTGGCCGTTCACGGCAAGGTTGGGCTGCGCGCTGGTCGACGTGAACCAGATGACCAGGCCTGTCACTGCGAGGACGCCCGCAGCGAGCAAGCCGACGAGGCGGACGTTGTTCGCGTTCGCCTCGGGCTTGGCGGGTTTGGCGGGCTCATCGGCGGACGGCGGCTTCGGGCCGTCGTCCTCGGCAGCAGTTTCAATCGGCCGCCATTCACCAAACCGGTTCATCGGGTCCCTCCGTGGCGGGGACGTCGATTGCCGGCGGGCCTATCAGGTTTGGCTCGCCGGCCGCCCGGGGCACTTCGGGCAACCGGCGAGCTCAAGTGGAACTCTAGGCAGCGCCTCTTACCGCGCACTTATTCGACGATTGGCGAGTTATCCACCGCTAGGCGGCCGCGACCTCGACCGCGGCCGCCAGCTTCGGCTGAACTTCCTGCACCAGCCGTGTCATCGTCTCCTCGTCGTAGGGCGACGGGAAGCCAACGATCACGTGGTGGTAGCCCTCGGAGACGAATGGCAGCAGCATCTCGACGACGTGTTCCGGCGAGCCCAACGGCTGGGCAGAAGGTGGCCGCCCTGCCCACGTCTTGGCCTGGCCGTTGTGCTCGTAGATGCCCTCGAGGACGCGCGCCGCTTCCTCGCTGGAATCGCGGATGATGATCGGACCGGTGTTGAACGTGCGCTCTATCTCACGCTCATCGCGCCCGACCTCCTCGCAGTGCCGTCGGAGCGCTTCTTCCTTGCGCTTGAAGCCCTCGAGCCCCGCGGCAAAGCCGATGTTGTTCGCGTCCGCATAGCGCGCCACGAGGCGCAGGGTGACGTTCTCGCCACCGCCGCCCAGGAGGATCGGCATGTGCGCCTGCACAGGCGGCGGATCGTTGCGCGCACTCTGAATTGCGTAGTGCGGTCCGCTGGACGACCCGGGTTCTCCGTCGAGCATGGCGCGCATCACCGGCAAGGCCTCGCGCAGCCAGCGCAGCCGCTCACCGGGGCTCTCACCGAACTCGATCCCAAAGTCGCGCGCCTCATCCTCGTTCCACGCGGATCCGATGCCCAGGTAGGCGCGTCCGTTGCTGATGTGGTCGAGGGCCGTGGCCATCTTGGCCGTGAGGGCGGGATTGCGGAAAGGATTTGCGCCGACCAGGAGCCCGACCCGGATTCTCTCCGTCGCCTGTGCCCACGCGGCGAGGGTCATGTAGCCCTCGAAGATCGGACCCTCTGGCGCGCCCACGATGGGATACACGTGATCCCACGACCAGAGGCTGTAGAAGCCGAGGCGGTCGGCCCGCCGGCCGGCCTCCAGCAACGAGCTCCAGCCAGTGTACTGGCCCCAGCACAGAGCGCCGAGGCGGATATCGCGGTTGGAGATCGATCGGGTGGTGGAGAGTTCTTCATTCACGAGCCGAGGCTATCAAAGGCCGCCAACGGTCCGGAAAAGGGGACGACCCGCCGGGAGGAGGGTCCGGGCGGGTCGAAGGGGATCGCTGGAAGTGAATCCAGTTATGGCTGATTCGGTTACTTCCGGCGCATCCGCGACAGGGGCAGGTTTCGGGCAGCTCGTGCCCGGCTGTGCTCTGGTCCCAGCTGAGTGCGATTGCGGTGGCTCTCCGCCGCCTCACGCAGTCGAGTTGCGTACCGCTCGCGCGCCAGCAGCTCCATTTCGATATACATCTAACGAACTCCTAGACTGTCTGTATGTATGGACTTGGGATCTCGTGAGTCCACGCCGAAGTTCTCAGCGGCTGCACCCAGGAGTGCGACCACGGCGAATGCGACGAGGATCAGGAATACTTCCATATCGTAACTCCTTGTCGCCCCCATTACGGTTACTCACTAACCATAGAATAGCCACTTGCGCGTAACCTGTCAATCGCTTATAAAGGGTTACGACATGGAAATCATCCCAACGCCTGACACACACTCGGGGCACGCTCAGGGCAATGGCGCCCACGATCACGACGATCTCGAGCAGTCCCACGGAGAAGGCCGCCACGGCCACCAAGCGTCCCTCGGCGACGCTTTGGACTTCGTCAACACACTCGAGTTCGACAAGGGTCTGCCCGACGAGCACCTGACCGACGTGCCGACCGCCGTGGTCTGGCTCCAGGAGCACGCATTGCTCCATCGCGAGATGGTTGGCCCGCTGCTCGAGCGCTACCAGGGCGAGGACGAGGACACGCTTCTGCAGCGCGTCCGGCGCATCCGCGGCGCACTGCGCGAGCTTCTCGATGCGACAGTCGAGGAACGGCCGCCAGAGGGCACCGCGCTGCGCGAGGTGAACAGGGCATTGCGCGCGCAGTACCTGATCGAGCTCGTGCCCGCGTCAGACGGCGTGTCGCTCGACCACCGCCACGAGGGTGATCCCATCAGCGGTGCCATGGCCCGCCTCGCAGAGGCTGTCGCACGCGAGCTGACCCAGGGCGACTCCAAGCGCATGCGCATCTGCGCCAACGAGGAGTGCCGCTGGGTCTTTCGTGACTTCTCGCCCGCTGGCCGTCGCAAGTGGTGCGATATGTCGACCTGCGGCAATCGGGCCAAGGCAGCGCGCCACCGTGAGCGCCAGAAACAGAAGCCAGAGCCCGATGCGCCTGATCTGCCCGCATCAGGCGAGGCCGCAGATATGCTTGCCTCGCCCGGTTCAGCCCTATCCACTGGCCCGACCGAGGCCCTGCACTAGCGGATGTCCGACCGCGCGCGTGACGCGACCGTCCTCCAGATGCGCCTCGTCGTCGAGGCCGACGACTACGACGCGGCGATCGCGTTCTACCGCGACGTCCTGGGTTTACCCGAGGAGCTGGCGATCGCCGGGCCTGACGGCGCGAGGGTCACGATCCTCCAGGCCGGCCGTGCGACTCTCGAGATCGCCAATCCAGCCCAGAAGCTCTACATCGATGCGCTCGAGGTCGGTCGTCCGGTGGCGCCGAGAATTCGCGTGGCATTCGAGGTCGTGGATGGCGCCGCGTCGACGACGCAGCTGGTCCAGGCCGGCGCCGAGCTGATTGCGCCGCCGACCGAAACGCCGTGGCGCTCGCTCAACTCACGCATGAAGGCGCCTGCCGGCCTGCAGGTCACGTTGTTTCAGGAGCTGGGCCCGAAGACGCCAGAGGGGGGCCCTCGCGTTCCGTTACCGCAACTATGACGACCGAATCACAACGTTCACGAGGCGATCGCGGACATGGATGATGCGCACGATCTCGTGGCCCTCGACTTGTGCCTTGACCTTGTCGCGGGCGAGGGCGATCTGCTCAACCTCGATCTCCGACAGCCCAGTCGGGACCTTGATCACGTCGCGTAGCTTGCCGTTGACCTGAATCGGGAGCTCGATCTGGTCCATCGCCACAAGGTCCGCAGAGAATTCCGGCCAGCGTTGTGCATGGACAGACGTCCAGCCCTCGCCTCTGGCCTCGGCGCGCCGGCTCCATAGCTCCTCGCTGATGTGCGGCGCGATTGGAGCCAGCATCAGCAGCAGCAATCGGACCGCTTCATCCCACTCGGGCCCGTTGACGAGCTCCGAGCCCCGCAGGCGGATCATGTGGTTGGTCAGCTCCATGAGCGCGGAGATCATCGTGTTCCAGCGGAAGTCTGCGTGGTCTTCGGTCACCTTGGCCAGGGCGCGGTGGGCATGCCGGCGCAGCTCGTCTGCCTCGGCGCCATCGGGTGACTCGGACCTTCGATCGCCCTCGGGGTCCAGCACCACGGTCCAGACCCGGCGCAGGAAACGGTTGACACCGTCGATGCCGGTCGGGCTCCATGGCCCGCCCTGGTCCCACGGCCCCATGAACATCAGGAACAGGCGGATCGTGTCCGCGCCATAGCGCGCGATCAGCTCGTCAGGATCCTGGACATTGCCGCGCGACTTGCTCATCCGCTCGCCGTCGGCGCCCAGGATCTGGCCCTGGTTGAACAGGCGCAGCCACGGCTCCCGCTCGTGGATCAGGCCGAGATCGTTCAGCGCCTTGCAGAAGAAGCGCCCATACATCAGGTGCAGAACGGCATGCTCGGCGCCGCCGGTGTACTGCTGGACCGGACACCAGACCTCGTCACGAGCACGGTCGATTGGCCCGTCCGTCTTGTCGACCGACAGGTAGCGCCACCAATACCAGGATGAGTCGACGAAGGTGTCCATGGTGTCGGTCTCGCGTCGACCTTTGCCGCCGCACCTGGGGCATGGAGTGTTCAGGAAACCTTCGTCCCACTCGAGCGGATTGCCCCCTTGCGGGCGGAACTCGAAGTGCTCTGGCAGCAGGACCGGCAGATCCGATTCGGGCACGGGCACGATGCCGCACGACGGGTCTGCCAGGCAGTACACCACCGGGATCGGCGTGCCCCAGGCTCGCTGACGGCTGATCAACCAGTCACGCAGCCGATAGGTGATGGCCGACTTTCCCTTGCCCTGCTTCTCCAGCGACTCGGTGATCCGGCGCCCGCCCTCGACCGCCAGCATTCCCGAGAAGTCCCCCGAGTTGACCAGCACCTCGTCCGCTGAATGGGCCGCGTATGCATCGGTAGGCTCGGCGCTGGCGTCTTCCGAGGCAACTGGTGGCGCAACCACCCGAACGATCGGCAACCCGAAACGCCCGGCGAACTCGAAATCTCGCTCGTCGTGGGCGGGAACGGCCATGATCGCGCCGGTGCCGTAGCCGCTCAGCACGTAGTCGGCAATCCAGATCGGTATCCGCTCGCCATTGATCGGATTGATCGCATGAGCGCCCAATGGAACGCCGCTCTTCTCGCGCTCGGTCGACAGCCGGTCGATCTCCGACTTCCGGCGTGCCTCGAAGCGGTAGGCATCCACCTCCGCCTTGCGATCGGGGTGGGTCAGCTTGTCGACAAGCGGATGCTCGGGGGCGAGCACCATGAACGTCGCCCCGAACAGCGTGTCCGGCCGGGTAGTGAAGACTCGTATCTCGTCGCCGCCAGGCTGGTGGTCGTCAGGGGCGACCTCGAAGGGGAGCTCGGCGCCTTCTGACCGGCCGATCCAGTTCGTCTGCATTACCCGAATAGGGTCGGGAAAATCCAGCTCCGGGTAGGTCAGCATCTCGTCGGCGTACCTGGTGGTGCGAAAGAACCACTGCTCGAGGTCGCGCTTGATGACCGGTGTGCCGCACCGCCAGCAGACCCGATTGGCACCCATCACCTGCTCGCGCGCGAGCACGACCTGGTCCTTTGGGCACCAGTCGACGGGGGCCATCTCGCGATAGGCCAGATCCTGCTCCAGGAACTTCAGGAAGATCCACTGGTTCCACTGGTAGTAGTCCGGCTCGCAGGTAATGACCTCGGCGCTCCAGTCCCAGGTGGCTCCCATCGAGCGCAGCTGGC
>Ga0183260_10001702_pt1 | contig 18283 bp, 17 predicted proteins | sample AntDrymUQ4972206_2_FD_129768 | JGI IMG/M metagenome (GOLD analysis project Ga0183260, IMG submission 129768) | Polar desert sand microbial communities from Dry Valleys, Antarctica - metaG UQ497 (22.06) (version 2) (version 2) | ecosystem: Environmental > Terrestrial > Soil > Desert | place...
GGTCAAGTACGGCGGCGAGGACTACCTCGTCCTGTCGGCCCGCGACCTGCTCGCGGTTGTCGAGAAGTAACCCGTTCCTGCTGAAAATCCCAGCACGACCCGTACGACCAGCACGTTCGACCCCGCCCCGAAGCCTCTCTCGGCATCGGGGCGGGTCCGTGCTCAACTCATCTGCGAAGGGACACCACCTCCATGCCGAAGCTGATCCGATTCGACGAAGCCGCCCGTAGTGGTCTGCAGCGGGGAGTCGATCAGCTCGCCCGCGCGGTCAAGGTCACCCTCGGCCCCGGCGGGCGAAACGTCGTGATCGACAAGAGCTTCGGGGCGCCGACGATCACCAACGACGGCGTCACCATCGCCCGTGAGGTGGACCTGACCGACCCGTTCGAGAACCTCGGCGCCCAGCTGGCCAAGAGCGTGGCGACCAAGACCAACGACGTCGCCGGGGACGGTACGACGACGGCCACCGTGCTGGCCCAGGCCCTCGTACGACACGGCCTGCGCAACATCACCGCCGGTGCCAACCCCGCCGCCCTCGGGCGTGGCATCGCCGCGGCTGTGACGGCCGTGAACGAGGCGTTGGACAAGGCCGCGTCCCCGGTCAACGGACGGATCGAGATCGCCCAGGTGGCGACCATCTCCGCGCAGGACTCCGAGATCGGCGACCTGATCGCCGAGGCGATGGAGCAGGTCGGGACCGACGGGGTGATCACCGTCGAGGAATCGAACACCATGGAGACCAGCCTCGAGATCACCGAAGGCATGCAGTTCGACAAGGGATACAGCTCGCCGTACTTCGTCACCGACGCTACGGCTATGGAAGCCGTCCTGGACAACCCGTACGTGCTCCTGCACAGCACCAAGATCAGCGCGCTGACCGACCTGCTCCCGCTGCTGGAAAAAGTGATGACCGAGGGCAAGCCGCTGCTCGTCGTCGCCGAGGACGTCGAAGGCGAGGCGCTGTCGACCCTGGTCGTCAACGCGGTCCGCAAGACCTTCGTCGCCGTGGCCGTCAAGGCTCCGTACTTCGGTGACCGCCGCAAGGCCTTCATGCAGGACCTGGCTGTCGTCACCGGCGGACAGGTGATTGCCCCGGAGGTCGGCCTCAAGCTCAGCGAGGTCGGTGCCGAGGTGCTGGGCACGGTACGCCGAGCCACGATCACCAAGGACACGACCACCCTCGTGGACGGTGGCGGCAGCACCGACGAGATCGCGGCGCGGGTCTCGCAACTGCGTACCGAGATCGAGAACACCGATTCCGACTGGGATCGCGACAAGCTCCAGGAGCGGCTGGCCAAGCTGGCCGGCGGCATCGGCGTGATCCGGGTCGGGGCGGCCACCGAGGTGGAGCTCAAGGAGAAGAAGCACCGGATCGAGGACGCCATCTCGGCCACCCGTGCGGCCGTCGAGGAAGGCGTCCTGCCCGGTGGCGGTAGCGCCCTCGTGCACGCCGGCTCCGTACTGGTGGACGGCCTGGGTCTGGAAGGCGATGAGCGCACCGGCGTCACGATCGTGGCTCGCAGCCTGCGTGCCCCCCTGGTGCAGATCGCCGACAACGCCGGCGTCGAAGGTCGGGTAACTGCCGACAAAGTCCTGGAACTGGGGATCGGGCACGGCTACAACGCAGCGACCGGCGACTTCGGCGACTTGGCCGCCGCGGGCGTTATCGACCCGGTCAAAGTCACCAAGGCCGCTCTGACCAACGCCGCTTCGATCGCAGCGATGATCCTGACCACCGACAGTTCGGTCGTCGAGGCGCCGGCCAAGCAGGACCAGAACGGGCAGGCCAACGGCCACGGTCATTCGCACGGCCACGGGCACAGCCACTGATCCAGGCCTCTACGCTGTGCCACGTGGCGGGGTGTCGGCAGTGAGCTGCTGGAAGCCGGGCGTCCTATGCCTGGGAGATTCGCCGCCCTGGCGCTGCGATGGCGATGGCCGGGTTCCCGCCCGGCGATCCCACAGGTGGAAGATGCCGCTCGGCGCGGCCAGCATCAGCACGAATCCGCCGCCCAGGAGCCCCCGCCCGACCTCGTCCCCGAGGCGGTCGGAGTCCACAAAACCTCCGACGACGCCGAGAGCCGTCGCGACGACGAGGATCGCCAACGCCGACCAGATCCCCACGCCGAGGCGCCGCCCCGGGGCGAAGAGGTGCCGTGCGGCGCGGGCAGGACCCCCGACCCACACCACGACGCCGATCACCACTGCGAGGACGAGGCCCAAGAAAATCTGCCCGAGGTCGCCCCATGGCTCATCGCTTTCCGGCGTGACCTGGCTGAGCACAAGGGCGGCACTCATGACCAGCGCCGCGGCTACCACCCCGAACAGGGCCGCCAGGAGGGGCCACAAGACCAGCTGACGACCACGCCGCATGCGAGCTCCTTCATCGGGCGGTTGTGTAGCGAACCGGCGCTTCGCCCGGGCGCTAGTCGACCGCGCTTTCCGAGGCGACCACGCCGTCGGCGTACCCCCGCGCGTACTCCCAGGTGACGTACTCAGCCGGATCGGGATCATACGGCGGCTCGTGCAGCCCGGTGATGCCCTCATCCAGCAGCTGCCGCAGGTTGGACTGCATCAGCGCCCAGCCGATGTGGTGCACCGTCTCGCAGTCCGGGCAGTCGATCACGATGCCCTTGATGCCGGTCGGCTCCAACAGGGTGCGGTAGACCTCGAGGTCTTCGAGATCGACCACGATGTCCTCGCGCTCCTCGGGAGACAGGGGCACCTGATCGGCCTCATCATCGCTCCCGTGATGGGCATGGTGGTCGGCATCGTCAGCGTCGTCGGCATAGGGCTCGCCGGGTAGATCGGAACTCACAGGAGCCACCGTAGCCCGCACTACGATGAGGCTCGAGTGGGCGGGCGCGAACCGAAGGAGCACAGGTGGATCAGCACGGCGGTAACCGACCGAAGTTCCTCGACGAGGGACTGACCTTCGACGATGTCCTGCTGGTCCCCGCGGCCTCCGACGTCCTGCCCAACTCCGTCGACACCGGCACCCGGCTGTCCCGAAACCTGAGCCTCGCGATACCGCTGGTCTCCAGCGCCATGGACACCGTGACCGAGTCCCGGATGGCGATCGCGATGGCCCGCCAGGGCGGAGTCGGCATCCTGCACCGAAATCTATCAGCCGACGATCAGGCCAATCAGGTCGATGTCGTGAAGCGCTCAGAAGCCGGCATGGTCAGCCACCCGATCACCTGTGCGCCGCAGGACACTGTCGCCAGCGTCGACCGGCTTTGCGCCCAGTACCGCATCTCCGGCGCACCGGTCGTCGACCCGGACGGAACCCTGCTCGGCATCGTCACCAATCGGGACATGCGTTTCGAGACCGATCCCAGCCGGCGGGTTCGCGAGATCATGACGCCGATGCCGCTGGTGACCGCACCGTACGGCGTCAAGCCGGAAGCGGCGTTGGAGCTGCTGCGCCAGCACAAGATCGAGAAGCTACCGCTGGTCGATGAAGCCGGGCGGCTGCGCGGACTGATCACGGTCAAGGACTTCGTCAAGAGCGACGAGTATCCATCGGCCACCAAGGACGACAGTGGGCGGCTGGTCGTCGGGGCGGCGATCGGGGTAGGGGAGGACGCCTACAAGCGGGCCGGGCTGCTGATCGAGGCCGGAGTCGATGTCCTGGTGGTCGACGTCGCGCATGGCCACCACCGCAGCATCCCGGAGATGATCTGCCGGCTGAAGGCCGATCACACCGTCGAGGTGATCGGCGGAAACGTCGCCACCCGGGACGGAGCGCAGGCCCTGATCGACGCCGGTGCCGACGGGATCAAGGTCGGCGTCGGACCCGGATCGATCTGCACGACCCGAGTCGTCGCCGGGGTCGGTGTACCTCAAGTGACCGCGATCTACGACGCGTCGCGGGCCGCTGCCCCAGCCGGGGTTCCGGTGATCGCCGACGGCGGGCTGCAGTACTCCGGCGACATCGCCAAGGCCATCGCCGCCGGCGCCGACAGTGTGATGTTGGGCAGCCTGCTGGCCGGCGTCGAGGAGGCACCCGGCGAGCTGGTGTTCGTCAACGGCAAGCAGTACAAGACCTACCGCGGCATGGGCTCGCTCGCCGCGATGCAGAGCCGGGGCCAGGCTCGCTCGTACTCCAAGGACCGGTACTTCGCTGACGACGTCCTGTCTGACGACAAGCTCGTGCCGCAGGGCATCGAGGGACAGGTGCCCTACCGCGGGATGTTGGCCGGGGTCGCCCACCAACTGGTCGGCGGGCTGTGCGCCGGCATGGGCTATTGCGGCGCAGCCACCATTGCCGACCTGCGCGACCACGCCCAGCTGATGCGAATCACCTCGGCCGGGCTGACCGAGAGCCATCCGCACGACGTGCAGATGACCGTCGAGTCGCCCAACTACCGAGCCCGCTGATGGGCGCAGCGCATGCGTGACTACGTTGAGATCGGGCTGGGCCGAACGGCTCGACGCGGGTACACCCTGAACGAGGTCTCGATCATCCCGTCCCGCCGTACCCGGGACATCGACGACGTCTCCACGGCCTGGCAGATCGACGCCTTCTCCTTCGGCATTCCGATGATGGCCACGCCCTCGGATGCCGTCATGAGCCCGGACATGTGCGTCGCGGTCGGACAAGCGGGCGGTCTCGGGGTGCTCAACGCCGAAGGTCTGTGGACCCGGTACGACGATCCGAGCCAGGCCTACGCGCGGATCGCCGACCTGTCCGAGGGTGACGTCGGTGAGATCTCCACCCTGCAGGAGATCTACGCCGAGCCGGTCAAGCCCGACCTGATCAGCGCACGGATCAAGGAGGTCAAGGACTCCGGGGTCACCACGGCTGCCCGCGTCTCGCCCCAGCACACCACCGAGTTGGCACCGGCACTGCTCTCAGCCGGCGTGGACATCCTCGTCATCCAGGGCACGATCGTCTCCGCCGAGCATGTCACCAACCACGGCGAAGGGCTGAACCTCAAGGAGTTCATCGCCGATCTCGACGTACCCGTGATCGTCGGTGGCTGTGCGGACTACCAGACCGCGCTGCACCTGATGCGTACCGGTGCGGCTGGGGTGATCGTGGGGATGGGCGCGGACGAGTACGCCAGCAGCGATCAGGTGCTCGGCATCCGGGTCCCGATGGCTACCGCGATCGCTGATGCCGTTGCGGCCCGTCGGGACTACCTGGACGAGACCGGCGGACGGTACGTCCACGTCCTGGCCAGCGGCGAGATCTCCACCAGTGGCGCGATCGCCCGGGCGCTGGCCTGTGGCGCGGATGCCGTCGTGGTCGGGGAGCCGCTGCGGACGGCGACCCAGGCACCGGCTGGTGGTCGGTACTGGGATTCGGTGGCCGCGCATCCGCGGCTGCCCCGCGGCGGGCTGGCACCGGCCGAACCCGACCGGGTGTCACTCGACGAGGTGCTGTTCGGCCCCAGCGCCGCACAGTGCGGGCGCACCAACCTGTTCGGTGCGCTTGCCCGCACCCTGGCCAAGACCGGCTTCAGCGACCTCAAGGAATTCCAGAAGGTGGACCTGGTCCTGTCCCGCCCCGACGCATGACCGCCGAGCGCGGCGACCGCGGCGAGCGCGGCGAGCGCGGCGAGCAATCGACCGGCACTGTGCTGGTCGTCGACTACGGGGCGCAGTACGCGCAACTGATTGCTCGCCGCATTCGCGAGGCGCGGGTACACAGCGAGATCGTGCCGTACACCACCTCCGTCGCGGACATGCTGGCCCGCGACCCCAGCGCGATCGTGCTCTCCGGGGGACCGTCCTCGGTCTACGCGCCAGGGGCGCCGGCGGCACCCGAGGGCTTGTTCGAGGCCGGCGTGCCGGTCTTCGGGATCTGCTACGGCTTCCAGCTGATGGCCCAGGCCATGGGTGGCGTCGTGGCTCGTACCGGCACATCGGAGTACGGCGGCACCGCTCTCGCAGTGACCCCCGGACCGTCGGCACTGTTCAGCGGATTGCCCGACCAGCAACTCGTCTGGATGAGCCACGGGGACTCGGTCACCGCGCCGCCGCCCGGATTCTCGGTCACCGCAACGAGTACCGGCACGCCCGTTGCCGCTGTGGAGGATCTCAGCCGGCGGCTGGCCGGTGTGCAGTTCCATCCAGAGGTAGGCCACAGCGAGCACGGTCAGGCGGTGTTGGAGCGCTTCCTGCACAACGTCGCCGGATGCTGGGCGGACTGGACGATGGACAACGTCATCGAGACCCAGGTCGGACGGATCCAGGCCCAGGTCGGCGGCAAGCGGGTGTTGTGTGCGCTGTCCGGTGGCGTGGACTCCGCCGTCGCTGCCGCGCTCGTCCAGCGGGCCGTGGGTGACCAGTTGACCTGCGTGTACGTCGATCACGGTTTGATGCGCCTCGGTGAGACCGAGCAGGTCGAGCGGGACTACGTGGCCTCCACCGGCGTGGACCTGCGCGTGGTTCGGGCCGAGGCGCAGTTCCTCGAAGCGCTGGCCGGAGTGGCCGATCCGGAGCAGAAGCGCAAGATCATCGGTCGGGAGTTCATCCGGGTCTTCGAGCAGGCCGCCCGCGAGGTCGCCGGCACCGAGGGCAGCGTGGACTTCCTGGTGCAGGGCACCCTCTATCCCGACGTGGTGGAGTCCGGCGGCGGCAGCGGCGCGGCGAGCATCAAGAGCCATCACAACGTCGGTGGGCTCCCGGAGGATCTGGCCTTTGAGTTGGTCGAACCGCTGCGGGAGCTGTTCAAGGACGAGGTACGCGAGGTCGGCCGCCAGCTCGGTCTTCCGGCCAGTATCGTTGGACGGCAACCCTTTCCAGGGCCCGGGCTGGGCGTGCGCATCGTCGGGGCGGTGGACGCCTACCGGCTCGACGTGCTCCGCCGGGCCGACGCGATCACTCGTGAGGAACTGACCCGAGCCGGCCTGGACCAGTCGATCTGGCAGTGCCCGGTGGTTCTGCTCGCGGACGTGCGGTCGGTGGGTGTGCAGGGCGATGGTCGCACGTACGGTCATCCCATCGTGTTGCGGCCGGTGTCCAGCGAGGACGCGATGACCGCGGACTGGACCCGCCTCCCGTACGACGTGTTGGCCTTGATCTCGACCCGGATCACGAACGAAGTGCCAGAGGTCAATCGGGTGGTACTTGACGTGACGAGCAAGCCACCGGGAACCATCGAGTGGGAGTAGGCGAAGCCGACTGGCGCTTTCCCAGCTGCTGATCGACTCCGACGTTATCCGAAGAAGCCCTCTCGCCGCCGCGGAATAAGGTCTACCGGCGGCACTCGCAGACCGGACTGGGGTAATCGCCCTGCTGCAGGAACTGGGTGACATGGCGACCTGACCGGAAGGATTGAGCATGCGTGATTCGGGGGTGGACCAGGGAAGAAGGTGGCGCGCTTCTCGAGAGCCTGGTCGGACCGGTGAAGGCGGTTCCGTTCAAGTACGGCTGGGTCGCGGTAGCCAGCCTGACCGAGGAGGATCGCCGACCGGGACACGCGGGCTCGCCGACAGGGCCTGATCACCGGGCGGAGGATCTGGCCGACTCAGGCCTGCCATCAACGACATGTGCTCGACGGGTCGAGCCGCCCACCGGGAAGGATGGAAACCGGCGTGATACGGGCAAGATCGGAATGAGGAGCCAACGATGTCGATGCCACCGCCCTACCCACCGGGATCACCGCCGCCTCAGCGGGGTCTGCCCCAGCAGCCGGCCGTGATGTATGTGCCGCGGTTCTTCGTCCGGCAACGGATCACCCTGATGGTCAACCGGTACGAGATCCTGGCCGCGAACCCCGACGGCACCGAAGGTCACATGCTTGCCTTCGCCGAGCAGAAGCGGATGCAGCTCAAGGAAGAGGTCGTCTTCTTCGCCGATCCGAGCAGGTCCCGACGGGTCTTCTCGTTCAAGGCCCGGCAGCGCTTGGACGTCCACGCCCAGCATGACGTCTTTGACGCGTCAGGGGTGGCGCTCGGGATGTTCAGCAAGGAGTTCGGTGCCAGCCTGCTCCGCTCCACCTGGCACCTGTCGGCGCCGGGGGTCGAGGCGTTGGGTCGCGAGCGCCGACCGGTCATCGCCGTCCTGCGCCGAGTGTGGACGTTGATCCCGTACCTGGGTGATGTGTGGGTGCCGTTCGTCTTTCACTTCGACTTCCTGGACAAGGCCACCGGCCAGCCGGCGCTGATCAGTGAGCGGCACAAGGCGATTCGGGACTCCTACACCGTGACGGTGCCCGACCAACGCCTTGACTTCCGGGTCGCTGCGGCCATGGCGGTCGCCCTGGACGCGCTGCAGAGCCGCTGAGCGCTCAGCCGCTCCAGCAGAGTCCTGATCAGCGGTAGGTGTCCTGCTCCCAAGCCGACAGCTCGGGCGAGCCCCCCGGTGGATCGGCGTTGGTCTGCTTGCGACGGCCGCGAATTTCGCTGAGCAACAGGAAGCCACCGGCGAGGATCATGAACCCCCACAGTGGCGCGGCGCCGAAGTGCGGAAGGTCCAGGCTCCCCAGCATCAGCGAAGAGATGCTGAACAGGATGAACAGCAAGCCGGCGAGGAGCGCGACGATGTCGACTCCTGGGTGTGGGCGCTGGTCAGCCGACACGGGTCACCTCCGCGTTCCCGAAGCGAACGTCTAGGTCGAGAATCAATTCTGGCTCGTTGGCTCCGACATCGGGACCCTCACCCGATCCCTGGTAGTAGCCATCGAAGACGTCCCGATTGCCGAAGGCCGACACCGAGCCGAAGCTGGCCTCCCCGTTGATCTCTATATCCACGTCACGTGGTATCAGGATCTCGAAATTGCCCATTGTCACCTCGACCCGGATGTCGGTGGGATCATCGGAATCGAACTGCAGGCCCGTCAGGTCCAGCGTTCCCTGGCCCATCAGGACCTGGTAGGTGTCGCGGACCTGCTCGACCGAGGCTGGCCGATAGCTGCGCTCGCCGAAGGATGCCTCGCCGAATCCGCCCTGCGATTCCACCGCCGAGGTGGCGAACAGGCCGAAGGAGAGCATCACCCCAAGACTGATCAGGCCGCCCTTGCTGCGCCGCCACGGGCCGAACGCAGACACCACGAGGGCCGCGCCGACGAGGGCCACGGCGATGCCGAAGTAGGTCGACGGGTCCAAGGACCAGTTTCCGTACCGCTCGCCGAAGGCGACGACGCCGGCACCGATCAAGAGAATCGCGACCGTCAGGCCTGGGACGGGGGACCGTGGTCCTCTTGGTACAGCGGGCGGCGCAGAGCGATCGTGGGCTGGCTTCGTCGAGAAGGGCGCCGGGTGCAGATGGTCGGCTAGGACCAGATCCGAGGTCAGTTGCATGAGGTCTGACGCGATCTTCGCTTGGTAGGCCGAGGCGACCCGTTCGTCGTACTCGGCCAGATCAAGTCGACCCTCAGTGTGGGCGGCGCTGAGGTAGGCAACAGTCTGATCTCGTTCTCGGTCCCCGATCCGCATCTCGGGTCGGATTTCGGGCTCGACCCGCGGCCTACCGATGCCTCGGGACCAGACCTGGCGGCCGTCATCGCGCGGCATGAGGACGGCCAGCGCGATGTAGAGCAGGACGCCGGTACCACCGGCGAAAATGAGCGCGATGAACCCGATCCGGAACAGGATCGGATCGATGCCGGTGTGCCGACCCAACCCGCTACAGACACCGGTGAGTACTTTGTCGGAGGAGTCGCGCATCAGACGGGCGGACGCCGGACGGGACGGCGGCTGACCGAAGCCAGGCCATGGTTCTCCTGTGGGAGGCCTAGGTGGTTCGGAGGACCATCCGGATCCGCTGCCCGTGGGCGGCCGCAACGGCATATCGGGCCACTCTCCCCCGACGGGCTGGGCCGAGTCGTCAGCCGCGCCCACGGAGGGGGGCTGATCGGGCCGGGCCGGCTCACTGGGCCGCCCTGAGGGCTGCGGCGGCGAGGAGGACGGATCCGGCGTCCGGGAGTGGATCGGGGGGTCGGAGTCTGTGGTCACGATGACGATCCTGGGGCGGGCGGTGGAATGCGGGTATGGGGAAGCACCCTGAGTGCCCCCCCAATCTTTGCGCGTCGCCCTCGGGGGGCCACCTGATGGCCGCCTGGGCCAGAGCATGTGACGATCCTTGGGTGATCAGCTCAGCACAGGTTCGGCCTCCGCTCGTCAGGACGAGTGACGAGCGGCTCGTCGCTGGCGTTTGCGCAGCGGTCGCCCGGCATCTGCGCTTGGACCCTGTCATCGTACGAGGCGCCTTTGTCGCCCTCGCCTTCGTCGGCGTCGGGGTACTTGCCTACGCGTTGCTGTGGGTCTTCCTGCCACATGCCGATTCCGTCCCGATCGACTCGACCGTTGGGGACGGTAGGGGGCCCACGGCCATGGCGACCAGTCGCCTGAGTCTGGAAGCGCTGCGGGACAAGCCCTCGCTGGCCATCCTGCTGATCGGGGTCGGCGGGGCCGCGCTGCTGACCCAGGTCGGCCCGTTCGGAGAGATTCAGGTTCTCTGGCCGCTGATCATCGTGGGCTTCGGGCTTGCACTGATCTGGCGGCAGGTCGATGACCGAGATCTGCTCAGCCGGCGAAGCCTGCGTTGGCGGTTGGCCGCGGGGGCGGCGGTCACCGTCGTCGGGCTCGTCACCGTGCTCGCCACGCTGAACCTGCTGGAGGTCACCTGGCAGAGTTTCGCCGCGACTTTGCTCATCCTCGGTGGCGTCGGGCTGGCCACTGCTCCGTGGTGGCGTCGCCTGGTAGCCGAACGAGCGTCCGAGCGCCGAGCTCGGATCCGCGTAGAAGAACGTGCGGAAGTGGCTGCGCACCTACATGATTCGGTGCTGCAGACCCTTGCGCTGATCCAGCGGCACGCCGATTCCCCGCGTGAGGTGAACCGGTTGGCCCGCGGGCAGGAGCGGGAGTTGCGCTCCTGGCTGTACGGGCGCCCAGGCGAAGATACGGCCACCTTCGGTGGCGCCCTGGAGCGCGCGGTAGCCGACATCGAGGCTTCCTACGACGTGCGAGTCCAGTCCGTGATCGTCGGCGATGCACCGGTGGAGGACGGGCTGTCAGCGGTCCTGCAGGCGACACATGAGGCGATGCGCAACGCTGCCCGGCACGCTGGAGTGCAGGACGTGTCGCTGTATGCCGAGGTTGAAGACGATGGGGTGACTGTGTTCGTACGCGACCGTGGAGTCGGGTTCGATCCGGACAGCATCGCCGACGACCGTCGGGGTGTGAGGTATTCCATCGTGCAGCGGATGGCTCGGCACGGCGGCAGCGCCCGGATCACCAGTGCGCCGGGCACCGGCACCGAGGTCGAGCTGCGCTTGTCACAGGCTGCGTCATGAGCCAGTTGCGGGTGTTCCTCGTCGACGACCATGCCATGATCCGGTCCGGCGTACGGGCCGAGCTCGGCTCTGATCCGCAGGCTGGTTTGGCCGTGGTCGGGGAGGCCGGAACGGTCGAGGACGCCGTACGCGGGATCCTCGAGACCATGCCGGACGTCGTCCTGCTGGACGTCCACATGCCCAGCGGGGGTGGCCGAGCCGTGCTGGACCAGGTCCGGGGGCAGGCACCAGACGTGCGCTTCCTGGCCCTGTCGGTCTCCGACGCCGCCGAGGACGTCATCGGCGTGATCCGAGGCGGGGCAAGGGGGTACGTGACCAAGACCATTTCTGGTGCGGACCTGCGCGACGCCGTGAGCCGAGTCGCGGCCGGGGATGCGATCTTCTCACCGCGGTTGGCCGGCTTCGTGCTCGACGCCTTCGCGACCGGCCCGGCCGCCGTATCGGAGGACGTCGCCGAAAAGGCTCTGGACGTCCTGAGCGCCCGTGAGCGAGAGGTCATGCGGTTGCTCGCTCGTGGGTACACCTACCGCGAGATAGGCCAACAGCTCTTCATCTCGATCAAAACGGTCGAGACGCACGCCTCCAACGTGCTGCGCAAGCTGCAGGTGTCCAACCGCAACGAGCTCACTCGCTGGGCTGTCGACCGCCGCATCGTCTAGACGCGCACTACGATCTGCGGGCTGATATCGGTGGCGCGTCGGGCGTCGATCGTCAATGATCGACTTCTCGACCGGAAGCGATCCGATGCTGTCACGATCTCCACGTCTCACCCCGCCGGCAACCGATCTCGGCTTCCTGTTGCACAAGAACCCCGCTGCGGTGCACAGGGTCCAGATGTCATTCGGCACGGTGCACGTCCTCTACCCGATAGCCAGCAGCGAACTCTGCACCGCAGTGCTCATCGTCAAGGTCGACCACGTCGGACTCGTGCGCGATCGCAAAGGCCCGAGGGGAAACCACTTCTCCCTCGCCCAGTACGTCAACGACCGGCCGTACGCGTCGTCCTCGTTCATGTCCGTGGCCATTCAACAAGCTCTTCGGAACCGCGCTGTCCGGTCACAGCAGGGAACGGCCCGAGTCGGCCGAGACACCCATTCCCGTCATCGCTCATCTCCCGGTCGTGCGCTGCCGAGGTGGCGAGGCGATCTTGCGCCGGCTGTTCGAGCCGCTCGATTATCAGATCGACACAACCACCATCCCGCTGGACCCGACATTTCCGCAGTGGGGTGCCAGCCGGTACTTCGGCGTCACGCTGACCGCGACCGTCCGGGTGCGCGACCTGCTCGAGCATCTGTTTGTGCTGCTGCCGGTGCTGGACGACGACAAGCACTATTGGGTCGGAGCCGACGAGGTCGACAAACTGCTTCGCCGTGGCAGCGATTGGCTGGGAACACATCCTGATCGCGAACTCATCACCCGGCGCTACCTACGCCACGACCCGCGGCTGTGAGAAAGCCGACCGTTGGCTGTGAACATCGCTCGGCTACGGAGAGCTGCGAACCGCTCGTGCTTCCCTTGGCCAAACCTATTGCGCAGCAACATCTTGCGGTAGACTTCGAACATAGGTTCGGAGGTACGGGGGGGTGGCTGATACGGGACGACGACCGGGTCAGCGACGCCTGCGCCGTACCGGATGACCGGCCGCGCGACGGCAACCGGGTCGGCGGCGCCTTCGAGGGGCCGGGAACGGGGCCGCCGTGGATGTGCGCGGATGAGTATCGGGCCTCGTTGCGCGACATTCCCGACGAGGTGCTGGATTCAGCACCCGTGGGGATGCCGGAGGGGTTGTGGCTGGCGGCGATGGCCGCCCGGCTGCGATCCGCTGGATGATCCGGCCGGGCTGGTCCTGGCCAGGGCGTTGGCCGCGGTCCTCGACGCTCATGCCGGTGACGCCAGTCGATCCGGCCGTCGGGTCGGGTGTGGGCGGTCCAGTGTGGGTGTTGTTTGAGGTGGTGGTGGTGCCGGCAGCAGGAGCGGACCACAGCTTACTGTCTCCACGTGCAAGAAGCGGTCGTCGCGGTGCTCCGGCATCGGGATCGGATCCTCATCGTGAAGCGAGGGCCACTGGTCGTGTTGCCGGGCTACTGGACGCCGCTCAGTGGGAGGGTCGAGCCCGGTGAGACCCAGGAAGATGCCCTTGTCCGCGAAGTCAGCGAAGAGGTTGGCCTCCAGGTGGCCCCGCGGGCGAAGGTCTGGGAATGCCCCACCGACGACGGCGACTTCTTGCTGCACTGGTGGACCGTCGACCTCGAACCACCGCCGATCGAAACTCCGCAGCTCGAATCGCTGCAACTCAGATCGGGTCAACTCGGACCGCAGCAGCTGGTACTCGATCCCGCCGAGGTCAGCGACGCTCGTTGGGTGACGCCCGCGGAGTTCCTACAGATGTCGCCAACATTCGCCGGCGACCGGGAGTTCTTCGAACACGTGCTTCCCCGGTTGTAGGCGGATCGCTGCCCACCGACGTTGTACTCGGATCCAAGCAGTCGCCCTGCAACCGGCGTCTACGACTGCGCTGTCACGCGGTACCGAAGACGTGGAATCCCTCGGCCAGGCGTCCTTCGGGAAAGCCGGCCGTACGCGCTTGTACGGCGAAGGCGGTACGGACGAACTGCGCCACATCCATGTCCGGTGTCTGACTGGCATGGCAGCGCAGAGCGGCGATCTTGCGCTCGGCAACATCGGTGATGTCGACGTAATGGTTCGGCTGCGGGCTTCCCATCTGCCACACCTCGCGAACCTTCCACGGTTCGAGGCCCTCGATGGTCAGGAGTTCCGGATGGGCGTAGGGGTTGCGCGCGTCGGGATACACCGCGCACAGCGCTGCCTCCCCGGCGGCCAGATGATCGGGATGGCTCGCCCCGAGCCGGCGATAGTTGCGCTCCGGGGCCGAGCAGAGCAACAGGTCCGGGCGTACCTGGCGAATGACTCTGGACAGATCCCGGCGATGTTCATGGGTGACCGTCAGACGCCCGTCCGGATAACCCAGGAAAACCAGGTCGGACACGCCGACTTCGGCGGCGGCTGCTCTTTGCTCGCCCTGCCGGATGCCTGCGATCGCAGAACGGTCGACAGCGTCATCGAAGCCGCCGGCGTCGCCGTCGGTGATCACACAGTAGGTGACCGGCAGGCCGGCCTCAGTGAAGGTGGCGATGGTTCCTCCGGCACCGAAATCGACATCGTCGGGGTGGGCCACGACGACCAGAACCCGATCGACGTCGCTCAGCCGGACGTACGGTGGCGCGCTCACCGGCTGGCCACCGAGGGAGGGCGGACAGCTCAGAGCCGTCCTCGGCCAGCGCGCAACAAGAGCATCGCCAATGAGGTACCGGTCTCGCCGAGCTCGGCCGAGAACCGGGCAACGACGGCCTGCTCGCGGGCCAACGACAGACGGGTTCCGCCCGCGGCCATCCGGAGTCGGCCGACCTGCTTGGAGATCTGGATCCGACGGGCTACCAGTTCGACCAGGGCAGCATCGACCGCATCGATCTCCATACGTAGTTCGCCGATCGCCTCGTCGGTCTGCAGCGCAGTCATGGGCGGTGTCGCGGTCGATGACGCTATGAGAGCGGCCAGCCGGACGGCCGGACTCGGTGCCTGCGGCTCGGTCATGGTGATCACGGGTTCCTCCGAAGTAGGCGACCCGCGTCCCGGAAAGGAAAAACCCCGGGCTGTCGGGCCCGGGGTTTCTGTCGTGGACTGTGCTCAGTCAGCAGCGACGGATACCGGAGGCCGGTACCCATAGTAAAACTCGCGCGCGCTGAGGAACACGCCGCGAGTATGGCACAACATGTGCGGCCGACCAACGCGGTGGCCGGCCACGCTTGGTACCCACGCACGAATCGGGAAAGTCCCCGAGGAGCCGTAGGGTTGTACTGACATGCCCTCTATCGCACCCATCGACTACCTGCCCCGTGACCCCGGCCGCGGTCTCGTCGAGGACGACGCCGCAGCCGGTGCCCGTGCGGCCGCCGCGGAGACCGACCCGCAGGAGCGGCGGATCGCTGCGCTGCTCGACGGCCTGAACCCGTCGCAGCGCGAAGCGGTGATCCATGAGGGCGGCCCACTGCTCATCGTGGCCGGCGCTGGATCCGGCAAGACGCGGGTGCTGGCGCACCGGATCGCCTACCTGCTCGCTGCCCGAAACGCGGCGCCCGGCTCGATCCTGGCGATCACCTTCACCAACAAGGCCGCCGGGGAGATGAAGAACCGGGTGGCCAATCTCGTGGGCGGCCGAGCGCGAGTGATGTGGGTGTCGACCTTCCACTCCATGTGTGTACGGATCCTGCGCGAGCACGCCAAGACGATCGGGTTCAAGAGCACCTTCTCCATCTATGACCAGGCCGACTCGCAGCGGCTGATGACCATGGTCGCGCGCCACCTGGACCTCGACCCGAGGCGCTACCCGGGCCGACTGCTGGTCAATCAGGTCAGCAATCTCAAGAACGAACTCATCGACGACGAGTCCTTCTCGCCGACCACGGCTCAGGAGAAGGTGCTCGCCCAGGCTTACCGGATGTACCAACGCCGGTTGCGCGAAGCCAACGCCATGGACTTCGACGATCTGATCATGACCACAGTTCATGCCCTGCAGGCGTTTCCGGATGTGGCCGAGTATTACCGGCGCAGGTTCCGTCATGTGCTGGTCGATGAGTATCAGGACACCAACCATGCGCAGTACATGCTGATCCGGGAGCTGGTCGGGCGTCCGGAGCGTCATACGGTGGATGGCGACGTGGTCGGTGCGGGCGAGGATCTCGAGCCGGCCGAGCTGTGCGTCGTCGGCGATGCCGACCAGTCGATCTACGCCTTCCGCGGGGCCACGATTCGCAACATCGACGAGTTCGAGCGCGACTATCCCGACGCGACGACCGTCCTGCTGGAGCAGAACTACCGCTCCACGCAGACCATCCTGACGGCGGCGAATGCGGTGATCAAGCGCAACACCGCCCGCCGACCCAAGAACCTGTGGTCCGATGCCGGCACGGGGGAATTCATCTTCGGCTACGTCGCCGACAACGAGCATGACGAAGCCGCCTGGGTCGCCGAGCAGATCGACAAACTCACCGACGCCGGGCAGGCACGGCCGGCCGATGTCGCCGTCTTCTATCGGACCAACAGCGCTTCCCGGGTCTTCGAAGAAGTGTTCATCCGGGTCGGGCTGCCGTACAAGGTGGTCGGCGGGGTGCGCTTCTACGAGCGCAAGGAGGTCAGGGACGCCTTGGCCTACCTGCGGGCCATCGCCAACCCGGACGACGTCGTGAGCGTCCGGCGGATCCTGAACACCCCGCGCCGGGGGATCGGTGACCGGGCCGAGGCCTGCGTCGAGGCGTTGGCCTCACGGGAACGGGTCAGCTTCACCGATGCCCTCCGTCGAGCCGACGAGGCGCCCGGGATCAACCCGCGCTCGGCGGCGGCGATCGCGGAATACGTCGCGCTGATGGACAGCTTCGCGGAGCAGATGGCCGCCGGTGTCGGACCATCGGCCATCCTGCAAGGGGTCCTGGACCAAACCGGCTACTTCGCGGCGCTGGCCAACTCCGACGACCCGCAGGACGAGAGCCGGGTGGACAACCTCACCGAACTGGTGTCCGTGGCTGCCGAGTTCGAAGCGGCTCATATCGAAGGCGGACTGCTCGACTTCCTCGAACAGGTCTCCCTCATCGCCGATGCCGACACGGTCCCGGTTGCCGGGGACGACGCCGGAGTCGTCACGCTGATGACGCTGCACACCGCCAAGGGCCTCGAGTTCCCGATCGTGTTCCTGGTCGGGCTAGAGGACGGCATCTTTCCGCACATGCGATCACTCGGAGATCCACGAGAACTGGAAGAGGAGCGCCGACTGGCTTATGTCGGAATCACCCGGGCCCAGAAGCGGCTCTACATTTCCCGCGCGGCTGTACGAGCGGCGTGGGGTCAGCCCTCGTGCAACCCACCGTCGCGCTTCCTCGACGAACTACCGGCCGACCTCGTGAGCTGGGAGCGCATGCAAGCCGCGCCGGCCTCGCCACTGGGCTCCGCGCAGGCTCGGGTGGCGGCGACCGGCCTGTCCAGTGGCGGACTTCGCGGCGGCTTCGGCAGCCGTCCGCTGATCAACCTGGAGCCGGGTGACCGGGTCACCCATGATGCATTCGGCCTGGGCACGGTGACCGCAGTGTCCGGGATCGGCGACAAGGCCCAAGCCACGATCGACTTCGGTACGGGCGGCTACAAGCGGCTGATCCTGCGCTACGCCCCGGTGCACAAGCTCTAGCGCTTGGGTAACTGCTCTAGCGCTTGGGTAACTGCCGGCGTCAGGTCAGTCGCTGGTGGGCAGTGCGGCGATGTCGATGCCGCGCTCGAGCAGCCATTCGGCGGGATTCACCCGCTCACCGTCGAGGCCGCCTGTGTAAACCTCGAAGTGCAGGTGCGGACCGGTTGAGTAACCAGTCGATCCCACTTCGGCGATTGTCTCGCCGCCCTGCACGATCTGACCGGCCTCGACGAGCACCGTGGACATGTGGCCGTACACGGTCACGTCGCCATTCTCGTGCTGCAAGTAGATGACGTTGCCGAACCCGCTCGCCGGACCTGCTTCGAGCACCACCCCGGCATCCGGGGCCACGATCGGGGTACCCGTCGGCGCGGCGATATCGACGCCCTGGTGCATGGTTCCCCAACGCATGCAGAAACAACTGGTGAGCCGGCCGGACACCGGAAGGAAGTATTCGACTACCGCGTCGCGCTCGGCACGTGAGGCGGCCAACAATTCAAGGCGGGCTGCTGCCTCGGTCTCGGAGATGGCCTGGCGGGTGCCGTCGCCGCCGAGCGGGATGCCGGTGTCGCTGCCGATGCCGTACAGGCTGTCCGCGCTCACCGCTGGCGGCGTCTCTGGACCGGGGATGAGGCCGGGGACCGCGACCAGTAGGGCGCCGATCACGAGTGCGGCGAGGATCAATGGACCGCGGTTGCGGGGGGGTCGCGGAATGCGACTGGCCTCGCGCTGCGCGCAAGGCGTGCGGTGACGCGACACCAGACCCCTATGATTGGACAGCA
>Ga0183260_10001703_pt1 | contig 18270 bp, 22 predicted proteins | sample AntDrymUQ4972206_2_FD_129768 | JGI IMG/M metagenome (GOLD analysis project Ga0183260, IMG submission 129768) | Polar desert sand microbial communities from Dry Valleys, Antarctica - metaG UQ497 (22.06) (version 2) (version 2) | ecosystem: Environmental > Terrestrial > Soil > Desert | place...
GGCCGGCGAGGATCCCGAGCAGCATGCCGATGATGCGGGGGGTGATGCGCGTCGGGGGTCGGTCGCCGGCCACGTTCAATCCTCGGTGGGCAACGGCGGCAGCACGCCGACGGGGCTAGAGGCGGCGCCCACGTTCGCCGGCGCTCAACACTGCGAGCAGTGTCACCGCGCGCCCCGTGTCCAGGTCGCGATCAGCTGCATCGCCATGCTCGGTAAGCCATCCCGCCGCAGCAGCGATGTGTCCCAGCTGGGATGGTCGGTCGGGATCAGCTGGTAGGCGATGAGCTGACGCAGGCCGTGCCGCGACGCCTGCATCAGCCCCTCATACCAGTGTCTGGCGCACTCGCGCTCGTCGTGCTTGCGCGTCGCGCAGCCGTACTCGGTCCCGTAGATCGATCCCGTGCGCGCTGCTGCTCTTGCCTGAAAGCAGAAGGCGGGAGCGTTTTGCCAGGCGCGGTGGCGGGGTGTCCATCAGCGCCCCTCTAAAGAAACGCGGCGCCGCTCGTGTCTTGGGCCTCGATGACGTAGGCCACGTTGGCGGGGTTGAAGTGCCGCTCAGGGATATCGTCGCCCTCGTTGATGGAGATCCATCCGGGCACGGGATCACCGATCAGGTCTAGGATCTCTCGAGCGCTGCCATCGACCTTGAACTTCGTTCCGTCCAGCAATGCGATCACGGTAGACATGGCCGTGAGGCTAGACCTGTGGGCGCCGACATGTCTAGATCGTGAGCTTTAGTGGGCTACTAGCCCGTGTCCTCTGCGTTCCTGCGTACTCGGGGGGAGGGACTCGAACCCTCAACCCTTCGGTTAACAGCCGAATGCTCTGCCGATTGAGCTACCCCCGATCGAGGCGACCAAGGGTAGCGGGGCGACCGGGGGCCCCGTCCGGACGCTCAGGGCCGCTCGGCGCCGTCGCTCATCGCGCGCTCCATCGCCCGGTCGAGCCGAGCCTGCGTCGTTCCCCGCTGCGCCGCAAGGCCGGCGACCGCCCCGTCGCCGGACGCCCGAGCGGCCGTGATCTCGCGGTCCAGGCGGGCCAGGGCGAGCTGCAGGCGCTCGATCTCGAACGTCGCCGGTGAGGCCTCGCCGGAGCCGGCCGCGCGCACCGCGAGCTCGCGGACGAGCCCGGCGAGCGCGTCGCCCTCGCCGAGGCCATCGGTCGGAGTAGCGAGGTGCTCGCGCAGGTGGGCGGCCGCGCGACGCGTGACCGGCGTCGACAGCTCGGCGTCGAGATCGAGCTGCGCCAGTGCCGGCGCTCCGAGCTCGGGCAGCGCGATGCACAATGCGAGGAAGTTGCGCTCGGTGTCCTCGCGCCGTCCGAGGGCCGCCGGCGCGCGTTGCGGCGCGGATTGCTCTGCGGGCGCGGGCACCGCGCTCAACGGCGGCGCAGCCGCGGTCGCACCGCGCTTCGCCAGCAGCGAAGACAGCAGCTCCTGTGACAGGTCCATGCGGTCCGCGACGATCCGCAGCAGCTCCTCGCGCATGACGCTCGGCCCGAGCGTGGCGAACAGGCCGCGCAGCACGCCGAGCACGTGATCCTTGCCCTCGGCGTCGGTCAGGTCACCGGCGTCGAGCGCCTGCAGGACGCGGAAGCGCACGAACGGCACCGAGGCGGCGACGCGGCGCTCGATCTCCTCCCCGCCGGCGCGCTGGACGAGGTCGGCCGGGTCCTCCCCGACCGGCAGCGCGACGACGCGCAGCTCGAGCTTGCGCCCGGCTGCCAGGCGCGCGGCACGCAGCATCGCCTCCTGGCCGGCGCTGTCGGCATCGAGCGCGAGCTGGACGACGGGCGCGAGCCGCGCCAGCTCGCCGACCTGCTCCTCGGTCAGCGCCGTGCCCATGATCCCGACGCTGTTGCGGATCTGAGCCTGATGCATCGCGAGGACGTCGGTGTAGCCCTCGGCGACGACGACGCTGCCCGCCTTCGCCGCCGGCGCGCGTGCGAGGTCGGCGGCGAACAGCTGGCTGCGCTTGTGAAACAGATCGCTCTCGGGGCTGTTGACGTACTTCGGACGGCGGTCGCCGTCCTCGCCCATCGTGCGCCCGGCGAAGCCGCGCACGCGGCCGCGCGGATCCGCGAGCGGGAAGATGATCTGCGAGCGGAAGCGGTCGTAGATGCGCCCGCTCTTCTGCGAGTGCTGCGCGAGCCCCGCGTCGTAGAGCTCCTTGTTGGCGAAGCCCGTCCGGCGCGATGCGTTGAGCACCGTGTCCCATGCGCTCGGCGCATAGCCCACGCGGAACTCGCGCAGCGTCTGCTCGTGCAGCCCGCGCTGCTCGAGGTATGCCCGTGCGCGCTGCGCCTCGCGCGATTCCCACAGCTGGCGAACGTAGAACGCCGCGGTCCGCTCGAGCAGCTCGAGCAGGCGCTCGCGGCGCTGGCGCTTCTCGGCGGCCTGCGGATCCTCGTCCTCAAGCTCCAGAGCCACCTTGTAGCGGTCGGCGAGCAGCTCGAGCGCACCCTTGAAGTCGACGCCCTCGGTCTCCATGACGAACGTGAACGCGTCGCCGGACGCCTGGCAGCCGAAGCAGTAGTAGACCTTCTCGGCCGGGTTGATCCCGAACGACGGCGTGCGCTCCTCGTGAAACGGGCACAGGCCGGTGAGGCGGTTGGCCCCCGCCCGCTTGAGCTCGGTGCGCGAGGAGACGAGGTCGACCATGTCGACGGCGTCGCGCACCCGCTCCTTGGAGTCGTTGGTGTAGAGCGCCATCTATAGGGCGAACGACTCCGGCACCGTCAGCGCGGTGAACGCCCGCACCGCATAGCGGTCGGTCATGCCGGCCAGGTAGTCGGTCACGCGCTGGGCGTGGCCGGCGCCGGCTGCGCCGCCGCGGTCGGACACCGCCGCCGGATCGGTCGCATAGTGATCGAACAGCGTGCGGATGACGCGCTCGATCCGTGCGTGCTCTGCGCGCGCCGTGGGTCCGAGATAGACCTCCTCGAACATGAAGTCGCGCAGCAGCGCCATCGCCTCAGCCGCCTGCTCGCCCTGGACGATGTCGCCGGCGGCCTCGGAGCGCTCGACGAGGTCGTGGACGAGCGCGTCGATGCGTGCCGAGCCGCGATCGCCGAACGCATCGATCGCCGCGACCGGCAGCGCCGCGGGATCGAGCACGCCCGCCCGCAGGGCGTCGTCGATGTCGTGGTTGAGGTAGGCGATGCGGTCGACGATCCGCACGATCCGCCCTTCGAGCGTCGCCGGCAGCGAGGCGCGGCCCGAGTGACAGCGGATCCCGTCGCGGACGCTCGCGCAGAGATTCAGCCCCGCGCCATCGCGCTCGAGCACATCGACGATCCGCAGCGAGTGCTCGTAGTGGCGAAAGCCGCCGCCGAAGCGCTCGGCCAAGCAGGCGTCGAGGACCGCCTCGCCGATGTGCCCGAACGGCGGGTGGCCGAGGTCGTGGCCGAGGCCGATCGCCTCCGTGAGATCCTCGTTGAGGCCGAGCGCGCGCGCGACGGTCCGCGCGATCTGCGTCACCTCGAGGGTGTGCGTCATGCGCGTGCGGTAGTGATCGCCCTCGGGCGCGACGAAGACCTGCGTCTTGTGCTTCAGGCGCCGGAACGCCTTGCAGTGCACGATCCGGTCGCGGTCGCGCTGCAGTGGTGTGCGCAGAGCGCAGTCGGGCTCGTCGACAGCCCGGATCGCCGGGTAGGAGCGGCTCGCCAGCGGCGACAGGTGCTGCTCCTCGAACGCGCGGCGGCGTGCCGCGAAGCGTGCGGCGACGATCCCGTCGGCGGTGGTCGCGTCCATGGACGGATTCTCGCAGCCGTCGCCTACGCTCAGCCGGTGCTCGCGCTGATCAAGACGGCCGATCCGCCGCACGTTGCGCTGACCGAGGTGCCCGGCCCCGAGCGGCTGCCCGCCGAGGCGCTCGTCGCGGTGCGGGCGTTCTCGCTGAACCGGGGTGAGACGCGTCAGCTGCCGGAGAGACCCGACGGCTTCATCCCGGGCTGGGACGTGGCGGGCGTCGTCGAGGGCGCCGCCGCGGACGGCAGCGGGCCTGCGGAGGGCGCGCGCGTCGTCGGCCTCGTCCTCGGCGGGGCGTGGGCACAGAAGGTTGCCGTGCCCACAAGGACGCTCGCCGAGCTGCCCGACGGCGTCAGCTTCGCGCAGGCGGCGACGCTGCCCGTGGCGGGCATAACGGCGCTGCGCGCGCTGGAGATCTGCGGCTATCTCGCCGGCAAGCGCGTCCTCGTCACCGGCGCCAGCGGCGGCGTCGGGCGCTTCGCCGTGCAACTCGCCGCTCGCGCGGGAGCCCACGTGACGGGCGTCTCTCGCGATGAGGAGCGCGCCCGCGGGCTGCGCGAGCTCGGTGCCGAGCGGGTCGTCTTCGACCTCGACGACGAGGAGCGCTACGACGCGATCGTCGAGGGCGTCGGCGGCGCGACACTCGGTGCGGCGCTCCAGCGCGTGACGGCCCGCGGCGTCGTGGTCTGCTTCGCTTCGAGTGACCCTGAGACAACCTTCCCCACGCGCGCGTTCTTTCGCGAGGCGCCCGGTGCGATCCTGCGCGGTCTGTTCGTGTTCGAGGAGCTCGAGCACACTCAGAGCGCCAGCTCAGACCTCGCCCGCCTCGCGGCGCTCGTCGGGGCCGGCGAGCTGGACTGCCAGATCGACCTCGAGACGTCGTGGCGCGAGGCGGCGCCGGCGATGAAGGCGCTGATCGAGCGCCGCGTGGCGGGCAAGGCCGTGCTGCACGTCGACTGACCCGCACGGCGGGTGCTACTGACAGTATTCGCCCGTGAAGGCCTGAGGCCCGCGACCCTTCTGGCAGCGGCGCGTGTCGAGGTCGTTGGTGACCTGCCACAGACCGCCCACCTTGATCAGCCGCAGCTGGTGGCGCACGTCGCGGATCGAGTCGTCGCGCATGCCGTAGACGATGACCGTGGCCGTCGCGTCCTCGTCGGTCGTGCGGCAGACGTCGACCGTGATGCGGTCGACCTGGCCCTCGGCGCCTTCCGCGCCCTTGGCGCCGTCGGTCGCGACCTTGAGCGGCCCGACGTGCCCACGGGCCGCGGCGGTGAGCGCCGTGTCGGCGTCCTTGCAATCGCCGCCCCCGCCTGCGCCGCCCCCGCCGGACTGCTTGCGCTCATCGCCGCCGCAGCCGGCGACCGGCGCCGCGCTCAGCAGGCACAGCATGAGAAGCCCGCGGCCGCGGCGCGTGCCCCCGGCCGGCCTCTTCAGCAGCTTCGTGCCTACGGGAGCCACGCCCATTGAGCCCGATCCTACAGCGGAGAAGCCGCTCGGAGGCGAACATGGGCGTGGTGCTCGACGGTCTCGGCGATGGCACGTTCGGCTTGGCGCAGCGCGAGCGCGCCCGCGCTCGGGGCTTCGGCCAGGGTGGCGCCCAGAGCGCCGGTCATGAACGCGTGCGCCTCCTCGCCGAAGACGAAACCGGACGCCTCGCAGGCGCTGCAGACGACGCCGCCCGCCGCGCCGGAGAACGCGGTGAGGTGGTCGCCCTCGCCGCACGCGGCGCAGGCTGCGAGCTGCGGCGCGAATCCGGCGGCCAGCAGCAACTTCAGGCGGAAGGCGAGCTGGTTTGCGTGCGTCGCCTGGTCTGGACGGGCGTCGAGCAGCGCGAGCTCGTTGCACAGCAGCGCGAACACGCCAGGATGCGCCTCGGGCGTGTCGAACAACCGCGCCACCGCATCGCACGCGCGCGCCGCGCTGTCGATCGCCGCGGCGTGTTCGCGCAGCCTGCGGTAGCCGTTGACGGTCTCGGCGCTCGTCACCGTCAGCAGCTCGCTGCGCCCCTCATACAGGACCATATGCAGGCGAAAGTAGGGCTCGAGGCGGCCGCCGAAGCGGCTCTTCGCGCGCCGCACCCCCTTGGCGATCACGCTCACGCGGCCGCGCTGCGGGGTGTAGAGATGGAGGATCCGGTCGGCCTCGCCGTAGCGCAGCGAGCGCAGGACCACGGCCTCGGTCTTCAGAGACCCGGTCATTAGACTTTCGCTGTCATGAGAACAGTTAAGGTGTACACCAAGGAGGGCTGCCAGTTCAGCGGCGCCGTCCTCCAGTTGTTCGACGCCCGGGACATCCCGTACGAGAACGTCGTGCTCGAGCCCGACTCCGCCGAGCACCACGAGCTCGGCGAGCGCACGGGATCGATGAAGCTGCCGCAGGCCTTCATCGGAGCGATCCCGCTGGGGTCCAATCAGGAGATCATGGTCGCCGATTCGACCGGGATGCTCGCCGAGCTCTTGGAGGACTGACGTGCGCTCCGTGACCGTCTACAGCACGGAGACCTGCACGATGTGCGACTCGGTCGAGAACCTGCTCCACGCGCGCGAGATCCCATACGAGAAGATCATCGTTCACGAGGACTCCGACGAGCAGCGGGAGCTTGCGGAGCGCAGCGGCATGCAGACGTTCCCTCAGGTGTTCATCGGCAGCCTGCTGGTGGGCGGCTTTCAGGAGACGATGGCCGCCGATCAGTCGGGGATGCTCGGCGATCTGCTCGCTGACTGAGCCCGAGAGCAGCCGCCGGGCGATTACTACACTTTCTGAAGCATGCTTGACGTCGTCGTCTACACCACCGAGCCGTGCGGATACTGCGCGCGCGTGAAGATGCTCTTGAAGGCACGGGAGATCGAGTTTCGCGAGGTCAACCTCGTCAGCGATCCGCCCGGCTTGCAGGAGCTTGCCGAGCGCACCGGCATGATGACGCTCCCCCAGGTCGTCATCGACGGGACGCTCGTCGGCGGCTACAAGGAGACGGTCGCCGCCGACGAATCCGGGCGGCTGGACGAGCTGCTCGCGGCCTGAGCGTCCGAGCGTCTTACGCGGGCGGCGGGCCGCTACGGTCGGCGGCGGGGCTTGGGCTGACAGCGCTCACAGGCGTACGTGCCGCGCCCGGCGGCGACGAACTTCACGACGGTGGCGCCACACACCAGGCACGGCTGGCCGGCGCGATCGTGCACGAGAAACTCGTTCTGGAAGGCGCCCTCGACGCCGTCGGGATGGCGAAAGTCGTCGATCGACGCGCCGCCCGCGTCGACGCCGGCGCTCAGCGCGCCGATGACGGCGTCGCGCAGCGCGGCGACCTGCCGGCGCTTGAGCTGCCCGGTCGCACGCAGCGGGTGGATGCGTGCCCGGAACAGCGCCTCGTTGGCGTAGATGTTCCCGACGCCCGCGATCCGCCGCTGGTCGAGCAGGAAGGCCTTGATCGGCGTGCGACGGTTGCGGGTCAGGGTGAAGAGGTGATCGCTCGTGAAGTGCGCCCCCAGCGGTTCGATTCCGAGACGGGCCTTGAAGAACGCATCGAGCGCCGGGCGCCCGAGGGCGAGCTCCCCGGTGCCGAAGCGGCGCGGATCGGCGAAGCTCAGCCTGTGGCCGTCGTCGAGCGTCAGCCGCACGCGCACGTACGGCGTCTCGGGCGCGGGGTCGTAGAGCACCGTGCCGGTCATGCGCAGGTGCATGAGCACGAAGACCTCGTCCTGCGCCTCCCAGATGAGGTACTTGCCGCGGCGATGAAGCCGCTCGACGCGCCGTCCGACGAGCGCATCGGTCAATGCGGACGGATCGAAGGGCTCACACCAGCGCGGATCCGCGATCTGCATCGCGGTCAGCGTGCGTCCCTGCACGAGCGGTGCCAGCCGGCGGCGGATCGTCTCGACTTCGGGCAGCTCGGGCACGCATCCAGTATCGCGGCGGGCGGTGGCCCTGGGCCGCCGGACGTTGGGTTCGGGGCGCCGCGATCGACGGACTGCAGCAATGAGAGAACGAAGCGGAGCCGGTGGGTGGCCCGGGTCCCACGCGGGCGGGATGGGGCGGGACAGTCGGCCTAAGGGGTGCGGTTAAGCCGCTATAGCCGGCTTAACCGCACACTCTGGCGGTCACCCCGCTTGTGCGCCTGTCCGCTACGCGCTTCACACGTTGGCTGGTCATCCTCGCTGGTGCGCCTGTCCGCTCTAGGCGCGCCACACGGTGTCGTCGAGGCGCCGCGTCGACAGGCGGACCCCTTTGCGCATGGCGGTCCTGCCGGCCTCCCGCCAGTGCTGGAGAATCGGCTCCGGCAGCGGTTCGTCGTAGGCCAGCTCGACGACGACGGGCCGGTCGCGCAGGCTCGGATACTTGCTGATCATCTGCCCTTCGAGCGCGAACCGCAGGTAGCTCTTGAGCTTGCGCCGCAGGAGGTTGACCTCCGAGCCGTCCGCCGACCAAGGCCCCGTCTGGACGATCGACAGCAGCGCGCGACCATCGGGGTCCTCGGAGATGAGATCGATCTCGTCGGCGTTCTGCAGACCCGGCATCCGTGGAAGCGTACGAGGCGCCGGACCTCGGGGCGTGCTCGGGCCTCGGCGTAAGGCGAAGCTGCGGCCCGGCAGCTCGGGCGCCTCGCGGTCGGCGAGCCAGCGCAGCACGCTCGCTCCCACGTCGGCCAGCGCGCCGTCGTGGCGGCGCCCGCCGTGCCCGGCGAAGCACGCGAGCACCGGCACGTGCTCGCGGGTGTGATCGGTATGCGCGGCAGCGAGGTCGCAACCGTGGTCGGCGGTGATGACAAGCATGTCGTTCTCCCCCAGTCGCTTCAGCCAGGACGCCACCGTGGCGTCGATCTCGCGCAGGGCGCCGTGGAAGCCATCGACGTCCTTGCGGTGGCCGTAGACCGTGTCGGTCTCGATCAGGTTCGTGAAGACGAGGCCGCGGTCGAGCTCGTAGACGAGGCGCGACGTCTCGCTCAGGGCGCGGGCATTCGTCGCGCCGGGATGCACCTCGTCGATCCCCTCGCCTGCGAACAGGTCGCAGATCTTGCCGACGGCGTGGACCGGCACGTCCGCGCCGCGCAGCTCGTCGAGGTAGGTCGGGCACGGGGGCGCGAGCGCGAAGTCCCGCCGCCCCCCGGTGCGCTCGAAGGAGCCGGGCTCGCCGCCGAAGGGCCGCGCGATGACGCGCCCGACGGCGTGCTCGCCGTGCATCACCGAACGCGCCGCGGCGCATGCCTCGTGCAGCCGCGCCTCGGACACGCGATCGATGTGCGCGGCCAGCTGCAGCACGGAGTCCTGCGACGTGTAGAGGATCACGGTGCCGTCGCGCAGTGCCTCGGCGCCGTAGTCGCCGATCACGGCCAGGCCGTCGTAGGTGCGGTTGCAGATGAAGCGCAGGGCCGTCGTCCGCTCGAGCGCGGCGATGATGTCATCGGGGAAGCCGTGTGGGTAGGTCGGAAGCGGCGCCGGCGCGACCGCGCCCATGAGCTCCCAGTGGCCGCTCGTCGAGTCCTTGCCGTAACCCTGCGCCGCGAGCCGTCCATGCAGCGCCGGCGCGGCGGTCGGCGGCACGCCCTCCAGCGGCAGGATGCAGCCCAGCCCGAGACGCCCGAGCACGGGCAGGTCGAGCCCGCCGACGGCTTCGGCGAGGTGGCCGAGCGTGTTCGAGCCGCCGTCGCCATAGTCGCCGGCGTCGGGCAGCTCGCCGGCGCCGCAGGCATCCGCGACGACGACGAACGCCCGCCGGCTCACCGGCGCGCGGCCATCAGCTTCGGCGAGCGCAGCACCGGGCGAAATGTCTGCTCGTCTACGCGTGAGAAGTCCTTTGTCGGCGCGAACGCATCCACGACTACTTCGGCCTTGTGGCCGTAGGCATGTAGCGAGCGCATCGAACGCTGGACGCCCTGAGCGGTTCCCGCGCCGACGAGCTCGACGGCGCGCAGGCCGGAGCGCCGGATGAGCCGCGAGGACCCCAGCTCGAACGTCGGATCGCGCGCCTTCACCTGGGCGATCAGCGACGTGCGCGTGGCGTGCAGCTGCGCGCGCGTCTCGGGCAGCGGCTCGCTGCGCGGGTAGCGCCAGATCGCTATCTGCGCCTCGCCGGCGGAGAACGTGGCGAGCCGGCGCCCATCTCCTGGGCTCCGGGGCCAGCGCGCCGGCGCCTTCAGCCAGACGCCGGCCTTGGGGAACTGGACGGTGCGCAAGCCTCCCGGTGCCCGGATGACGCCGATGTCCGGCGGCGGCGTCCGGTCGTTGCCACAGCCCGACAGCAGGGCGGCGACGGCCAGGCATGTGAGCGCGCGACGCACGCGCTCATTCTCTCAGCCTGGATCGGCGGCGAGATCCGGTGGGTCCAGGCTCAGTGCGTTTGACTCCGAGCCCACGCCCGATCGCGGGTGGGCCTTGAAGTAGACGTCCTTGAGACGGTCGGCCGAGAGGTGCGTGTAGATCTGCGTCGTGGCGACGTCTGCGTGCCCGAGCATCTCCTGCAGCGAGCGCAGGTCGCAGCCGCCGGCAAGCAGATGGGTGGCGAACGTGTGGCGCAGCGTGTGCGGGCTCATGCGCCCCTCCAGACCGGCGCTGTGGGCGTGGCGCTGGACGATCTTGTAGAGGCCCTGGCGCGTCAGGCCCGCGCCGCGGTGGTTGACGAACAGGTGGCGCTCGTCGCCCATCCCGACGAGCATCGGCCGGCCATGCTCGAGGTAGGCGCGGGCCGCCGCGACGGCCTGGCGGCCGATCGGGATCAGCCGCTCCTTGGAGCCCTTGCCACGGGCGCGCACGACGCCGGTTCGAAGATCGACGGCGCCGAGCGTCAGGTCGACGGCCTCGCTGGCGCGCAGCCCGCAGGCGTACATGACCTCGAGCAGCGCGCGATCGCGCAGCGCCGCGGCCGTCATGCCGCGAGGGGCGGCGAGGAGCGTGGCGACCTCGTCGCGGCTGAGCACCTGCGGCAGCTTCTGGCTCTTGCGCGGTGGGCGCAGCTCGGCGGTCGGGTCGTGGGAGATGATCTCCTCGCGGCGCAGGTGGCGGTAGAACGAGCGCAGGCAGGCCGTCTTGCGCTGGATCGTCGCGGGAGCGACCGGCGGGCGCTGCGGGCCGCCGGCGGCCAGGTCGGACAGAAACTGGGTCAGCTCGCCGTGCCCGACGAGTGTGGCGTCGAACCCGTTGCGCTCGAGAAAGTGCCCGAACTGCAGCAGATCGCAGCGGTAGGCCTCGAGCGTGTTGCGCGAGAGGCCGCGCTCGAACTCCAGGTAGGCCAGGAAGTCGAGCACGTGGTGCTCGAACGGGCGTGTCTGAACCTCGCTGTGGACAACCGCCATGCCCCATGGTTCGCCGCGCAGGGCACGGTCCTTTCGTGTGCAACGCGCCGTGCGTGCGCCGCTGAGCCACGCTACGGCGTGCGCCGCGCAGCGGCGAGCCACTGCAAGCCGATGACGGTCTTCGCGTCCTCGCACGCTTCGATCGCGGCGTCGAGGTCGGCCAGCGGCCACGCCACGATCTCGATCCGCTCGCCGGGATCGGGCTCGGCGTCGACGTCGCGCAAGCCCGTGGCAGCGAAGATGTGGACCTGCTCGTCGCTGTAGCCGCTGGAGGAGAAGTAGCTGATCACAGCCTGCCAGTGGCGCGCGGACTTGCCGATCTCCTCGCCCAGCTCGCGCTGGGCGGTCTGCAGCGGCGACTCGCCCTCGACGTCGAGCTTGCCGGCCGGCAACTCGAGCGTGAAGCGCAGGATTGCCTCGCGCGGCTGGCGCACGAGCCAGACGCACTCGTCGTCGTAGGCGACGATCGCCGCCGCGTCCTGGCGGCGGACGACCTCGCGCTCGACCTGCTCGCCGTCGTGATGGCGAAAGCGCTCGACGGCGACGGAGAAGGTCTTGCCCTTGAAGACGGTTTCGCCGCCGAGCGGCTCAATCGGGTCGCTCATCGGCTGCCCGCCATCTGCGCGAGCGCTGTGCCCGCCGCGAGCGCGGCGGCGAAGAACAGCGGGTCCTCGCGACCCATCGAACGGGTCGGTAGGCCGCTGGCGGCGTAGCCCTCGAGATCGGCCTCGTGCACGACCCAGCTGTGGCGGTCCCGGAGGCCTTGCTGGCCGTCGGGCAGCGCCACATTGACCGGTGCCAGCAGCAGATCGAGCACTGCCCGCGTGTGGTGGCTGAGGCCTTGGTGGCGGGGCCGCGTGTCGGTGCTGGACATCCGCGCCACGAGCAGCGCGCGGCAGCCGAGCGCGAGCGCCGCGTGCGCGCTGTCGAGCGCTTGCATGCCGCCGTGGCCGAGCGTCGAGCCGGAGCCCAGGATGCCGGGCCCGGGGCCGGCCACCACGGCGTCCCAGCCGAGCTCGGTGAGGCCTTGGTGCAGCGCGGCCACCGTCGTGAGGCTGTCGCCGTCGGCGCCGCCGAAGGCCGCTCCGGCGGTCACGTGTCCGGCCAGCAGGCCCTGCTCGCGCAGATCGCGCACGACACACGAGTGCCCACCGGGCAGCGCGCCGCCCATCGTCTGGATGTAGCCCAAGCGCCCGCCCTCGCGCGCCCGGCCGAAGGCCCACGCCAGCGCAGCGAGCTGGCCGTGCAGCGCCAGCACCGCGACCGGCCGGGTGAGCGGAAGCTGCGGTGGCGGCGGCGCGGTCCCCGGGTCACCCTGCTCGAGCGGCACGACCGCGTGCTGCAGGCTCGTGTAGTTGAGCTTCATGACATGGGCATCCGGTGTGCCATGTCCGCCGAGGCCGCGCGTGAGGTTGACGTGCACGACGTCGAAGCCGCCGGATCCGAGGCGCAGATCGAGCGCCTCGACGTTGACGACCAGCTCGTCGCCGACTTGCGCTGCGCCGACGAGCCCGACATCGGCGATCGCGGCGCGCCGCTCGCCGTCGATCTCGATCCCGAGGCGCTGCTCCATCGCATCGGCGGGCCCGGCCGAGGCGACCGTCGCCCGCTTCAGTCGCAGCATGCGTCCAGCAGCGCGAAGGCCACGTCGAGCATCCCCTCCAGGGCGGCGACGCTGACGCGTTCGTCGGGCTGGTGGTTTCGCTCGGTGCCGTTGGCGAGGTTGGTGCAGCGCAGGCCCGCGGCCTCGAAGGCGTTGGCATCCGACCCGCCGCCGGTGCTACGGCGCGAGGGCTCGTAGCCGCAGGCGCGCAGCGCCGCCTCGGCGGCCAGCACCGATGGCGCGGACGCCGGGTGGCGGTAGCCGTCGAACAGGCGCGCGGTGCAGACGTCGACGTCGCACGTACAGTGCGGCGTGTTGGCAGCGTCGTGGATGTGGCCGATCAGCTCGGCGATCATCGCCTCGGCCTTGACCGCATCGAGCGAGCGCGTCTCCCCCACGACCAGGCAGCGCTCGGCGACGATGTTCGTGCCCCCGCTCTGGCCGCCGCGGATCGCGCCCACGTTGGCCGTCGTCTGCTCGTCGATGCGCCCCAGCCGCATCGCGCTGATCGCGCGCGCGGCCGCCTCGATCGCGCTGCGTCCCGCTTCGGGCCGGATGCCGGCGTGGGCGGGCGTGCCGTGAAACTCCGCCTCGAAGCGGTAGTACGTCGGCGTCGCGACGATGATCTCGCCGATCGGCGAGGCGTGGTCGAAAACGTAGCCCCATTCGCTGCGCAGGCTCGACGTGTCGAACGCCTTCGCGCCGGCGAGCGCGTTCTCCTCGCAGACGGTGAACAGCAGCTCGATGCCGACCGGCGCTCCTTCGATCGCACAGCGCCGGGCGAGCTCGAGCAGCACGGCGACGGCGGCCTTGTTGTCGGCACCGAGGATCGTGTCGCCGGCGCTCTCCCAGCCCTCGTCGACGATCACCGGATCGACGACGCGGTCCTCGGGCACCGTGTCGAGGTGCGCGCAGAGCAGGATCGAGCGCTGCGAGCGACCGGGGATCCGCGCCAGCAGGTTGCCGCACTGCGCGCCGGCCTCGAGCGCCGCGCCGTCCTCCTCGACGTCGATGCCCATCGACGCGAGGTCGCGCGCGACCGCCTCCGCACACGCACGCTCGGAGCCGAACGGGCTCGGGATCGCGCACAGGCGCGCGAACGTCTCGTTCAGTCGCCGGCGCTCGACGCTTGAGGCGGGTCGCATTGCGCCTGAGAGTCTGACGGGCGTAGGCGTGCATCGCTCCGCGGAGCTCGGGCGCCGACCGATGACGTTCGGCGGGGCTTCCCTTGCGATCTACGAAGCTGTCTCACTACCGGGGACGTAGGCTGCGGGGGTGGCTCGGACGTGGCTTCGGATCAGGGTTGATCTGCTCGAGGGCGGGGGGGTCGAGTGCGATCCGTCGCCGGGACGGATCTTCATCGTGGGGCCCTCGCACACGTTCGAGCAGCTCGCTGAGGCGATCAACGCGGCGTTCGCGCGATGGGACCTCTCGCATCTGCACGAGTTCGAGCTTGCGGACGGCCGGCGGATCGGCTTTCCCGACGACGAGTTCGCTCCGGAGCTCGTGTGGCTCGATCACGCCAAGCTGAAGGTCTGCCGGGGAGATCAAGCCAGGCCAGGACTTCAGCTACGTCTTCGATCTGGGGGACAACTGGCAACATCGCTGCGCGGTCGAGCCCGAGAAGGCCGACCCGATGGTCGAGTACGGCATCGTTCCGCCGGGCCCGGTCGCGATCTGGGGGTGGGGCTCGATCCCCGATCAGTACGGCCGGCGCTCCTTCGACGGCGACGAGGTCGAGGAGGAAAGGTGATGGTCGGTCGGCCGTGAGCGGGGGCGATCCGCGGTCCCGGCGGGCGAATCCGCGCACCTGTCGCCTATGTGGCGACCTGCGCCATGTATTCGACACGACCGCGGGATGGGGTCGAATTCAAGCGTCCTGTCGCCGATGTGGCGATGCGCGCCATGTATTCGACACGATCGCGGGATCCCCCGCACACGCCGCGCGCAGTTGGCACGTCACGGCGCCCACCACGGCAGCCGCGCACGTCCCGGCACTCGTCGCCCGGATTTGCCTTTGGGGCCCCCTCGCGCCCCGGTCTCGCCGGCCGTTCCCGCACCGGTCTCGCGGGGCCGGCCGTCAGCGTTACGAGTGCGCCCCGCGCCTGAGCACGCGCTTGAGCGCACGTCCGGGAGCCCCGAGCGTGTAGAGCGTCGAGCGGATCGCGGAGCTGTGCCAGACGTTGCGCCAGCGCGACCACTGGCGCCGCTTGTCGACGCACACGACCTTCGAGTCCACCTCGGCCTCGTGGCCGAAGTTCCGCGCGACCTGCGTGAGCGTGTGCTGCCAGAAGCGATCCTCCTGCGCGTGGCCGCCGAGCGTCAGCCCGAGCTCGAAGATCGGGTCGCTCGCGCGCATGAGCACCTGGGCCTGGGCGACGGTCTCGCCGTCGACCTCCAGCGCGCTGAACGTGATCCAGCCGGCGAGCATGTGGCCCTCGGGCGTCATCAGCGTGAACGACTCCTGATCGGCGTAGAGCACCATCACGCCGGTCGAGAGCTTCATCTTGCCCGGCAGGCTCATGTTCAGCAGCGCCACCTCGCCGGGCTCGATGCCGGTGAGCGGGCCGTAGAAGCGGTTGCCGTCCGGCCAGAACTCCGGAAAGCGCTGCTTCCAGGTGGCGATCAGGTGCGTGGCCGAGACATCCTCGGACGGCAGCCGTACCTGGTAGGTCTTCTGCCACATCTTTCCGAAGCCCTGGATCGGCGAGGCCAGGCGGCGGCCCTCGACGTTGATGTTCACCGCGCCGTCGGGAACCTTGGCGACGTTCAGGCGGGAGACGGCCTTGGCCCAGCTCGTCGCATCGGCTGCGGCCGCTCGCTTCTCGGGGACTGGCACTTCTGTCGGGTCGTCGCTCATGGCCGCGGTCACGACACGCCGGCCGCGGCCAGCGCGTCGTCCTGCGAGTCGTGGATGCCGACCGCCTCATCCAGGCGGGTCAGCTCGAAGATCTGGCGGTAGTGCTCGGACAGGCCGAAGGCGAGCACGCGCTGGTGCTGGCGCTGGGCGCGCACGAGCAGCATGACGAGCAGTCCGATGCCACCACTGTTCATGTAGTCCAGCGCGCTGAAGTCGAGCACGATCGCGCTCACTCCCTGCGTGCTCGCGCGCCCGAAGGCGTCCATCAAGACGTCCTCGCTCTGGGCGGTGACGTCGCCCTTGACCTCGATCACGCGGGTCGCACCGGAGACCTCGCGGACGTCGAACGCGATCGGTGACTCAGGCATCGTGCCCCCCTTCGGCGCCACTCAGGGCGCGGTCTTCGTTGTCGGAGATGGTCATGAAGTCCGACAGGCGCGTGATCTCGAAGATATCGCGGTAGTGGTCGGACAGCCCGAATGCCTTGACTTCGATCCCGTTCTTCCGGGCACGCGCCAGCAGCCCGACGATCAATGCGATCCCGGTGCTGTTGATGTAGTCCGCATCCTCGAAGTTCAGCGCGACCGCGCCGGCGCCGGTCGCCGTGGCCTGGGAATAGGCCTCGTCGAGCGCGCCCTCGGCGGACGAGTTCACGTCTCCCGTCAGATCGATCACCGCGACGCCGTCGCGCTCGCGCACGGCCGCCTGGAGCTCACGTGTGGGCACCATCGCCTCCTTTCAGGTGCAGCACGAGCTCGAGGGTATGTCCATCGCCCTCGTTCGTCGCGCGCGCCTCGTCGACCATCTTCTCGATCAGGAACATTCCCCAGCCGCGCGCCTTCTGGCGGCCTTCGAGCTTGGCCTTCAGGTCCGGCGTCTCGGGCTCGCCGAGCTCGCCTGCGTCGCCCTGGTCGGTGACCAGGACGCGCAGCCGGTCGCTGCAGTGCAGCACGCGTATCGCGACCGGGCTGTCGGCCCGGTACTCGTTGCCGTGCTCCATCGCGTTCATCGTCGCCTCGGCCACGGCCGTCTTCAGGCGCTCGAGGCGGGCGGACTCGAGGCCGAGCTCCGCGACCACGCTCTCGACGCGCGCCATCGCCTCGCGCTCGTTGCCGGGCGCGCTGGGCAGCTCGAAGTCGGCGAGCACGCGGCCGTCGGCGGCCGCGGCGGACGGACCCGCGTCGGCGGACCGCAGGAGCGTGACCATCGTGATGTCGTCCTCCTGCTCGGCATCGGCGCCGGTGAACGCCTCCAGGGTGCTCAGCACCCGGTCGATCAGGTTGCGGCCGTCCGGGGCGTCGGCCACGACCTGCATCAGGCGCGGGAAGCCGAACATGTCGCGCGTCGCGTCATGCGCCTCTGCGACCCCGTCGGAGTGCAGCAGCACGCTGTCTCCGGGTTGCAATGTTGCCTCCTTCTCCTCGTAGGCCATGCCCGCCATCAGCCCGAGCGGCATGCCGCGAGCGCGCAGCTCGACGACGCCGCCCGCGATCTTCACGTACGGCACGTCGTGTCCGGCGTTCGCGAAGCGCAGGTGCCCGCTGTGCGGATCGAGCACCCCGTAGAGGCAGGTGACGAACATCTTCTCGGGCATGTCCGGACACAGTTGGTCGTTGACGCGCTCGAGCACGATCCCGGGCTCGATCAGCCGCTGCGCGGAGGCGCGCAGGAGGCTGCGCGTGGCCGACATCACGAGTGCGGCGGGCACGCCCTTGTCGGTCACGTCGCCCACGACGAAGCCGACCCGCCCGTCGGGCAGGGGAATCACGTCGTAGAAGTCGCCGCCGACCTCGCGCGCGGGGCGGTAGTACGCCCTGATCTGCCAGCCGGGCAGGTCGGGCAGCTCCTTGGGCAGGAAGTTCTGCTGGATCAGCCGGGCGACCTCGAGCTCCTGCTCGTAGCGCTGGCGCGTCACGGCCTCGGCCTCCTGCTCGCGCACCAATTGGCCGACCCGCAGCGCGGGAGCCGCCTGGGCGGCGAGGTTGTCGAGCAGCTTGCGGTCGTCGGAGGAGTAGTCCTGCTCCGACAGGCGCGGGCCGAGGTTGAGCACGCCGATCAGCTCGCCCTGGCTGACGAGCGGGACGGCGAGCTTCACGCCCGCGGCTCTGAGCTCGTCCAGTGCAGGCGAGTCGAGCTCGAGCTCGTCGAGGTCGACCGGCTCGCTCGCGCTCTGCAGGAACGCGAGCAGCGGGTCGCTGGGCGCGATCTCGACGGGGGCCTGCTCGAGTGCCGTGGCAGCGGCGTCGGCCTGCTCGGGCTCGGCCGCTTGCTGATCGGCGCGCCGGCGGCCGAGGAAACGCCGTCTGAAGGGTTTGGTCAGAGCCGTCATGTGCGCTCCTTTGTATGGGCAAGGCGTCCGGAAACCGTTACGGAATCCCGCGTGACGCCGTGTACGGCGATCGGGCCTGCCTTCCCCTCGGCGAGATCGTCCCACGCGACACAAGCTTCGGCCAGTCGACGTCGAGCACGAGCCATCGCCCACTCGGGTTCGACGCGATGCGGGCTCATCGTTGACACAACCAGAGCGAGACGTGGACCGGCTGCATGGTCTCGTCGACAACGCTCCGCAGGTCGTCGCCGAGCGCGTCGAGATCGACCTGATCGCGCACGCGGGCGCCGAAGCGCTCCAGCGTGCGCACCGCGTCGTACTTGCGCCGGAAGAAGCGGCGGTCGACGCCGGCCTGGATCCGGCCGCGCGCGGGCTGGAACAGCGCGGCGACGGCGAGCGTCGAGCCCGCGACCGCGAGGCCGCTGCCGGCCGTCAGGCCGCTGAGCAC
>Ga0183260_10001704_pt1 | contig 18261 bp, 18 predicted proteins | sample AntDrymUQ4972206_2_FD_129768 | JGI IMG/M metagenome (GOLD analysis project Ga0183260, IMG submission 129768) | Polar desert sand microbial communities from Dry Valleys, Antarctica - metaG UQ497 (22.06) (version 2) (version 2) | ecosystem: Environmental > Terrestrial > Soil > Desert | place...
ACCGTAGCGACGGATGTCACACCGGACGACCTCGACGGCATCGCCCCCGACGTGTTCGCTCGCCGCTGGAAGATCCACGCCGTCCTGTGCGCCTCGCTGATCATCGTGATCGTCGGCAACACCGTGCTCAACGTGGCGCTGCCGACGTTGATGCGACCCACCGAGCTCGGGGGCATCGGTGCCTCGAACACCGACGTGCAGTGGTTCGTCGACGCCTACGGCCTCGTCTTTGCCGGGCTGCTGTTCACGGCCGCCGCCCTCGGCGACCGCTTCGGACGTAGGGGCGCCCTTCAGGGCGGCCTCGTCGTCTTCGCCCTCGGCTCGCTGATCGGCGTCTTCGCCGACAGCGCAACCCTCGTGATCGTCGCCCGCGCCGTGATGGGCATCGGGGCCGCGTTCGTCATGCCCTCGACGCTGTCGATCCTGACCAACGTGTTCCCCGGCCGGGAGCGGGCCAAGGCCATCGCCATCTGGGCCGGCATCTCCGGCGCCGGTGCGGCGATCGGTCCGATCACCTCGGGCCTCCTGCTCGAGCACTTCTGGTGGGGCTCGGTGTTCCTCATCAACCTGCCGATCATCGCCGTCGCTCTCGTCGCCGGCTACCGCCTCGTGCCGAAGTCGAAGGACCACGAGGAGACCCCGCTCGACCCGGTCGGTGCCTTGCTGTCGATCGTCGGCCTCAGCGCCCTCGTCTACGCGATCATCGAGGGCCCGCATCACGGCTGGCTCAGCGTCGAGTCACTGCTGTGGTTCGGCGGGGCGGCGGTCGCCCTCGTGACGTGGGGGATGTGGGAATGGCGCAATCGTCACCCGATGCTCGAACTGAGGCTGTTCCAGAACCGCCGGTTCTCGGTGGCGTCGGGCGGCATCACGCTGGTCTTCTTCGCCATGTTCGGGACGTTCTTCATGCTCACCCAGTACCTGCAGGGTGTCCTCGACTACTCACCTCTCGGCGCCGCCGTGCGGCTGCTACCGATCTCGGCGGTGATGATGGCCGTGGCACCGCAGACGCCGAAGCTGGTCGGCCGCTTCGGCGCCAACCGCGTCGGCGCCGCCGGCCTGCTCACACTCGGCGCCTCCCTGGTGGGGATCGCCTTCTTCGGGGTCGACACGAGTTACCTCCAGCTCGTCGTGACGATGATGGTGATGGCCGGCGGAATGGCCCTGACGATGACGCCGATGACGACCCAGCTGATGGCGGCGGTGCCATTGAACCGGGCCGGCATGGGTTCAGCGACCAACGACACCACCCGTGAGCTCGGCGGCGCCCTGGGCGTGGCCGTGCTCGGCTCGCTCGTCACCAGCCAGTACGCGGCGAATGTCGCCGGCGCCGTCCGCGACCTCCCGGCGGCCGTGCGCAACGCGGCCGAGGGCGGTCTCGGCGCCGTGCAGGGGCTGATCGACGAGGGCGTCATCCCGGCCGACAGCCCGATCCTGGCTGTCGCCAAGGGCGCGTTCGTCGACGGGCTCACGTTGGCCGCCTCCGTCGGCGCCGTGGTCGTCCTCGTGGCCGCCCTCGCCGTGTGGCGCTACCTGCCCTCCGACCGCCGAGTCCCCGCCGTCGCCGGCGAGGCCGACGAGCTCGCCGACCGCGAGGTCGCCGCCGCCGCCCACTGAAACCGGTTCTGTGGAAGCGCGGCTGTGTGTGACACAACTGGGCTTCCACCGAACGCGTGGGGCGGGCGCCGGGCGGGGCGGCGACCCGTCGGCCTACGCTGACGCGGTGCCGATGCGGACGGAATGCAAGCACTTCGAGAGCCGCACCTACGCCAACGGCGATGCCGTTCGCAAGTGTGATCTCGATCTCGCGCCGGACGCCCCCTGGCGCTGCCCCGAGGCCTGCCCGGCCTACGAGCGCCGCCTGGCCGACGTCGCCTGGACGCACGGTGCGCTGACGGCACCGGCGACGCCGCCCGAGCCGGCGAGCGTCGCCGACGGCACCGCCGCCGCGCTGCTCGACGAGGCCGAGGACCATCTCAACGCCGTCGGCGCACAGATCCGGGCCGAGGTCGAGGCTGAGCGGGCGGCCCGCTCGGCCCGCCGCGGCTGGCGACGCTGGTTCAGTCGCTGATCGCTTGGGCTGCGCCGACCGGCCAAGCCGGATCGGCTGCGCCTCCCGAGCTCGAGCCGACCCTCCGGATCGGCGCTCGCCCAACCTCATGTTCGGCTGCGCCGAGGCCCCGGGGGTTTCTCCTACGCGGATCGTAGAATTTGGCTCATGCAGGAGTTCTCGGCGTCGGCGGCTCGCGCTCTCGACGCCCCGGCCCCTGACGAGCGGGCGGCCGCCGCCGAGCGGGCCGCCGCCGCGGCATGGCCGACAACGGCCGACGAGATGTGGCGGTACAGCCGCATCGACGATCTCGATCTCGCCGCCTTCACCCCGGCGGCCAGCGTGACCCGTGTGACGGGCGCCGGCGATGCCCTACTGCCGGTGGGGGACCTCGCGGCCGTCCCGACGGTCGTCGACGGCGCCAGTCCCGACGTCTTCGCCGAGCTCAACGCCGCCTTCATGACGCCCGTCGTCATCCGCATCCCCGCCGGTCACACCGCCGCCGAGCCGATCGTCGTCACCCACGAGGTCGGCGGGGCCGGTGTCGCCGTGTTCCCCCGCCTCGTCGTCGACGCCGGCGCCGACAGCGAGGCGACGGTCATCGAGCGCTTCGTCGCCGCCGATCCAGACGGGCGTGACGCCACTCTCGTCGTGCCGGTGCTGCAGCTCCGGGCCGGCCCGGCGGCGCGGATCCAGTACCTCGGCGTCAACGAGCTCGACGAGGCGACGTGGCAGATCGGCCATCAGCAAGCCGTCGGCGATCAAGACTCCACCGTGACGCTCGCCACCGTCGCCCTCGGCGGCGCCTACGCCCGGGTGCGCACCGACGCCCGCGTCGCTGGTCCCGGTGGCTCGACCCGCCAGGTCGCGTTGTACTTCGCCGGCGGCGACCAGATGCACGACTTCCGCACGATCCAGGACCACGACGCTCCCCACACGACCAGCGACCTGCTGTTCAAGGGCGTCGTGCAGGATCGGTCGCGCAGCGTCTACACCGGCCTGATCAAGATCCGCCCGCACGCACGCGGTACGGCCGCCTTCCAGACGAACCGCAACCTCACGCTCGGGGCCGGGGCGTGGGCCGAGAGCGTGCCCAACCTCGAGATCGAGACGAACGACGTGCGCTGCAGCCACGCCTCGACGGTCGGGCCGATCGATCCCGAGCAGCGCTTCTACCTCGAGAGCCGTGGCATCCCGACCCAGATCGCCGAGCGGCTGATCGTGCTCGGGTTCTTCGACGAGGTGCTCGAGCAGCTGCCGGCCAGCCCCGAGCTGGCCGCCAGCCTGCGGGCCCGGGTCTCGGCCAAGCTCGACCTCGACCGCACGTTGACGGGCGTGGCGTGACGACGGTGCAACGGTGAGTTCGACGACGTTCCCGCTCGACCAGCTGGCCGACGGCGCCGCTATGAAGGTCGTCGTCGCCGGCGTGCCCGTGTGTGTCGTGCGCATCGGTGACGACGTGTACGCGCTCGGCGACATCTGTAGCCATGCCCACGTTTCGCTGTCCGAGGGCGAGGTGTGGGCCGATGAGCGCGAGATCGAGTGCCCGCAGCACTCCAGCACGTTCGATCTGACGACCGGGAAGCCGACATGCCTGCCCGCTACCCAGCCGGTGCCGGTGTACGACGTGAGCGTGGCCGACGGCCAAGTCACGGTCAGCGGCATCGAGCCCGGTGACGGCGAGGTGCTCGGATGACGACGCTCGAGATCAAGGGCCTGCGCGCCGCCGTCGCCGGCACCGAGATCCTGCGCGGCATCGACCTGACGGTGGAGAGCGGGCGGGTCTACGCCGTGATGGGGCCGAACGGGGCCGGCAAGAGCACGCTGTCGGCGATCGTGATGGGCAAGCCGGGCTACGAGCTGATCGCCGGCACGGTCACGCTGGACGGCGTCGACGTGCTCGGGCTGAGCCCGTGGGAGCGGGCGGCGGCCGGCCTGCACCTCGTCATGCAGTACCCCACCGAGGTGCCGGGGGTTGCCCTCGACGACGTACTGCGCGAGGCCTTGACCGTGCGCGGCCGCGGCGACGTCGACGTCGACGCGCTGCTGGCCACGGAGGCGGCGCGCATCGGGCTGCCCGAGCCGTTGCTCCACCGGGCCCTCAACGTGGACCTGTCGGGCGGCGAGAAGAAGCGCAACGAGACGTTGCAGCTGGCCGTGCTGGCGCCGAAGATCGCCATCCTCGACGAGATCGACTCGGGTCTCGACATCGACGCCCTGCGCGACTGTGCCCGCCGCATCGAGGCGATGACCGAGCCCAGCGCCGACGGACCCGGCCTCGGCGTGCTGGCGATCACCCACTACAACCGGCTGCTCGCCGAGTTGCGACCCGATGTCGTGCACATCCTGATCAAGGGCCGCATCGTCGAGACCGGCGGTCCGGAACTGGCCGACCAGCTAGAGCTCGACGGCTACGCCGCCTTCGCCGCCGATGACGCCACCGCCGGCGAGCCGGCCGAACAGCCGGTCGTGCGCCCCGGCTCGCTGGACGAACTCTTCTCCTCGCGCTGACGCCCAGCAACGGTGAGAATCACCCGTTCGGGTGGCGTCGCCCAGGGTGGGGGTGGGCATAGGCGAACCATGCTCGCGAGCCCCTCCCTCGCGCTGCCGCCGGGCGGTCGCTCGGCGACCCGCTCCGCGTCGGTGCTGCGTATCGCCATCGTCGGCCCGGCCCGCTTCGACGTGGCCGCCCCGTTCGCCGGGGGGATGGAGGCGCACACCCACGCCCTGGCCGTGGGATTGGGCCGGCGCGGCCATGCCGTCACAGTGTTCGCTCGGGGCGGCGACGCCGCCCTCGACGTTCGCCCGATGATGCCGGTGCCGGCGCCGGAGCGCGGACGGGCTGACGTGCTTACCGACTCCGGCGCGGCGCTGGCCGAGGGCGACAGCTATCTCGAAGCGATGCTCTCGTTGGCGGGGGAGGGCTTCGACATCGTCCACGTCAACGCCGTGCACCACGTGCCGTTCGCCTGCATCGGGCTGGTGCGCGGCACCCTCACCGGCACGCTGCACACGCCACCGTCACCGTGGCTGGTGCGCGCCGCCCGGTCGGCGACGGTGGCGGCCGGCGCCCGCCTGGTGGCAGTGTCGGCGACGACGGCTGCGGCCTGGGCCGCCGTCGGCGTCGAGGTGGACGTCATCCTCAACGGCGTGGACACGGCGACGTGGTCGTTCGGTCCCGGCGGCGGGGGAGCGGTGTGGAGCGGACGCCTCGTGCCCGAAAAGGCCCCCCATCTGGCCATCGCCGCGGCCCGGGCGGCCGGCGTTCCGCTGACCCTCTACGGCCCCCGCCACGATGCCGACTACTTCGACTCGGCGATCGGCCCCGAGCTGGATGGGCACGTCCGCTACGGCGGGCACCTCGGGCCCGAGGACCTGGCCCGGGCGTTGCGCCGGGCCAGCGTCGCCCTGGTCACGCCCGTGTGGGACGAGCCGTTCGGCCTCGTCGTCGCCGAGGCGTTGAGCTGTGGCACGCCGGTCGCCGGCTTCAACCGTGGCGCGTTGGCCGAACTGCTCGACGACGAGACGGGCGTGCTGGCCGCCCCCGGTGACGTCGACGCGCTGGCCGACGCACTCGTCCGGGCCCAGCGCCTCGACCGGCGCCGTTGCCGGGCGCGCGCCGAGCGCGCATTCTCGCGACAGCGGATGATCGACGCCTACGAGGCGTGGTTCACCCGCTCCGCCCGGGCGGGCTGATGATTCCGTCGCCGTGGGTTCTCCAGCAACCGGCGCGCCATCCCTACGTCGACCGGTTGGCACCGGCCGCGCGGGAGGTCACCGTGGACGACATCTGGGACGTCGCCGCGTGGGGTTCGACGCCGGTCGACATCGTGCATGTCCACTTCGGCTTCGAGACGCTCGGCGCCGATGGGCTCGATGCCTGGATCGCCGCCATCCGGCGGCGCGGCGCGGCGCTCGTGTTCACCCTGCACGACGTCGACAACCCTCACCTCCAGGACCAGGGCCCATACCACCGCCTCGTCACCCGTCTCCTCGCCGGCGCCGACCGGGTCGTCACGTTGACACCCACCGCTGCTCGCGCCGCCGCCGCGCTCGGCGCTCGTGGGCCGGTCGAGGTGGTGTCGCATCCGCACGTCGTGCCGTTCGAGGTGATCGCTCGCTGGAGCACGGCGGGCGCCGCCCGACGCAACGTGTACGTCCACGCCGGGACGATCCGTCCCAACTTTGACGTCGGTCTGCTGCGAGCTATCGCCATCGCCGCCCGGGAGCTGCCTGATCTCGAGCTCGTTGTCCACGTGCGGACCGGGGCCGCTGGCGCGGACGAGGTGGCCGCGGCCGTGAAACCGGGTCGGGCCCGCGTCGTGGTCGAGGAGCGGCCCGACGACGAGGAGCTGTGGGCCCGCTTGGCTGGTGCCCGGGTCGTCGCCCTCCCGTACCGCTGGGGCACCCACTCCGGGTTGGTGGAGGCGGCCCACGACCTCGGCACGCCGGCGCTGGCGCCGGCGTGCGGCGCGTATGGCGACCAGGGTGCGGTCGCGCTGCGACGCGACGACATCGTCGGATCGCTGTGCCGCGCCCTGCGTCACCGTCCGCCGGTGACACCGGCCGGCCGGCGCCGGCAGCTGGCCGCCGTCGTCGATCGGCACCGCCAGCTCTACCGGGCGGTCGCCCGATGAACGAGCGGGTGCTGTGGTACGTGCATGACCAGGGTCATGGTCACGCCCAGCGCGCCGGTGCCGTCCTGACGCACCTGGGCGCCGAGGCCGTCATCGCCGCCGGCCCGGGGGTCGCTGACCTGGCGGCGACCCTGCCGGCGGAGGTCGTGATCCTGCCGAAGGATCACGACCTCGGCGACCCGCCCACGCGCGGACCGTGGCACCACGCCCCGGCCAGCGCCTCGACCCGCGCCCGCTTCGCCGCCCTGAGCGATCTCGTCGCCCGTCATCGCTGCACCACGGCCGTGGTCGACGTCTCCATCGAGACGGCGCTGTGGGCCCGCTTCAGCGGCCTGCGCCTCGTGGTCGTGCGCCAGACCGGTGTCCGCACCGACGGCGCCCACCGCTTGGCCTGGGCCAGCGCCGATCGTGTCCTGGTCCCGCAGCACCCGGCGCTGGAGCCCATCCCGTCGGCGGAGCGGCGGTCGTCGGATCGGTGGGCGTTCACCGGCGCGTTCAGCCGCTTCGACGACGAGCCCGTCGTCGCCAGCGGCGGGGCCGACGGCACTCGGCGCTGCCTCGTCGTCGTCGGCGCCGGTGAGTCGACCTTTCCAGCCGGGTCCTGGGCGTCCGGGCCGGCGCCGGCCGGATGGCACGTCACCATCGCCGGCCCGGCGATTCGCCCAAGTCGGCCCGGTGTCGAGTTCGTCGGTCGCGTCGGCCGGCTGTGGCCGCGAGTGTGTGCCGCCGACGTCGTGGTCACCAGCGCCGGCTGGGCCAGCGTCGCCGATGCCGCCAGCGCCGGTCGCGCCCTGGTGGTCGTCCCCGAACGCCGCCCCTACGACGAGCAGCTCGTGCGGGCACGGGCGCTGGCCGACCGCCAGCTGGCCGAGCACCTCGAGCGGTGGCCGACGCTCACCGAGCTGCCGGCCCTGTTGGAACGCGTCAGTGCGTCGTCAGGCGACAGCCGACGACGGTGGGCGCCGTTCTACGACCGCCGCGGTGCCCGCCGGGCGGCGGCCGTGATCGACGAGGTGCACGCGGGATGACGGTGGCCGCGATCATCGTCACCGCCGGTCGGGACCGCCACCTCGCCCGCACCCTGGCCGGCCTCGCCCGCCAGCACCGACCGCCCGACGAGGTCATCGTGGTGCGGATGGACGCCGAGCCGAGCCTGGCGGTCGGTGCCGCCGGCGCGCCGACGACGATCGCCCTCGGGGCCCACGACCGCACCGCCCTACCGCTGGCCCGGGCCCGCAACGCCGGGGCGGAGGAGGCGGCCGACCACGACCATCTCGTGTTCCTCGACGTCGACTGCATCCCGGCCGCCGACGTCGTGGTCGCCTACGAGGACGCGCTCACCTGCTGGCCGGGCGCGGTGGTCAGCGGTCCGGCCCGCTACCTCGACGAGGGATGGGACCGGCCCCCGCCGGGCGTCGGCGACGACGCCGCTCTTGCCGCCCGCAGCCGGCCGCCGGCCGCCCGCCCCGTGCCGGCCGCGGGCGCGGCGATCGAGGTCGGCCCCGAGCTGTTCTGGTCGCTGGCCTTTGGCGTTTCGTCGGCCACGTGGCAGCGGGTCGGTGGTTTCGACGAGGGCTACGTCGGTTACGGGGCCGAGGACACTGACTTCGGCTATCGCGCGCGCGCCGCCTCCGTACCCGTCGTGCTGGTGCCCGACGGCGTCGTCTTCCATCAGTGGCACCCGCCCTCGCGTCGTGACCCGGCCCTCCTCGCCGGGATGGTGGCGAACGCCCGGCGTTTCCGTCGCCGCTGGGGCGTGTGGCCGATGGCGGGGTGGTTCGACGAGCTCGCCCGCGCCGGGCTGGTGCGCTTCGACCCGGGCCACGACGTCCTCGAGCCATCGTGATGAGCGGCGTAGACGACCGCCTGACCATCATCGTCGGACCCGCTGGCCATGGTGTCGTCGAGCATGCGTTGGTCGTAGCCGACGCCGGCGGCGGGCGGAGGATGCAGGTCGCCCGGCCCGAGGCCATCACGAGCCAGGGCGGCGGCGTCGGTGCCGGCGTCAACCACCTCCACTACACCGATGCGCTGTTCGGACCGACGACGGACGAGGCGGCCCGGGTCTTCGTGCATCTGGCCGGTTCGCTCGGCGGGCGCGTGGTCGTGACGCTGCACGACGTCCCCCTCGGCGACGACGCCCGAGATCGGCGCCGCGCGGCCGCCTATCGCGCCGTGGCCGCCACCGCTGACGGGTTGATCGTCGCCAGTGGCCACGAAGCGGCGCACGCCCGTCGCGCCGGCGTCACCGCGCCGCTGACCGTCATCCCGCTGCCTGTGATCGAGCGGGCGGTGTCGCCGCCACTGGCCGGCGATTGCCCGACACTCTCGGTCGGCGTGCTCGGCTACGTGTACCCGGGGAAGGGCCACGCCGAGGTGCTGGCGGCGGCGGCGACGCTGCCCGCCGATGTCGGGGTCGTCGCCGGCGGCCGCGCCAGCGACGGCCACGAGGATCTGGCGGTCACGCTGGCGACCGCCGCCGCCCGCCGCGGTCGCTCGTTCACCGTGACCGGTTGGCTGGACGAGCCCGCCCTCATCCGCTTCCTGGGCTCGACCACGGTCCCGGTCGTCGCCGCCCCGGCGGCCTCGGCGTCGGCCTCGCTGAACACGTGGATCGGCGCCGGACGCCGCCCGATCGTCGTCGCCACCGACTACACGGTCGAGTACGCGGCGCGAGCGGCGGCGCTGGTCCACCTCGTGCCGTCCGGACAGCTCGCCTCGGCGATGGCCGCGGCCCTGTCCGATCCTGAGCGGACGTGGTGCACGTCGCCCGTGCCGGAGGCGTTGACCCTGGCCGCGGTCGCCGCCCGCCACGATCGCGTCCTCGGCGATGCGCTCTCAGGGCGGCAGGCGTGCTGACGGCGCACGGGCGGGTGTGGGTCCCGCACAACCGCTGGGACCTCGCGCCGCCCGACGGTGGCCACCCGCCCCGCGTCGCGGTGGTGGTGCCGTACTTCGAGCAGCCGGACTCGCTGCTGCGGATGTACGCCGCTCTCGCGGCGACCGATCGTCGTTCGATGGCCGGCCTCGAGATCGTCGTCGTCGACGACGGCTCGCGCGTGGCGCCACCGAATCCACCTTCGGCCCTGGACGTTCCCGTGCGGATCCTCCGCCAGCCCGACCGCGGGTGCCGGCCCGGCGCCGCCCGCAACCTGGGCGTCGCCGCCACCGAAGCCGATGTGGTCGTCTTCCTCGACCCTGACACGTTGCCCGAGCCCGCCACCGTCGGGTGCCTGGCCCGCTGGCCGGCCACCGTTGCCGACGCCATCGTGGTCGGGCGTCGCCGTCATGCGCAGCTCGGCGGCTGGTCGGCCGCCGCCGTCACCGCATGGCTCACGGGGTCGGCGCCGGCCCCGGCGGTCGAGCCCGACCCCGAGTGGCTGTCCGCCGGCTACCGCCAGCATCGCAACCTGCTCGACGCCGACGATCGGGCGTACCGCTTCGTCATCTCCGGGGTGATGGCCTGCGACCGGGCCCTCTTCGACGACATCGGCGGGTTCGCCCCCGAGCGGGACGAGTACGGCGGCGAGGACTGGGAGCTGGCGGCGCGGGCCTTCGCGGCCGGGGCCGTGCTCGTGCACGAGCCCGCCGCGGTGGCCTGGCACGACGAACCGGACTGGTCAGCGCGTGCTGACTCGGACCCGACCGCCAAGACGACGGAGACGATGTGGCTGGCCGAGCGCATCCCGGTCTCGGGGTCCCGGGGGCGGGGGATCCGCCACGCTGTCTCCGCCGCAGTCATCACCGCCGCCCTGCGCGGCAGCGACCCGCTCGCCGCGTGGGTGGCCACGCTCGACACGCTGGTCACGGAACTGCCCGACGCCCGTGTCCTGCTCGCCGACGACGTGCCGGCACGCATCGCCGCCTACGTCGCCGCCGACTCCCGCTTCGTCGTCAGGTGTGACTCGCCGGTGCGCCCGCCGGCACCGGTGACCGTCGCCGTGCACCGACCGATCGAGGCCGACCCAGGCGCCATCGCCGCACTGGTACACGAGGTCGTCACGACCGACCTCGGACGCCTCGACGTCACGGACGAGCACGCGCTGCTGCTGCGCGTCGAGTCGACGCGCGCCTGCGCCCGAGCCCGCCGGGCCGTCGCTGCCGGGGCCGCCACCGACGAGGTCGCCGTCGTCGCCGAGCTGTTCGGCCTGCGCACCGTGGAGGCCGCTGCCGTCGGCGTGCGGCTCCTCGCCGCCGACCTCGACCTGGCGGCGTGGTTTAGTCGCAACGTCACCAGCGCGACGGAACGGGATCGCCCCGAATCGGCCCGTCGCCTCGGAGGCTTCTAGGGTCACGGCCGTGGGCACCGTTGGCGCGAGCAACGATCGTGCCGGCCGATCCGACGGTGCGGCCGACGCCCCGGCCCGAGCCGACGGCCCCTTGTGACCACGTCGGTCGCCCCGCCGATCGCGCCCGCCGACCGCTTTCCCGGCGGCCGCGTCGTCACGGGTTGCTTCATCGTCCTGACGGTGTCGGCCGGGCTCAGCTTCTACGGGCTGGCCGTGTACCTGAACGCGTTCAGCAAGGAGAAGGGCTGGTCGCTCGCGTCGATCTCGCTGGCGACGACCGTGTTCTTCGTCGTCGGCGGCGTCGTCGGCGTCGCCGTCGCCCGCGTGATCGCCCGTCGGGACGTGCGGGCCGTGATCGTTGGGGGAGCGCTGCTCGGGGGCGCCGCGCTGGCCGCCCTCGGCTACGTCGAGGAACGCTGGCAGCTCTACGCCGTCTACACGGTGTTCGCCGTCGGGTTCGCCGCCGCCGGCCTGATCCCGGTGACCACGGTCGTCACCCGCTGGTACCACGTGCGCCGGTCGGTCGCCTTGTCGGTGGCGTCGACCGGACTGTCGGTCGGGGGCATCGTGCTGACGCCGTTCGCCAAGTGGTTGATCGACGACCGCGGCCTGCGCTCGGCCACGCCGATCCTGGCCGTGATCTGGGTAGTCGGCATCGTCCCGGCGACGTTGTGGTTGATCCGGCCGGAGCCGGCGGCGCTCGGGTGGCGGCCCGACGGCGAGCGGGTCGTCGCCGATACGCCGGCCTACGCACCCAGCGGCATGTCCTTCGACGAGGCCGTGCGAACCCGCTTCTACCGGTCCGTGACCGCCGGCTACATGTTGATGCTCGGCGCCCAGGTCGGCGGGATCCAGCAGCTGGTCAAGCTCGTCGAGGAGCGCACCGACGCCCGCACCGCGACGTACGCCACCATCGCCCTGGCCGCCACGTCGGTGCTGGCCCGCCTGCTCGGTGGTCGGGTCGTCGCCACGGTGCCGATGGCCCGTTTCACGGTCACGCTCGGGGCCGTGCAGGCGCTCTCGCTGGTCGGCCTGGCGCTGGCCAGTTCGACCGTGCCGATCTTCGTCGCCATCCTCGTGTTCGGGGCGACGGTGGGGAACATCCTGATGCTGCAGCCGCTGCTCCTGGCCGAGCGCTTCGGCGTGCTCGACTACCCGCGCATCTACAGCCGGTCGCAGTTCGTCACGATGTTCGGCACCGCCGGCGGCCCGTTGCTGCTCGGATGGCTCTACGACCTCGCCGGCGGGTACCGCGTCTCGTACCTCGTGGCCGCGGTGTGCTCGATCAGCGGCGCCCTCGTCATGTCGGCCGGCGGCCCGGCGACTGTTCGCGAATCGTGAGCGGCGCTCATCGCAACGTGCGTCGGGTGGTCGAGGCGGCGGCTGCGTTGGGGTTGGAGATCGCACCCGTCGGCTTCCCGGACGGCACGAAGACGGCCGCCGACGCCGCTGCGGCGATCGGTGTCGACGTCGGCCAGATCGTCAAGAGCCTGATCTTCGCCGTGGACGCCGAGGTCGTGGTCGCCCTGGTCAGCGGCGCCAACCAGCTCGACGAAGCCAAGCTGGCGGCCGCCGCCGGGGGTCAGCGGTGCGGGCGCGTCGACGCCAACACGGTGCGTGAGGCGACCGGCTTCCCGATCGGCGGGGTGCCGCCGTTCGGCCACTCCCGCGCCCTGCCGGTGTTCGTCGATCCGGATCTCTTGGCCTACGACGAGGTCTGGGCCGCCGCCGGCACGTGGACCGACGTGTTCGGCATCGCCCCCATCGACCTCGTCCGCGCCAGCGCCGGCACCGTCACCGACCTCAAACGCCCCTGACTCCTCCCCATCCGAGGGCTGGCTTGCATTCGAGGGCTGGGTGCGGGGAGGCCCCTCACCCAGCCCTCGAATGACTCCGGTCAGGACTCGTCGGGCGGGGCGGGCAGGAGGGCGGAGCGCATCACGTCGACGTCGACGGCGATGAACAGGCCGTGGCCGCGCGCCACGACGACCTCGGCGCCGTCGGCGCCGTCCGGGTCGACCAGCTCGCCCTCGATGTAGATCTTTCGCCCGACCCGCTCACGCAGCCGACCGCGGCAGGCCAGCCGGCGCCCGAGCGGCGTCGGCGCCACGTAGCGGATCGTCAGCTCGCCCGTGAACGCCGGCTGCTGGAGGATGTCGAGGACGAACCCGAAGACGTCGTCGAACAGCCCGGCGACGATGCCGCCATGGGTTCGGCCCGGAGCGCCTTCGTGGGCCGGGCCGAGCGTGACGCGGGCCTCGATCTCGTCGCCCCGTCGGTGCACGTCCATGTCCAGCCCCCACGGCGACGACCGCCCCGAGAACGGCCGGTCGTCGTAGGTCAGGAGGCGCTCGCCGTCGGCGGCGACCTGGTGCTGGCGCTTGTCGAACGACTCCGGGTTGCGCGACCGGCGATCACCCACCCCGAAGCCGTGCGTGAATCGCTCCAGCGTGTCGGCCAGCTCGGTGACGAGCGCCGGGTCGGCCTCGTGGCCGACGAAGGCGTGGCCGAGCGCCCGCAGCGCGGCGCCGGCGCGGTTGCGCTCGGGGTCGTCGACCTCGTTCGGAAGCTGGCTCATCCTCCGTCAGCCGGCCGGCCGGTCGACGGCATCGAGCAACGTGTTCCACGCGAGCGTGGCGCACTTGATGCGCACGGGGAACTTGACGACACCCTGCAACGCCTCGAGGTCACCGAGCGCGATGTCCGTGTCGGACGCGCCAGCCGTCTCGTCCCCGTCGTCATCGGTCTCGATCGACATCATCGACTTGAATCGCCGCACGAGCGACCGGACCTCGGCCAGCGACTTGCCCGTGATCGCCTGCGTCATCATCGACGCCGACGACTGCGAGATCGAGCAGCCCTGCCCACCGACCTTGACATCGCTCACCGTGTCGCCGTCGAGCTGGAGGTAGACGACGATCTCGTCCCCGCACAGCGGGTTGTGACCCTCGGCCACCTGCGCCGGCGGCGAGGGCAGTTCGCCGCGATTGCGGGGGGAGCGATAGTGGTCGAGGATGATCTCGCGGTAGAGGTCTTCGAGGCCGGGCATGGGCGGTGTCTCCTGGGCGCAGAGCAGCGGGGCGGTCAGAAGCCGAAGATGTCGGTGGCGCTGTCGAGCCCGTCGGCGAGGGCATCGACGTCGGCCTCATCGTTGTACAGGTAGAGGCTGGCGCGCGCCGTCGCGGCCACGCCGAGCAGGCGCATCAGCGGCTTGGCGCAATGGTGGCCGGCGCGCACGCACACGTTCGCCTGGTCGAGGACCTGGCTGACGTCATGGGGATGGACGTCGCGGAAGGCGAAGCTGAGCACGCCGCCGCGGACGTCGAGGTCGAGCGGTCCGTGGATCGTCAGGTCGTCGCCGAAGCGATCGGTCAGCGTCGTCAGCGCGTAGCGGGTGAGCTCGACCTCGTGGGCGCGCACAGCGTCCATGCCGAGTCCTTCCAGGAAGTCGACGGCGGCGCCGAACCCGACGGCCTCGGTGATCGGCGGCGTGCCGGCCTCGAACTTGGCCGGCACCGGAGCGGGCGTGTACCCGTCGAGGCGGACGTCGGCGATCATGTTGCCGCCGCCGAGGAACGGCGGCGTGGCGTCGAGCAGCTCGGCCCGGCCCCACAGCGCGCCGATGCCGGACGGACCGCACATCTTGTGGCTGGAGAAGGCGGCGAAGTCGGCGCCCCAGGCCTGGACGTCGGTCGGGTTGTGGGGCACGTATTGGCAGGCGTCGACGACGGCCAGGGCGCCGGCGTCATGGGCGGCAGCGCACAGCTCGGCAACGGGCGTGAGCGTGCCAAGCACGTTGCTCATCGCCGAGAACGAGAACACCGTGGCGCCGTCCAGCAGGTGGGCGAGGCCGCTGAGGTCGAGCTGGCCGTCGGACGTCAACGGCACCCACCGCAGCTCGATGCCGCGTTCGGCCGCAAGCTGGTGCCAGGGAACGATGTTGGCGTGGTGCTCGAGGTGGGTGAGCACGACGACGTCGCCGGCGCCGAGGTTGGCGCGACCCCACGACTGGGCGACGAGGTTGAGTGCCTCGGTGGCGTTCTTGGTGAAGATGATCTCGTCGGGGTGACCGGCGTTGACGAAGCCGGCGACCTTGGCCCGGGCGCCCTCGTAGGCCTCGGTCGCTTCGGCCGCCATGCGGTAGGCGCTGCGGTTGATCGGGGCGTAGCTCGTCTCGGTGAACGCCGTCATGGCGTCGATCACGGCCCTCGGTTTCTGCGACGTGTTGCCCGAGTCGAGGTAGTGGATCGGCCGGCCGTCGATCAGGCGGGTGAGGAACGGGAACTGCGCCTTCACCGCGGCGGTGTCGAACGTGGTGCCGGTCGCCGGGGCGGTGGTCGTGGCGGTGGCCGCCGTCATCGGGTCGCTCCGGCGACGGCCGGGCGGAACGATTCGTAGCCGTCGCGCTCGAGCACGGCGGCGATCTCCATCCCGCCCGACGCGACGATGCGCCCGTCCATCAGCACGTGGATGTGGTCGGGGCGCAGCTCGTCGAGCAGACGCTGGTAGTGCGTGATCAGCACCACGCCCATCTCCGGGCGGTCGGTGCGCACCTCGCGGATCCCGGTGGCGACGATGCGCAGGGCGTCGATGTCGAGGCCCGAGTCGGTCTCGTCGAGGATGGCCAGGCGGGGTTCGAGGATCGCCAGCTGCATGATCTCGTTGCGCTTCTTCTCGCCGCCCGAAAAGCCCTCGTTGAGGTAGCGGTCGACGAACGAGGAGTCCATGCCGAGGCGCTGCATCCACTCCATCGCCGCGACGCGCAGCTCGAGCACCGACAGGTCGAAGCCCTTGCGGGCCGACATCGCCTGGCGCAGGAACTGCACGACGGAGACACCGGGGATCTCCTGGGGGTACTGGAAGGCGAGGAACATCCCGGCCTTGGCCCGCTCGTCGGTCGGCCATTGGGTCACGTCGTCGCCGTCGAAGACGATGCGCCCGGCCGTGACCCGGTACTCGGGCGAGCCGAGCAGGGTGGAGGCGAGCGTGCTCTTGCCCGACCCGTTGGGGCCCATGATGGCGTGGATCTCGCCGGCGGCGACGGCGAGATCGACCCCGTTGAGGATCGTCGTCACCGCCTGACCTTCGGTGTCCGGGGTGGGGCCGGCGCACAGTCCCTCGACGCGGAACAGCTCGCTCACCTTTCCGATCCTACCGCTGTGCCCAATTTGCACTATCGGCATAGGAGAAACCGCGACCGCCCGCAGGCTCTCCTGGTCATCCCGCGGGCACGGTCAGATCATGCCCCGCGCCCGTTCCCGCTGATCCCGACCCGGCTTACCAGCCGCGGTCGACCCACTCCTGGAGGTGGGGGCGCTCGGCGCCGATCGTCGTGTCGACGCCGTGGCCGGGCAGCACGACGGTCGTGTCGGGGAACGTGAAGAGACGGTCGTCGATCGAGCGGATGATCGTGTCGAAGTCGCCACCCTCGAAGCCCGTGTTGCCGGGCCCGCCCGGGAACAACGTGTCGCCGGTGAACAGCAGCGGCGTGTCGCGCACGTGGAACGAGATCGACCCGGGCGTGTGACCCGGGTTGTGGATCGCGTCGAGCCGCAGGCGCCCGACCTCGATCACCTCGGCGTCGTCGAGCAGCACGTCGTAGCCGACGTCCTTCAGCATCGGTGCGTCGGCGGCGGTGACGGCCACCTCGTAGCCGGCCTCGCGGATCGCCGGCACGGCCTGGATGTGGTCCCAGTGGCCGTGGGTCTCGAGGACCCGGCGCACGCCGAGGCGTTGACACAGCTCGAGCAGTTGCTCGTGCTCGTTGGCGGCGTCGATCAGCACCGCGTCGCCGGTCTGCCGGCAGCGCACGACGAACACGTTGTTGTCGTAGGGCCCGACGACGACCTTGTGCACCTCGACGTCCCCGTTCACCCAGTGCAACGTCATTGCGCTCATCGGCCAAGTGTGCCAGCCGAGATTTGCTGATGTGTTTCTGGACACATCGTTCCGGTTACGCTCGTCCGTGGGGACGGACATTCCAGCGCGGGCGATCGACAAACTCGTTGGAAGGAACCAACCAATGTTCAAACGCTCCCTGATCGGTGGCCTCGTAGCCGCCACCGCACTCCTCACGATGGCCGACACGGCCTCGGCCATCCGCTGGGGCGAGCCGGACAACGGTGAACATCCCTACGTCGGGATCATGGTGGCGCTCGACGACGCCGGCCAACCGATGTTCCGCTGTTCGGGCACCCTCGTCGACGCCGACACCTTCCTCACGGCCGGTCACTGCACCTACGGCGTGGACCGGGCGGAGATCTGGTTTTACGAGGACATGAGCGCCGCCGGGGCCTACGGCTACCCGTTCGTGGGCCAGGCCAGCGGTGAGGCCATCGCCCACCCTGAGTACGACGACAACGCGTTCTTCCTCTACGACGTCGGGGTGGTCGAGATTGACACTGTCCGTTCGGGTCAGCCAATCACCCTGACCGCGGACCCCAACGACACGTACGCGCCGATGCCCAGCCCGGCGTCGATCACAACCGACCTCGGCTATTTCGACCGGGTCATCGCCGAGCCCGGCCGTCCGACCCTGTTCGACACCGTGGGCTACGGGCTGCAGCGGAACTCACCGGTCGCCGACCGGGTCGAGGCCGTGCGGGTGCGCTTGAAGGCGACCGTCCGACTGCGCAACGACGATCGGGTGTTCGGCGGTCGCGGTGACGGCAACTACGTCGTCTTCTCCAACAATGCGAACACCGGTGGCACGTGCAACGGCGACTCCGGTGGGCCGGTGTTCATCGAAGGCACCAGCACCGTGGTGGCCGTCACGTCGTTCGGGGTGAACTCGAACTGCGCCGGATCGGGTGGGGCGTACCGCATCGACCAGCCCGACGACCAGGATTTCTTGGACGACTTCATCGGTGGATGACGAGTAGATGATCGGTGGTGCCCCGGGTTTCCCGGGGCACCGTCGCGTCCGGAGCGAGGTCGCCGATGCCACGTACAGCCCGGTTGTCAACCGAAACGCGTTCGACGGTGTGTTCTCCGTGCCCGCCGCACCGACGCGGTGGAGAGGGAGAACCGAACCATGTCCACCACCATCCGTCCCCAGGGTCCCCGGGCTCGGCGGGTCGGTCTCGTCACCGGGCTCACTGCCGCCGTCGCCCTGAGCGTCATCCCCGCCGTCGTCTCGTCGTCGGCCTCGGCCGACGCCCCGTACTGCGGGATCACGTGGGGCTCGAGGACCAAGCAGGACAACGATCACACGACGGCCCGCATCACCAACCTGCGGGCCGGGCGGCACGAGTGCTTCGACCGACTGGTCGTCGACCTCGGCGTC
>Ga0183260_10001705_pt1 | contig 18247 bp, 12 predicted proteins | sample AntDrymUQ4972206_2_FD_129768 | JGI IMG/M metagenome (GOLD analysis project Ga0183260, IMG submission 129768) | Polar desert sand microbial communities from Dry Valleys, Antarctica - metaG UQ497 (22.06) (version 2) (version 2) | ecosystem: Environmental > Terrestrial > Soil > Desert | place...
ACTGCCCGGCTTGCCCCCGACCCGGCTGGGCTAACCTTCCCCGTGCCGGGGCGGTAGCTCAGCTGGTCAGAGCAGCGGACTCATAATCCGTCAGGTCGTGGGTTCGAACCCCACCCGCCCCACTCGCTCTAGCAGCACAAACACCCGGTGCGATAGGTCGAGCCGCCCGCTTAATGACGCCAATCGTGACGCAAACCGCGGTACGCTCGCGTCTGACACGGTCCCGGCCCGGCCGTCAGCGCTCCCGCGGCACCATCGACGAGCTGCCGAGCGGCGCGCTGCGTGTGCGCGTCTATGCCAGCAAGGACCCCGCCACGGGCCGCCGGCGCGACCTCGTCGAAACGATCCCGCCGGGCCCGAAGGCGGGCCGGCTGGCCGAGGCGGCGCGGACGCGGCTCCTGAACCAGGTCGACGAGCGGCGCCAGCCCCGGACGAGCGTCACGGTGAACCAGCTGCTCGACCAGCACTTCGCGATGAGCACGTGGGAGCGCAGCACGCGCGAGACCTATGCCGGCTACGCGGCGAAGCACATCCGCCCGCTGATGGGGAAGGTGCAGATCAGTGCGCTCGACGCGCGGGCGTTCGACTCGTTCTACGCCGAGCTGCGGCGCTGCCGCGATCACTGCGGCCGCAAGCGCTACGTCGACCACCGGACCCCGCACCCGCACGAGTGCGACGAGCGCTGCCGGACGCACCAGTGCTCGCCGCTCGGTGCGTCCACGATCCGGCAGATCCACTTCATCCTCAGCGGCGCGCTGAAGCGCGCCGTCCGCTGGGGCTGGGTCACGGTCAACCCGATCGTCCGTGCGGAGGCGCCACCGGTGCCGAAGGCGAAGCCACGGCCACCGTCGCCGGAGGAGGCGGCCCGCATCAACTCGGCGTGAGCCGACCCGGAGTGGGGCACGCTCGTTGTGGCTCGCCATCGTTACCGGAGCGCGTCGAGGTGAGCTCTGCGCCCTCCGCTGGCTTGACGTCCACCTGTCAACAGGGGTGATCGCGCTGTCGCGCAGCATCGGCCAGCGCAATCGCGAGACGTGGGAGAAGGACACGAAGGACCACCAGCACCGGCGCATCGCGCTCGATCCGGAGACCGTCGCGGTGCTCACCGAGCACCGTCGCCGGCTGGAGGATCGATGCGCGGAGCTGGGGATCGATCCGCCGGACGACGCGTTCGTGTTCTCGCTGGAGCCGGACGGGTCGACGTACCTGCGGCCGAACTCGGTGAGCGAGCGCTACAGCGACCTGGCCGCGCGGCTCGGGATCGCCACGTCGCTGCACAAGCTGCGGCATTACTCGGCGACCGAGCTGATCGCCGCGGGCGTCGACGTCCGCACCGTCGCGGGCCGCCTCGGGCACAGCGGGGGAGGGACGACCACGCTGCGCGTCTACGCGGCGTGGGTGTCGGAGTCGGACCAGCGGGCCGCGGGCAACCTCGGGGCGAGGATGCCGGCACGACCGACGGAACCGCCGGTGCGCCGTCGTAGGGCTAACCAGGCTCGGTATCCGTACGAACTCATCGCCGCCGCAGTACGGGAGCAGATCGAGTCCGGGGAGCTGGCTGAGGGTGAGTTCCTGCCGGGGAACACAGCGCTTGCCGCAACGCACGGCGTCGCCGTGGGGACGGCTCATCGAGCCGTCAACTTGCTCGTCGAGGCAGGTCAGGTCGAGGTGGTCGCCGGGCGCGGGATTCGTGTCGGCCGAGTGCACCCGGGAGCCGAGTGAGGGAACAGCGTCACCGACGTATGGGATGGCGGCCACCTACGTGTTCAGACTTCCGTTCCCTTCTTCAAGGCGCCGCCCTGCCGCGGCGCGCGGCGCTGTGCCCGATGCAGCCGCTAGCGCTCGCGCGGGGGCGTGCGGCCTCCGGCCGGTCCCCGCGCGGCGCGCGGCTGCAACAGGCGCCGCCGCAGAGGCAAGCCTGGAACAATCGGCGCTGGCTCGACGAGCGGCTGTTGCCCGCCGCGGCGCAGCACACCTGGGGTCGGGCCAGGTCGACGGGGGATGGCAGGCGCCTCCCGTGGTGGTGGAGAAGCTCAGCTAAGGCCGCCGGTCACCAACGGCGATAGAGCACGAAGAAGTGCCAGAATATCAATGCAACTCAATAGCGGGCGTCGCCAGTACCGCCAGTACCGCCAGAATCGTCGGCGATCACCGCCCACACCCGGGCGTGCAGCTGCGCACCACCGACGCCGACAGCATGCGGATCACCGGATTCCTCACCAACACCCCTCGCGGTGGACCGGCGGCCAGCTCGCCGACCTCGAGCTGCGCCCCCGCCGCCACGCCCGGGTCGAGGACCGCATCCGCGCCGCGAAGGACACCGGCATCCGCAACCTGCCCGTCCACGACGCCGCGCAGAACCGCATCTGGGTCGCGATCGCCGCGCTGGCCGCGGACCTGCTGGCCTGGTGCGCCCGCCTGGCGCTGCCCGCCGCCGCCCGCACCTACGAGCCGAAACGGCTGCGGCTGCGCATCCTGGCCGTCGCCGGGCGGTTCGTGTGCACCGCCCGCCGCCGCGTCCTGCACATCGACCCCGACTGGCCGTGGGCCGACACGATCACCACCGCGCACGCCCGACTCCGCGCTCTGCCCGTGCCCTAAGGACCCACCCCCGACCCGACGACCAGGACCCGGAGCACCGGCACAGCACGCTGAGCCGGAACTCACCCCTGCCCAACAGCCGATCAGCCATCCGACGAGATCATCAGCACTAGACGAAGATCACCATACGGCCGTTACGAAAGATCGAGGCTAGCAGGTTCACCACGAGGCGGTCTCCCTCATCACGGACGCGGTCTACCGAATCCTGCGCAAGGTCGTCCCACCTCGCGCCGCCTGAGCCACCGTTGGGTCACCCGGCACACGGCCCGACGGACGCCCCCGCCGGTACGAGGGCGGATTCGGAGGGCGTCATCGGCCGGGAGTCGGTGGCGCACACGGCCGCGAACCAGGCCCGGCTGTCCGTCGCCAGGGTCTGCGGGGCGATGCTGTCCGACACCAGGTACACCTCGCCCCCGCGCTGGTGGGCCGGCCTCGGCTTGACGAGCGGGACCGTGCCGACCGGGACCCCCTCCGCCACGTTCCAGAACAGCACGTCCGTCGGCGCGCTGAACTCCCCGCGTTCGAGCACGACGAGGCCGTCCGGGGTGGTCCCGAGCACCGCCTCCGCCCCCGGCATCTGCACCCCGGCCCCCACCTCGCGCAGCGTGTCGGCGTCGAGCATCCGCAGGACGCGGTCCGCGTCGAGGACGGCGATGTGGTCCTGGTACGGGTCGAACGCCCCCACCGGGCGTTCCTGGGACGTGCGCAGCAGCGACACGGGGCTGGACGCGATCTGCTCCCCGTCGGAGAGCGACCAGAGCACGAGCCTCCCGGTCGAGTCGGTTACCAGCACCCGGTCGGGGTCGTCCGGGTCGAGCAGCAGCATCGGCACCCGTTCCTGGCCGGGTGTCCACCGCACGCGGTCCCCGAGCTGCGCCGTCTCGCCGATCTGCTCCCCCGTCCGGCGGTCGAAGACGGACAGCAGGACCCGGTTGGCGTTGCCGTCGTTGCCCGTCCGCGCGATCACCCGGTCCTCGGTGGTGATCACCTGGGGACGGGAGTCGGTCGGGTCCGCGGGGAGCGTGAACTCGGCCTGGACGCGCAGGTCCGGCAGGGTCCGCTCGACGTAGCGCACCACCCGACCCTCCTCGTGGACGTGCGTCAGGACCTGTCCGGCGACGCTGAACCGGTTCTGCCCGAGCGAGGGCTTCGGGACCTCGGCGGCGGGCAGCACGGTGAGCTCCGCACCGTTCGTCGTGTCGTGGACTTGGATGCTGCCGTCCCGTCGCTCGACGACGCCGTAGCGCCGGTCCGCCGAGAGCATCGGCTCCACCCCCAGCTCGGCCGTGAGCGCCACCCAGTCGGGGGTGCCGCGCAGGCGGTAGACCGAGTCGCCGCGGGCGACGTGCACGGTGAGGGAGCCGTCGGGCTCGTCGACGGCGGCGATCAGCGGATCCGCCTGGGGGAAGTCCGCGGAACCCGGTTCCCGCCGGAGGTCCGTCGGCGAGAGCGGGAGCGTGACGTCGAAGGCCCGGCCGGTCCGCAGGCTCACGATCACGCTCCGCGCGCTCGTCGTGCCGTCGGCGACCGACGGCCGGAAGAGGAGGTGGTCGCCGTCCGTCGTCCCCTCGCCACAGAGCCCGGAGCCCAGCATCGGCACGTCGATCGCGTGGAGCGGGGCCCGGTCGGTCCGCCGTTCGACGCGCAGCGTCCATTCCGACTGCGCGATGTCGCAGGTGTAGTGGCTGGTCGCGTCGGCGCTGAGCGCGTGCCGGTCGTGCAGCTGGCCGGTGGGGGACCGGTCGACCAGCGAGGACTCCGGGCCCGCGGTGTCCGGGGTCCAGGTGTCCAGGCTCGGGACCAGCGTAAAGGCGGGCTCGTCGAAGGTCTGCAGTGCCACCGTGGCGGACCGGCCGTCGTCGGTGATCCAGAGCCGCTCCAGGGTGACGGGCGGGATCCGGTAGGGCAGGTCCCGGCCCCAGTGCTCGACGGCAGTCCGCCCGCCCAGGTCCCACACGGTCAACCGGGTCGAGGCCGAGCCGGGGAACAGCATGCCCACGTACCGGCCGTTCGCCGAGAACGCGGTCACCACCGGGCGCGGATCACGCGAGCCCGCCTGGAACAGCACCGTCGCGCTTCGCGATCCGAGGTCCCAGAGCCGGACGGTCCCGTCCGGGGCGAGGGACAGACCCCCGCGGCCGTCCGGGGCGAGCCGGAAGGTGCTTCCCGGGGCGTCTCCCAGCTCGTGGCTGCGCGGGTCGGCGCCGTCCGGCCCGGTGGTCAGCACGGTCGTTCCGGCCGCGGTGCCCAGCGCCAGCGCCCGGCCGTCCGAGCTCTGCTGCAGGCTGCCGATCGGCCTGGCCGTAACGTGCGGATGGGTCCGCTCCACCGATCGCTGCGCGAGGTAGCGGTCGAGCATCGCGGCCTGCGCCTTGGGTTCGAGGGGGTCCGAGCCGAAGGCGGAAAGGGCGAGCTGGGTGGAGGCGGCCGGGTCGGTCAGCGCCAGCTCCCGTGACGTCTGGCCGAGCGCCGCGGCGTTCGCCGCGGTGAGCTCGGTGCTGATGCTCCCCGCCCGCTGCTCGGCGAGCACGGCGAGCGACCCCGCGAGCACGACCAGGACGGCGAGCACGGCGGCGACGACCTGCAGCCGGCGCCGGTCCCGTCGCCTGCGGGCCAGGCTCCTGCCGATGAAGTGCCGCAACGGCTCCGACATCTCTCGGTCCCGGCTGTCCTGCCAGGTGACGGCGGTGGCCAGCGCCGCGCCCCGCAGCAGGGCGCCGTCGTCCTCTGTCGCCTCCTCCCAGCGGCGGCGTCGTTCGTCCGCCTCCGCCTGCCACACTACGAAGTCGCGGTCCTCGGTGAGCCAGGCCTGCAGCCGTGGCCAGTTGTCGACGAGTGACTGGTGCGCGAGCTCGACGGTTTCGCCCCGCGCGCCCCGCACCAGTACCCGCGCCGCGACGAGTGCGGGGACGAGCGCTCGCTCCTCCTCGGGCAGCGACGCCGCGGAGACCACCCGGCGGCGGAAGCGCCCGGTGTCGTGGTCCATGGCCACCATGCGGCAGAACAGCCGGCGCGCCGGGCCGGCGTCGAGCCCGGAGACGGCGTCGTCCGCCAACCGGGCGACCGCGCCGGCCAGCCCCCCGACGTTCCGGTGGGCCCGCATGGTGAGCACAGCGCCCGCGCGTCGCTCCCACAGCAGCAGCAGGAGGGCCTCCACCAGCGGCAGCCGGCCCGGTTCGGTGCCCGCCGCCTCGACGATCGTGTCCACGAGACCCGGTTCGAAGGTCAGTCCGGGGACGCGGGCGACGGGCCCGGTGATGGCCGCCCGCAACTCGTCACGGCTCATCGCGGGCAGGAACACAGTGCCGGCTCCAAGCCGCTCGCTCAGCTCCGAGGTGCTCAGTGCCGCCATCGACTCCCAGCGCACGGTGACCAGCAGCCGGGCCCGCGGCCGGGACTCCAGCAGCGCCGCGCACCGGCACAGCAGCGCGGCCGCGGCGGCCTGGTCCGCCGCGGCCAGCTCCTCGAACTGGTCGAGCACGACCAGGATGTCCCGGTCCTCCCCGGCGGTGCGGATGGCGTCGGCGGGGCCTCGCCCGGTCGCGGCCGTCGATCCGGACGGCTGCTCGGCGGTGGTGCCGTCCCCCTGCACCCGGTACATCCGCACGTCCGTGCCCCGCGCCCGCTTGGCGGGCACGACACCCGCCCGGACCAGGGAGGACTTACCCGCGCCGGACCCGCCCGCCACCAGGACCAGGTCGGTGGAGCGCAGCCGCGCGAGGACCTCGTCGGTGGCGGACCGGCGCCCGTGGAAGAACGCCGCCTCGTGCTCGTCGAAGGCCGCGAGCCCGGGGTAGGGGCAGGGCATCAGGCTCGGGTCGGCGGCGAGGACCTGCTCGACGGGCACGAGGTAGGCGGTGTGGCTGCCGACCTCGGGATCACCGACCACGGCGAGGCCCGCCACGGCGCGCCCGTCCTCCACCCAGACCGGCGTCCCGCTGAACCCGGGGGTGATCTCCGGTCGCCCCACCGCTGTCTGCAGCTGGCAGAGCCCGGTGCCCTGGTGGCCGCGCAGCTGCCCACCCGTCCAGACCCCGTCGGCGCCGCCCACCTCCCCGGCCGGGAACCCGAGCACGCGGAACGGCTGATCCCAGAGCGCGTCCGGGCTCCGGAACGCGGTCGACGGCGCCGCCTCCCGCGGCGCCCGCAGCCGCAGCAGCGCCACGTCCCCGGATCCGTCCTGCTGGATCGGCACCCACCGGTACACGGTCGCCCGCTCCGCCGGGGACGGGTCCGGCTCGAACGGGAGGTCGAGCAGGACCTCGGCCGTGGGCCGCGGGCCATATGCGTCGGCCCGGACGGCGGTCGCCACGACGTGGGCGCACGTGGCGACGACGTCCGGGGCGAGCCGCCACCCGGCCCCGACGACCGCCCCCTCGGAGTCGAGGATCCGCGCGAGCCCCGGCACCGCGGGCGGCACGGGCGTGACCGCGGGTCCGGTGAGCGGATCAGCCACCACGACACGGCTCCTTCGGGCTGCCCGCGGGAACGAGCGCCGACTCGGCGGCGGTGAGCGGACGCGCGTCCGTGGCGCAGAGCGCGGCGAACCACGCCTCGCCGGTGGTCGCGTACTCCGCGGGCATGGCGTCGAGGCGCTCGAAGGTTACGGTCGGGCCGTCGAGGTCCCGCACGGGTTCGGCACCCTGCTCGGCCCAGAGCGTCCCGCTCGGGGAGCCGGTGCCGAGGTCCCACAGCTGCACCCCGGTGTCGGTCGTCCGGGTCCCGCTCACCGCGGCGTAGCCGTCCGGGGTGACCCCGACGACGCGTTCCATCCCCGGCATCGCGATGCCCTCCCGCATGGTGGTCCACGTGGTGGCGTCGATGACCTGGAGGTGGTGGTCGCTGTCGAGGGCGATGATGCGGTTGCGCGGCGCGTCAACGAAGAACGCGTTCGCCGTCCCGCCGTCCAGCGGGAGGGTGGCGACCTCCTGGCCGCGGCTGACGCTCCACACGACCGTGCGCCCGTCCGTGCTGGTCGCGAACAGCCGGTCCCGGTCCCGGGGATCGAGCACGAGCAGACCGCCGTCCTGCTTGAGCGGCGCCTGGCTCATGGGTGGACCGATCCGGACGGACTCGCCGAGCTGCGCCCCCGTGGTGCGGTCGAAGACCGACAGCAGGCGCCCGGAACCCACCAGCGCGTAGACGCGGTCCCCCTCCGAGACCACGTACGCGCCGGAGGGCGGCCCGGTCTCGGTGGAGCGGGGGAGCCGCAGCGCCACGCTGCGCCGGAGGTCCGGCAGCGTGCGCTCCGTGTAGTGCACCTCCGGGCCGTGCTCCTCGCGGTAGAGGTGGAGGAGCACGTCCTCGTCGACGTCGACGGCGTTGAAGTGGGGGTGGCCCGTCTCCGACGGGTCGGTGGTCATCCGGGCCACCGGCGCACCGGTCGCGGCGTCCCGCACCTGGACCTCGGCACGCCCGTCGTACGTGACCAGGTACCGGCCGTCGTCGGTGAGCCGCCCGCCGCTCTGCGCCTGCGGGTCCGCCGCGATCCAGTCGGGGCGCCCGCGCATCTCGTAAAGCGAGTCCCCCCGGGCGACGAGCGCCGTCAGCGATCCGTCGGGCCCGTCCCAGGCGGTGACGCTCGGGGCCGCCTCGCCGAGGTGACTGAGCGACAGCGCCTCCGAGGGCAGGTTGTCCGGCTCGGCGGGCAGGGTCAGGTCGAAGATCCGACCGGTGCGCAGGCTCGCGATCTGGGCGTCCGTGGCAGTGCGGGGTGCGGAGGCGCTCGCCCCGATGAGCAGGTGCTCCCCGTCCGCCGTGTAGTTCATGAACCGGCAGCCCGCCTCCTGCGGGAGCGTGAGGTCGCGGGCCTGCGCCCCCGTCCCGGTGTCGTAGACGCGCAGGTGGACGGGGTCGTCCTGGACCCAGTTGTCGCCGACGCACCAGTACAGCTCGCGGCCCTCGGCCCCGAGGTGCGCGCCCGCCTTCAGCCCGCGGCGGTCCGGCTGCGTCCCGCCCTGCCGCCACACGTCCAGGACGGTCGATCGGTCCAGGAAGGACGACTCGCCCTTGGCGGTGGCGTGGACGGTGACGGTGTGCCCCTCGTCCCCCACCCACAGCCCGGCCGGGGTGGTCGTCTCGTACGCCACCGGGGTGCTCCAGAGCTCGACGGGATCGTCCCCCGAGACGTCCCAGACGGTCAGCCGCTGGTCGATCGTCGAGTCGCCGTCGTTCGCCACCAGCGCGAGGTGGCGGCCGTCCGGCGAGAAGCGGGCGACCAGGGACTGGCTGGAGGTCCGGAAGGCGTTGTCCACCAGCGTGTGCTCAGTCCGGTCGGCGATGGTGAGCAGGGTGTGCAGACCGGACCGGTCGGCGGTGAGCGCATGCCGTCCGTCCGGGCTCAGCACCGCGGTGCGCCTGCCGGGCGGCAGGGTCCACACCTCGGCCTCCCCGCCCGCGGTCAGGTCCGTGAGCACGCTGGTGCCGTCCAGCGCGTCGAGGAGGAGGACCCGGCCGTCGGTGCTGCGGTTCACCTGCACGATCGCCGACCCGACCACGTGCGGGTGGACGGCGGTGACGCTGCGCTGGGCCACGTAGCGCTCCAGCAGCGCGGCGTGCGCGTCCGAGTTGTGCGGGTCGGAGGCGTACGCCCGCAGGGCCAGCTGGGTGGCGCCCGCCGGGTCGTTGAGCGCGAGGGACAGGCTCGCCCGACCCAGCGTCCCCGCGTTGGCCAGGGCGAGCTGTCCGGACAGCTCGTCGCCCCGTTGGGTGGTGACCCGGGTGAGTCCGACCGCGACGCCGACGAGCACGACGAGGACCGCGACGACCGCCTGCAACCGCCGCCGGTCCCGCCGCCGGCGGGCCCGGCTCCGGTCGACGTAGCGGCGCAGCGGAGCGGCGATCTCGGCGGCGCGGCGGCGCTGCCAGTCGAGGGCGGCGTCGAGGGCGGCCCCGCGCAGCAGCGCGCCGTTGTCCTCCGCGGCGGTCGTCCACTGCCGGTGTTGCTCCTCCACCTCGTCCTGCCAGGTGAGGAACTCCCGGTCCTCGGCGAGCCACCCCTGCAGCCGGGGCCAGTGGTCGATCAGGGCCTGGTGCGCGGGTTCAACGGTGTCCGCCGCGGCGCCCTCGGCGCCGACCACCAGCAGCCGCGCCGCCGTCAGCCCGTCGAGCAGGGCTCGTTCGTCGGCGGGGAAGTCCGCCAGCCTGCGCGCCCGGCGGAGGAACCCGCCGCCGTCCCGGTCGACGGTGACGAGCCGGGAGAACAGGCGCCGGACGTCCTGCAGCTGCGCCTCGGTGAGGGCGGCGACCGCCTGCTCCGCCTGCCGGGCGACGGCGCCGGCCACTCCGCCGACGGCGTCGTACGCCGCGCGGGTGAGGACGCCGCCCGTCCGCTCGTGCCAGAGCAGCCGCAGCAGCGCCTCGACGTGCGGCAGCCGCCCGGGCTCGTCGCCGGCCTCGTCCAGGACGGCGTCCACCAGGCCGGGCTCGAAGTCGAGTCCGGGCGGGTGGGCCGCGGGTGCCATGATCGCCGCGCGAAGCTCGGCGCGACCCATGATCGGCAGGACGTAGGTCCCGCCGCCGAGCACCGCGGCCACCTCCGGCGTCACCAGGTGTTCCAGCGACTCCCAGCGCAGGGTGACCAGGAACCGCAGGTCCGGGGCCTGCTGGGCGGCCGAGACGATCAGGGCGAGGAGGCGGGCGGCGGCGTCCGGCCGCGCCGCGGCCAGATCCTCGAGCTGGTCCAGGACTACCACGACCCGGCCCTCCGGCAGCCCCGCCGTCGCCCGGCCGATCAGCGCGGCGTCGTCCGGGGCGGGCCCGTCCTCCCCGGACGGGGCCGAGACGGTCGCGGTTGCGGCGCGGAACTGCGCCTCGGCCTCGTCCACCGCGGTGACCCGATACACGCCGACGGTGACGCCGTCGTGCCGGAGCCGGGGTGCGACGCCCGCGTGGACCAGCGACGACTTGCCCGCGCCGGAGCCGCCCGCCACCACGACGAGGCGCTGCCGGGTGAGGAGGTCCAGGAGCCGCCGGATGGGGACGTCCCTACCGAAGAAGAGGTCCGCGTGCCCCTCGGTGAAGGGGCTGAGGCCCTGGTAGGGGCACGGCAGGGTGTCCGGGTCGAGGCCCAGGACCTGCTCGATCGGGAGCAGGGCCGCCTGGGCGGGGTCCGGTCCGACCGCGGCCAGCCCGACCACCGCGCGCCGCTCGGTGTCCCACACGGGGGCCCCCGAGAACCCCGCGGAGAGCACCGGCTCACCGGAGTCGGCCGCCAGCCGGAGCCGACCGGGCTCCCCCGGGCCGGACCGCGCGGTCGTCCACACGCCGTCGACGAGGCCGTCCGGGAACCCGAAAACGGTGAGCCGACGGCCCCGCAGATCGCCGCCCCGGCGGAGCGGGGCCATCCGCAGCCCGTCCGGTGCGCCGTGGAGCAGTCGGAGCAGCGCGACGCCGGGGACACCGCTGGCGTCCTCCGGGTCCCAGCGGATCGCCGTGGTGACGCTGAAGTCCGCCGGGTCCGCCTGCTCGGCGTCGACGTCCTGCTGCCGCGGCGCCGTCGGGAACCGCACGGTTACCCCGTCTTGCGCCGACCCCGCTCCCCGCCCGTGGCCCCACGCCGCGTCGACCATGTCCGCGCAGGTGGCGACCACGTCCGGCGCCACCAGGCAGCCGGCGCCGACGACGTTCCCCTCCCGGTCGAGGACTTGCACCACGGGGGAGGTGTCCACCGCGCTGGACCACGTCCCCCGCTGCGGCTCCGCGGCCGCGCGGTCAGCTGCGGCGGTCATCGAGGTACCGCCGCAAATTCTTGAGGGCCCGGTGCAGGGTGGAGGTCACGGCCTGCGGCGAGGTGCCCATGAGGCGGGCGGTCTCGGCGGTGTCGAACCCGTCGACATGCCGCAGGATCGCGCAGGTCCGCTGGTCGGGGGAGAGGCGGGCGAGTGCCTCAAGGAGGATCTCGTCCGTGAGCACGGTCGGCACGGGCTCGGTCGCGGGCAGGCCGGCGAGCAGATCGTCGTCCCCGTGGGCGGGGGCGGCCCGGTTCGCGCGGGCGCACTCGTAGCAGACCGTCGAGAACAGGAACAGGCGCGGGATGCGGATGGGCGGCGCGTCCGAGTTCACGGCCTGGCGGCGCGCCTTGAGGTAGGCGGTCTGGACGACGTCCTCGGCGTTGTCCCGCGTCCGCAGCCGGGTCGCGGCCAACCGCACCAGGGTGTTCCGCTCGGCGCGGTAGGTCTCGTCCAGCCGGACGAGGACGGTGTCGCGGGGCGGGGCGGACACCCGCCGCATGCGCTCGTGCCCCGCCGGCACGAGGCCGAGGACGAGCCGCTCCGAACCACCGGCCAGCTCGGCCAACGCCGCGAGCAGGGCGGCCTCGCTCAGCCCGGCCCCGACCGCTTCCGTCGTCTCGCTCACTGTCTCCGAGATCCCTTCCCGGTCCGCTGACCGTTGTCCTTCTGGAGCCACCCGGGCCCGCTCCCGTCACGCCTCGGCGGCGAATGTGGCCTGTGTCACTCGACGGTGACTTCTGCCTGGTCCGCGGAGCCTTCACGCCTGTCCGACACCCGATCGGCGACGTCGATCCGGTCGAGACGAGGCACCCCGACGAAGGAGCCACGATGTCCGGTCCCACCGAGTTCGCCCCCTTGCTGACCCACGCCGGTCTCGGCTGGGTGGCGGCCGCCGCCGTGCTGGCGTTCCTCGCGCCGATCGTGGCCGCGACCGCCGTCCTGACCTGGCACGCCCTGCGCGGGACCAAGCCCAGCCCGGCGGCCCGCCTGCTGCTGCAGCTCGTCGAGCTGGTGCTGCCGCGCCGGCGGTGAGCGGTGCGCCCGCCTCAGTACGCCCGTCGCCCTCTAGGTCCGTGCGGAAATATCCGTCGTTCGCAGACGCATCCTGCACTCCTCCAGGTGTCCGGCTGGCTTTGAGCACTGCGAGTGGTGCGAGCAGCGACATCCTGAGTCAGGACGCGACTCGCTCCCGACAGGATCATCGCTCGCGAGCGGCAGACGTTACGAGGGATGCCCTCTGGCGGGGTCGGTCGTGTCGGCGACGACGAAGGTAGTTGATCGCCCCCGCCACTATTGGCTCACTAGGACGGCGCTGAAGAAGCCGGTTCAGGGGTTCGGGGGGTAGGAGTGGCGCGCTTGCTGCGGTGGGTGATTCCGGTCGCGGGCCAGGGCGGCGCGGCTGGAAACTGGCGTGGTGGCCACTGGGTCGTGACTGGAACGTCGCCGCGGGGCCCTCGGGCAGTGCCCGGGTGGCCGCTGGGCTGCTGATCAGGTGGCGAGGATCCACGCACCGTTGATGCGGGCAAGCCCGCGACCGATGAGCGTGCGTAGATTGAGCGCCCCGGTCCGGCGCTTGAGCCAGGCGTGGTTCTTGGTGGTGCCGCGGTAGCGCAGCTTGATGCGCCGTCCACCGCGGGTGGCGACCTGGGCGACGGTGCGTTCGATGTTGGGCCGGTGCTGGCGGTATTCCTCGCGCAGGTCCGGATCGGTGACCCAGTTCACCCGGGCGGCACGCAGCAGGTCGTCGCGTTCGTGCAGGGTCAGTGAGCGCCCGGTCTTCGACGTGGTGCACCGCGCGCGCAGCGGGCAGTCTCGGCACAGGGCGCCGAAGGTCACGGTCCGGCCGGCCGACAGCGGTCGGGTCTGTCCAGCCGGACAGGTGACGGTGCCGGCCTGCTCGTCGACGGTGAAGTCATCGCAGGTGAACCCGCCGTCGACCGGGCGCTGCACCGGCTTGGGCTTGATCACTGCCCGGTGACCGGCCCGCTCGATCGTGTCCCGAAACTCCCCGGTGCCGTAGGCCGAGTCGCCGTACCAGGCCAACTCCTCGTTCCCGGGCCCGCGCCAACTGCGTCATCGGCCGCCGCGTCGTCGGCGGGGGCGTCGTTGGCGGGGTCGCTGTTGGCGGGGTCGTCGCAGGTCGCGCCCCGCACGGGCTCGCTACCCTCTGGCTCGGTGTGGGCCAGGAACTGCTGGGCGACCGCGGCGTCGGCGTTGTCCGGCCCGGCGGCCTTGGTCAGCTGCTCGTCGGTGATCAGCCCGGTCCCGGCTTCGGCCACCCGGTGCGCCCGGTAGCCATCGCGGCGGCTGCTGGGCGACTTGCGGGTGTGCCGGGCCTCCGGGTCCACTGTGGAGATCACCCGCTCGGGGGCCACCCGCCGCGCGATCCGCCACCGCCCGTCGCGTCCGTCGGAGCCCTCGGCCGGTTCCACGTCCTGCCCGGCCACCAGCGCCAGCAACGCCCGCGCCGCCTCTGCCAGCTCGTCGGGCTCGGCCTTGCCGTCGGGTCCGGCCTTGCCGTCGGGCTCGGCCTTGCCGTCGGGCTCGGCCGGTGTCAGCGCCGCCAGCACCGCGTTCGCGTCGTTGACCAGCGCCGAGACCAGCGCATCCTTCGCGTCCGGATCGGTCCAATCGATGCGCGGCTTACCCAGCCGGGAGTAGTCGTGCCCGGTGCACTCGGCCGCGATCACCTCGGCCGCGCCGGGCACCTGCCGGGCCACCCGCCGGATCGCGCCGATCAACTGGGTGACCGTGTCCTGGGTGGCCACCGCGTCATCGAGGATCGTGGAGTCCACCGCCCGGCGGCGCCGACCGCGCAGCACCCCGGTCGCCTCGATCACTTGCCGGATCGCGTCGTTGACCCGGTGCGGCCGATCCGACTTCGCAATCCTCTTGCGCCAGTACACCAACGATGACGGATCGAAACCCTCATCAAGCAGCGACAACCCGCACGCCACCTTCCACCGCAGATCACAACGCACTGCCTCGACGCACTCCCGGTCCGACAGATCGTGCAGCGCCTGCAGCGTCAGCACCGCCGCCATCCGGGTCGCCGGCAGCGACGGACGCCCCACCCCCGCGGCGAACAGATCCGCGTAGTCCTCATCGGGGAACACCTCGCCACGGTGCTCGGCCAGGAACGCGAACATGCTTCCCGCCCCAACCAGATGTCCGACCACCTCACCGGCATCCCACAACTCCCGATCCGGACCCTCCACACCCTGCACGCGAAGATCATCCCAGACCGGGCCTGCTTGGTTCCGCCGACACGCACCTGCCCCACCGGGTTTTTCAGCGCCTTCCTAGCACGGCTCCCGCGGTGCGGGCGAGGAGCTTCACGTCCAGCGCGGGGGACCAGGCATCGATGTACCGCGGATGGGGCGGGGGTCGTGTCGCATGCCGAGACCCGGCAGCTGGCCGATCTTGCGGACGCCACGACGTTGACCGAAGAGCTGAGCACGGTGCTGGCTGGGTCCGTGGGTCGCGGCCACGGCACGATCCGGGGCGGGTGCTGGTCGATCTTGCGGTTGCCAAGACCCTGGTCGGGCCGGCCGGGACGGGCAAAGTCGTTCGTCGTCGGCGCGATCGCCCGCGGCTGGACCGAGCCAGAGCACGCCGTCGGCGAGACGCCGCGGCGGGTGTTCGGGCTCGCCACGTCGCAGATCGCGACCGAGGTCCTGAAAGCGGAGGGGCTCACGGCGAGCAACGTCGCCGCGTGGCTGGGTGCGCAGCGCCGGCTCACGGCTGGCCCCGGATCCGGTGAGCGGCGCCCGGTCGAGTCCGATCACGGATGGCGGCTGCATGTCGCGGACCTGGTGGTCGTCGACGAGTCCGCGATGACCGACACCGCCGCGCTCGCCGCCATCCACCAGCACGTGGACGCCGCCGGGGCGAAACTCTTGCTCGTCGGGGACCACCGCCAGTTGGCGTCGGTCGGAGCGGGCGGGGGCATGGACCTGCTCGCGCAGTCCGGTGCCCGCTACGAGCTCGCCGAGGCCCGCCGCTTTACCCACGAATGGGAACGCGACGCGTCCCTGCGGCTGCGCACCGGCGACGAGACCGTGCTGCGCACCTACCACGGGCAGGGCCGCCTGCTCGACGGCGGAACCACCGACGCCGCGGAGGAGTCCGCGGCGCGGGCGTGGCTCGGCGACACCCTCGCCGGCCATCAGTCGTTGCTGCTCGTGGACACCAACGAGCAGGCCGCCCGCCTCTCCGCTTCCCTGCGTGCGGAGCTGGTCCGTCTCGGGCGCGTCGAGGAAGGCGGGGTGGCGCTCCGGTTGCAGGGCACCGTGGCCGGGCCGGAGATGTCGTCGAGGCGCGGGCGATCGCGTGGGACCTTGCCGGGCACGAGGGCAACCCGCGCGGGGTGATCAACCGCGAACGGTTCCGCGTCACCAGCGTCCGCGCCGACGGTGGGCTCGACGTCGCCCCGATCGAGGGCCACGGCCCGGACGGCGAACACCTCGGCCCGCAGCTCGTGCTGCCCGCCCGATACGTGGCCGAGCACCTGGCGCTGGGCTACGCCTCCACCGTGCACGCCGCCCAGGGCACCACCGTGGACACCACGCACACTGTGGTCACCTCCCGCACCGGCCCGGCCGCGCTCTACGTCGGGATGTCCCGCGGGCGCGAGGCGAACACCGCGCACGTTGCCACCCTGACCGGCGTCGACGACCCCGCCAAGGGTTCCGAGCACACGCACTCGCTGCACCGCGACCCGGTCGCGATGCTCGCCCGGGTGCTCGACGCCGCCGAGCACGCGGACGCAGCGAACCGGTCCGCACTCGCCACCGCCACCGAAGCCGCGACCGAAGCGGGCAGCGCCCGGACCGCAGCGGACCTGCTTGCCGACGCTGCCCAGCTCGCCGCAACCGAACGGACCGCGACCTGGCTCGACCAGCTCACCCAGGATGGCGTCCTCGACCACGTCGAGCGGTCACGGATCGCCGCGGAGGACGGCGCCGCCACGCTGACTCGGATCCTGCGCCGCGCCGAGCTCGCCGGGCACGACCCGCGGCAGGTGCTGCACGACGCGATCGCCGAACGCCCCTTCGACGGGGTGCGCAACGTCTCCAACGCCATCTACAGCCGCATCCGCACCGAGCACCGCGACCAGCTCGATCCGATCGGCGACTCCTTCACCAGCTGGATTCCGCGCGTCGACAACCCCGAGTGGAGCCGCTACGTCGCCGCCCTCGCCGAGACGGCCGACCAGCGCGCCGACCAGCTCGGCGCCGAACTCGCCGACGCGGCGCCCGACTGGCTCACGAGCGCGATCGGAGCCGCTCCCACCGACAGCGACGCCCGCGTCGAGTGGCAGCGCCGCGCCGGTCTGGTCGCCGCGTACCGGGAGATGCGCGGCCACGACGACCCCACCGACGCGCTCGGCCCCGCCCCGAAGCCGGGACAGGTCGAGCAGTACGCCGCCTACCGCGCCGCCTGGCGGACGCTGGGCCGCCCAGAGATCGAACGCGAAGAGCTGGAGATGACCGACGGGCAACTCCGCCTGTGGATCCGCGCAGCCCAGCGGGAAGAGGCATGGGCGCCCCGCTACGTCGCCAACGAACTCGCCGGCACCCGCCAGGCCGCCGCCACCCAGCGCCAGACCGCGGAACTACGCGACGCCGAAGCCGCCGCCAACCCCGCCGAGCGCGAGCGGCTGCAGGCCGAAGCTGCGCAGGCCCGCGCCCTCGCCGTGACCCTCGACGCGCAAGCCGAGAAGCTCCAGCTCATCGACGACGCCCGAGCCCACTTCCTCGCCGACAACGCCCGCACCCGCGGGTACGGCCGGCGGTGCGAGGCCGAACTGACCCGCCGCCACATCGACGACACCGAGCCCAAGCAGCTCGTCACCGCAGACGAATGGCTCGCCGCCGACCGCCACGCACGGCTCGAGGACGACCGGCATCGCGCCGTCACCGAGGCGGATCTCGCCGACGACACCGCCGCCGATCTCACGGCCGACTTGGCCGGCGATGTGCTGGAGCTGCCGGACCGCGACATCCGCGAGATCGCCGTTGACGAACCGTCGCCGGTCAACGAGGACGTCGTCCGGATCCGGACCCCGGACGAGACCGCCGACGACTACATCAAGGCGACCCGAGCACTCGCCGAGATCAACGCTCGCCGTGTCGCCGATGTGCAGGAGGAGAACGAACACCGCGTCGCCGAACTCGACCGCTGGCACGCCGACGACCAGGCCGCCGAAGCTGCCGACGTCGACGAGCACGCGGATAGCTACAACGACGCAATACCGCGCGCAGTCCGCTGACCGGAGGCGGTCCGCCCGGCGGTCAGCCCGCCGAGCGCGCCGGAGCGACGATCGGCGGCTCGCCGGACCGTCGCCACGCCCACCGCAGCGTGGTCCGGATCGCCTCGCACCAGCCCGGGCGCGAGCCGACCAGATCCGGGCGACGCACGTCGAGCAGCTCCGCGGCCAGGTACTCAGCCTCGATCAGCTCCTCGTAGGCGCGCTCGTCGTGACGGGACACCGGAGGCCGGGCCAGGTGACGCGGTCCCGACGCGGGTCGCACCACCGCACGTGCCATCCACCGGCATGTCACGGTCACCCCGCCGGCGTGCCAGTCCGTCATGCCCCGCTCGGCCTGCTCAGTGTTGCGTCGCTCCGCGGCCGCCCACACGGCGACGAACTCGTCGAGCGGCACGCGGAGATTGCGCACCGGGATGCGCTCTACGTCCTTCTCCGTCACCTCCATGCACCCCAGAGTCGCACGAAATACCGACGTTGCGCGTCGTCCGAGCAGGTCGCCGGACTGCCGGTTGATAGCGGGTTCACGTTGCGCTCAAGGCCGCGCGGCCGAGGAATTACCTCGATCGACCGCCTTCGGCGGGGCCTGGCGGCCCTTGGCTTACCACGGCCTGACTCCCCGTCAAGGGCGCTCCGCTTCGCT
>Ga0183260_10001706_pt1 | contig 18245 bp, 14 predicted proteins | sample AntDrymUQ4972206_2_FD_129768 | JGI IMG/M metagenome (GOLD analysis project Ga0183260, IMG submission 129768) | Polar desert sand microbial communities from Dry Valleys, Antarctica - metaG UQ497 (22.06) (version 2) (version 2) | ecosystem: Environmental > Terrestrial > Soil > Desert | place...
CAGGTTTTAAAGTGAAGTATTTATAAATTGCAGATATATTGATTGCTGCAACATCACTATCAAATGATTTAAAGTTAGCAACTTTGAATAAAATCATTTTGAACGGATTCAATCAATTACGTTTTTAAATAAATGAAGTAACCCTACTAAAACAATTCAGCTTGTTGCTTATCTCTTTCCTTCATCTCCCACTCCATCTCGATGCTTTTATTATAATCAACCAATTTGGCCCCTACTGCTTTCCATCCCATTACATCCACCATTTTAGCGATCTTGAATTTTGCTTTACGCACCTGTGAACCCTTTCCCTGCTGCACAATCAGGATCGGTTCAGCTTCCGTAGAAATGGCTTCGAGCCGGTTATCCTTACCTTCTTTGATAAATAAAAATTTAGTGTGCAACGTGGTAGTCTCTATTCGAAAACGTTTTACATTGTATTGCAACTTTTCATTATCAAGATATACTGCTGTAATAATCTTTTCCGGATCAAATTTTTCAACCAATAAAATGTCTTCAGGATTGAAACGTTGTGTGAGTTCCTGGTCGGTTATTTCATAATGACCATCAAGGTATAAAGTAAGTATCCTGTCATCGGCATCGAAGTCACCAAGCACTATGCCTTTGCCTTCATGATTCAGTCGCCCAAATTTATCATCAAACCACAATTTGATGCTACCCAATGTAGCCATGCCCGCTTCTTTGAACTTAACAGCCCGAATTGGATATTTGGTAACCTGGTTGCCCATACTGCCGCGGCTTTTAATTTCCTGTTCTTCAAAGAAAAATTCAAACTCCTTATTTCGTGCCGAACAATTGGGACTCAATATTACACGTACCACTTCGGCTTCTCCATTGGGGTTTGCCGAAAAATATTGCACTTTGGTTTTATCACTGCCTTTGGTAAGATCATATTCTTTGTCGCGGGTAATGCCTGTTACATTGAAGCGCTTGGCATAACTGATACCACTGGATCCATCAGTATAAATCATATTGTAGGTAGTGCGCTCATCGCCTTTGCGGAAAAGCGCTGCATACCAGATGTCTTTCCCGATAAACACTTTATCCTGCACCTTCACTACTTTCATGATGCCTCTTTTGGTAAAGGCAATGATGTCATCAAGGTCAGAGCACTCAATTAAATATTCATCCTTTTTCAAACTGGTACCTACAAAACCTTCAGCCCGGTTGATATACAATCTTGTATTGGCGATGGCTACCTGCTTTGCTTCTATTACTTCAAAGACCTTAATTTCTGTTTTCCGCTCTCTTCCTTTTCCATACTTTTTAAGTAATCCTTCAAAATAGGCAATAGCAAAGTCATTGAGATGCTGCAAATCATGCTGCACCTTCTTCATGCCATCAACCAATACCGCTATTTGTGCATTGAGTTCATCAATGTCTAATCTGTAAATCCTTCGAACAGGTTTTTCTGTAAGCTTCAGTATATCTTCTTTAGTAACAGGGCGTCGAAGCGTTTTCGTGAATGGAATGAAAGCTTTATCAATAGCGGTAATCACCTTATCCCAGGTTTCATGTTTTTTTTCAAGCTCTTTATATATTTTTTCTTCAAAAAATATTTTTTCCAGGGTGGTATAATGCCATTTTTCCTGGAGCTCAGAGAGCTTTATTTCCAGCTCACGCTGTAATAAAGCTTTTGTTTTCTCAGTAGAGATCCGCAATAGTTCATTGACACTTACAAAATGTGGTTTATTGTCAATGATGACACAGGTATTGGGTGAAATTGATATTTCACAATCTGTAAATTTATATAGGGCATCAATGGTGATATCAGGAGAAATGCCCTGCGCCAGGTCCACTTGTATTTCTACATCATTTGCTGTATTGTCATCAACTTTTTTAATTTTTATTTTTCCAAGTTCATTTGCTTTCAAAATAGAATCTATCAAACTTGAAGTGGTGACACCATAAGGCACACTTTTGATGATCAGTGTCTTTTTATCCCTTTCTTCTATATGTACTCTTACTTTCAATCTTCCACCGCGGCGGCCTTCATTGTAGTCCGTCACATCGGCCATAGCCCCTGTAAGAAAATCGGGATAGAGATCAAATTTTCTCCCTTTGAGATATTTGACTGAGGCTTCACATAATTCTACAAAGTTGTGTGGCATTACTTTAGTCGCCAGTCCTACTGCAATGCCTTCTGCGCCCTGTGCCAGCAACAGCGGGAATTTTGCAGGTAGTGTAACCGGTTCATTTTTTCTACCATCATAACTCAGTGCCCATTCAGTGGTTTTGGGGTTGAACACCACCTCCAGTGCGAACTTGCTCGGTCGGCCTTCTATGTAACGTGCTGCAGCAGCGTCGTCACCGGTACGTATGTCGCCCCAGTTGCCTTGCGTTTCTATCAGCAAATCTTTTTGACCCATGTGCACCAACGCATCTCCTATGGATGCATCACCATGGGGATGGTATTGCATTGTCTGACCAATAACATTTGCAATTTTATTAAAACGGCCATCATCCATTTCTTTCATAGCATGCAGTATTCTGCGTTGCACGGGTTTAAGTCCATCTTCTATAGCAGGAACTGCCCTTTCCAGAATTACGTAAGATGCATAATCAAGAAACCATGATTTATATTGGCCATTAATACCCAAATCAGTCTGTACGTGTTCGTAATTTTTGTTTTTCGAATTGCTCATTGATCGGGGTTACACTTAGTCATTTGTTTAATGAAGCATAGTGGTTTTTTTTATACTCTTTTAGCTCATTGGAGAAGCGCATTATTCTACTTTATCACCTCTCATCTTCATTCCGTTTTGATGAAGAGTAAGAGATTTTATTTTTCCATTTGCATCTTGTTCGAATTCTATTTGAGCATCTACAATCACTTTTCCTTTTTCCGCCACCAGCACAGCACCATTGAAATTTGTTTTTCGGGCGTAGTCAGAGACAAGACTATCCATTTTCGCCTCCAGGGATTGTGCGTGGAGATTAACTACAGCAAAAAAGTAAAAAAAAATTACCATAAACCTTTTCATAAAATTTCATTTTGATTCGTTTCTACTGCTTCTGTAGCTGTTGTTTTCAGTCTGACTTCAAAATCTTTCCAACCCTTAGTAGGGTCGCCCCTGATTTCTACTATTTGGCTTTCAGCAAGTTTATACATGCGCCAAAGTAAAAAGACATCACCCGTTTTTATTTTCATTTTTGCAAGTATGTTATGCATTGCCCGGTTTCCTCTTTGCCATTCTTTGGTAAGTCCGTTGAGCACATCTTCATCATAAAAATCTTCGCCCTTCCCTGTTATTTTTTTGCCCCCTTCCAATATGCGAACGGTGACATTTTCTTCCATCATTTTTTTCCACTCATCCGGATCAATTTCAAATTCACTAAGCGTTACATTACGGCAAAGCTTTTTTGCTTTTAAAAATTCTTTGGGTTGTATCTCATGTAATGCAGTTGGGTAAAACAAGTTTCCTTTTTCATTGATGAAAGGAAGATTATTGAGGTACAAAATTTTTATTCTTCCGGTAAAGGCTTTCAACTGACCGACTAACCAAAAATAACCACAGACATCGTGTGCATTACCACCCATCCATATCCAGGCTTCTTCATCTTCATTCTCTGAAAGTTTGGCAAGTATGTCCTTTACAGTTATTCTATCGTCAAAACTTCCTACAAGTTCATTACTATAAGGAGATTGCTCAATCAATGCCCTCCACCAATTTTCTCTGTTTGCCCAACCTTCGGATGTATCTATACCAAATAATGGCCCTACTGCAAATTCGTCCTTAATTTGAAGCACTTGCCCTGAAAAGGAATCATCGAGAGCAAAAGCATTTTGCAATACGGCAACATCAGATTCCTGAAAAACAATATGAAACATTATTTATGAGCTTGTATCAGATAATAAACGCAAGTTGTAAAAAAATTTCTAATAATAGGAATACGGGAAATAAAAGAAAACTGCGTTTTAGGTTTTAACCCGAATTTGTATTGATATATAGGATTAAGTAAATAAAATCTTTTATGTACTATTTTATACCTGCATTCTTTTACTATTTGTTGAAATCCTTCAATTGAAATTCCCGTTTCCTTCATCTCTATAAATGCCTGCCAATGTTCCCCCCTTTTTTTTAAAATCCATTTGTAAAGAGGGGGGGGCAGCAAATGAAAATAAGGAAGCTTCGATAACAATTTTCCCCGGCACATCTGTTGGTGCCCACCGTAAGGCATCTGCCAGGGCGGAAATCCAAAAAAAATAGCACCATTGCTATTTAAAAAAAACTTCATACGATTGATCAGTTTTTTCTGATCATGAATGTGCTCTATCACATCTTTTAAAACAATGATGTCAAAGCCGCCATTAAATTCATTCTCTGCATCTACGTCATAAATATCTTTGGATATCAATTTTATTTTACCCGATTCAATGTCTTTCTGAAGCCATTGTTTGCCATGTTCTATCCTCGAGTTGTCCAGTTCTACACCCATACCCGTACAACCTTTATCAATAAATGCTTTCAACACGCCGCCTTCACCGCAGCCTATTTCCAATACCCTCATATTGGGAGTAATTGGGTATTGTTCTTCTATAAAAGGAATTACATAGTCATGCGTATTTTGAATTTGCATATCAAAATACCGCCTTCTGTCGCCGTGAAAATCAAACATGATAAAGGGTTAGGCTTCTGCTGTTTCTAAAGTATCTATTTCAAACCGCAGGTTATGAATGATAAAATCCTGTCGTTCCGGACTGTTTTTTCCCATGTAGTATTCCAGCAGATTTTGAATATGATCTCCATGCTCCAGTATCACCGGTTGCAAACGCATTTCATCGCCAATAAAACGTCCGAATTCATCCGGTGAAATTTCGCCCAAACCTTTGAACCGTGTGATCTCCGGTTTTTGCCCCAGCTTAGCAACTGCTTTTTGTTTTTCGGTTTCTGAATAGCAATAAAGGGTTTCCTGCTTATTGCGTACACGAAACAATGGTGTTTCTAAAATATAAATATGGTTGTTCTTTACCAGGTCAGGAAAAAACTGAAGAAAAAAAGTCATGATCAATAAGCGAATGTGCATGCCATCCACATCTGCATCGGTAGCAATCACTATTCGATTGTAACGCAAACCTTCGAGCCCTTCTTCTATATTCAGTGCATGCTGCAATAAATTAAGTTCCTCATTTTCATAAACCACTTTTTTGCTGAGGCCGAAGCAGTTCAATGGCTTGCCGCGCAAGCTGAATACAGCCTGTGTTTCTACCTGGCGTGCCTTGGTAATAGAGCCGCTTGCAGAATCGCCTTCTGTAATAAAGACTGTGGTATTTTGCTGAACTGCAAAAAATTCCTGCTTGCCTTTTGTTGGTGGCTCTTCATTCAAATGCACACGGCAGTCACGCAATTTTTTGTTGTGCAGGTTTGCTTTTTTAGCTCTTTCATTCGCAAGCTTTTTTATACCTGCCAGGTCTTTTCTCTCGCGTTCACTTTGTTCTATTCGCTTTTTTAGGGCATCGGCTATTGCACTGTTTTTATGCAGAAAGTTGTCCAATTCTCGTCCTAAAAAATCCATCATGAATTGCCGCATGCTCGGACCGCCTTCCTCTACATTCAGAGACCCCAATTTTGTTTTTGTCTGCGATTCAAACACCGGCTCTACCACTCTTACTGAAATGGCTGCTACAATACTTTGGCGAATGTCCGAGGGCTCATAATCTTTTTTATAAAAGTCACGGATCACTTTTACATACACTTCGCGGAAAGCAGTCTGGTGGGTACCACCCTGAGTGGTATGTTGGCCATTTACAAAACTGTGGTAGTCTTCACCATAATCATTGTTATGTGTAAGTGCTATTTCAATGTCATCGCCTTTTAAATGTATTATCGGATAGCGAATTTCATCAGCATTGGTTTCAAGTTGCAGCAAGTCAAGCAATCCATTTTTACTGACAAAACTTTTTCCATTAAATAGAATGCGCAAACCTGCATTCAAGAAACAATAATTCCAGATTTGTTTTTCAAGATATTCTGATATGAAATGAAAATTTTTAAATATTGTTTCATCGGGGTTGAAAACAACTATGGTTCCATTTTGCTCTGCTGACTTCGCTTCTTTATGATCTTTAACCAATACGCCCCTTTCAAATTCAGCTTCTTTTACTTTCCCATCGCGAATGGAACTTACTTTAAAAGAACTGCTCAATGCATTGACAGCTTTGGTACCCACACCATTCAAGCCTACACTTTTTTGAAATACCTTACTGTCATATTTAGCGCCTGTATTTATCTTACTCACTACATCCACTACTTTGCCTAAGGGTATACCGCGGCCATAATCGCGAATGGTTACGGTTTTATCTTTTATTGTGATCTCGATGGTTTTGCCATGGCCCATGGTGTATTCATCAATGCAATTATCGAGTATTTCTTTTACCAATACATAAATGCCATCATCAGGGCTGGAACCATCCCCTAATTTACCAATATACATTCCGGGTCGCAGTCTTATGTGTTCTTTCCAGTCGAGGCTTTTGATGCTGTCCTCGGTATATTCAAACATGCTTTTGGTTTCTGCCATATTGGATTTTTCTGTACGCTCTTTGTAAAAATAGTTTCTAAAGATGGTATTGGAAAAATTACATAAGGAAGATAGATATTGAAAAGGTCATAGTATATAGTCACTCGAAGTGAGATAAAACCATTTTTAAATTGTGAACGTTTTACCTAAAAAATTGCTTTTGGAAAGATCAAACAAAAATTTAATTCATCATACTTCATTTAAAATCAACAAGTAATATATTTTTAATATCTATATGTGTAAGTTTGCCAAATTGTCCCCTCTGACAAGTCTTGAATTGGTTATTTTTGTTTTTCCAAAAGATCAAATTGATTTTGATCCATTTACTGCGCCACCCATTAAATTCTAAGCAGTTATTACTAACTCATTGTATTGTTAATTGAACCACCAAAAACGGAGGAGAGTATGTATGCGTATGGATTGTTGGAAGGAGGCTGTTATTACCTGGTTCAGGAAAAACATGACTCGCCTATCTCATTAATTAAAGTAACATCTCAAACGGACCATTGTATGTATGTATTTACTTATGACGATCAGTTGAGTTCGGGATGGAAAAGGAAAACCGATTTTATTTATGATATCATAGAATGCATGAGTGATAAGGCGGTGAAAGCATGGGAAAAACAATACCATGGTAACATGGATGCTTACCATGAAGAGGATGAGGAAGAATAGAACTTGTCACTCTCAATTTATAATTTTACAGTTCGCAATTCTAACAGGTTTAATGCATTGGCACTAAAGCCTTTCACATTGGGTTGCACAAGCCTAACCACTACATCGTACCAAAGCGGTACCACGGGTGCATCATTCATCATCACCTGGTCGGCCTGCCTGTATAGCCTGTAACGCAAAGAATCATTTGTCTCTTCCAATGCTTTTTCAAACAAGGCATCAAACTGTGGATTATTGTAACGGGTGTAATTGGGTGGTGCCGGATTTTTTGAATAAAAAACAGAAAGATAATTTTCGGCATCGGGATAGTCGGCGATCCAGCTTCCGCGGAAAAAAAGCGCCCTCGAACTCGAAGTCATTTCAAGTAGTAATGATTTTTGTACCGCTTCTACCTGTACCTTAAAACCAATCTCTTCCAGTTGCCTCGCAATATAACTTGCAATGTCCGCATAGATGGGAATGGTCAACAATGTGATTTTAGGAAAAGATTTCGAGCTTATAAATCCTGCTTCCTCTAGAAGTTTTTTTGCCAGTTGCGGTTGATAGGAATATCCTTTTACTTCAGTGGAATCAAAAGAGGGAAGTCCTGCCGGCACAAAACCACTTTCTGCCGGTATGCCCAAAGAATTGCGCAGGTACAAAACCATTTTGCGCCGGTCAAAACCATAGTTGATAGCCTGTCGGACTTTTTTGATTCGCAACGGTGAATTCTTCACTACATCATTCGTGGAGTCAACGAGCAACCCAAGGTATTCGATATTAAGATAAGGATGTGTGATCAGGGTGACTTTGCCTTTCCATTCATCCCGCAGCGTTCCTCTTTTTGTAAGAACTTCATCTTTGAAAGAAGCATCTATGTCGTTTATAAAATGAACTTTCCCCTGGCGAAAAAGCAAAAATTCTGTGGCCTTGCTGTCGTAAAAACTCACTTTTACACCATCGAGGTAAGGCAATGAGACACCTGCACTGTCCCGTTCAAAATAATGCGGATTTTTTTTCATGATCAGGGCCTGCCCTTCTTCCCAGGCTACGAACTGAAATGGTCCTGAGCCAACAGCATGTCTTCGAAAATCACTGCCATATTTTTCAACTGCTTCCTTCGGAATTACAGAGCAATATTGCATAGAAAGAATTCCCAGTATAGGGTTATAAGGTCTCGCAAGTGTGAGCTGAAAAGTAGAATCATCAATGGCTTTAAATCCATTTGCACTATCTGCTTTTTCATTGAATATCCATGAGCCGGGACTTGCAGTTGATTTATCTGTGATTCGTTGAAAACTATAGGCTACATCATGCGCTGTCACCTTGCGACCCTTACCCGAAGGAAAACAATCAGCATCGTGAAAGAAAACATCATTGCGCAAATGGAAAGTATAAACTTTACGATCATGTGAAATTTCCCAATGAGTGGCAAGCGAAGGCACAATATTTAAGTGGCTATCCACTTCTACCAAAGTATTGTATAACTGGTGTATAGCCCACATCACCGATTGACTTTTGGCAAAAGCAGGATCTAATGATGCAATGCCTGAGTCAGCATTGTAGTAAAAAATATTTTTGTTATCCTTTTCACTGCTATAGCAACTAAAAAAAAAGATGATGACTAAAAAGTAAACATATTTTGATGGGTGGCGCATACTATCAATGGTAACGGCTTAAATTTAGCAAAGTAATATCTAAACTAAATGTAAATCATACATGAAAATATTTCTGCAAATCATTATTTTTTGCATGTTGCTGTCTTGTGATTCTTCAGCACAGCTTTTCACAACCAAATCAAACTTTACACGGCAGGATAGTTTACGTGGAAGTATAAATAGTTATAGAAATTGGTGGGATGTGTTACGCTATGATATTACAGTGACCCCTGATTATAATACACGTACAATTGCCGGAAATGTTGTGATTACCTATAATGAAAACGAACCTGGTCATACAATGCAAATAGATATGCAGGAACCTATGATCATTGATAGTGTGCTTCAGGAAAACAAAACTTTAGAATTCATAAGAGAAGGAAATGTTTATTGGGTAACAGTAAGGGACTCATTAAAAAAATACAGTGATAAACCAGCTAAAAAAACTGTGCACATTTATTTCCATGGCACACCAAGAGCAGCTAAGAATGCACCCTGGGATGGCGGATGGATCTGGAAAAAAGATGCGCAGGGTCGTCCGTGGATGAGCGTGGCTTGCCAGGGCTTGGGAGCATCTGTATGGTACCCATGCAAAGACCATCAAAGCGATGAGCCTAACGCCGGGGCGAGTCTCACTATAAATGTGCCGGATACTTTAGTAGCTGTAGCGAATGGAAAATTGAAAAGTAAAAAAGTAAATAATGGGCTTGCCTCCTACAAATGGGAAGTAAATAATCCGATCAATAATTACAACATCATTCCATACATAGGCAGGTATGTAAATTTTACTGAAACATATAAAGGCGAAAAAGGAAATTTAGTTTCTGATTATTGGGTGCTGGACTACAATCTCGAAAAAGCAAAAAAACAATTCAAACAGGCACCTATGACTTTGAAAGCTTTTGAATATTGGTTTGGTCCTTATCCCTTTTATGAAGATGGATTCAAACTGGTAGAAGCGCCACACTTAGGAATGGAACACCAGAGTGCAGTGGCCTATGGCAATAAGTTTGAAAATGGATATCTCGGCAGGGATCTTTCTGGTACGGGAATTGGTTTGAAATGGGACTTTATCATTGTACACGAGGTAGGACATGAATGGTTTGGAAACAACATCACCACAAATGATGTTGCCGATATGTGGGTGCATGAAGGTTTCACTTCGTATTCAGAAACGCTGTTTACGGAATTCCATTTTGGAAAGAAAGATGCTAACCAATATGTGATTGGCAATCGAAAAAACATAGAAAATAAGGCCCCAATGATTGGCATATATGGGGTAAACCGCGAAGCACCCAGCTCAGATATTTATTACAAAGGGGCTAATCTATTACACACCATCCGGCAGATAATCAATGATGATAATAAGTTTCGAAATATACTAAGAGGGTTGAATAAAACCTTTTATCATCAGACTGTGACGACAAAACAAATAGAACAATACATCTCAAAACAAAGCGGCAAAGATCTATCGAAGATTTTTGATCAGTATTTGCGCAATAAAAAACTCCCTACATTGAAGCTTGATGTGGATGGAAATAAATTAAAATATAAATGGGATAATGTCATTGAAGGTTTCAATATGCCTGTTAAACTTACAAGTGGAAAATGGCTTTATCCAACGGGTAAATGGCAGGAAATTTCAATAACTCAAAAAAACATTAATGTTGATCCGAATTTTTATATTGAAGTGGATAAGTGATTTTTATATGCTGTTAAATGATTTTGTCATGCCGATTCAGATCGGCATCTTTCCCTAAACTATTTTCATTTTGAGAAAGATGCTGAAACACCCGCCTGACCGGACGGGCAGGAGTTCAGCATGACAATCAAATTTAAAACTGGATTCATTCACACGATGTTTTATGTCATGCCGATGCAGGTCGGCATCTTTCCCTAAATAAATCTTCCTTAGGATAGATGCTGAAACCATATCGACCACCCGCCTAACCGGACGGGCAGGAGTTCAGCACATGACTCAGCAGGACAATCAAGGTATTAGTAAACAAAAACTACAAACCAAGATCTATAAACTATAAATTAAAAATTATTGATATTGAATATAAACCGGTACCGGCGTAAGTTTCAGCACTTCGCTTTTAGGCATCATTTCTTTCTGACCTGATTTCTCAGTATCATTTACATAGAATAATTTAAAGCCTGTAAACTGCACGGGCTCTGCATGTATCCAGCTATACCACGTACTTTTCTTCTTAGATGGCACTCCCCATCCATCCATATCCATTACGATTTGTAACTCAGGATAAAGTTTGATGTTCTTTGTATTAGTCACCATACCCTGTGTAAACCGGTGAATCATAAACATTTTTGGAGGTAGATTATTTTTCCGTACAAGGCCAGCGAGGTAATCGCTCACCCAATTAATATCAGTAGCATCCACACTTCCCACTGCAGTTCCGGGCCTTTTGCCTTTTTTAGCTAAAATAAACTCAGGATCTATTCCAAAATGTACATTGGGCATGGAAAGATATTTTTCCAGTAAAGGCACCTCAGCTTGTAAAGTACTCAGTCCTACCTGGATGTCTAAAAAGACAATAGCATTGATCCCCTTAGCCCAATTTAATACAGTATCAATTTGGCCATGGGGCATGCGAAAACGGTATTTACCATCTTTTCCTGGTGCACTTTGAGCCGTAATGCAGATGTAGTGCAATGCAGGAATTGACTTTATTACAGAGTCTGCTTCATTCCATTCTTTTACTTCAGTCAACAATCTTTTGAACATTTCCTGCTTTGGCCATTTTGCAAGCGCCCCCATCCTATTCGAGTATAAATTACCATAATAAGCAATGACACGATTGAACGGCAATACTGCCCCAGGCAAAGGATAATCATGCTTTACAGGCCAACGACCCGTGGTGTCCCCATTACTAATATGTTTTGTCAGCTTATTATATAATGCAGTATCGAGAACATTGCCTGTCTCACTTTTTCCAATTCCCCCTTTTTTCTGAGTTGAATCCTTGACGGTTGAGTTACTTTTTTCATCATTATTTGCACATGAAATAATAATACATAATGTAATGATGCAGGTAAATTTTTTCATTTTGTTTCTTGAGGTGCAAAGATTATGTACAAATTTGATGCGGTTGGTAATTTCTTAAAAAAATGATTTGAAGCCTGTTTCAATGTAGGTATTGATCACCCAACGTGATAAAAGAATCCAACAAATAACAGTGGTAAAAGAAGCGAATAGTGCATACAGGTAGTGCCTTGTGCCTTTGATATTCATAAGTTGATAATAGGCAATGGAGCGATAAAACAATTCAAACAATAGAAAACAAGCAATACCTGTTAAATATACATTCGTGCTTTGAAAAATATTGATGACAGGAGCTATCAATAACATAAATACACTGGCTGCAAAGCCGGAGAAATAAAAATTAGATACCAGGTGCTCAGTAAAATTATAAGCCCGTTTTCTATAAAATAAAAAGAAGATCAGGGAGACAAGAGGAGTTGCAGCTAACAAGTTTACAAGATTGGAATTTTTGCTCATGAACTTCATGGCGTTTTCACTGCGGTCTATCTTTTGAAGTTTTCTATCTCTTTCTATAGGATCTTTTATTTGACTGATGCCGGCACGCCATGCAGCAAAATTTGTAGGTTGCTCAAATGTTTTGAAGGTGGATAATAAGAAAACAAATACTCCTATAATGATCAGGTAAAAATTGAGTGGACTCAGAAATCGTTTGCGCTTGCCTGCAAGAAAATTTCGTGCTACATGCCCGGGCTGGTAAGACAGCTTCGCTAATAAATTAAAAATACTTTTATCGGCATGGGTAATAGAATGTACAGCTTCATGAACCAAATAATGAAAATCCAAACGGTGTATATCTGTTTTTTGTCCGAATTGGCTGCAAAATTTTTGTTCGGGTAAAATTGTTTGCTCACAATTCAGGCATCGGGCTGGTTGCATGCGGTTAAGGTAAGAAAAAAGGGTTTATAGAAATTTAAGTTTTAAACGTGCATGTAAAAAATGGGTGAAAGTAGGAAGAATCGTAGCATGTGATCAATAGAGTTACTGAACGTACAAGAGTGCGACGTCCGCCCGCGCCGGTACGGACGGGCAACATAAGTTGATAGTAGCCAGACTGCCGGAAACCAAATCTTGACAGCTATAAGACAGAACCCAATCTGCTTTGTATCTTTGCTGCCCTGCCGATGCCTTTAACAGAGGGAGGAATTGAAATGAGTAAAAAAGGAAAAGTGCTTGTCGCCATGAGTGGCGGCATAGACAGTACCGTAGCAGCCCTTATGCTGCACTACGAAGGTTATGAAGTAGTGGGCATCACCATGAAAACATGGGATTATGCAGAGAGCGGCGGAGGCAAAAAAGAAACCGGCTGTTGCAATCTTGATAGCTTCAACGATGCCCGTACAGCCGCCGTACAACATGGCTTTCCACATTTTATATTAGACATCCGCGAAGAGTTCGGATCTTTTGTTGTAGAAAATTTTGTAGATGAGTATTTGGCAGGTCGTACGCCTAATCCTTGTGTGCTCTGCAATACGCATATCAAATGGAGAGCATTATTAAAAAGAGCCAATGCATTAGATTGTGAATTTATTGCTACGGGCCATTACGCTTCTGTTCATCAGCACACAAATGGCCGATATGTAATATCAAAAGGAATTGATGAAACTAAAGATCAGAGTTATGTATTATGGGGTTTGCAACAAGACCTTTTAAGCCGCACACTTTTACCATTAGGCAAATACCGCAAAACTGAAATACGGCAAATGGCACACGACTTAGGGTACCCGGAGCTGGCGAAGAAGAGTGAGAGTTATGAAATATGTTTCGTGCCTGATAATGATTACCGCGGGTTTTTAAAAAGAAGGGTGGATGGATTGGAAAAAAAAGTTGCTGGTGGTGTTTTCGTAAATAAGGATGGAAAGATTTTAGGCCAACACAAAGGATATCCTTTTTATACTATTGGTCAGCGCAAAGGTCTTGACATTACATTTGGAAAACCTGTGTATGTAACATCTATCAATCCTGATAATAATACAGTAGTGCTTGGCGATGAGGAAGATCTGGAAAAAGAAACGATGAAAGTGGGCAAAGTGAATATGATGAAATATGAAAAATTGAATGCACCCATTGAGGCTGTTACTAAGATCAGATATAAGGACAAAGGCATTCTTTCAACAGTAGAGCAGGCTGGCAATGATTGCACTGTTCAGTTTTATGAGGCTGCAAAAGGGATTGCTCCGGGCCAAAGCGCTGTTTTTTATCAAGGTACTGATGTGGTTGGTGGTGGTATCATACTCCGTTCCCCAAATGCATATATTTAGTTAAGACAGTTGTTATTCAATTAGAAAACAATTATTATTACTTTTAATCCCTACCTATGCAGCGATAGGTATCATTATTGAATCCTTTTACTATGCGATTCTTATCCTGGCTTATTTTTATTTCTCTTTTTGCAGCCTCCTGCAAAAATGAAACAGACGAGTTTGCACTCACTCAACCTTCAGAGTACGTTGCGCTCGCAAAAGGTAAGTACATCACCTATCGCCTTGACTCACTTGTTTTCGTACAGCAAGGACGCACAGAAGAAACGCATTATTACCAGGAAAAACATGAAGTGGATGCTGAAGTAAAAGATGCATTAGGGCGTCCATCTTTTCGCATTTTTCGTTACCTGCGTGATACTGCCGGATTGAAATCCTGGTCACCTGCCGGTACATATTTCATTACTGCAACCAATGGAACACTCGAAGTAATAGAAGACAATCTGCGTGTAGTAAAATTAGCAGCACCTTTAAAAGAAGGAGCCATCTGGAAAGGAAATAGTTATTTAGGTACAGAACCTTATGCTTCCAAATTTAGTTTCAGCAATGATGATGATATGGGAAAATGGGATTTTATAGTTAAGAGTACCGGCCTGACAATAAGTATTTATGGTAAAACCTATAATGATGTCATCACTATTGATGGTATTGATGAAAGCCTGAATGTGCCCATCACCGATCCCCGGTCATTTGCTACACGGAGCTTGTACACTGAAAAATATGCAAAACGTATTGGAATGATCTCGCAGGATTTTATTTTATGGGAATATCAACCATCCACTGCTCCAGGAAATAATTCCGGAACAAAAACAGGGTTCGGCGTAAAAAGAAGAATCATTGATCATAACTAAGGCAAAATCAAATTCAATAAAACAAGATGAAGCTATTTCATAAATTTTTTTTCTCAGTTGTTGTTTTGAGTTGTATTCAATATCAGCTCCAAGCGCAAAGCCGTTATATTATTAAATTAAAAAACAAAAGCAACAATAGTTTTTCAATAACCAATCCTTCTGCATTTCTTTCGCAACGCAGCATTGACAGAAGGACCCGATATAACATTCTTCTTGACAGTACTGATATTCCGGTGTCGCCACAATATATTTCCAGCTTGCGCAATGTGCCGGGTGTCACCATCCTGAATGTTTCTAAATGGCTCAATCAGGTTACTATTCAAACGACGGATAGCACAGCTCTCAACACGATCAATGCATTTTCTTTTGTACAATCTTCATCAGCCACAGCAGCACGAAATATTACATCTGATATAAATGATAAGTGGAAAAACCTGGCAACAGGTACAGACGGTTTTCGTAGCAGCAACTTACTTGCAGATTTTTATAACTATGGCCTTTCTTATCCGCAGATACATATTCATAACGGAGAATTTTTACATAATATAGGATTACGTGGTCAGAATATGATCGTGGGTATGCTCGATGCAGGTTACCTGAATTACCTTACCGTAAAAGCTTTTGATAGTGTAAGAGCAAACAACCAGATATTAGGCACGCATGATTTTGTAGCCCTTGAATCCAGTGTGAATGAGGATAATGCACATGGGATGCAATGCTTTTCGACAATAGCCGCCAATATCCCCGGTCAATTTATTGGCACAGCACCGAAAGCATCCTTTTATCTTTTTCGGACAGAAGATGTTTTTTCAGAATATCCAATCGAAGAACATAACTGGGTTTGCGGTGCAGAACTATTAGACAGTGCAGGAGGAGATTTAATTTCTTCTTCACTTGGTTACAATGTTTTTGATGCTCCACTTACTGCAGCAAGCTATACTTATGCGCAATTGAATGGAAACAATACGATCAGTGTGACAGGCGCAGATCTTGCTGCGAAAAAAGGAATATTGGTTGTGAACTCAGCGGGCAATTCGGGGAATGCTGCCTGGAAATATATCATTACTCCCGCCGATGGCGACAGTGTGCTGGCAGTGGGTGCTGTAAATACCGCCGGGGTGGTGGCAAGCTTTTCCAGCTACGGCCCTTCCTCAGATGGGCAGGTGAAACCTGATGTAGCCGCCGTAGGTGTGCAAACAGTAATTCAAAATCCCAATAACATTGTGGGTACTGGTAATGGAACATCATTCGCTGCGCCTATCATGGCAGGCCTGGCCACCAGCCTGTGGCAGGGTTTTCCTGAATTCAATAACATGCGCATTATTGAAGCGCTTAGAAAAGCAGGCAGTATAGCTTCTGCTCCCAATGACAGAATTGGTTATGGCATTCCTGATGTAAAAAAAGCACTGGTGCAATTGACTAAAGACTTTGCTACAGCATCAGCATCTGTCGCGGCTTGCAATACCACATTGACCTGGAAGAGCAAGGATATGAGCGCCATGAAATATGAAATAGAAAGGAAGGCGCCGGGTGAACCGGATTATAAAAAGATAGGAGAAAGATTTGGGACCACGAGCGTTTTTTCAACGCATTCTTACACATATACAGACACGCTTGTCAACGTAGCTGCAGGTACTACCATTTACCGCATTCGCCAAATCTTTGATACTGCTGCTGGCACATTTACAACGGACATTATTCAAAGCATCAATGTAAGTCTAAGTTCCGGCTGCATTACTACTGCAATCAACCCGGTTACTGCATTTGAAAATGATCTGCTCTTGATTCCAAATCCTGCTAATAACAAGTTTGCAATCAGGATCACATCACAAAATGCAATTCCCGAATTATCTATACAAATCATGGATGCCTTAGGAAAAAGGATTAGAGTAATCAATACGCAAAAGCCTTCCGGTATTACAATGATACCTATTAACATCAGTGGTTTGGCAAGAGGAAAATATTTTATTAGTATCTATAACAAGAAAACGCTTATAGGGACAAGAGAATTATTGAAGCTATAATTGGAACAAGGCTGTAAATAGAGTGTCAGCTTTAGCTTCATAACCTTTCAGATATGTTTGACTCAACAAAGTAAGGCTAGTGTGTTCTTCAATAAATTTCACTACATCTTCATTTTCCTGCCTGAAAACCGAGCAGGTAATGTATAAAAAATAGCCTCCTTTTTTTATTGCTTTGGCTGCGTTTAAGCTAATTGGTTTTTGAAGATCATTGTAGAACTTTATTTTTTGAATATCAAAAAAATACAATTGTTCCGGTGTGCGGCTCCACGTACCCGAACCTGTACAAGGAGCATCGCATATCACAACATCAAATTTTTTGTTGAAAGAAAAATCTGGCGCGGCCAGGTTAGCTACAAAGGACTGATAATGGTTTATTCCCGCCTTTTGAAAACGCTCATGTAAATTTTGTAAAATGCTTTTACGCACATCGGAAACCGTAATTTCTACATGCGGGAAAGTATCATAAAAAAGAATTGATTTTCCACCGCTTGCAGCGCAACAATCCCATACTGTCGAAATATTTTTCTTATTTAAAATTTGAGCCTGAAGCAAATCCATCGCTCTTTGCGAATTCAAATCCTGGATTACAATTTCGTCATCTATTTTTAAAAAGTCTTCAACCTTCGTTGCATTTGGCAAAGCCAAACTATTTTCGCTTTCTAAATTAAAATCAACTCCTGCTTCTTTTAATTTGTTTTGAACAATGGGCTCTTTGCCTGGCCTCAAACGCAGATACAACAGGGGTTGAACAAAAAAGGAAATACAAAAAGCATCGTGTTCTATTTGCGGGCTTAATTTATCTTTCCACGGAAAAATATCCTGTACTGAAAATTGAGGTTTAAGAAATTCTATTTTATCTTTTAATGAAAAATGGACTGCATAACTCCATTCAGGCTTGAATATTTGAACAAAAGAACTATCTGATTGACAAAGAAATTGCGCAAGTATTATTTTTTCCTTAAGCGATTTTGTGTGCCATGCTTTACCCAGGCGGTAGTAGGTATAACATAAGCCAGCTATTACTTTCCGGTCACGTGAGCCGTATTTATTATTTTGTTTAAAATAGTTTTTGACCCATCGGGCAAATGGCATGTCGCCATTGTATAATTGAATGGCAGCAGTAGCAGAATTTAAATGGGAATAAATCCTCATAAAGTGCAAAATAGCATGTAAACTTTATGGGGTCAGATTCAAAA